>ULYL01025850.1_pt1 | contig 13732 bp, 9 predicted proteins | sample 1962211 | NCBI WGS metagenome assembly ULYL01 (sample SAMEA4835864, study PRJEB28245) | human gut metagenome | biome: gut microbiome; material: fecal sample | place: Denmark | collected 2008
TAAGGATGTTCCCGGAGTCGTCTTTTTAATTGATCCGCCTTATCTTTCCACTGATGTTGGTACGTACAATATGTATTGGCGCTTGTCTGATTATTTGGATGTTTTAAAGATACTCGAAAAGCATTCCTTCGTTTATTTCACATCCAATAAATCCTCCATACTTGAACTGTGTGAATGGATTGGAGCAAACAGAACCATTGGCAATCCTTTTGAGGGTTGTACAAAAAAGGAATTCAATGCCCACATGAATTATTCTGCCGAATATACAGACATGATGCTGTATAAGAAACAGGAAAAATTAGTTCATAAAACAGCTGCTTAGCACTGAACAAAGATACAATTTTTCAAGCAGAAGGCCAAACTTTTGAGCCTTATTTTAATGCCGTTATAAAGCCATTTTTTATGAAATTATAAAGCCGAAACAGAGGTCATTACAAAACTTTTGTTTCGGCTTTTTGAGTGTTGCGCGCTTTCCTTTTTTGAACGCTTCGTTTTGTCCCTTTTCCTGAAAATCGAACGCTTCGTTTCGGATTCTGCGGAAATTTGGATTTGCGGATTATAGAAATTCTTAAAGGCAAGGTCGTTGATGTAATATTTCGCCGTACCGGACAGTATTTCCTTTCCGCGCAAGTCGAAGCGTTCACAACGATACGCCAAGAACGAGTCTTCGATATAGCCTATGTAGGCAGCCACGGCATCATAGCCCGTCTTCCGGCCTTGGCTCTTGAAATAGTTCACGATGTTGCCGATGGACACTAAATTAGAGGCATTGCCTACAAGAAACGCAAAAAGGTCCTCAAGCAGCCGGGGGTCACGTATGCTGTAGCGTTGGATGATGTCCTTCAGCAAGATGGTGTCCTTCAAGGCAGACAAGTAATTGCGCTGCACCTCCTGCTTTTCGGGCAAGACAAAAAGTTCTGGGATTCCGCCCGTATTCATATAGCCCATATAGCTCTCACGGTTCTGTTCCAGATGCCTTATCTCTGTATACTCCTGATAGCTGAAGGGATATACCGGGAATTGGACGTATCGCCCGGAAAGCAGCGTGGCAAGCTCACCGGACAGCATCCGTGAGCTGGAGCCACTGATAAAGAGCTCGTACTCCTCGGTATAGTCCTGCGAATAAGAATTGACCGACTTTTCCCATTCTTCGATGAGCTGCACTTCGTCGATGAAAATATAAATCTCCTCTTGTCCAGAGATTGTACTTCCTAAGTATATCCATTCTTTCGTCCATAACCCAAAAAGTTGGTGAAAAAGGCAAGATTTTCGGTTATAAACGAAAGATTCATTTAAACAAGCAAGGAAGATACTTCCTTTCCGCATCCCCTTTTATCGGCCGGATATTCCTTCTATAGAATCATCATTGTTGCATCTATATATCCACCGCGTTGCATCTATACTTCCACCGTGCTGCATCTATAGATGCAGCAAATCCCTTAACCTATCCTAATAATGCAGCTTATTGTCACCTATTTAGAAGCGAAATCATTATATTTGCACCCATATATGCCGTTATGTTAACTAAGCGGATGGCAAAACAACTTGTAAAAAACAAAACTGAATTATAACGAATTTCATCTGAATGAAACAGTACAAAACCGTAAACAACCTTGTAGGCTGGATTACCTTCCTCATTGCAGCGACGGTCTACTGCATGACCATCGAACCCACTGCAAGCTTTTGGGACTGCCCGGAGTTCATCACCACCGGCTATAAGCTGGAAGTAGGACACCCGCCCGGCGCACCGTTCTTCATGCTGGTAGCCAACCTGTTCTCACAATTTGCTTCCGATGCCTCCACCGTGGCCAAGATGGTGAACTACATGAGCGCGCTGATGAGCGGCGCCTGTATCCTGTTCCTCTTCTGGAGCATCACGCATCTGGTACGCAAACTCGTGGTGACAGACGAAAACAATATCACACGCGGACAGATGGCCACCATCATGGGTAGCGGTCTGGTGGGCGCACTCGCCTACACGTTCAGCGATACCTTCTGGTTCAGTGCTGTGGAAGGCGAGGTTTATGCCTTCTCCTCACTGTTCACCGCCGTGGTATTCTGGCTGATACTGAAGTGGGAGGACGTTGCCAACGAGCCTCACAGCGACCGCTGGCTGATTCTTATCGCCTACCTGACCGGCCTGAGTATCGGCGTGCACTTGCTGAACCTGCTCTGCCTGCCCGCCATCGTACTGGTATATTACTACAAGAAGGTACCCGATGCCAATGCGAAAGGCTCCCTGCTGGCATTGCTCGCTTCGGGCATACTGGTTGCAGCCGTGCTCTACGGCATCGTGCCGGGTATCGTGAAAGTGGGCGGCTGGTTCGAACTGCTCTTCGTCAACACGCTGGGCATGTCCTTCAACACGGGTGTCATCGTATATATCATCCTGTTGGCAGCCTGCCTCATCTGGGGTATCTACGAAAGCTATACCGAACGCAACAAGGCACGTATGGCACTCTCGTTCATACTCACCATCGCCATGCTGGGTATCCCGTTCTACGGACACGGTACCAGCTCGGTAGTTATCGGTGTCATTGTCATTGCCGCATTGTGGCTCTACCTCCGTCCGAAGACGCAGGCAGCCGTCAAAGAGAAATTCCGCGTATCGGCACGCACGCTGAACACCTCGCTGCTCTGCACCATGATGATTGTCATCGGATATTCCTCGTATGCACTTATCGTCATCCGCTCCACCGCCAACACGCCGATGGACCAGAACTCTCCGGAGGACATCTTCACACTGGGCGAATACCTGGGACGCGAGCAGTATGGCACACGCCCGTTGTTCTATGGCCCTGCCTTTTCCTCGCAAGTGGCGCTGGACGTGAAAGACGGTTACTGCGAACCGCGCATCAAGTACAACGGCACGAAGTTCATCCGCAAGGAGAAAGCTACGCCCGACGAAAAGGATTCGTACATCGAAATCCCCGGACGCATTGAGTACGAATACGCCCAGAACATGCTGTTCCCGCGTATGTACAGCAGTGCCCATACACAACAATACCATGCCTGGCAGGACATCAAGGGTTACGATGTGCCCTATGACAAATGCGGCAACATGATTATGGTAAACATGCCCACACAGTGGGAAAACATCAAGTTCTTCTTCTCCTACCAGCTCAACTGGATGTACTGGCGCTACTTCATGTGGAACTTCGCCGGACGCCAGAACGACATACAAGGCAGCGGAGAAATTGAACACGGCAACTGGATTACCGGTATCCCGTTCATCGACAACTGGCTGGTGGGCGACCAGAGCCTCTTGCCTCAGGAACTGAAAGACAACAAGGGACACAACGTATTCTACTGCCTACCCCTGCTGCTAGGTATCATCGGCCTGCTATGGCAAGCCTACCGTGGGCAGAAAGGCATCCAGCAATTCTGGGTGGTCTTCTTCCTCTTCTTCATGACCGGTATTGCCATCGTGCTCTACCTGAACCAGACTCCGAGCCAACCGCGCGAACGTGACTATGCCTACGCCGGTTCGTTCTACGCCTTCGCCATCTGGATTGGTATGGGTGTGGCAGGACTCGTCCGTCTGCTTCAAGACTATGCCAAGATGAAGGAACTGCCTGCTGCCGCCATCGTTTCCGTAGCCTGCCTCTTTGTCCCCGTGCAGATGGCAAGCCAGACTTGGGACGACCACGACCGCAGCGACCGCTACATGGCACGCGACTTCGGCCAGAACTACCTGATGTCCCTGCAAGAAAGCGGCAACCCGATTATCTATACCAATGGTGACAACGATACCTTCCCCCTCTGGTACAACCAGGAGACCGAAGGTTTCCGTACCGACGCCCGTACCTGCAACCTCTCGTACCTGCAGACCGATTGGTACATCGACCAGATGAAGCGCCCCGCCTACGACAGTCCTTCTCTCCCCATCACCTGGGACCGTATGGAGTACGTAGAAGGCACCAACGAATACGTCCCCATCCAGCCTGAGTACAAGAAAAGCATCGACCAGCTCTATGCCGAAGCCGAGAAGCAGGCACTGGACGGTAATCCCGAAGCACTAGTCAATGTAAAGAAAGAATTCGGTGACAACCCGTATGAGCTAAAGAATATCCTCAAGAACTGGGTGCGCAACAAGAATCAGGACTTGAAGGTGATTCCTACCGACAGCATCGTCATCAAGGTAGACAAGGAAGCCGTGCGCCGCAGCGGCATGATGATACCGGGCGACTCAATCCCCGACTACATGCACATTTCGCTGAAAGGCAAACGCGCCCTCTACAAGAGCGAGTTGATGATGCTCGAAATGCTGAGCGAGGCCAACTGGGAACGCCCCATCTATATCGCTGTCAGCGTAGGCAGGGAGAACCAGCTGAATATGGAAAACCACTTCGTTCAGGAAGGTCTTGCCTATCGTTTCACTCCGTTCGACACCAGTAAGACGGGCGTGACAATAGACTCCGAAAAGATGTACGACAACCTGATGAACAAGTTCAAGTTCGGTGGCATCGACAAGCCGGGCATCTATATCGACGAGAACGCAATGCGCATGTGTCACTCTCACCGTCGCATCTTCTCCCAACTCGTGCAGCAGCTGATGCGTGAGGGCAAGAAAGACAAGGCAAAAGCCGCCCTGGACTATGCCGAAAAGATGATTCCCGCCTACAACGTGCCTTACGACTGGCAGAACGGTGCCGTACAGATGGCGGAAGCCTACTACCAACTGGGCGAAACCGCCAAGGCGGACGAGATGATGAAAGCCCTTGCTGACAAGGCTGTAGAGTACCTGACCTGGTATCTGAGCCTGGACGACAACCGCTTCATGATTTCTACCCGTGAATTTGAATACCACTGGGCTGTACTCGATGCCGAGGTGAAGGCCATGAAGAAGTACAACTCCAAGCTCGCCGAAATCTACGAGCCGAAGGTGGAAGAACTGTATAATATGTATGTGGACAGAATGAAGGAGTGAGAATAAGGATTAGGGATTAAGGATTAAAGGATTAGGGATTAGCCTGTGCAGTTCATCACTAATCATTAATAACTAATCCTTAACCCCTAATCCTTAACCCCTAATCCTTAATCATTAACCCCTAATCCTTAATCCCTAATCCCTTAATCCTTAATCACGTGTTTATAGAACAACCTCCTGAGTTTTTTCGCAAACTATATCCCGGTGCAGTCTGGAGGATGGACCCCAATGAAAAAGCCGTTTATCTGACTTTCGACGATGGCCCTATCCCCGAAGTAACTCCCTGGGTGCTCGACCTGCTGGATAAGCACAACATCAAAGCCACCTTCTTCATGGTAGGTGACAACATACGGAAGCATCCGGACGAATTCCGGATGGTCGTTGAGCGTGGGCACCGCATCGGTAACCACACCTTCAACCATATCCGTGGATTTGAATACACGGCCAAGAATTATCTGGGAAATACCGAACAGGCGAAGATTTTCATGGAAATGGGTGGGGACATCAATTGCAATGTGGAGAAGGTTCTCTACCCTCTCTTGTTCCGCCCTCCCCACGGCCATATGTTCGCCAACCAGTATCTCACGCTGAAACGAACCTACAAGATTGTGATGTGGGACCTCGTGACCCGCGACTACAGCAAGAAGCTGCGCGGTCCGCAAGTGCTAGCCAACGTGATGCGCTACGCCCGCAACGGCTCCATCATCACCTTCCACGATTCCTTGAAATCCTGGTGCAACGGAAACCTGCAGTACGCATTGCCGCGCGCCATTGACTTCCTGAAGGAAGAGGGATATGAATTCAAAGTATTATAAACTTGAAACAGCAGAAAGTTACCAACATCTGCTGTCACAATAAATTCCACATAAAATAAGAAGGGGTTGTCTCGGCAAAAGGCAACCCCTTACATTTTATAGGCTCATGTCCTGTTCCACAAGAATAAACAGATGTTTTATAATTACCAAGTAAATGTACATCTGTATTCATCCCACTGGTCTTTTACAACCAGTTCCGTAGGATAACTGTCGGAATTCAATGTCCATGTAAAATACATATCGGACACAGAGTCCTCGCCATTGTATGTATAATGCCCTACAAGCGGCAGATGTTTCGTAGCCTTACCAAGCATGCCTCCATAATAGGCATATATCATCTCGTCCATATCCACATCCAGTATTTCATCAAACAACATCAGGCAGCCCTTATTCTCGATAGGAGCTGTTATATTATCCGTCGTATAGTCTATGGCAGCACTATACTCCCACTCGTCATTGCTGTCGATAATTCCGTCACCATTGAGATCCCCACTAGCTACATAACGTGTGGAAGTCTTCACCACATCTCCATCCTTATAGGTGATGTTCGTTATTTCACCATCGCTTTCAGAGCGTTTCATTACAACCAGATGGCCTTCAGTGTCGTATTCCATCTCCCAAGTAAACTCATCGGCATCGGGAGTACCAGCGTGGTCTATTGAGTTGCAAAATTCCACATAACCATCGCTGTTGAGCTGCAAGTTCAGTTCTGTAACATCGCCCTCTTCATCCGTCACGGTGATTCTTGCTCGGTCCTTTGCAACATCTGCCTTTGTAGTAGCGGGAAAGTACTCAAAGACGGCTTTATCCCCATCCTCAGTTGTAATGTTCGTCACCAGCCCTTCTTCATTGTGAGAAATCGCCATGCCCGAAACCGACTTCGGAAGCCCTCCCGTAAACACTTGCGAAGGATTGACCACAGTGGCGGTGTTTTCGCCACCCTCACCATTCTCATTTTCGTCATCGTCACTGCAAGCAGTGAATCCCAAGCACAACGCCACACCCAACATGGAGGCAGCCATCATTTTAAACATTTTCATAAGTTACAAATCTTGTTTTATCCCCATCCCTCTAAGGAAAATCCATAATAACAAAAGTATAAGGAATGCCGTCCGTATCTCACGACAACAAGACTCTGCCATTCAAACCCGGACAGATACTTTTGGCCATTTATCATTCCCAGACAAAGCTTAATATTTTTTGCAAAGTAATAAACTTTTCCTTTCACTCCTTGTCACTGAAAAAGGTGATTTTTCAGCCACATACAGAAAAAATTCAGCATCTCCAATAAAAAGCAAAATGAATAAGACGTATATTTGCAACAACTAAGCACAGATTGAATTCCACTAAAATATACCGATATGAGGGTACGCCATACTAAGCTATTATCACTCCTCTTTTCTTTAACCACTATCCTGCTTCACGCCGGAGAAATACCAACAGACACTCTGTTGGCACACTTCTACAACCGGGCAGCCAATCTCATGGAAGAAGGACACTACGATGAAGCGCAACGTAGCTTCGACAGCGCCTTTGCCACCCGGAACGTAAAGCACTCCTTCATGTATCCCATCTTGCTGAACGAACAAGCCACACTACTGATCTATGTGGGAAAGACAGAAGAAGCCTTTGCCATGAAAAAAAATGTGCTCCCCTACCTGCCGCAGATAGATGATTTGGAAAAGCACATCAGCGTATACAACGATTTGGGCCTCCTCTACCGTCAGCACCAAATGAATGACTCTACACTCTACTATTACAATAAAGCACTGGACAGTGCCTTGCAATATGGGGACGAAAGCTGGATAGCCCACATCTGCAACAATGTGTCCATCCTATACTTCAATATCAGGCAGCTGGACGAAGCTGAAAAGTATACCGACATGGCCACCGAACATGCCGCCAGAACCGAAGACCCATTCGTAGCTTTCACCACCTGGCAAATCAGAGCAACCATAAAGGCTGAGCTGAACAAGCTGGATGATGCTGAAAAATCCAACCGCAAAGCCTGGAACATTGCCTGCCACGGAGAGGGAAACGAAGACTTATGGAAGATACGCTGCCTGCCCGGCATGCTGAGACTCTTTGAACGAAAAGAACAACCCGATTCCATAGACCACTACTTGAAATTGGGGAACAAACTACTACAACGGGTACCATCCAACTCCATCGCTGCCATAGGATTCATACAATCGAGGGCAGCCACCGAAACAAACCGCAAAAACTATGCCCGCGCCTTGAAGGACTTCCACTGGCTGCGTAACCGGAAAACCGGTACCGAGCCCAAAACATTATTTACACAAATGGCACGATGCTACGATGCCTTGGGAAACCCCAAACTGGCCTACACCTATATGGATAGTGCCCGCATGTGGACTGATACGCTGGCACAGCACAATCTGACGCAACAAATGGCAGAATTCAACGTGAAATATCACACACAAGAAAAGGAATTGGAGATAGCCCACCTGCAACAAGAACAACTGGAACACCAAGCCTTCCTGCTAAAAGCCTCCATTGCTGTAGCCCTTCTGTCTGGTCTTGCTCTCATTACTTTGTTGACGCTCCGCCACAAGAAACGAATAGCCGAAAAGAAGATTGAACTGCTAAAGCAAGAAAACGAACTGAACTCGGCACGCCGCTACATTGAAGGGTTGGAAGAGGAATGCAAATATTTTGCCAAGGAACTGCATGATGGTATAGCCAACGACCTGCTGGGGCTGCAAATGAAGATAGAAACTTCTGCCGGCAAAGGGAATGAGCAGGAACTGGCCTCACTCGTCAGCAAACTGAGAAACAACGTGCGGAATATCTCACACGAACTGATGCCTCCCGAATTCGAGCATCTCAGTCTAGACCAGATACTCGACCGTTATGCTGCCAAACTGACCGAGAACACCGGCATAGAGGTCAGCTATCATCCAACGGAGAACAACGCATCACGCCATCTTCCCAATGAAACCGCTTATGAGCTGTACCGCATCGTACAAGAACTCACCATGAACATCGTGAAACATGCCTCAGCCAGTCATATAGTCATCAGTCTCCGTGCCGACAATGAAAATAAATATACCCTGCAAATTACAGACAACGGTAAGAATGCAAACAAGCAACAAACAGCAACAAACAACAATGACGGCATAGGATTGCGCACCGTAAACGACCGTATCAGAGCCATCAACGCTACCGCCAATGTATGCTCGTCAACAGAAAACAACGTTTTCACCCTACTGCTTAACATAAACGAATGAAACCAAACAAAGAAACATACAGAATACTGGTAATAGATGACCACCCGATTGTTGCTGAAGGCATCATCGCATTGGCCTCGCAACTCGAAGGAGTGACGTGCAAAGGAGCCACTTGTGCAAAAGACGTGGAACAACTGACCCTCAAAGAGAGATTCGACCTTTGCATCATTGACCTTGAACTACCGGATATGAATGGATTCCAACTCATATCCCACCTTCACAGCCAGATACCCGAATGCGGCATTTTAATCTATACCATGCATGAAGAACCTTGGATCATAGCCAAATTATCCACCCTAAACATCAACGGAGCTGTTTCAAAAAATGCCAGCACCAGCGAATTGAGAGACGCCATCAGTACACTGAAAAACGGAACCAGATACTTCAGCAATGTTTTCAGCGAACTGGACAAGGAAAAACAAAACACCCTACCACATGCACTTCCCGAATTGTCGAGACGTGAAAAAGAAGTGCTCGCCTATCTCTCGCAAGGACTGAGCACTTCTGAAATATCCCAATTACTATTTCTCAGCATCAATACAATACAGACTTACCGGAAGCGCCTGATGGAAAAACTGGAGGCCAAAAACGTTGCAGAACTTGTCTACAAGGGGAAGAGCTTATTCTGAGAACACTTGTCATTCGCCCGGACAGTTACAAGCCTCCAGCTTCTCAAGCTTCTCCGTCTGAAAAGGAAGAAAATCAACTTAGCGGATACTCACCGTCATCGGATTGCGCACCTTCTGTGCAAAATCAGCCATGTATCGGTTCCAGGCTTCAGCAGTCTTGATGTCCGCGCGGTCCCAGGCAAAGCCCCAGTAATACACGTAGTCAGCGCCCGGCTCATAGTCGCTGACAACCAGTACATGACCGTCCGCATTGTTACGCATCTTCTTCTCCTCTATGGGGAAAAGCACGGTTTTGGCTTCCTTCACAACGGCAGGGAAAGCGGCCCCCATAAATATCTTGCCATTATCCGGTCCGGTAGTGGGGTCTACATACGTCATATAGCCACCGGCGGCATCAGCCACCACAGCACCGTCCGGTTCGTGCAGCACAATACCGGTAACAATGGGCAAAGATTCCTTTAGATTGCTATACGAAACGGCAGTACGGTTCAGATGAGAACCGGCATCCAGCGTAATCAGACGTGTTTCCACCACCGCAGTATCCCCTTTCACAGCCAACGGATTGAACTCCAGCTTCACGGTGAAGCGCAACGGACCGTTGTCCAGCACCTCCTGCGTCTTGTAGCACCACGGATAGATAATGGTATCATTCACCATCAATGCAGACACTCCAGCTCCCAATGTTGGACCTACTGCATAGCAGTCCATGCCATAACCGTGGTCTATATGATAGGAGAATGTGCGTACCAGCTCATCGGCTGCCTTCGGGTCTGTCTTGCGCAATTCATTAACCTGCTTCCAGGAGTCTGCATCCAGTTCCTTGGCATACATGTCTTCCAGTACCGGTGCAGCAGTGCCTCGCTTCGTGAACAAGTCGTAGCCGAAACCGCGTTCACCCCTTGCCTGCAATGCAGGACCGTAGGCACGGAAGCCTACCAAGTCGTTCTCCCAGGCCATGTCGTCCAGACGTTCGGGATACTGCCGCCCACAAGCCCTTACCTCCACATCGACGGGAGTACCGGCCTGGACGGTATATGCAGCCGATGCATTGGCAGCTACCGTCGCAGGGAAGATTAATTTGTCATCGTAGGTCACTTGGTAAGGCACCTGCTCCCCTTCGACATTCAGAACCACAATCTGTGCGGTGTCTGCCAGATTCAGAAGGTTTGAGATTTCGGTCATGGACACCTCTACCATCTCATCGGAACGGTCCATCGCTAACGGATTGGTTACCGTAATAGTCACTATCTTGCTATCGTTGCAAGCAAGACAGCAGAGGGCCGCCATACATAATAAAAGAAAGTTTCTCATATAATCATTGCTTTTTCCTAATCAGTTGTATAACTTTCTTTTAGGCGCGGATTTCGCGGATTATACGGATTTTCCTTATCCTTTCCGCGAAATCCGCGTAATCCGCGCCCAAAAGAAAAAGGTGACAAGTGACATTATCCTGCCACTTTATCACCTTCTCAATTATCCTTAAATTTATTTCGGTTGCTTTCCGATATAAGCCAAGATACCTCCGTCTACATAGAGGATGTGACCGTTTACCGCATTAGAGGCTTCCGATGCCAGGAACACTGCCGGACCGGTAAGTTCTTCCGGAGCCAGCCAGCGGCCTGCCGGAGTCTTGGCGCAGATGAACGAGTCGAACGGGTGACGGCTACCGTCGGCCTGCTTTTCACGCAGCGGAGCAGTCTGCGGGGTAGCGATGTAACCCGGACCGATACCGTTACATTGGATGTTATATTCACCATATTCAGAGCAGATGTTGCGAGTCAGCATCTTCAAGCCACCCTTGGCAGCGGCATAGGCCGACACAGTCTCACGACCCAGTTCGGACATCATAGAGCAGATATTGATAATTTTACCGTGGCCCTTCTTCATCATGGCAGGCAGAACAGCCTTTGATACGATGAACGGAGCATTGAGGTCGATATCGATTACACGACGGAAGTCAGCAGCCTCCATCTCGTGCATAGGAACACGGCGGATGATGCCGGCATTGTTTACGAGGATATCAACAGAGCCTACTTCCTTTTCAATCTGGGCTACCATGGCCTGAACAGCAGGTTCATCTGTCACATCACATACATAACCGCGTGCCTTGATACCCTTTTCAGTATAGGCAGCCAAGCCTTTGTCTACCAACTCCTGGTTGATATCGTTGAAACAGATAGTTGCTCCTTGCTCTGCAAAAGCTGAAGCGATAGCAAAACCGATACCATAAGAAGCACCTGTAACAAGGGCTACTTTACCTTCCAAAGAAAAATTCAAATACGGATTCATAACGTTAAATTATTAAGTTTAAATAAGTGATATTCTATTTATGTACGATTTGCAAGTAGTTTATACTCAATGGAAACTTTATTTTGGGAGAATGCCTTCCCTATAAGGAAATCGCAGCGAATGCTTTTCATATCGTAGCTTTTCACATAATCGGGATGCTCAGCATAGCGAATTTCATAGTTCGTTTTCATGATTGCACTACATTTAATAGGTTATAACTTCAGCCATCAAATACACATCGTTTGCGTACACGATGCAAATGTAACAAAAGAAAATGGAGAAACCGTATAAATTTGTGTCAATTATATAGCAATATCGTTCAAAGATTCGTAAAAAGAAAAAATCTATACCTATAGTGCCAACAAGAGGGGGAAAGAATAACAAAAAAACCCACTAAAACTTGCGATTTTAGTGGGTTTTTAGCTGCAATTAGCTGTATCGTAGTTGGACTACCAGGATTCGAACCTGGACAAACAGAACCAAAACCTGTTGTGCTACCATTACACCATAGTCCAAACATAGGGCTTTCTGTTAAAAAGCGGTGCAAAGATAAAAGGAAGCCCCGAAATATCCAAATATTTCGGGGCTATTTTTACTGCCGAAGCATCATTTCCTTAATTACTTCTCTTTAGGCTACCGTTATTTGGCGATAATCAGATAGTAATTCTTCTTGCCGCGCTGTACCAGCAGGTATTTTTCGTCCAGCAGGTCGGCTGTCGTAATCACCTGGTCGAAAGCAGCCAGTTTCTCCTTATTCAGAGAAACGCCACCGCCTTGCACCAGCTTACGCATCTCGCCCTTGGAAGCGAATACAGCAGCATTATCCACGAACAAATCCACCGCCTTCACACCGGCAGCCAGTGCATCACGGGATATTTCGAACTGGGGAACACCCTCGAACACAGCCAGCAGCGTATCTTCGTCCAACTTCTTCAGTGCATCGGAAGTTGCATTGCCAAACAAGATGTTGGATGCATCCACAGCAGCGTTATAGTCCTCTTCGGAATGAACCATGATAGTCACTTCCTTGGCCAGGCACTTCTGAAGGACGCGCAAATGGGGAGCAGCCTCGTGCTCGGCCGTCAGAGCATCAATCTCCTCCTTGGACAGTGCAGTGAATATCTTTATGTAGCGTTTGGCATCCTCGTCGCTCACGTTCAGCCAGAACTGGTAGAACTTATATGGAGAAGTGTAGCGCGGGTCGAGCCAGATGTTTCCGGACTCTGTCTTGCCGAACTTGCCACCGTCGGCCTTCGTAATCAGCGGGCTGGTCAGTGCAAATACCTCCCCACCGTTCGTACGGCGAATCAGTTCGGCACCGGTGGTGATGTTACCCCACTGGTCGCTGCCACCCATCTGGAGCTTGCAGCCTTTGGTTTCATACAGATGAAGAAAGTCGTACCCCTGCAACAGCTGGTAGGTGAATTCCGTGAAGGAAAGACCGTCACGTGCCTCACCGTTCAGACGCTTCTTTACAGAATCTTTCGCCATCATATAGTTCACGGTGATGTGCTTACCCACTTCACGGGCAAAATCGAGGAAAGTGAAGTTCTTCATCCAATCGTAGTTGTTCACCAACTCGGCACGGTTGGGGGCATCCGAATCAAAATCCAGGAACTTGGAGAGCTGGGCCTTCATACCGGCCAGGTTGCGCTGCAACGTCTCTTCCGTAAGCAGATTGCGTTCGGCAGACTTTCCGGAAGGGTCACCAATCATACCCGTAGCACCGCCAATCAGTGCCAACGGCTTGTGTCCGCAACGCTGGAAGTGACGCAAAATCATCACACTGCAAAGGTGCCCGATGTGCAAAGAGTCCGC
>ULYL01030120.1_pt1 | contig 13724 bp, 10 predicted proteins | sample 1962211 | NCBI WGS metagenome assembly ULYL01 (sample SAMEA4835864, study PRJEB28245) | human gut metagenome | biome: gut microbiome; material: fecal sample | place: Denmark | collected 2008
ATATATGTAAGTCCACATCCATATTTACTATAAAGTAATCCCTTTAAATTAAGAGAAGGAATGAATAAAGAAGACAATTGTGTTGGTGCACCAGATTTACCATTCATTAAAATAATATAAAATGTTGGGATTGTAAGTATTGCGGTTAATAGGACAATTAATATATATGATATAAAAAGTTTCTTCCATTCTTTAGGATAACGATAAAGTAAATAAATGAAACATACAATAAAGCATCCAATACAATAGAAATAGCTGTGAAGTACAATCATACTGCCACATAGTGTAAAAGCTGCAAAGTTCTTCTTTTCTATGCTTATTAAAGCGAGGAATAAGTAAGGCATATAGTTTACAAACATGATCTGTTTATGTGAATGAAAGAAGATACTTGATAATAATACAAGCAAGCTGACAAAGATACAGATGTTTTCGTTATCTGTATGTTGTCTTAAAAAGATATAACAACAAATAACAGAGAGTGTCAGCATTAATACACTATAAGCAATGATGATTGTCTGCATATTTACATGTATGAGTAATGCACCTATAAGAATATCTGGTCTTAAGTATCCATAATAAGAGAAGTGATAGATATTTCCTCCACCCATTAACTGTTTCATATAAGTAGGGAATAGTGTTCCTTCGCTTCTTATTGCATGTCTTAATGCATCCGCAATAACTACATGCTGGCTATACCAGTCAATTGTGTTACCAAAGACATTGGATGTAAGTATAAAGACTAATGCGATAGATAGTAGACCAAGTAGACAAATGGTGCGCTTGTCTTTTTTAGTCATGATTTTCACCTCGATACTATTGTAAGAAATAAATCTTAAATTTAGACTTAAACAAATCTTAAATTCACTTAATTTTTGTAAATTTTATGTTTAAGAAATCTTAAGAATTCTTTTAAGGTTTTTTAAATAAAGAGATGATATTGTAAAAATGGGTGATAAATATGAATAATTTAAAAATGTTAACAATTAGTTCTTTGTTGATGATTAGTTCATTATTTGGTTCTAATCATACAATTAAGCATAAGAAGATGATTGATGGATTAAATCTTAAGAATATAGATTCTGTGATGTTTGTAGCACATCCTGACGATGAAACTATATGGGGTGGCAGTCATCTTTTAAGGAAACATTATCTTGTTGTATGTTTGACTAATGGTAATAACAAGGTAAGAAGAAAAGAATTTATGAATGTCATGAAGGCAACAGGTAGTACAGGTGTTATGTTTAATTATCCAGATAAAACAAATGGACAGAGAGATAATTGGAATAAATCAAGAAAATATATCAAGAATGATGTACACTATATATTAGGTAAGAAGAAATGGAAAACTGTTGTGACACATAATCCTGATGGTGAATATGGTCATACGCATCATCAAATGACTTCTTATATAGTAAGTAAAGATAGTCGTGTGGATATGAATCAGTTAGTCTATTTCGGCAGGTATTATAAAAAGAAGAATTTGCCTCATAATCTTAATTCTATAAGTCAAAGTGATTTAAAGAAGAAGATGAAGTTAACAAGTATGTATAGTTCACAATCTAAGGTTATGGATCATCTTGGACACATGTTACCTCATGAGAACTGGGTGAAGGCAAAAGATTGGAGATAGTTATGAATGAAAAAATCATGGTAGTAGATGATGATCAAGATATACGTGAAGTGATCCAGGTATTATTGTCTAGTGAAGGATATAATGTCATAGAAGCAAGTAATGGGAAAGAAGCATTAGAATTAGTGAATGATGATACAGATCTTATTATTCTTGATGTGATGATGCCTGAGATGAATGGGTATCAAGCGTGTGTATTATTAAGAGAGAAAACAAAAGCCCCTATTCTCTTTTTAACTGCAAAGGGGCAGGATAGTGATAAAACATTAGGTTTTTCTAGTGGTGGTGATGATTACTTAACTAAACCATTCTCTTATAATGAGTTAAATGGACGTGTGAAAGCATTACTGAGACGTTATCATGTATATCAGGGTAAAGGTACTACACAAGAAAAACAGATTATATATAAGACAGGTAATATAGAAGTCAATAGTGCGAAACGTACAGCATCAATAGATGGAGAGAAACTCAACTTAACAGATTTAGAATATAATATTCTAGAATATTTATTAATGAATAAGCAACAGGTAATTTCTCCTAGTCAATTATTTGAAGCCATCTGGCATGAAGAGTATTATTATGGGGCAAATAATACAATTATGGTGCATATTAGACATTTAAGACAGAAGATTGAAAAGGATCCTACAAATCCTGAACATATCAAAACAATCTGGGGTAAAGGATATTATTGTGAGTAAGAAATATGTAAGTCTTGCTTCTAAAATTTTCTTTATATTAATTGCCTCAAGTATGTCTGCAGTATTGGTATATAGCTGTTTTAGAGAACAGATTCCTCACTATTATAATTTTATAGATGAAGTAGCTGGTATAAAAGATAAAAGAAACAAGTTCTTTAAAGAGTTTAAAGAAAAAGCGAAAGATGTAAATTTAACTGATAAGAAACAGGTTAAGAAGTTAATTAAAACCAAAGATCCTTACTTGTCTGTTTATATTTATGATAATAAGAATGAATATTATGTTGCCGCTAATTATGCAGATTTTCTTACTCAACCTGTAAGTGTGATTACACCACTTTATATCTTACAGACAGACTTTGAAACAGATGCGTATAATGCGGTTTATACAAAGATTGTACAGTTTAAGGATCAAAAGGCTGAAGTAGAACTGTATGATATGAATTTACTGAAGTATATTAAGTATTATTTCTATGTTGCTTTGTTTGCTTCTTTCCTCACATTCCTTCTTCCTACTTTCTTTTTTATTCGTCATAAGGTTAAATATATTGAATGTTTAAAACAGGAAATACTCAATATGTCCCAGGGTGATTTATCTCATCCTATGACAATTCAAGGACGTGATGAACTTGCAGTACTTGCTCATCAAATGGATGGTCTAAGAATGAAATTACAGGAAAATAATGAGAAAGAAATGGAAATGCAGCAGACACATCATGATCTTATTACTGCCATGTCACATGACTTAAGAACTCCTCTCACAAGTTTAAGAGGTTATCTGGATATTCTTGCCTTACATTGTTTCAAGGATCAGGAACAGATGGATAACTACTTACATAGATGTATTGACAAAGTAGAACAAATCAAAGAATTGTCTAATAAGACATTTGCTTATTCACTCGTTTTTGAACAGAATAGTCATCCTCAATTAGAAAGTATGTCTACAGAAGCACTCTTAGGCTATATAGAAGAGAATCTTAACTATCTAGAATTAGAAGGTTTTATCATTCACAAAGACATTAAATACATAAAAAAAGAAGTCCTTTTAGACTTCTCTATGATCAAAAGAATGATCAATAACCTCTGTTCTAATATTTATAAGTATTCCGATAAACATGTAGATATGACTCTTACTCTTGATGATTCTTTTGATCTCCTCTTAACTAATAAAAAGAAGAGTGACTTATCTAAAGTAGAAAGTAATAAGATTGGTTTAAAAAGTGTAAAACGTATTGTAGAACTTCATAATGGAACATGTTCTATTGAAGAAAGTGAAGAAACATTCTCCATCCATATCTCTATTCCATTAAAAAAGGCTTGATTTTATTTCAAGCCTTTTTAATTACTTATTAATATCTGCTTCATCAAATACTTCCGCAATAGAGCTTCCTGGTGCAACCATTGGGAATACCTTATCATCATCATCAATGATACATTCGATTACAACTGGACCATGATAATCCACTGCTTCCTGTAAAGCAGGCATGACTTCTTCTTTCTTAGTGACACGGATGGCTTTACAGCCTAATCCTTCTGCTACCTTACAGAAGTCTACCTTATCATGAAGTACTGTTGCACTATAGCGTTCACCATAGAATAATGTCTGCCACTGTCTTACCATTCCAAGTACATGGTTATTAAGTACTACTTCAATGATTGGGATATTGTAACGTGATGCAGTAGCGAGTTCATTAAGGTTCATACGGAAACATCCATCACCTGCAATATTGAATACTAACTGATTAGGACAGCCATATTTAGCTCCCATTGCAGCACCTAGTCCATAACCCATAGTACCAAGTCCACCAGAACTCAAGAACTGTCTAGGACGTCTATAGTGATAATACTGAGCTGCCCACATCTGGTTCTGACCTACTTCAGTTGTAATAATAGCCTGAGAATCAGTGAAGTTATCAATCTGTTCAATCACATATGGACCAGTTAATCTAGACTGATCATATGTTAAAGGATAACGATCCTTTAATGTACGTATTTCTTTCATCCATACTGGATGGTTCTGTTGTGTTAAAGTTAAATTAATAGCTTCAATAACATCTTTTGCATCTCCGACAATACCTAAATCAGCAGGCACATTCTTATCGATTTCTGCATCATCGACATCAATATGAATAATCTTCGCATTCTTCGCAAATGTATCCACATTACCAGTAATACGGTCACTGAAACGTACACCAATCGCAATCAATAAATCACATTCTGATACACCGATATTACTTGCTTTAGTCCCGTGCATTCCTAGCATTCCTGCATAACGTGGATTAGTGCCATCATAAGCCCCTTTACCCATTAATGTATCAGTAACTGGTGCATCGATTTTTTCTACAAATTCTTTTAAAGGTGCACTAGCCTGAGAGGCAATACATCCACCACCGACAAATACGAATGGCTTTTCTGATGCTTCAATCATTTCTACAGCCTTCTTAATTGAAGATGTAGGGAATGTATAATTACGGCTGCCAATGACATCTGGTACCTTTTTAGTATATTCACAAGAACCTACAGTCGCATTCTTAGTCATATCAACTAATACTGGACCTGGACGACCTTCTTTCGCAATCTGGAATGCTTTACGAATAGTAGGAGCCAATTCTTCTGGTGATTTACAAATAAAGTTATGTTTAGTAATAGGGATAGTCACACCCTTAATATCAATTTCTTGGAATGCATCTTTACCTAAGGCATTCACACCTACATTGGCAGTTAAAGCGACTAAAGGAATAGAATCCATCATGGCTGTCGCAATACCTGTGACAAGGTTAGTGGCACCTGGTCCACTTGTTGCCATACAGACACCCACTTTGCCTGTGGCACGTGCATAACCGTCAGCTGCATGAGATGCACCCTGTTCATGAGATGTAAGGACATGATGAATCTTATCCTGATACTTATATAAACTATCATAGACTTCTAGGATTGCCCCTCCTGGATAGCCAAAGATAGTATCAACGCCCTGCTCAAGAAGGCTTTCTACTACAATGTCCGATCCTTTCATTAACATTTTTGGATTCTCCCCCTTTACTTATCATTTGGCTGTAATACAGCTCCAGTATTGGCACTTGTTACCTGTGCAGCATAACGTCTTAAGTAACCTGTAGTGATACGAGGTTTTCTTGGCTGCCATTTAACACGACGTGCTTCTAATGTAGCATCATCTACAGCTACATTAATCTTATTATTTGGAATATCAATAGAGATCATATCTCCTTCTTCAATTAAAGCGATAGGTCCTCCTACTGCTGCTTCAGGAGATACATGTCCAATAGACGCCCCTCTAGTTGCTCCTGAGAAACGACCATCTGTAATTAATGCAACATCTTTATCAAGTCCCATACCAGCGATTTCACTTGTAGGAGATAACATTTCTCTCATACCAGGACCACCTTTAGGACCTTCATAACGAATAACAACAACATCACCCTTAACAATCTTACCAGCACGAATTGCCTTGATTGCATCATCTTCACTATCAAATACTCTTGCTGGTCCAGTATGTGTCATCATTTCAGGTGCGACTGCAGCTGCCTTAACGACACAGCTATCAGGTGCAATATTACCCTTTAATACTGCAATACCACCTGTTTTCATATAAGGGTTATCAACAGGACGGATGATTTCTGGATCTAAGTTTACACATCCTGCAATATTTTCTTTAATAGTCTTACCAGTACATGTGATACCTGTTGTATCTAAGATACCTAATGAATCAAGTTCATTCATGACTGCATATACTCCACCAGCATCATCTAAATCTTCCATAAATGTAGAACCTGCTGGTGCTAAGTGACAAAGGTTTGGTGTATATTTAGAAATTTCATTCGCAATTTCAAGATTTAATTCAACACCTGCTTCATGTGCGATAGCTGGTAAATGAAGCATTGAGTTTGTCGAACATCCTAAAGCCATGTCCACTGTCATCGCATTCTTGAATGCAGCTGGAGTCATGATATCTCTTGGCTTGATGTTCTTTTCTACTAATTCCATGATCTTCATACCAGCATGTTTTGCAAGTCTAATACGTGCTGAATAAACAGCTGGAATAGTTCCATTACCACGAAGACCCATACCAAGTGCTTCTGTTAAACAGTTCATAGAGTTGGCAGTATACATACCTGAACATGAACCACATGTTGGACATGCTTTTTCTTCAAATTCTTCAAGATGAGCAGCATCTAGAGTACCTGCATTATATTGACCAACAGCTTCAAATAGTGAAGAAAGACAAGTCTTCTTACCATTTAATTTCTTACCTGCAAGCATTGGTCCACCTGATACAAAAATAGTTGGAATATTTAAACGAGCAGCTGCCATTAATAAGCCTGGGACGTTTTTATCACAGTTAGGGATCATAACAAGTCCATCAAACTGATGTGCTGTCGCAAGACATTCTGTACTATCTGCAATTAATTCTCTAGTTACAAGTGAATATTTCATACCTGTATGGTTCATCGCAATACCATCACATACTGCAATCGCAGGTACTTCAACTGGTACACCACCAGCTAAATAAACACCTTTCTTAACTGCTTCACTGATCTTATCTAGATTCATATGACCAGGAACAATTTCATTATATGAACAAACTACCCCGATTAGAGGTCTTTCTAATTCTTCTTCTGTCATGCCTAAAGCATTGAAGAGTGAACGATGAGGTGCACGTTCTACTCCCTTTTTTACATTATCACTTCTCATATTACCCTCCTAAAGTCTTTCTACTACAGCATCACCCATTTGTGATGTAGATACTTTTGTCATTCCTTCTTTATAAATATCAACTGTACGGATATTATCCGCAAGAACCTTTTCTACTGCTTTTTCAATACATGCTGCTTCTTCATCCATATCAAATGAATAACGTAGCATCATAGCAGCACTTAAGATAGTCGCAAGTGGATTCGCAATATTCTGTCCTGCGATATCAGGTGCACTGCCATGGCTTGGTTCATACATACCTAGACTGTCTTCACGAAGTGAAGCACTTGATAACATACCAATAGAACCAGTAACCATAGATGCTTCATCACTTAAGATATCCCCAAACATATTCTCAGTGAGAACCACATCAAACTGTGCTGGATCTTTAACTAACTGCATGGCACAGTTATCTACAAGCATATGTTCTACTTTTACTTCTGGGAAATCCTGAGCTACTTCATTCACAATCTTACGCCATAAGCGAGATGTATCTAAAACATTGGACTTATCCACACTTGTAAGTTTCTTACCACGTTTCATCGCAATTTCAAATCCTCTTTGTGCGATACGTCTAATTTCATGTTCTGAATAAACTAGATTATCATGAGCCACTAATTCACCATTAATTTCTTTTGTGTTTCTTTCACCAAAATATAAACCACCAGTCAATTCTCTTACGATAATCATATCAAAACCTGCTTCTGATGTGCTTTCTTTTAATGGGCATGCACCTGCAAGTTCTTTATATAAATAAGCAGGTCTTAAGTTTGCGAATAAACCTAATTCTTTTCTAATCTTTAACAATCCTGCTTCTGGTCTTAATGTAGGATCTAATTTATACCATGGAGATGTATTAGTATCTCCCCCAATAGAACCTAATAATACAGCATCACTGTTTTTTGCGACTTCTAATGCCTCATCAGTTAATGGGACTCCATAAGCATCAATAGAACAGCCTCCCATGAGGATATTCTTGTAATTGAATGTATGATTATATTTCTTTGCGATGGCATCAAGTACCTTAATTGCTTCATTCACAATTTCAGGACCGATTCCATCACCTTTAATAACCGCAATATTCTTTTCCATATCCTCTATCCTTTCTTATTATTGACGTAGTTTACAAGACCACCCTGTTCAATAATCTTCTGCATGAATGCTGGGAAAGGCTGACCCTGATATTCTGTATTCTTAGTGAGGTTATAAATCTTACCTGTTTCATAATCTACTTTTACTTCATCGCCATCATCAATACCATCTACGGCTTCTGGACATTCAAGAATCGCAAAACCGATATTAATAGAGTTACGATAGAAGATACGTGCAAAGCTTTTTGCGATAACACATGAAACACCTGCTGTCTTTAATGCAAGAGGGGCATGTTCTCTTGATGATCCACAGCCAAAGTTCTTCTTTGCGACAATAATATCATCAGGCTGAACTCTTTCTACAAATGTAGGATCTAAGTCCACCATAGCGTGACTTGCTAATTCTTTGGCATCAAATGAATTAAGATATCTTGCTGGAATAATAACGTCTGTATCAACGTTATCACCATATTTAAATACTCTACCTTTAGCTTCCATTAGTTATTACCTCCGAATTTTTCTGGATTTGCGATATAACCTGCAATCGCACTTGCAGCTGCTGTTTCAGGAGATGCAAGATAAATCAATGATTCTACATCACCCATACGTCCAACGAAGTTTCTATTAGTCGTAGAAACACACTTTTCACCTTTCGCAAGTACACCCATATGACCACCCATACATGGACCACAGCTTGGTGTATTGACAGCACATCCTGCTTCTACAAATGTTTCTAGAATACCTTCTAGGATACACTGTAAGTAAATCTTCTGAGTTGCTGGTATAACCATCACTCTCACATTATCAGCTACTTTCTTACCTTTAAGAATAGCAGCTGCTTTTCTTAAGTCTTCCATACGACCATTTGTACATGATCCAATAACAACCTGATCAATATAGATTTTATCCATTGCTTCAATTTCATCCACTGTCTTTGCATTACCTGGAAGATGAGGGAAAGCAACAGTTGGCCTAATAGCAGATAAGTCTACATCTACCACTTCTTCATATTCAGCGTCTTCATCTGCTTCATAGATCTTATATTCACGTTTAGCATGTTTATCTAAGTATTCAATAGCGGCTTCATCAACAGGGAAAATACCATTCTTAGCTCCTGCTTCAATAGCCATATTACAAATAGTGAAACGATCTGCCATAGATAATTCTTTGACACCCTCACCAGTAAATTCCATTGATTTATATAAAGCACCATCTACACCAATACGTCCAATAATGTGTAAAATAACATCCTTACCAGATACATATTTTGGTAATTTGCCATGAAGATTAAATTTAATGGCTGAAGGTACCTTGAACCATAATTGTCCAGTCGCCATACCTGTCGCAATATCAGTTGTTCCTACACCTGTAGAGAAAGCACCAATAGCCCCATAAGTACAAGTATGTGAGTCTGCACCAATGACAGCATCTCCTGCCACAACAATGCCGCTTTCAGGTAAAATAGCATGTTCTACACCACATTTACCCTGTTCCATATGATGTGTTAATCCCTGCTCACGAGAGAATTCTCTGATTGCTTTAGAGTTCTCTGCAGATTTAATATCTTTATTAGGTGTAAAGTGATCTGGCACTAAGACAACCTTATCTTTATCAAAGACCTTATCAGCCATTTTCTTAAAGATTGGTAAAGCCATAGGTCCTGTAATATCATTTGCCATTACAATATCTACATTTGCTTCAATTAATTCACCTGCATGAACTTCTTTTACTCCCGCATGATCAGCTAAGATCTTCTGCGTCATTGTCATTCCCATTATATATAATCCTCCTCAAGTTATTTTTGAATGTTGTAACGAGAAAGTACCGTAGTACTTCCTCTTTACAACACACAAAGTGTGTGTTGCTTAGTGATTAGTTATTTAAAAGCTTATCTTCATCAGACCAAGAATATAATGAACGGATATCAGCACCTACTTTTTCACATTCATGTTCATTGTGTAACTGTCTCATTGCTTTGAAGTGAGCCTGTCCACCTGCTGCTGACATTTCAAGTAAGAATTCTTTAGCGAATGAACCATCCTGGATATCAGCTAATACTTTCTTCATTGCTTTCTTAGTGTCTTCAGTGATTAATTTAGGACCAGTGATATAGTCACCATATTCTGCAGTATTAGAAATAGATTTTCTCATACCTTCGAAACCTGACTGGTAGATTAAGTCTACGATTAACTTCATTTCATGGATACATTCAAAGTATGCATTCTTTGGATCGTAACCAGCTTCTACTAATACTTCGAAACCAGTCTGCATTAACTGACATACACCACCACAAAGAACTGCCTGTTCACCAAATAAGTCTGTTTCTGTTTCAGTTCTGAATGTAGTATCTAATAGACCAGCTCTTGCACCACCGATTGCAGCACCATAAGCTAATGCATAATCATGAGCCTTACCAGTGTAATCCTGTTCAACTGCTACTAGACAAGGAGTACCTTTACCTGCCTGGTATTCTGAACGTACTGTATGACCTGGAGCTTTTGGAGCAATCATAGTTACATCAACGTTCTTTGGTGGAACGATCTGATTGAAATGAATATTGAAACCATGAGCGAACATTAACATATCGCCTTCGTTTAAGTTTGGTTCGATAGCTTCTTTATAAAGCTTAGCCTGTAATTCATCAGGAATTAATACCATGATGATATCTGCCCAAGCAGCTGCATCAGCAGATGTCATAACCTTAAGTCCCTGTTCTTCTGCTTTCTTCCAAGACTTAGAACCTTCATATAGACCAACAACAACGTCTACTCCAGATTCTTTAAGGTTTAATGCATGTGCATGTCCCTGAGAACCATAACCGATGATAGCAACCTTTCTACCATCTAATAAAGATAAATCACAGTCTGTGTTGTAATAGATTTTAGCCATATTTATTTACCCCCTATTTTTCTTAGCTTTCATCTTTTCTATATCAAAATCATCTAGTCCTCTTCCGATGCCTGCAATACCAGTACGGACGATTTCGGTGATATTGAACGTATCTAACATTGTGAGAATACCATGGATCTTATTTTGATCACCAGTGACTTCCACAACGAGTGAATTTGGCGCAACATCGACAATCTGCGCTCTAAATATATTGACTATTGACACAATATCAGGTCTTTGTGAGTGGTCTGCTTCTACCTTAATAAGCACCAATTCACGATAGACTGAATGGTCATCATCTAACGGAAATATTTCAATTACATCTTCCAGCTTTCTTAACTGCTTTTTAATCTGTGCAAGAGTGGCTGGTTCTCCTCTTGCAGATACTGTCATACGTGAGACTGTTGGATCGTTTGTTTCACCAACAGTCAATGAATCAATGTTGTAGCCTCTTCTAGAGAATAATCCAGCCACACGGCTTAATACGCCAGCTGAATTATCAACTAGAATAGACAGGACAAGTCTTTCCATTAAGCGGCCTCCCTCATATCCTTATGTATTCTATTCATTGCTGAAATAATTGCTTTAATAGTTGCAGTTGTAATATTTGGATGAACACCTACACCCCATTCAATAATAGATGTACCTTTTGCTCTAAGTTGTACATAAGCAGCAGCTTTAGCACTTGAACCAGATGTTAATGCATGTTCTGAGTAATCTAATAAGTGAATATAATGGTATCCATTATCATTGAAGGCATTCTTAACTGCATCAATTGGACCATTACCATAACCAATAATTGTACGTTCTTCACCATGATCACGAATTGTTAATTCGACTTTTCTTTCATATTCATTTTCTGTATCTTCTGAGATATCTGTTAGTTTCTGATAAATGAACTGGAATGGTTCTTCGTTTTCAATATATTCATTTCTGAATGTATCATAGATTCTTTCTGGTGATACTTCACCTTCTGCTTCAGAGATATTCTGTACAATCTTTGCGAAGTCACCCTGTAATGGTTTAGGTAAATGATAACCAAAGACTGTATCCATAACGAAAGCCACACCACCTTTACCTGATTGAGAGTTGATTCGAACGATTGGTTCGTATTGTCTATTTAAATCAGCTGGGTCAATTGGTAAGTAAGGCACTTCCCATTGTTTCTGATGTCTTTCATGATATTTATGAATACCTTTATTAATAGCATCTTGATGGCTTCCAGAAAATGCTGTGAAGACTAACTGACCAGCATATGGAGAACGAGGATCAACTTCCATCTTTGTACATTCTTCATAAGTACGCTTGATGTCATTCATCTGTGTGAAGTCAAGTTCTGGATTGACACCATGTGTATACATATTTAATGCAACAGTGACGATATCTACGTTACCTGTTCTTTCACCATTTCCAAATAGTGTTCCTTCTACTCTATCAGCCCCTGCCATTAATGCAAGTTCTGTTGCAGCTACACCACATCCTCTATCATTATGTGGATGAACTGAAATAATAGCTCTTTCACGATCTTTTAGGTTTCTACATACATATTCAACCTGATCCGCAAAGACATTTGGTGTATCCATTTCTACAGTTGAAGGAAGATTCACAATCACTTTATTATCTTTAGAAGCACCCCATACATCTAAGACTGCATCGACTACTTCTACTGCATAATCCATTTCTGTACCAGTAAAGCTTTCAGGTGAATATTCAAGAATGACTTGACCTTTAAAGTTATCACATAACTTCTTTACAAGAGCACAGCCATCTGTCGCAATCTTCTTAATTTCATCTTTATCTTTGTTGAAGACAACATCTCTTTGAAGGATACTTGTTGAATTATAAATATGCACAATAGCACGATCTAATCCATCAAGGGCTTCAAATGTTCTCTTGATTAAGTGTTCACGACACTGAGTTAATACCTGCACAGTGACATCATCAGGAATGAGATTTTCTTCAATCAATAATCTTAAGAAGTCATATTCAATCTGTGAAGCTGAAGGGAATCCTACTTCAATTTCCTTGAATCCAAGCTCTACTAATAACTTGAACATCTTCACCTTTTCCTGAATATTCATTGGTGTTACTAATGCCTGGTTACCATCACGTAAATCTACTGAACACCAAATAGGTGCTTTTTCAATTGTCTTATCTGGCCATGTGCGGTCTTTCAAGCTCACCGTTTCAAATCTCTTGTACTTTTGGTAATTCATCATAATTGTTTATTCTCCTTTCCAACCTATAAAAAAAGCCCTCGTCCTTACTAGCGTAAGAGGACGAGAGAATAATTCTTCGTGGTTCCACCTCAATTTATTGATATCTCACAATATCAACCTTATCGAGTACGCTTTATATATAAAGTACATACTCTAGCGAGATAACGGTCGCAAATGCCGTAGCAGCCTACTTAATTCAGTGCTCCACTCAAGGATGAGTTCAAAGATGATCAAACAGTTCTTTACACCAGCCAGAACCTCTCTGCGCTTTCATCATTCCCCTACTAGTTCCTATCAAAGTCGTTTTCTTTTGGGTTGTTGTGTTTATCATATACTTCTCGCTTAGACATGTCAACAAACTTTTTCACTTTTTTCCTTATTTTCCTAATTATATTAATTATATGTCGGATAATCAGTTTTATAAGCGTTTTCTTTTAATGACCTATATAAATTTTATTGTAATATTCAATATTATTTCCATTGTTTTTAA
>ULYL01013565.1_pt1 | contig 13722 bp, 16 predicted proteins | sample 1962211 | NCBI WGS metagenome assembly ULYL01 (sample SAMEA4835864, study PRJEB28245) | human gut metagenome | biome: gut microbiome; material: fecal sample | place: Denmark | collected 2008
AACACGAACGTGCGTTCGATCGGTAGTTCCCCGACTTCAACACACTAAAGTGATAACGCGCTACAGCACAACAGTCTACAACCCGTAGACCCTCGAACAGGCGTTCTGTACAACCTGCACAACATACGGCTCAAAAGTTTGTGCAAAATGCATATAGACAACCGCTCTAGGTTCTGCTATACTATAGGTACAAGGTTAGGAAGTAGTTACCTTGTATGAACCTTGACAACTGGATACCGCACACGTGTTCGGTCTACCAAACTGTCTGACAATTTAGACGGTTTAGTTAAGTTGTCTGAAAATTTAGCAACTGTTCGACGTGTCGAATGTTTCACGTGAAACATTCAAGTGTTCGACACGTCAAACGAAACACCCAAAAAACAGGGTAGAAAAGGAGAAAGACATGAGAAGAAAAAACACAGCATTAGTTGATGAGCACGTTTGGACAGAAAACGACAAAGCGAAATATGCCGAATTGACAGATACAATTAGAACCTGTCAAACATCAGCGGATGGACTTGCTAGGACTGTCGCGGGAGCACTTTCTGAGATTAAGAAAAGAGAGTTGTTTATGCTTGAGGGCTACAAAAATATTTATGAGTACGCAAATACTGTACACGGCATTAGTCGTGGTACAACTTCCGATGCAATCAACACTTTTGACAGATTCCAGAAAGACGGTGCCATTGATAGCAAGTATGCCGGTTTCGCATGGCGGTCGCTCATTATGCTCAAGAATTACACTGATGAAGAAATTCTTGAAATGGGCATCACTGTCGAAATGAACTCTACACAAATTAAGAAAGTACTCGAAGCTCGAAAAGAAGCTGATAAAGCTATTGAAGAGAAGAACCAGGAAGCTGAACCTGAAAAGCAGGAAGCTGAACCTGAAAAGCAGGAAGCTGAACAGTTCGACGCGTCGAACGAAACAGAGGAGCCGGAAATTCCCGAAGCTGACAACAGTTTCCCGACAGTTATAATCCATACAGAGGGCAAGACAATCAAGGAACTCAGTAAAGAGATTGAAAAGTATCTTGCACAGATTCAGAATTCTGAAGTGGATGTAGTACTTACAAAGTAACAATAGAGTGGGGAGCAATCCCCACTCCCCTTTAAACGAAACGAATGGAGACGAAACGATGAGGATTTTTGATTTATTAACAGTAACACCTGCAAATCGTACTTTATCTATATACGATAAAGATAATAAGCTTGTAGAAAATGTTGGAATAAAAGAAATTTTTGAACAACCTGACCACAATAACCTGTATCTATTAGAAATTGATAGGATAATTCCTACAAATTGTAAATATGTTTTACAAGTAGTATTAAAATAGCGTAAATTTTCGGAGTATTAAAAAAGTACTCCGAAATTTACATAGAACTCATGTCCGTCTCCTGGGGAGTGCGCCCACACTCCCCGAACATGACGAATATGAGAGTGTCTCACAGAAAAAAAATAATGGGCGCAAAGTTCGACACGTCGAACAGAAAAGGAGATAAACATGAAAAAAATCATCAACGCAACTGAGAACTTCACCAAAAAAGATTCAATCAACATGAGAAATGGACTTCCTCTGAAAGATGAACCCAGCGGAAAAACATTTATGATTAGCAAAGCAGCCGTGGTAGAGGACACTGATGAGGAAACTGGAGAACTCAAAGAAGTATCCGTACTGATTGACAGTGACGGAAAATGCTACACATCTATTTCTGCTACAATCGCAGACATTATGGATGACTGCATTGATTTACTCGATGCAGGCGAATCTGTAAGGCTTGAGCTGATTAAGAGAAAGTCGGAAGCAGGACGCGAATTTTTGACTTTCCAGGTGATGTAGTATGAAACACGGTTTCTACGTTGAAGTCGAACCTGTCATTTTGAGATTTCTCAAAGATAAAGATATTCATATTTTCTATTTCTGTGGTGGTCGAGGAACTGGTAAAACTTACGGTGCTTTAGATATGTGCAGAAAGATCGGTGTTGGAGAATTGAAGCTTGATGACACTGTAGATGACAATAAGTTCTTGTACCTGAGGAGAACGAGAACTGAAGCAGAAACCGTGGCTTCTCCCGAAGCTTCACCCTTTAAGGTTTATAACCGGAATGAGGGTTACGAAATAACATCCGATTTTTCATTTAAACTCGGATTTGGAAATTTCTATCTCGATGCTGAAAAAACTAAACATATTGGCTATTGTGCAGGTTTGTCAACATTTTCAAATTTGAGAGGTGTAGATTTCTCAGACGTAAATTTCATATTGTATGACGAGTGTATTCCTGAAAATAAGAACAAACGTCCCTTAAAAGATGAGGGATATTTATTCTTAAATATGCTCGAAACCATAAACCGTAACCGTGCTATTGAGGGTAAACCGGAAGTGGTTGTATGCCTACTGTCAAACCCTATAGATTTAGGAAGTGATTTATTAGCGCAGTTACAGTTAACAGGTATATTGAACTCTATGATCTTTAAAAATCAAGAGAAATATACTGACCCTAACCGCTCACTCCATATTGAAAAGTATAAAGACCATAAAGTAAGTGCAGAAAAAGCAAAATCTGCCATTTATCGGTTTGGAGCAGGTACTGGGTTTAACGAAAGAGCATTGAGTGGCGATTTCGTGGACAACGACCTTGAATTGGTCAAAAAAGTAAATTTAACAGAATATTTCGCATACATTTCGTTAGCGAATATATATGTATATCAGCACAAATCAAATGGAACTTATCATATTTCTCAAACAGCTAATCCTGCTAAATATACATTTAAAGAAAATGAGAAAGATAAGGTTCGGGCACTGTTTTATTGGCTTTACAAGATATTAGTTATTGAGCATAGAGTCACTTATGACAACTATCTAACCAAAGTCAATTTCGAGCAAATGATAAATTACAAGCCCAGTTACTAATAATATATGACCGCCGACCACTACGTTGGACTATCGGGGCATACCTAGGAATAGGGGATAGTGAGTTTGCCACTCTAAGCGGTCAACCTTTTTAAAGTTCGACACGTCGAACAGATTGGAGACGACATGGCTAAATTAGAAGAGGTGCTTACTCAGTTATCTGACCTTGATCCGGAAGCTGATTATTCATTGGACGTTTCGGAGAACAATATCTCTGTAAAACATAATACAGATGAAGATACCCTCGATTTGAGTGAAGAGATAAAGCAGTTGCAGGACAAGGTGACAGAACAGAGTTCACAAATAGATAAGTTAAAATTGACCAACAGAGCATTATTACTCAAGACACCAGTTGCAGAGGGTCCGAAAACGCCCGAAGAGATAATATATGCAATGTGCGGTCCGAAGAAAGGAAATGGTGCAAATGCCTAATCAGATTGAAGTAAACCAGATTTATGATTTATGTAATCAGATCTTCCAGCAGATGACTGGACGAACAGATATTGCGGCTGTTGACAGTGCGTCACTGGTTGCAATGGGAAACGAAGTTTCCAATTTAGGTAAGAACGATTTGTGGCTTAACACTTTAGCACGTAGAATTGGTCTTACCATTGATTCCTACAGAGCATATCGCAACAAATTCTCTGATTTGTACAGAACACAGGTTGAGTGGGGCGCACTGGTTCAGAAATTAACTGTCGAGATGCCTGACGCAGTAGCCGACGATATGTACAAAGTGGGGCAGATGAACGGTCAAGCTCTCGACCATTACATCATCAACAATCCTAAAGCGAAGCAGAAAATTTTCGATAAGGAGACTCCTTATTCATTCTTTATCACAATGCAGGAGAAGATGCTTACTGAAGCATTTCTCAATGCAGGTGCTATGTCTTCCTTTGTGAACCAGGTATTCGGTAAAGTTCAGAATAAGATTGAAGTTGTGTTGGAAGACCTCGCAAGAGTTGCACTCGTCAATATGATGTGTAATCTTTCTACCAAGCAGGAGATTAAACTCGTAACTCTGTACAACAGTAGAACCGGATCAACTCTCAATCCTCAGACAGCATTATTTGATTCTGGCTTTATGTGTTTCGCAATCGGTATGATGAATAACATTGCTTCCAAACTGGAAACTATGAGTGTGTTATTCAATGCAGATAGTTACGACAGATTCACTCCTAAGAGTGAACAGCGTTTCTACGTTTTGGCTGACTTCATTACTCAGCTTGAAACTGTAGTACAGTATGCCGCTTTCGGACCTCAGTACGTCAACAAGCCTGTAGACATTGCTGTACCTTATTGGCAGGGTGTTAAAGAGGGAGAGGACGTAAATGATATTGCTGTAATCTCAAAGGTGATCGGTAAAGTAGACAGCAAAGTTGATAAGACTATTGAAAATGTCGTTGCTGTATTATTCGATAGGGAAGCTATCGGAACATTCAGACAGGAAGAGAAAGTTCTCACAACTCCCGTAAATGCGCGTGGAGCATATTACAACACATTCTGGCATGAAAAGCAGATGTGGTTTAACGATATGAGTGAGAACGCAGTAATTTTCACACTCAACTAGTTCGACACGTCGAACGGAAAGGATGCGTATGGCAACAGTTCAAGTTGACCTTATGCACACCTCAAAGGCTAGGAACTCTACAAGAGTTCCTAGTACCACTGAGGGGCATATCACAGAAACAATTTGTTATCTCAAAGAGCCCACATCAATAATCAAACCCACCTTAATCATTCAAGGCGCAGACAGCACATTCGAGGGAAAACAATTTCCTGATTATAACTATTGTTATATTAAGGACTTTCATAGATATTATTTCATAACCAACGTCACATCTATTAGTGCATTAGTGTGGCAGATTGATTGTGAAGTTGATGTTTTAGCTACATACAGAAAAGAAATTCTTCAAGCTAAAGGTTTCATACAATATGCACAAACTGGTTACAATAAATATCTCGGAGACCCTAGATTGCCGCAATCTACTCAAATATATTCAACTGTATATTCAACAACATTAGCGAACGTTTTGGATAGTAGCGGAATTTACACTTTGACGGTAGCTAATAATACAAGTAGCAACGGTTTTGCAACAACGTACCTATTGACAAGTGGACAGCTAAATTCACTGGTTGAGAAAATCAATAGTGGAATTGACGAAATAAAGAATTATTTTACTAATCCATTAGAAGCAATAGTAAGATGTTCTTGGTTACCAACTTCAGCGGCAATAGCAGGACAGGGCTCAGCAGAAATAGTTATAGGTAAATATTCCACAGGTGTAACTGCGGCAGTCGCGAAAGACCAAGTTAGAGGTGGATACGTAACAACATATACACCGGCAACTATTGAGGGAATTGTTTACAGCGGTTATTTAATGGTGGAACCCTACCATGAATTGCATAGATTTTTACCGGGAGTTGGTGTAGTACAGTTGCCCCTATGTTCTTTCTTCCACACTGGAGAGAGCGATAAGCTAGAATGGCTAATGGAAGTGTCATTCGCTCCAGCAACTGGAGACATTGCATATATATTCCATGCAGGTACCGATTACAGTAACGCAATCGCTTTAACAGTTCAAGGAAATATCGCAACAGAATTACCAGTAAGTGCAACTAGCGCAAACGGTATCGGAATTGCGGCAGGTGTAGGTTCAGTTTTAGCATCAACAGCAACAGTAATTGCTACTGGCGGAAATTTAGGAGCAACAGCAGCGGTAAAAGCCGCTACGCAATATGTAGGCGGTGCAGTAGGAGCGACCCTAGCGATGCAAACTACTACAAATATTAAAGGCTCCATGTCATCTATGGCAACGAAGCAATATGCACATAAGTTTTTCGATAGATCTATATATCATTTGATAGGTCAAGCACCGCCAGCATCTCTATCAACAATAGGATTGCCGGTTATGAAAACAGAAACATTAGGTTCTCATACAGGATTGGTGAAAGCGACTGGAGTGTGGGTAGAAGCTGAATGTACAGATACTGAGCATCAGTTGATAGCGCAATTTGTTAACTCATCAACTAATTTCATTTATGGGGGACTAATCATTGAATAAATATACAGCAACAAAACCGAAAGATGTAAACGGAACATTCATGGTTACTAGAACCGCCTTTTATAGAACTGAGTTGATGAAACTTGTTGGCGGTATCTTTAAGATAGAATGTCCTGCCGACTGGGATAAAGATTATATGAGAGACACTCTCTTGCGATATGGTTATTTAATAGTATCAGACACAGATTTTGGAGTGCTACCGTTGCAAGGCGTGTTACAAGGATACAATTATTTTAACAATCCAACAGATGTAACCATAAATGTTCCTTTAATTCCCGGTCTACATAAAAAAATAGGCACCGATTGTGAACTCCTATATATACAGAGGATTCCGCAGTCAAGAATCTATTACAATTTTGTCAGAATTGTAGACATTTATGCACAGCGATTGGCTTCAGCTGATGCCGCTATTGATGTAAACTTAATGAACAGCAGAGTTGCATATATAGCCGAAGCCGAAACTAAAGCGCAGGCTGAATCAATCAAAACAGCTTATGATAAAATAAGTAATGGCGAACCGTTAGTAGTTTATCGTAAAGATGTTGCGCTAAATGCAACCGGTTTAAATGTATTCTTCAACAATGTGAAACAGAATTACATTGCGGATATGGTGCAGGATTCTAAACGTACAATCATTAACGAATTTCTAACGGCTATCGGTGTGAATAATGCAAATACAGACAAACGTGAGAGATTGGTCACTGGAGAAGTTGATGCTAACAATCAGGAACTGGTAGCAAACACAACAATTTGGAAAGAAAATCTCAAACTTTGTTGTGATAAAATCAATACAATGTTCAATGTAGGATTGAATGTGACATTACAGTTCGACGCGTCGAACAGAGAGGAGAGCAAAGATGACGTTAGTGGACAGCGTGAATCTGTGGATGATGTTACACAATAATGAGTTCTACTTTCAATCAAGTGACATTGATACTCGAATCAATAAAGATCATATTTACCACATAATAATGTCACAATATGCAGACCTCGAATGTGTATATTCAGACACCAGTTACATGCACAAGAATGTTGAACTGTTTTGGATTAAAAACAAAGACAGAATTGGGAAACTGCTCGACACTCTTGAGATAAAATACGACCCCATTGAAAATTATTCTACAGTCGAAACTGGTAATCTTGATGCTAACGGTACTAAAAAGTTCACCCAAAAAGATAATACGAGTTCGACAACTGACGAAACTATCAACACTGAAAGTAAACATTTCGTTAGTGCGTTCAATAACATAAATGGTGAGGATGTCGAACAGACTAGAGATACTGCTAGCACAACTGATAATACATCATTCAATGAAGATTACAACAGTGGACAGGATACTGGAACAACAGACCATGAAGAGACATTAGCCACCAAGAAAGGACTTACAAACCTTTCATATCAGGAACTTATTGACAAACAACGTAGGACTGTACAGTTCGACATTGATGATTGGATATTAAGAGAGTTCGCGAAAGACCTCTTAATATGTGTATGGTAAAGGAGTGACACTATGGCATATTCAGAATTTCCACATACCAACTATCACGATTCAGATTTGAGAGAACTCATTGAATTGTATAAGAAGTTGGTTGACGAGTACCAGGGAACTTTGAGCACAATAACTGAAGTGAACAACAGACTTACAAAGTACGAATCTAACGTACCACATTATGTTAGATTCTTAATGGACGAAGAAATTCAGAAATATATTACAGCTTGTAAGAATGAAAAAGATCAGTTTTTGGCTCTAATTAAACTGTTGGAAAATGACATTAACGATGTGCGCACAAAACTGGAAAGAGAAGTTCGCTCACTCATCGCTGACGATAATGCTCTTGCTGATGAGATCAGAGAATATCGTAAAGAGTTTTTGAATACGCTTGAAGTGTATGATAGAAAGTTCTCTGAAATGCGATTGATGATTCTCGCAAGTTCAAGCAAAGATAGGCAAACACTGGAGCGCGCAATAGCTGATATGAAGAAAACTGTAGCAGACATTCCTAAAAGTGAACTGCCGGTATTCAATCCGATTAAAGTTGCGAACGACTCTATCAATGGAGCGATAAACGATATTTACAATATCGCACTCAACCGGTTAGGTTTTACAGCAATAGCATGGCATAAAACAACTCACATTACTGCACAGTATTTCAAAGACAGTGACATTAGTGCAATGACATATTGGATGTATGGCACTACGGAATTGGGAGCACACAATATGATGTTCTCTCCGGTAAGTGGAAAGTACACCACTGTTAAAATGGCTATATATGAATTGGCAGATTTCCTCAAGGTTGGGGAGTTCAGTAAACTTACAGCATCCGAGTTCGACGCGTTGAATTTGACAGCTAAGAACTATGATGATAAAAATGTAAAGGCTCAGTCATATGATTGGCATGGAAAGGAGATTACAAATGTATAAGAAAGGAACAGCTAATTACAATCTTCCCCAGTGGGATGCACTGGAACACCCCGACTTTTTGGACGACATGAATCCCGCTTACAACGTGATTGATGAAAAGTTGCACAACGCGGAAACTGGTAGCAATAGTGCACTGGAGCAGTTGACAACTCTTACACCGATCGTTGAGGGTCTGAATGCTGACATGGATGATGTTCAGCATGATGTGACAGATTTGCAGACGAGGTGTACGAATCTCGAACACACCCAGTTAGACCATGAAAACCGTATCAAAAATTTGGAACAGCATGATACCGACATTGATACAACGTTGGCTGGGTTCGACGAGTCGAACACCGTGATTGCGGAGTTCAATAAGACTAACACTTATATCAACGATGTGAAGACGACCGTCGACATCATCAGAACTAAGAACACCTGTCTATTCGACGGCATGGAGTATCCGACTAACGACTATGTTGGAACTAATAATGTTAAGAGAAAATGTGGCACTCTCACATTAGTAGATGCAATAACTTCTCCGATTGAACTCGCAACAATTCCGAATAATAGCACCATTTTCTATTTGAATCTTATTGGTGTAAAGACTGACGACGGCGAAGTTGTGACTAGAGACTTCACATCTTACATATATGTATCCACCAATAAGTTGATGTTCGATTCTACACAGATCAGCAACGCAACACAATTAACTCTCAATTTCACCGTAGAATATTATTAAGGAGAAAGATTATGGAAACAGCACAGATGGTAATTACAGCAATTAGTACAGTTGGTTTTCCTATCGTAATGTGTGGAGCATTATTTTGGAAAATGGATAAGCAGGATAAAGAGCATAAAGAGGAGATGAACAAATCAACAGAAGCTATCAACAATAACACTGTTGTATTGCAGAAGCTTATGCAGATGTTAAGTGACAAGATTGAGTTCGACACGTCGAACAGTAAGGAGAAATAATATGGCTGTTAATCAGGATTTCAAGAAAAGTACAGTAAGCACTACCAATCATACTCAGAACTACGATTTGCCATTGTGGGCAGGTGAAGACACCACCAGTTGGCTTACACAGATGAATGATGCCATGAACAAGATTGATGATGGTATGGTAGACGCGAAGAGTAAGGCACTGGAAGTGGTTGGTATTGCGGCTGATGCTAAGAAGTTAGCAGATGAAACCAAAGCAGAAAGTGCGGCAAGTGCTAAGATCGTTGCCAGTTATAACGACAGAGTTACAGCGGCAGAAGAAAAGATTGTTGAACACATCCAGGACATTACCAATCTGAATACAAGAAGTGATCAGTTCGACGTCGAACTCCATAGTGTTCAGGAAGTGCAGAAGAAAACCACCGCTGATTTAGCTACGTTAGCGGCTAAAGTTGACACTAATAAGAGTGATGCTGACACGAAGATTAGTGCGAATACGGAAGCAATCGCAAGGACTGATGCGAATGTTGCAACTCTGAGTGGTAAAGTGACAGCACTGGAAACGGAAGTAGGTGAAGTGTCCGCTACTACGCAGAGTAACACAACTGCAATCGGTGCAATCAACGGGAGTATTGAAGATATCAAGAGTAAGGATACTGCTCAGGACGGTCAGATTGATACTATCAATACTGAAGTGACGTCTTTAGATAGTAGAGTTACTGCATTAGAGGATGGTAGTAAAACAACTAAAACAACTAAAACAGTGTTAATGTATGCAAAATCCGATGCATTATCTTCCGTAACTGATAGTAATGGAAAAATGCAATTTACAGGATGTAAACTTGAAGCGTACTTATATAGTGACGGTACATGTGATTTCATGCTTTCCTCAGCTGATACATACCCATTAGCTACTGACACAACTTTCGATGGAAGTGTAGGGTTATTCGACTTATCAAATGGTGTCACCGAAATTATGAATAAATTTAAGGCAACGCATCCTAACATTAGCATCCTGAGACCTATACTTCAACATTCATACCCGGTAATTTTCTATGATAATGGGACGTTACCTAGATATATTATACATGCCAATATCTCCGCGATCTTTAGCGCAACTAGTACGAAAATGGCAATTAGCACTAGCTACGTTTTAAAATTTAGTGCATTAGCTGATACCACCGTAAGTCTAAGATTTGGCTTCCCTGATGGAGAAAAAAATTACGGTATGTCAAGTAAACAATACTTTATGATTGCTTCTGTTTTTATGAATGGAGTATAATTATGGTAGTAGATGAAAAAGGTTACAACTTAATAAAACAATTCGAGGGTTTACGATTAACTGCTTACCGGTGTCCTGCCGGTAAGTGGACAATCGGATATGGGCATACTAAAGGTGTTAAGAAAGGTATGTACATATCGGAAGCAGTTGCCACGCATTTTCTTATTGAAGATGTTCAACGCGTCGAACCGACCATCAACAGTTACGATGGCATTTATCACTGGACGCAAAATGAATTTGATGCGTTAGCAAGTTTCGCTTTCAACTGCGGAATTGGCAACCTTAAGAAATTACTTAAATATGGACAGCGTACTAAATCTCAAATTGCAGATGCCATTTTGCTATATAACAAAGCAAATGGTAGAGTGTTAAGAGGATTGGTACGCAGGCGCAAAGCGGAACGAGAGTTGTTCGTGAAAGGATAATGTATGTATTCGATCAAGCAAATTAAAGACTTACAACGCAATGCGGTAAAAGGAGATAGAGAGGCTCAAGGGCTTCTCTTTTCCTATACTAACGAGATAGCAAAAGAAGTAAATAAAAGGTTAATAGGACTTGAGAAAGAAAAATATGATTACGGACAGGGATGGGCGACTGCTGTAAACTATACTCAAGTTATGTATGAAAGTAACCGTTTCGAGTATGCTAGGAATATGGACAAGGACTGGTATCAAATGGGGCAACAATCTCAGATTGGTATAAAATTCCTAGGATATGAAAGTTCGTCTGTTGAGGGACAAAGAGCAATAGAGGAACGACGTTTCCGAAAATTAAAAGAAAAGGGAATTTTTGATGAAACTGTTACTAGACGTAAAGCTAGAAATTTTCTACGTTTTTTGGGCAACGAAGAAAGTGAACAAGTTATCGAAAGTTATGGAAATAGTAGCACGGTAATCGAAATGTTATGGGATGCGTATCAGAAGAAAGATAATTCACGTGCTAAAATGCTTAAAGCTTTCGATGAATTTAACGCAGGTTTATATGATTTTGACGAGACAATGAGGAGGCTTAAAATTGATATCACTCAATATCCAAGGAAAAAAAGAGATTGAAGTATATAATGTGGGCGACTTCCCCTATGAGAAGTTCAAAGGAGTTCGACGTGTCGAACGGGGAACTAAAAAATATTTCGATGTTGTGTGCGCTTTCGATATAGAAACAACAACAATACATGAAGAGGAATGTAAATATTTCCATTCAGATTTCGGTTTCATGTATATTTGGCAATTTTGTATAGGTCAAACCATATGTGTGGGTAGAACGTGGGATGAATATAGAGAATTTCTCGACAATTTGAAAGAAATTTTGGGAGTTGATTGGAGAACTAAATTAGTCGTATATGTACACAATCTACAATTTGAGTTTCAATTTCTCAGAAATTTTTTTAAAGTTGAAAAGGTATTTGCCAGGCATAAAAGAGATGTTATATATGCAGTAGTAGAAGATATTGAATACAGATGTTCATATGCATTAAGCAATATGAGTCTCGACAAATTTCTGAAAAATAGTAAAGGTGTGGAAAATTTTAAATTAAGTGGTGACGATTTTAATTATAGAATTAAACGTTACCCAGACACACCGTTAACTAAAGAGGAAATGGAGTACTGTGTTGTTGACGTTCTAGGATTGTGTCAGGCTATAAAATCTAAACTTGATGAGGACACACTTTGCACAATTCCGATGACTTCTACTGGTTATATACGTAGAGAGTTTAGAGTAGCTTGTCTCGCAGAAGATGGATATAAACGGCATATGATGAGTATGGCATTGACAGAGCACACATATGCCTTATGTGTAGAAGCTTGTCGAGGTGGAATTAGTGGCTCTAACAATATAAATACAGGGTGGACGATAGAGGGAGTCGACAGTTTCGATATTAAGTCAAGCTACCCATATCAAATGGTTACGAAATACTTTCCACAAAGTAAATTCATGCCAATACATCTACCTTTAAATGCTGATTTAAAATATCTCAAACGATATTTAGATAATAAATGTTGTCTAATTGTTTGGGAATGTCGCAATATTAAATTGGAAAAATGGGAAAGCATTCCGTACATAAGTAAAGCAAAATGTAGAGCAGTTGTACGAGGAGAACACGGACGTTTTGGAAATGGTAAAGTCTATTCAGCAGAACGGATCGGAATGTGTTGCACTGAAATAGACTTCAAAATTATTTGTGATTCTTACGAATTTGAAGATTTATCAGTACACGAACTTTGGATTGCTGATAGAGGTATGCTGTCAAAAGCATTTCGTAAGAAGTTAATGGACATGTTTCAAATGAAAACAAATTTAGAAGACGGTGACAGATATTTATATGCTAAATTCAAAAATAAAATAAATGCCGCTTTCGGTATGATGCTTACTGATATATTAAATGCCGAAGTTATTTATGATAGCAGTGCTGATGAAGTGTGGCAAGTTGGTGAAATAGAAGATGTTGGTAAGGCTCTTACAAGATATTATCACAGCAAAAACTCTTTTTTAAGTTATCAACATGGTGTATGGGTTACGGCTCATGCTAGAGCATGCTTGTATAAGGGTATGAAGATTGTAGGCGATGATATAGTACAAGTTGATACGGATTCTGTTAAGGCTATCGGAGAGTATAAAGAGGAGTTCGACGCGTTGAACGCTCAAATTATGGCTGAAGCAGAAACGTTTGACATTAAACCGTATGCTATTAAAAATGGACGCAAAGTTTATTTGGGTATTTGGGAGCATGAAAACGGTGATTATAATGTGACATATGCACGTTTCAAAAGTTTAGGTGCTAAAAAATATATGTATCAAGAAAGCGGCAGTGATGAATTACATACAACAGTAAGTGGTCTACGCAAAGACGCGATAGGGTGGCTTCGAGATCATGGCGGTTTCTCTGCTTTTAAACCTGGTACAGTAATTCCGCCAATAATAAGTGGCAGAACTGCAAGCAAATACGTTGACGTTAAACATCCACACACTATAATGGTTAAAGGACATGAAATTACTGTGGGTTCCAACATCGGAATTTGTGATGCTAGTTATACGTTGGGTGTTACAGATGAGTGGCAGGAAATGATATATGATGAATCGGACAGTTGAGCGGTAGAAATACCGCTCTTTTGTGTGC
>ULYL01040480.1_pt1 | contig 13554 bp, 9 predicted proteins | sample 1962211 | NCBI WGS metagenome assembly ULYL01 (sample SAMEA4835864, study PRJEB28245) | human gut metagenome | biome: gut microbiome; material: fecal sample | place: Denmark | collected 2008
CCAAGATATTTCATCGGTTCTGCCGACTGGATGCCGAGAAACCTCCTCAACCGCATCGAGGTGCTCACCCCGGTATATGACGAGGAGTTGCAAGCCGACCTCCTCCGTACCGTCGCCTATGGCATGCGTGACACCACCAATGGCAGAGTGGTGGATGGCAAGGGCACCAATGCCTTCGTGGAGGGACCCAACTTCCGAAGCCAAGAAGAACTTTATAACGAATACAAGAAATGAATACTTTTGCAGCAATAGATATAGGCTCCAATGGAGCACGACTCCTCATCAAGCGCTTCAACCCTGAGGCGGTGCGTGAGGAAGACAGAATCAAGAAGGTGATGTTCATCCGCATCCCATTGCGCCTGGGCAAGGACGTGTTCTCGCTCGGCAAGATCTCGAAGGATAGAGAGAAGATGATGCTCCGCATGATGAAGGGCTTCAAGCAATTCATGAAACTCAACGATGTCGATGAGTATCGGGCTTGCGCCACATCGGCGATGCGTGATGCCGAGAACGGCAAGAAGATACTCAAGAAGATAGAGAAGCAAACCGACATCAAGCTCGAAATCATCAAGGGAGAGGAAGAGGCCCAGCTGCTCTTCAACAACCTGTTGGAGAAGACGGGCAGCAACGAGGGCAGCTTCGCCTACATCGACGTGGGCGGTGGCTCTACCGAGGTATCGCTCATCCACGATGGCGTGCTCGCCGAGAGCTACTCCTACAACATGGGAACCCTCCGTATGCTCAGCGGCAAGGTGACCGCCGATACCGAGCGACTCTTCCAGGAGAACCTCACCCGATATGCCCAGGAATATGGCAACATCCGCATCATCGGCTCGGGGGGCAACATCAACAAGCTCAACAAGTTGGCTCGCCACAGCAAGAACTCGAAGGACCTCACGCTCGCCGAGCTGAAGCGTCTCTACACGATGATGCAACCCTTGAGCATCGAGGAGCGTGAGATTTCCTTCTCGCTTCGTGAAGACCGTGCCGATGTCATCATCCCTGCCGCCGAGATTTTCATCAAGGCAAGCGAGTACCTGCAATGTGAGAGCATCATGGTGCCCAACATCTCGCTCGCCGACAGCATCGTGGATGGACTCATCGAGAAAGTGAAGAGTTCTTCACTTTTCATAGGATTGTAACATCTGTTTAAATCGCTTGTAATATAGACCTCGTACCTTTGCAGCCGAGAAATATATATTAAGAAAAAATATGAGTACGATTTATCTTTGTATCGTGATCTTCCTGCTCTGTCTGGCAGTGTTTGATCTCTTCGTGGGAGTCAGCAATGATGCTGTCAACTTCCTGCAATCTGCCATCGGTGCCAAGGTGGCAAAGTTTCGCACGGTGCTGATCATCGCATCCTGCGGTGTGGTTCTAGGAGCCATCATGTCATCGGGAATGATGGACATCGCCCGACACGGCATCATGAGTCCGGACCACTTCACCTTCGAGGAAGTGATGACGCTCTTCCTAGCCGTCATGGTGACCGACGTCATCATCCTGGATGTGTTCAACACGCTCGGTATGCCAACCTCCACCACCGTGTCATTGGTGTTTGAGTTGCTCGGCGGAGCCTTCATCCTCTCCACCCTGAAGATGTGGGGCGACCCAAGCCTCAACTACAGTGTGCTGCTCAATAGCGACAAGGCATTGGAGGTGATCATCGGTATCTTCGCATCCGTAGCCATCGCCTTCTTCTTCGGCGTCATCGTGATGTGGATCTCTCGTGTCGTATTCACCTTCAATTATAAGAAGCACAGCCGCTACTCCATCGCCATCTTCGGGGGCATCGCCTTCACCGCCCTCTCCTACTTCATCCTCATGAAGGGCTTGGGCAAGAGTCCTTACCTGCCTGCTGAGTGGCGCGACTATATCAGCGACAACATCGGAATGCTCCTCGTCATCACCTTCGTGGCATCAGCCGTCGTGATGGAGTTCCTCCACCTCTGCCGCGTCAACATCTTCAAGTTCACCGTCTTGATGGGTACCTTCGGCTTGGCGATGGCTTTCGCCGGCAATGACCTCGTCAACTTCATCGGTGTGCCTCTCGCTGGTCTCTCTTCTTACCAAGACTATATGGCGAATGCCAATGGAGCTGCTCCTGATAGTTTCATGATGACCTCCTTGATGGAGAGCGCCAAGACCACTCCAGTGTTCTTGCTCATCGCTGGCTTCGTGATGATTATCGCCATGGCTACCTCCAAGAAGGCTCAGAACGTGATCAAGACTTCCGTGGATTTGAGCCGCCAGGACGAGGGCGACGAAATGTTTGGTAGTTCTTCTGCCGCTCGTGTCATCGTACGCAACTGCCAGAACGCCGACTCTTGGCTCAACCACTTCTTGCCTCAGGGCTTGAAAAGCTGGATCAACAGCCGATTCAACAAGAACGATGCGGAGCTGGAGGAGAGCGCAGCCTTCGACGTGGTTCGTGCAGCCGTCAACCTCGTGTTGGCTTCCATGCTCATCACCATCGGTACCAACCTCAAGTTGCCACTCTCTACCACCTACGTTACCTTCATGGTGGCAATGGGTTCTTCGCTCGCCGACCGTGCTTGGAGCCGTGAGAGTGCCGTATTCCGTGTTACGGGTGTATTGAGCGTGATCGGTGGATGGTTTATCACCGCTGGCGTGGCATTCTTCGCTTGTGCCGTGGTATGTCTCGCCATGCACTTCGGTGGCATCGTGGTTCAGAGTGCCTTCATCGCCCTCGTCATCTTCATGCTCATCCGCAGCAACATCCAGTACAACAAGAAACAGAAGAAAGTGAGCAGGGGCAGCACCTTCCAACTCATGATGCGCTCTCGCGACCCAGAGATAGTATGGGAGTTGCTTCGCCGCCAGGTATCTCGCACCCAGAGCTACGTGTGCCACTTCGCCCTCGCGGAGTTCAACCTCATCATGGATGGTCTTGCCAATGAGAACACTCGCGACTTGCGCCACGCCAACAAGGAGTTGAAGAAGGAGCAAGACATGCTGAAGAAGTTCCGTCGCCAGGAGATGCTCGGACTGAAACGTTCGCCAATGGAGGTTGCCATCGAGCGCAACACCTGGTTCCACCTCGGCGCCAACAGCAACCAGCAGTTCATCTACTCTCTTCGTCGTATGCTCGATCCTATCAAGGAGCATGTCGATAACAACTTCAACCCTCTGCCTGAGGAGTACGTGAAGGAGTTTGCTCCAATCCGTCAGAAGATCAATGACTTGATGCAGATGACGGCAGAGCAGATAGAGACCGACCGCTACGAGAACTATCGTGAGATTCTCGCCGAGGCAGATGCTTGCAAGGACGAGTTGAGCGTAGTGCGCAAGAAGCACATCGACCGCATCCAGCACACCAAGGACAACACCTTGATGCAAATCTCCTTGGTATATCTCAACGTACTTCAAGAGAGCCAGGAGTTCTTGAGCGTGATGAGACACCAGCTCAGAGCTGCCAAGAAGTTCATGGAGAAATAGAATTCCCCAAAACGAAACTCGAATAAAAAAGAAGCCTGCTCGTCCGAAAGGATAAGCAGGCTTCTTTTTTATTCGAATGTTTTTATTTATTTTACTCGATGTTTTATTCGATTTTTTATTCGAATGCCGTGGCATTCGAGCGACTATATTTTATTTCTTCCCAGCTTTCAACTCCTGATCCCACTTCACGAGTCGATTGTACTCCTTCTTGGTGATGCGCATGAAACTACCATGCTGAGGAGCCGTCACGCCCTTGATATCGACAGGGTCGGAGAAATTGCGGAGATACTTGTCGGCCTTGCAGATGCGATAATGCTTAGGATGGTCGCTGTACTGGATGTAAGCCACACGCCAGGTATCGTCGCCTATCAACTGGAAGGCGCTGCTGCCCTCAGTCATCTTGTTGCCCTCGAAGCTCACATAGTCGTCATCCACAGGAGCACCCCAACCATGAGTCAGGTACTTGCTCGTAGCCGTGAAGATGCCTCGCTTGCCACCCTCCTTCTTGATGAGCATGTGGTACAAGCCATCGCTCTTCAGATAGTTGATGTCGGCATCGATGGTGGCATAGCCCCAATCGAAAAGCAAGCGAGGGGTCGTAATCTTGGTGAAACTCTTGTCGGCATGACTATAATACATGCGGTCGTATTTCTCCTCCGGACGGTTGAGCATGGAGTAATAAATCATATATCCGCCCTTCTCGCCATTCTCCCAAACGAAGTCTGGGTCCCAAAATATCTGAGGGGCCCATACACGATTGATGGTCTCCCAGTTCTTGTAAGGCGACTCCGCCTTGCCTGCATCACAGAAGTTGGCCATACCATTGCGGAAGTCGAAGGTGACGCTCTTCCAATGAATCAAGTCATCGCTTCGAAGCAAGTCGATGCCATAGTTGTCCCACTTGTGGCTCTTGGCAACACACATATCGGTGGTCACCATCAGGTAGCCCTTCCCATCATGGGCACGGGTGATATAGGCATCACGAGTTCCACCCTCGATACGAGCATGCTCCTTGGGGTCGAAGATCGCCTTGCCCTCATTGATGTCTTGATAATTGTATCCATCACGAGAAATGGCGAAAGCTGTATATTCCCCCTTGTCACTCATGTGGCAATAGAGATAACCATAATTTCCTTTCTGTAGATTCTGCGCTTGCATTGGAGCCAAGGCAAGCAACGATAATAGAACCATTGATAATTGCTTCTTCATTTTTTCTGATTGTTAGATTTATATGACTGAATAGATTCTTCCGCATCATGCGAAATAGGTGTATGATGACACCCGATTGCAAAATTACAATTTTCCAACGAACCCACAAAAGAAAAGGGAGAAATTCTAGCCGATTCTGTCGTTTTTGACGGAAAAGACTCCAAAAATCACGTTTTCTTCTCTTGAAGAAACAAAAAGAAAACAAAGTGTTACGCCAGAAAGTAGGTTTCTCATTCTTTTATGCTACCTTTGCAACCGAGATTTCTTCTCAGCAACAAAGATTACTAACAAAACTTTCGCAAGTGAAAATTTAAGGAAAGTCAAATAACTAAAAATAACAACAATGACTCTGAACAACTTCAAGAAGAATGTTTTCCTAAGCATGGCTTTGCTCTCATCGCTTAGCCTCTCCGCTGCCGATAAGTTTGTCTCCTTCCACCAAGGCGACCTGCTCCTCAATGCCAACAATCAGGTACAGATTTACCTCGACAATAACGATTGCAGAGGAGTAAACTATGCCGCCAAAGCCCTCGTAAAAGACATACAGAAAGTGAGTGGAAGTCCAGCCTTCCTCCTCTCGGATGCCAACACAGCATTGTCGGGAGGCTCAAACTCACAAGCCAACGCAAGAGCCAATATTATCGTAGGTACCATCGGTCACTCCGCAGCCATCGACCGCCTCATCAAACAGCATCGCATCAATGCCAAACTACTCCAAGGCAAGCACGAGAAATTTATCATCACCCTCATCGACGGTCAACTGGTCATTGCCGGAAGCGATCGCCGTGGCACCATCTATGGCATCTACGAGCTCTCTCAGCAGATGGGCGTATCGCCTTGGTACGACTGGGCTGACGTGCCTATCGAACACCACGACTCCATCTTCGTCAACAAAGGCATCTACACAGATGGCGAACCAGCCGTGCGCTATCGTGGCATCTTCCTCAACGACGAGGCTCCTTGCCTCACGTCTTGGGTGAAGAACACCTACGGCACGGAGTATGGCGACCACCGATTCTACCAGCGAGTATTCGAACTGGTGCTCCGCTTGCGAGGCAACATGATGTGGCCTGCCATGTGGGGATGGGCTTTCTATGCCGACGACCCTGAGAACGAGAAGACCGCCGACGAGATGGGCATTGTGATGGGAACCTCCCACCATGAGCCGATGGCTCGCAACCACCAGGAATACGCACGCAACCGTGAGGGTTGGGGTGCCTGGAACTATCAGAAGAACAAGCAAGGACTACAGAAGTTCTTCCGTGAGGGAATCGAACGCATGAAGGGTACCGAACAAATCGTAACCATCGGCATGCGTGGCGACGGAGACGAAGCAATGAGCGAGGATGCCGACACCCAACTGATGCAGCAAATCATCGCAGACCAACGCCAAATCATCTCTGACGTCACCGGCAAAAAAGCAAGCGAGACACCACAGGTTTGGGCTTTATATAAAGAGGTGTTGGATTATTATGACAAGGGAATGAAGATTCCTGACGACGTGACACTCCTGTTATGTGATGACAACTGGGGCGATGTGCGCCGAGTGCCCAATGCTCAGGAACGCAAGCACAAGGGCGGTTGGGGCTTATACTATCATGTCGATTACGTAGGTGCTCCTCGCAACACCAAGTTCCTCAACGTCACACCTGTGCAGAACCCATGGGAACAGCTCACCCTCGCCTACGAGAACGGCATCGACCGCCTTTGGATTCTCAACGTGGGCGACCTCAAACCGATGGAATATCCTATCAGCCAATTCATGGACATGGCGTGGAATCCTCACAAATACTCCGTGGAGCATATCACCGACCACACCCGTGACTTCTGTATGCAGCAGTTTGGTGGAGCGAAGCAAGTTGGCAATGAGAACTTCGGAAAATCTCAAGCTGAGGAGGCAGCCCGCATCCTCAACCTCGTCTGCAAGTACAATGGTCGTTGCACCGCCGAGATGCTCGACAAGAACACCTACGACCTAGAGAGCGGAGAATGGCAGGAGGTGGTGAACCAATATCTCAAACTGGAGGCTGATGCCCTTCGTCAATACAACTCTCTTCCTACCGCTTACCACGATGCCTATCGCCAACTCATCCTCTTCCCTGTCGAGGTGATGAGCAACTTGCATCAGATGTACTTCGTCCAAGCCCAGAACCACAAGTACTATGAGCAAGGCAACCCACTAGCCAATGAGTGGGCAGACGAATGCGAGCGTCTCTTCAAGCGAGATGCCGAGCTTTGCGACTTCTACAATCATAAGATGTCGAATGGAAAATGGAATGGCATGATGACCCAGAAGCACATCGGTTATACCTCTTGGAACGATGATTTCGAGAAAGACACCTGTCCTTCACTCCATCGCATAGAGAAGGCTGATGAAGGCGGCAACGTCATCGCAGATGAAAACGGCGTGGTCAGCATCGAGGCTCCATATTTCTTCAGCAAGACCGATGCAGAAGCGAAGTGGACGAAGATTCCATTCATGGGCAAGAGCCTCGCAGGCATGACCTTGATGCCATACACCCAGAGCGTGAAGGGAGCCAGCATCACATATAAGTTTAAGCTGCACACCAAGAAGGTTCGCCTCCACATCATCACGAAATCGACCCTCGATTATCTCAACAAGGGCGGTCTCACGTATAGTGTCAGCCTAGATGGCGCTTCGCCTATCCAAGTGAACCTCAACAAAGACTTGAACGAGAAGCCTGAGAACATCTACGATCTCTACTACCCTACCATCGCCACTCGTATCATCGACAAGGTGATTGAGCTGGAGTTGCCTGCATTGTCAGACGGCATCCACACGCTCACACTCACACCTCACGACCCAGCGATTATATTCGAAAAGATTGTGGTGGATGGAAGAAAAGGAAAGAAAAGGGTGAAAGTGATTTAAATTGTTTGGTGACTTGACGCAAATTTCATAACTTTGCAGCCAAATCATTAATAGAGAATAATATGTTTAGTGGAATCGTAGAAGAGATGGCCACCGTCGTGGCTATCAAGCATGATAAAGAGAACATCGACTTCACCCTGTCTTGTTCTTTCGTAGATGAACTCAGCATCGACCAGAGCGTTGCCCACAATGGCGTGTGCCTCACCGTGGTGGAAATCAAGGACGGCACCTACACCGTAACGGCGATGAAGGAAACACTCGACCGCAGCAACCTAGGCTTGCTCCAGGTGGGCGACAAGGTGAACGTGGAGCGCTCGATGGTGATGAACGGCAGACTGGATGGTCACATCGTGCAGGGCCACGTGGATGAGACCGCCAAGTGCATCGCCATGAAGGATGCCGATGGCTCCACCTATTTCACCTTCGAATATGAGTTGAACAAGGAGATGGCTCGCAAGGGTTACTTCACCGTCGATAAGGGCAGCGTCACCGTGAATGGCGTATCACTCACCGTTTGCGAACCTACCGACAACACCTTCACCGTCGCCATCATCCCTTACACCCGTCAGAACACCAACTTCTGCAACATCGAGGTAGGCACCACGGTGAACATCGAGTTCGACATCCTAGGCAAGTACATCGCTCGCCTGAAGAGTTTTGAATAAGACACACGATAAAGCCTGCTTAGCTGATTTTATCTCAGCAGCTTGCAAGCAAACAAGGCGATGACGATGAAGCAGATGAGCGGGATGATGAAGCCGATAGCCATGTTGGTCTCGCCTATCACACCCATCAACACTGGGGCGATGGCTCCTCCCACGATACTCATGATGAGGAAGGACGAGCCTCGCTTTGTCTCGTTGATGCCCAAGCCATTGAGCGACAAGGCAAAGATCGTAGGGAACATGGTCGCCTCACAAAGATAGGTGAGCACCAATGCCACCAACGCCGAGATGCCTGAACCCAAAATCACGTATGCCATGCAGAGGATGCCACCGATGGCACATGCCAAGAGCACCTTGCCCGCCTGGATGCGATTCATCAGCCAACTGCCCAATAGTCTGCCCACGAAGAACAAGCCCATGCCGCCAAAGGAGAGCAACAAGGCTGCTGTTCTGGAAGATACCGTTGGCACCTTCTCCGTCACATAGTTGATGAAGAAACTATTGATGCCCGTCTGTGCTGCCACATAGAAGAAGAGAGCTACCAAACCGAAGACAAAGACGGAGGAATGCCACAAGGATGGCTCTGCCTTGCTTCCACAGGCAGCCTTTTCCCTTGCATCTTCCACCTTATTATATATAAGGCTCTCATCAGCCCCCAAACATTTGTCACCCTTTCCTTCTCCATCCATACTTGTTTGTTGTTCCACTATCTCTGGCAACTGGATGCGAGAGAAGACAAAGGCGACAATCAGCACGATGACACCAATGACGGCGTATGGCAAAGAGACCGAACCGCTATTGCCATCCTCGCCACTGAAGACCACGAGTCCTCCCACGAGTGGACCGACAATCCATCCCAAGCCATTGAGCGACTGGGCAAGATTCAATCGTGAAGGGGCTGTCGCCTCATCGCCGAGCACAGCCACATAAGGATTAGCCGCCGTCTCCAGACAAGTCAATCCGCATCCTATCACGAAGAGGCAAGCCAAGAAGAACTCAAACGACATCAGGCTCTCGCCCGGAATGAAAAGCAAGGCTCCGATGCCATAGAGCATCAAGCCCGTGATGACTCCCACCTTGTAGCCCCACTTGCGGATGATGGCTCCAGCAGGCAACGCCATGATGAAATAACCACCATACACCATCGCCTGCACCAATGCCGAACGCCACTTGGAGATAACCAAGGCGTCCTGAAAATGCTTGTTCAAGATGTCGAGGATGCTATGGGCGAATCCCCAAAAGAAGAACAAGGAGGCTACCAAGGCGAAAGAAAAGAGATATTTCTTATCTACTATCTTACTCATATCATTTATACCATGAAAATCCAAGAGGCTCATCAAGACAAAGACTCCTAGATTCTATCTTCATTATTTTCTTCTAATCGTCAATTCGATGGCATCCGGATGCTTCTCACGGAACGCCTTCACGTCATCCACTACCAGCACGAGATAGCCACCGCCACCTGCTCCTGGCATCTTCCAAGCATGCACCTCGGGCAACACGGAATACTCGTCGATGAAGCCTTGCACGCAACCTTGAATCATGGCTGGGAACATCGCTACCTGGGCATCGAACGAAGCCTTGAAGGCGGAAGCGAACGCCTCGAAATCCTTGGCGAGGATGGCATTCCAACAGTCGTCGGCTGCCTTTGCCAATGCCTTCACCTTTGGCTCGGTGATGTCCTTGCCATCCACCACAGAACAACCTGGGTGGCGAGGCTCCATCGGAATCATGCAGAGATGGCTCTCCAACCAGTCGAGCACCTCGTCATCGTGGCAAGTCTCAAACTTCTCTGGCCAGAAACGATTGTTGTAATAATGACGGCAGAGTCCCGGCATACAGATACCGATGCTGTCTTGCGCACCGCTCACGATGCCATCGCTGCGCTCAGGGTCGTTCTCAAAACAGAACACGAGCTTGGCAAGAATCTCCGGATTCATGTCAGGCAACTTCACGGGCCATATCTTCTTGATCATATTGCGAGTGGAAGTGGAAAGTCCGCAACGCTCACGCACCTCGAAGGTAGGTACGAGCGACATGGTGATCGCCCAGCCCGGTGCAAAACAGCTCACGTATGGTTGGTCGATCCAAGTACCCGCCAAGTCGAGACGAGTAGGCAGTTGGCAAGTAGAGTCCTTGATGTCGGTGCTAGAGCGAGCCGTCAATCCCTCGGCAGGAGTGCGCTCCAACACCACATACTCGATGCCACGCTCCTCGCAGAACTTGCGCTTGGTCTCGCTGCTGCCATCGGCATTGACCACAAAAATGTCTGGTTTCACAATATCTATCGTTGGCACGAAGTCCATGATGCCGCTTCCTTGGTTGATGAAGGCATCCTTGACATAACGGATAGATTTCACCATGAAAAGACGTTCCTGCTCAGGGTAGAAAGTCTTATGGTGCTTATAGCCAAGGATGGTCTCATCGGAGCCGATACCGACGTAAAGGTCTCCATACTGGGATGCTTGGCGGAAAAATTCCACATGACCACTATGCAGAAGGTCGTAGCAGCCACTTACAAATACTTTTTTCATCGTTTGTTTTTAAGCTTCTTATTGATTTGGCAAATTCTCTTCATGAGAATTTGTTTCTTTCGCCTACAAAACTACAATTTTTATTCTAATCTCACAAGAAAATCTTGCACAAATATTCACTTTTGCGCACAAACATTCCTAAAATGTGCTATTTTATGCCGAAATATTTGGGTAAAAGACAAAAAAATGGTACTTTTGCGGCTGTGTTTGTCCCAAATTGGACAATGAAAGTCCGAATTACACGAACTTGCAGAGGACAACTTGAGCACCGAGCACTAACAAACTTAGAATATTATAACAATAACCAATAATTAATATGAGTTTAAAAATCGTAGTACTTGCCAAGCAAGTACCTGACACAAGAAATGTGGGTAAGGACGCGATGACTGCCGAAGGCACTGTCAATCGTGCAGCTCTTCCTGCTATCTTCAATCCTGAAGATTTGAACGCATTGGAGCAGGCTCTTCGTCTGAAGGAGCAGAATCCAGGTTCTACAGTTGGTATTTTGACGATGGGTCCTCCACGTGCTGGCGAGGTGATTCGCCAGGGTCTTTATCGTGGTGCCGATACCGGATGGTTGCTTACCGACCGCCTCTTTGCTGGTGCTGATACCTTGGCTACTTCTTACGCCCTCGCTACGGGTATCAAGAAGATTGGTGACGTGGATATCGTAATCGGTGGTCGCCAGGCTATCGATGGTGATACCGCACAGGTAGGTCCACAGGTGGCTCAGAAGTTGGGATTGAACCAGGTAACCTACGCCGAGGAAATCCTCAAGGTGGAGAATGGCAAGGCTACTATCCGTCGCCACATCGACGGTGGTGTAGAGACTGTAGAGGCTCCATTGCCAGTGGTCATCACTGTCAACGGAAGTGCAGCCCCATGCCGTCCTTGCAACGTGAAACTCGTGATGAAGTACAAATACGCTACTTGCCCTATGGAGCGCAAGGGTGACGAGCCTTGGGCTAAGCTCTATGAGGAGCGCCCATACTTGACACTGAACCAGTGGAGCGTGGCTGATGTTGACGGCGACCCTGCACAATGTGGTTTGAGCGGCTCACCTACCAAGGTGAAGGCTGTGAAGAACATCGTGTTCCAGGCTAAGGAGAGCAAGACCCTGACAGGCAGCGATGAGGACATCGACAGCTTGGTAAAGGAATTGTTGGACGAAAGTATTATTGGATAATCCCAATCTGAATTTTTGAAAGAAATTATGAACAACGTATTTGTATATTGCGAGGTAGAAGGCACAACCGTTGCCGAAGTATCTCAAGAATTGCTCACCAAGGGTCGTAAGCTCGCCAACCAGCAGGGCGTGGAGCTTCATGCCATCGTTGCCGGTACTGGCATCAAGGGTAAGGTGGAAGACCAAATCCTCCCTTATGGTGTAGATAAGTTATTTGTTTTCGATGCTGAGGGTTTGTTCCCATACACTTCAGCTCCTCATACTGACATTCTCGTCAACCTCTTCAAGGAGGAGAATCCACAGATTGCCTTGATGGGTGCTACCGTCATCGGTCGTGACCTCGGTCCTCGTGTTTCTTCTTCATTGACCAGTGGTTTGACAGCCGACTGTACAGAGCTCGAGATTGGTGATTACGACGACAAGAAGAGTGGCAAGCACTATGATGGTTTGCTCTACCAGATTCGTCCTGCCTTCGGTGGTAACATCGTGGCTACCATCGTCAATCCAGAGCACCGTCCACAGATGGCTACCGTTCGTTCTGGTGTGATGCAGAAGCACATCTACGAGGGTGAGTGCAAGAAGGAAGTAGTTTATCCTGAGGTGAGCAAGTATGTTCCTGCCGAGGACTTCGTAGTGAAGGTACTCGACCACCACGTAGAGGCTGCCAAGCACAACTTGAAGGGTTCTCCTATCGTTGTTGCCGGTGGTTACGGTGTAGGTAGCAAGGAAGGCTTTGACCAGCTCTTCGAGTTGGCTCACTTGCTCCATGGTGAGGTAGGTGCTTCTCGTGCTGCCGTTGACGCTGGTTGGGTGGATCACGACCGTCAGATTGGTCAGACGGGTGTTACCGTTCATCCTAAGGTATATATCGCTTGCGGTATCTCTGGTCAGATCCAGCACATCGCCGGTATGCAGGATTCAGGTATCATCATCTCTATCAACAGCGATCCAGATGCTCCAATCAACAAGATTGCCGACTACGTGATCAATGGTACCGTAGAGGAAGTTGTACCTAAGCTCATCAAGTACTACAAGCAGAACTCGAAGTAAGCACTTGTAGTACCCATCACATTATTTATATATAAAGAAAAGCAAAATGGCTAATTACTATAGTGATCATCCTGAGATTGAATTTCATCTCAATCACCCATTGATGAAGCGTGTTGTTGACTTGAAGGAGCGCAACTACGCAGAAAAAGACCAGTTTGAAGATGCACCTGTCAACTACGAGGATGCCATCGAGAACTACAAGCGATTGCTTGATATTACTGGCGACGTGGCTGGTAACATCATCGAGCCAAACTCTGAGAGCGTTGACCAGGAAGGTCCTCACTTGGAGAACGGTCGCATGATTTATGCTAGCAAGACTTTCGAGAACTTGGAGGCTACCCGCAAGGCAGGTCTCTGGGGCTTGTCAATGCCTCGCCGTTATGGTGGTTTGAACTTGCCTAACGCAGTGTTCTCCATGGCTTCAGAGATTATCTCTGCCGCCGATGCTGGTTTCCAGAACATCTGGTCACTCCAGAGCTGTATCGATACTCTCTATGAGTTTGGTTCAGAGGAGCAACGCCAGAAGTACATCCCTCGCATTTGCGCTGGCGAGACCAT
>ULYL01023351.1_pt1 | contig 13536 bp, 10 predicted proteins | sample 1962211 | NCBI WGS metagenome assembly ULYL01 (sample SAMEA4835864, study PRJEB28245) | human gut metagenome | biome: gut microbiome; material: fecal sample | place: Denmark | collected 2008
CATCCTGCTGAACGAGAAACCTGCAAGTTTCGAGAGCTTCCTTCAAAAGCTGGAACAGCAGGGCTACGAAATCAAACGGGGAAAGTACACTTCGGTCAAAGGAACACGGCAGAAACGCTTTATCCGTTTTCGGACACTGGGCGCAGGATACAGTGAAGATGAAATCAAGGCGGTCATTGCAGGAGAAGTCGAACACCGCCCGCATCAGAAGCAGCCACCGAAAGAGCAGCCGTTCCACCTGTTGGTGGACATTCAGGCAAAGCTCTCCGAGGGCAAAAGCGAAGGCTATGCACGGTGGGCGAAACGCTACAATTTGAAAGAGATGTCCAAGACCCTGATTTTTTTGCAGGAAAATAAAATCGGCAGCATCGAAGAAATGCAGGAGCGTGTGGATGCCGCTACTGCTCACTATCACGAACTGGGCGATTCCATTAAAGCTGCAGAAGCGCGCATGGCCGAGATTGCCGTGCTGCGGACGCACATCGTCAATTACGCCCGGACACGTCCGGTTTATGATGCCTACCGTAAGTCTGGGTACAGCAAAAAGTTTTTGGAAGAACACCGGGAACAAATCACGCTGCACAAGGCGGCGAAGGCAGCATTTGATGAATCCAATTTGAGAACGCTTCCCAAGGTCAAAGAGTTAGACGCGGAATATTCCAACCTGCTGACAGAAAAGAAAGCACGCTACCCGGACTATCGAAAAGCGAAAGAAGAAATGCAGGAGCTTCTTCGTGCAAAGAGAAATGTAGAACTGTTCTTTGCAGAGGAAAAGAGCAGCGCAGAAAAAACGAAGTCCCGATAAATGAAGATAGCCTAGGATTCTTCCCTCGTGGAAGAGCCCTAGGCTATCTTTTTTGTTATAAAAGTGTTTAGAACAAACGCGCAGCCTGCATCGGCACGATGCAGAACAAATGGGGTTTGGGCACAGCCCAACAAGCATTTTGCAAAGCAAAATAGCATTTGTATAGACGAATGCCCTGCTTGCTGGTCTACGTTAGCGGATAAGCATCCTCACCTCATTTACATTGCTTTTTCCTGAAGAAAACGAATAAATTGTTTGTAAAACTCCTGTACAACCGTCTAGATAATCATATTTTTTTATTTTCCACAGTTCCTTATCAGACGTGAGATCGGCTAATATCTCATTCATCATCTCTCTCGATTTGATATCAAATTCTTCTACTCCTGTATCCTTGTACATATTTCTAAAAATTGATTCTGTTCCGGCCAGTCCATGGCAGACAATTGGTGATGTCAATTTGTATTCTGATATATTTAATCTAGCAATTTTTTTGAATTCCTCTATAGAAAATTCCAAGAACTCGTCTCTTGAGGTTGCTCTTGCCGCAAGATAAATCGCACGTAAAATTCCCGGAGATCCATAGCACCAGCCCATTCTATTACGAGACTGTTTAATTATTCTATTTTGTCTATAATCTTTAATATTGATCTTTTGAGGCCAAAATACGATTCCGTTGTCATAATATTTTGCATTAGATAACTCATCAAGTAGGTACTGAATTAATTCTCCGGTGTTTTGTTGATATCCCAGGGAATATACATTAGCCAATGAAGCTAAAGTCCCTGATATTCCGTGTGCCACACCATAATCAATCAAACGAGTATGTGTATCTATATTATAATTGTTTATCTCGTTTTCTGATGGAACATAACTAATCCATGGAAAAACAACTTCTTGTGTGTTACATGGATACAATCTTCTATAGAGAGTGCCAACAATATCTTCGGTGAATTTCTTCCACTCGGATGATTTTTTTTCAAAACAACAGTATCTTAATATTCCCGAAAGTCCATAAATCAACTCGTATATTCTTCGGGATTTAATTGGCTTCTCTTCAAAAAGCCTTAAACGCAATCTCAATTCAGCTACTATTAAAGTGTCCATGCTATCTTTGAAGGATGTAATCTCAGGAATTATTTTAACGAGATCACATAACAGAAAACCAATATGAATCAGTCCGTTATATGCATATACCCCCCAAAATTGCTTTTTGTAGATTCCATCTCTGATTTTACTAAGACACTGATAAATTAAATTCTCCCATTCATCATATCTAATGTATGGATGTGCATATATCAAAAAAGATAAAATTTCAATAGATTCAAAAAAAAGATACGCACTTGATATCCATTTTCACTGATTTCATAAACGATTTATTTCGATAAATAAACGCATTTATGTTTTCTTGTTCAAGAAGTGTATGATTTGACAATTCGCAGGATAGCATTTCCCAATTCATCCCAATCACCCCTTGTTTTGAAATTCATCATAAAATAACTTCTTATACGTTTCTGAATTCTTTAAAAGTTCTGCATGTGTTCCCGTAGTCTCAATAATTCCATTGTTAAAAACGATAATCTGATCTGCGATATCTTTGATACTGGCTATTCTATGCGAAACAATTATCCCAATTTTTCCTTTAATCCTCTCTTTAAATGCCCGCAGAATCGCTTGTTCTGAAATTGGATCGAGTGCAGCATTAGGTTCATCTAACAAATACAATTCAGCATCCCGGATACATGCACGTGCTAAAGCTACTTTCAGCCATTCTCCCCCGGAAAGTTGCACCCCATTATCAAACCAAGAGCCCAACTGGACATCAAGATCATCGATCTTATTTGTAAAGCAAAATTTTTCAAGCAATTCTTTTATATCTTTTGAATCAGCAGCTTTTGTCATATCTCCAAGTGCGATATTTTCCCTTAGGCTAAGTTCATATCGCATAAAATCTTGAAATAAAATTCCTACTCTAGACCATATTTGTTCTGGTGGAATTGAAGACATCTTTTTATCACCCAAATAAATTTCACCAGTATAACCTGTATACAATGCTGCCAATAATTTAATTAATGTAGATTTACCAGAGCCATTTGTCCCGACAAAAGCTATTAACGAATCTCCTTTAATTTTAAGGTTTATATGGTTAAGAGCATATTTATTCTGTAATTTATATCGATAGGATACGTCACAAATACTAATTGATGGAATTATTTTGCCTTGCGTTTCTATCAGCGGTATTCTGTGATTTTTTGACGTGTCTTGTATACATCTCTTGTCTATGAACTCAAAATATTGACTCACATATAGAAAGGTTTCATAAATTGTTGATATCTGAACAAGAAAATTTTGTGTGTTTGATTTCACATTGGATATACTGCGAAGATATATAGTCAAATCTCCTAATAAAATTTGGTTTTCAAGTGCCTTAACAACAGCATAGACGAAAAGTATCGTATTAATTAGTCCCTCAATAAAGGAAGATAAAAAAGTAAGTATTGATCGTTCTCGTAGCAACTGTTTATCCTGCACAATAAATTCATTTAGAATGCGCTCAAATTTCACTCTAAAATAATCGCCTAAATCAAAGGTCTTTATTTCTTTATATGCGGTATCTCGAGTCAAAAGATACTGATAATACCACGCTTTTCGCTCCTTGCTAGAGCGTTTTTTGACCACCGAAAACTTTCTATTTCCACAATAAGTTGCTGTAATGAAATTAACAAATGCACATCCCAAAATTAGAGGAATCATCCAGATTTTCCAGGAGGCAAGTATATATCCATATGTCAAAATACTTATTATATTTTGAATAATACTCATAAAAGATTTAAAGAAGGAATAGATTAGATTGAAGTTAACCTTCATCGCTCGCTGCAGTAAATCATATGTGTCCGAATCTTCAAAATCTTCTAAAGAAAATTCATCTACTTTCATTAGAATTGACATTTGGAAAGATTGATTTCCTTTAAGTTGAATGATTTGCTCACAATAATTCGAAACAATCAACAGAACACCTTGAATAATGTCCGCAAGAATATAAATACTCAACCATAAGAAAATCTCATTGGGATTTTTTTCAATTCCTTGCAGGCTGTTCATTATTCTTTTCACTGCTATTAACTCAATTACTGGCAAAATACACAAAAAGAAGCACGTAAAAATAATTGGAACCATGTAAAGTCGACCAGCATTATTTAAGATTTTAATTGTACGAAAGCAATATCTCCCATATGACTTTAATCTCCTTATCTTTTCATTACTGAATCTTGGCATAATTTTTCTCCATACTTTCGTCCAACATTGTTGGACGTATCAGAACATTTACTTAGCAAGAAAGCCTTCAGGGTAGGACTGAAGGCTTTCTTGCTAAGTAAATGCTTGATTGGTTAATATCAATTAATCGTCTTCATCAGAGCCACTAGTCGGAGGGCAAGCACAACTATTAGAAGTTAAAGAAACCGAAGTAAATGTTCCAAAATCGGAACTACTTGGATAGCCCGTATAGCTGCCACTACTGCCACTACTGCTACCACTACCACCGCTAGAAATCGTTGTAGTGACTTCTGGATCATTACTTATTACACTGATTCCATTTCCCATGGTGATTTTATTCAAATCCAAATCGAATTCCTTAAATTTCATATGCATAACCTTTCTTTTTTTTTTATTAAAAATATCACCGTTTCCTACCACAACTGTGATACTTTACCAAATTAAGCCATTTTTGCATCTCAATTACTCTCTCAATTTTTTTAGGGCGAATTCAATAAGTTCGTCTTGTCCATTCTTAATGCCATCAATTGATCTATGTACATAAATATCCGGTTGAATCCCAACTCGCTGTGTTTGTCTTCCATCAATCGTATATATTCCAAAAGATGTAAACTGAAGCTGAATTTCACCAGGTATAGGAAGAAAAGCGACATTTCCATCTGTTCCTGCAGATGGCTCACCAATAATAGTTACATTATCTGATTCCTTTAGAATTGTAGCTAGATATTCCCCCCTACTGATTGTATCTTGATTTATTAAAACAACTACCGGATTTTCATATGGGTAATAATCCGATGAATATGACAAAAGGCTCGAATCATACCCGCACAGGACTGTTTGTTTATAATAGGTGCCCGGTGACGCAGAAGCGGGTTTGGATACAACTATCGATGGTTTATAGAAAAAAGGGATAAAAAAGTAAATTCCCATAACACTAGGGTATTGTCGAAGGTCAACAATCAGTGCGTCTGTGTTTTTTAGTGCTTTCATCACATCTAGAAGCTCATCTTCTGTCTGAACAACGCCAAGATTGAGTATTCCAATATTTTCATCTACAATTTGATAGGGCGGTAAATTGTTCGCTTTGTTCTTGAAATCAGAAATATAATGTGCCGCACCTTCCACACTCACAGATAACACATTTTGATTTCTTTGAACTACAACATCTATTTTTTTTCTTGTAGAATTCAATATTGCACGACATACGCCAGTCAAAAGATATTCTTCTCTAGAAAGGGAGTAATATTTTTCCTTTTTCGCTGCAAGTTCATTAATTGACATTCCATTAATTGAAAGTAGAATATCACCTTGTTGTAATGGACAATTCTCCGCAGCACCTGTTATCACTAATGTTCCATTCACATTAGTAACAGAAACAGGAAGATAATACATTCCGTCAATCGGCGTGTACTGGAGTTCTTTTCCTTTTGTTGTAGCTTTTAATTGTGTATGCGGATCTTGTAGCTTCATAGCAACATACGAGATTACTTCTTCGTAACTCTTTTGATCTGTTGCTTTTAACATCATAGGAATAGCTTCAAGAAGAACAGAATTCCAATTACTATCAGTCAAATGAAGATATGGATAAAAATACTCCAGAACATTCCATAATCGAAACAATCCAACTAGTCGGAAATTCACATCCTCATAATCAATGTTCGGTTCCGTCTCATTCGAAAAAATCGGAACCCCAAGCTGATCAAAAAAGACGGGTGCTGCCGTTCGATCAAGCATTGTAGGAAGTATTGATGGCAGCAGTGCCAGATCATTTACCAACGCTTCTCCCAAATAACTGGTATCATTTGTCCAAGTCAAATCACTCTCCGTTATGTTCATTGCATTGGATGAGGACTCTTTGGGAACACGCATTTTGTAGTCCACTTCGCCTAAGCTCACAAACCATTCATGAAGTGTCATATTAAAATTCTCATTCGAATGAGTTGTAATTGCCTTCGGAATCAATGACATCAATTCTGCATCCCAGTTATATTTTCCTAGTAGAAAGGCTGGGTGCCGATATTTTAAGTACCCCCATACCCTACACAGTTTTGCAAGATTATCTACATCCGATGATACCTGTTCTTGTTCATACGTATTTGTCATGCTGTCCTTAAACTTGTAATCTTGAAATGTAGAACAGCTTGACAGCTCTAAAACAAGTATCATTGCCATCAAGAACGATATTTTATTCAAGACTTTCATAATAGAATCCTCCGAATTTATCTATGGCATCATCAATAAGATATGAGGTCATGAAACATGTCGTTGATATGCTTGTAGGTCACGAATGGAATGACGCGCTAATGCATATACTTTTCGCTCCCAGTTATTGTTTCCCATCAGGCGATTGCAAAACATATGAGAAAGTGCGGTTGCAATATCAATTGGATAATTTGTTAGCATCCCCTTATTATCCGCAGCCCATATTTCTCTTGCATATTTACCCATATGGTTTTTTAACTCCACCAAGTCATTGTATATCTGCAAATATTTGTTGTTTTGACGCATTTTCGACCAATTACTCTTTATATCAGCAGCAGCCATAAAAATCTTTCTATTGAGTCGGTATTCCTCTCTGAAGTCATGCTGATTGCTACGATTATCTAGAAAAATCTCAATTTCTTCCATTGAAAGACCGAACGTGTATAACGACATAACAATAACGGAGATGCCGACACAGCACCTGTCATTTTCCTGAATCATGTACTCTGAGAGAAATTTCAAGACGAAGTGACTATCATAAAAAAAGTATTCCTCAGCATTATTAATTAATGTGCTTCCTCCATAGCGTTCAACTTCACGTTGATAGGTATCTAATACAACTGACGATATCATTCCGTCTGTACGATATCTTTTCGCCTCTTCTATAAAATTCTCAAATACTACTTGAAAATATCTCTTTTCTTTAACTTGCATACGAATCCTTAGATGTGATTTTGGGTCTGCGTATCTAATAAAAAAGTATTTATTTATCAAGCCCTGCTGCACATAATATTCCAATTTCTCATACAATAGTGCAAATAACTCGCTCTTACGTTTCTCATAACCGTAGAGTTTGAAATACAACCAGTTTTTTTCATACGGAAATAATACCAATTCTTTTTGATGAATATTCATCGCATTAAGTCTAACGTCAGACTTGATAGTAGGCCTAATTTGTTTAGCTGTTTTTTCTTTAGACTGCTGGTTAAAAGTAAATGGCACAACCACTTCGGTTACATAGTTTTTTCCCGTAGTATCCAGAGCCACATATTCAGTATCTTCGCATGTCTTTTCAGATAATATAATAGGAACGTCAGGATTCTTTCTCATTGCATAAAAAATTTCACGTTGATGATTCCGATTACTGAGATCTAACAGAAGCCTGTTATCGTGTTGCGTTAAAAAAACATATCTAGGCAAATCCCATTTCTTTTTGAATTCATCAAACTTGAAATAGAAATGATTTTCACTGAAAGAATCCAAGTTTAGTATTTTTGTTGAAATCGTCCACGTTTCTGGTTTTATAATAATATGCTTATATGTAATCCGCGGGTTATATTCACCTTTTTGATTTATTATATGGAGAAGAGTCATTGTTGGATCATAAGCATATTTTCCAGAGATTTCTTTTAAAAATCGAACGGCATTACTCGCCAACACTGGGTTTAGCATGTTCGTCGATGTGAGAATAACATTTTTGTTTAATTGTTTCGAACGAATAATAAGTTTTCGAGATCTTTTTTCAACCGCAACATATAAATCGTTAATATTGATAATTGACTTGTTTTCACAACTATTTGATGAAAGCATAAGCTGGTAATTGCAATCCGATATATTCATTGCAATGTTACTGAGACGGCCTTTTTCTGGAATTTCGGCAATCTCAACCATTATATCCTCAGGGAACGATTTTTTTATATCATCAAACTGTTTGTTCAGGCATTCTGTTTCTGACGATGAAAACATATACCGGAACCGTCCGAAACTTTTTCCGACACCAGACGATGCAACCGCTGGTGCAATACTAAGAAAATGTTTTTCCTTTTTTTCTTTTGGAACATATGAATGTACTAATACAAATAGTTCAAAAGAAGGAAGAACTTGTTTTCCATATTCCTGCAATTTCTTTATTTCTCCGGCGCGACCATTTGAAATATATTTTATGTCCTCATCGGTTAATTCAATTGTATGCATATCACATTTTATTGCATCAATAGACTTCCTTTTTATAATTTCTTCCAATCGTCTTTCTTGAATTGACTTTGGGTGTTTTACCGTATTATATATTGCAGTATCATGCTGATAATACACCGGCGTTCCCAGTCCACTATTTGCATCCAGAAGTTCAAGGATCGGAACTTGAGCATCCACTCCATACTTTTCAAGAAAAGAATCGACATATGAAATATATTCATCCGAAAAATCATTTTTTGGAGTAATGCTAAGAATAGCATTCATAAAATCTTCAAGTTCTTTTTTTATTGATATGTCTAATTCATTATTGTTTGTTAACACCTTCATATCAACCTGAAGATAATTTGACGATTCGTGAAGGGGCTTCATTATATTAATTATTTCATCGAACAATGTAAGCCCCTCGCCAATTGAGGTGTGGTTATAAGAATTGATTTTTTCTTTTATTATAACTAAACCAGTTAAATAATCTTCAACTTCTTCACAATCCTTAATTTTGCTCAATATATTTATCACATATGTTAATGGATCCACATTAAATAATGGAGGCCTGAGTTCTGTAATCAAGAATTCATTATCCAAAAGCTGTGTCAAAAAAAGCTCAAGAATTTCTGTCGGAACTGTTGGGTTGTTTTTCTCTATTAGTGCAAGTAGGTCAGGATAAGAGACAAGATCATTAGCGTATTCAAGTACCGTTTGGACTTGTTTTGTGTAACGAATTGACGTTCCAATCTCATTGCTCACTCCATTGATTTGCAGAAATGTCCTTGTAGGTTTTTCCAATCGGTTTCCAGATACAAATGTATAATTGTTTGATTTTACTAACAATTTTTTCCTTATTTCTGTGTTAGATTCTATTTTCTTGACAACTGAATACAACCACTCCATATCCACTCGTGCATTTTTTTTATGACAAGCTGCATCCGTAATGCACATATCTGTCTTATCACCGAAGTTCCCAAGCGAAACTCCTGCAAAAAGACCATATGGTGTAGGGCGCGTAGTAAGTCGTATATAATATTTAATTAATGTCGACAAAAAATGCTCTGAATAATGGTGAGATTCCATATTTTTCACCTTCAGAAGCTCTTCATAAAGTTCGTAACTAGTAACCGCTAACGTCTCAAGAAGAAAGGGATCTCTAAACTTATTTAACAAATTACTAGCCATGTGCTGAGAATCATCCTCATTAAAAACACAACCGTAATCCTCTATTGACAACAGTGGTGTTCTGGATACAAAACAATTACCGACTCGGTATTCCATATCTAAACTCCTCCTAGTTTCAAATCTTTTAGCTTCTTAAATATGCATCATATAGCACTAGACGTATTCTACAAATACAATTTTACCATTGATCTGCTAAATCTTGTAAATTTTGATCTAACTGCCGGAAATAATGTAATCAAATCAGTTGTTTGAACCACTTGATAGGAGGCTATGGGGCTGTTGCAAATAGCCCCAACAAAAAAATGAGATAGACCTCCCCGAAAGGGGTTGCCTATCTCATTTTTTGTTGTAAGCTGAAACTGCAATGAACCAGATACAACAGAAACAGTATACAGGAAAGGGCGGCATACATCAACAGCTGACCCTTCCAATAAGCGAAATCATTTTAATAGATGAACATGAATCGGTGTATGTAGCCAACGCCCAGCTTGAGGAATTGGATTACAGAAAACTGTATCAGGTGTGTTCTCCGAGAGGAAGAAAACCGGCAGCAGAAACTCGGATCATGTTTAAGCTATTGGTGTACGAACAGCATGGTCAGAACTGCTTTATTAAGCCGATCTCTTACGAAAAGCAGAAGACAAAGAAATTAAAATCTCAGTTCTGGCGGGTCGAGAATATGGAGCGCTGGAACACGAGGATGGTTTTCTTTGCGCAGGGGGAGAAAGCTTCTCCTTGCTCGTTCCAGCTCCAAAAAGGAAAATGGCTTTGTCACGACCACGAACTATTAAAGCCGTGTTTTTGCTCTATTATCCTAGCTGGTAGTTGTTGCTCGCCCAAGTTAACAAAAAAGAGATAGGAATCCTATTTCGGAAAACCCATCTCATTTTCTTACGGCCTTGTTTTTGTTATGTACGACAGCAATCTCCGCTCTCGGACGTTCGTTTTCTGCTCTAAGCCGAATCATTTCTTCTCTCTAAAGGGGTCAGTTCTGCTAGTTCTATTTGCTTCTTCATGGCAGGCTAGACCGTCCTTTTTGCTGCTCAGCCAATCCCTGATACCCTTTCATGTTATAACATCTGACCCACCTATACAGGAGCCCCCTGCCAATCCACTTCTCCGGCGTATTTGATAAAAGCAATCAATTCACTCGCTGAAATTTTGTATTATATCGTGTAGAATTTGCATTTGTTCTCTTGATAAATTTCCACCATGCCCTGTTGGAGACAAAAATTCTTTTCGCAAATTGCGAAGGATGCCTTGTTGTTGCTCACTCAGCTCCATCATTGGCATCTGTGGTGTCTTTTCGACCCCAGCAAATTCGTCCAACGAAATACCAAATAAAGATGCTGCACTGATGAACACATCAAGTGGAATGGTATGTGCGTCACTCTCATAGCCACTTATCGTTGAAGCCGCTTTTCCAAGTCTCTTCGCCAAATCATCTTGAGACCATTTTCGATCTTCCCTCAGCTTTTTGAGCTTTTCTCCCAAATAATGTTCCATATATGTTCACTCCTACTATATAGAGTGTACTATTTGCAATTTCAACTTAATCGTAGTATCATAATTCAAAAATCCTATTTTATTGAACCGCAATTGACAGATTGGAGGATTAGATGTATGTTAATTCAAAATAGCACTTTTGTTCGTGCAAGTTGGAGGGAATGGACTATGAATGTTTTGATCTGTGATGATGATCCCCTTACGATTGAGCAAATAAAAAGAGAATTAAATACATATTGTCTTGAAACAGAGCCGATCACAAATCTGTTTACTTTTTCTTGTGCTAAAGACATCCCATCGCTTGAGCAATATGATATTGCCTTTTTAGACATCGATATGAACGATATGAATGGCATTGAACTGGCGCGCAATTTGCGCAAGGTTAGGCCCGATGCTGTTATTATTTTTGTCACAAATTTTATCCAGTATGCTCCTGAAGGGTATGAAGTGCAGGCCTTCCGTTACCTTCTTAAAAAAGATCTACATACAAAACTAATTAACTATTTCGAACTTGCAATACAGGAATTTATAAAATCACGAAAAATTGTCACCATTTCTATTAATGGTGAGGCAATAGACATCCCGGTTCAAAACATCCTTTTTTTAGAGTCCAATCGGCGATTAATTACTATGCATTTAATCGCTACTTCACGCAGTTCATATGAATTTTATGGAAATATGGCCAATCTTACTCAGAAATTGGGAATTCTCGGATTTTTACGAGTTCAAAAAAGCTTTTTAGTTAATATGGAATATATTGAACTTTTTCAGTATGGAAAATTGCGATTGAAAACAGGTCAGCTATTAACAACCAGTGAAAAAAATCACGCAGAATTGAAAGAGCAATATCTCAGATGGAAAGGTAAGAACAAATGGAGTATTTCTTGAGCATTATATATATTGTAATCGACACAATATGTATTGTATTCTTTTTTGATGCATTTGCTAATCGTCGATGGAATAACTTGAGCTTTTGGGTTGTTGCTTTTGCGTTCATTCTTATTTTTGGATGTGGTTTATTCTTCAATCAGGCTTTTTTTGATAATGATCCTATCATCAAAATTATTTTTGTTATTTCAACCACTTTTATTATGGGAGTAATTTTATATTGTAGAATATCCATTCTTCAAATATTACTTCTTTCCGTTATTGAGTATTTGTTAAATTATGCTCTTTCATTTGGAATTGGAATGCTTTTTTCATCTGTTTATGGCATAAATGGAAATACTTTTTTAAGCGAACGAATTCCATTTATTATCTACTCAATTTTTTATTATATCTCCGAGGTATTTTCGGTACTGTTATTTCGAAAACTCATGCTTCGCAGAAGGCCTCAACAAAAGATCCTCCAATTGGCTTCGCCTCAGATGCTACTATATTTTTTGTTTCCTTGTGCATCCTTTATCATGCTCATCGCACTTCTTTATCTTGCGAGCGGAAAATCCATAAATGAATTTTTCATCTTTGTTTGTTGTGTTTCAATTTTTGTTGCCAATATTGCAATTATATTTTTATTGGAGCAATTAGAATTGACTATCCAAAACAAAGCGCATCTTTTATCTTTGAGTCAACAGTTACAGTTTCAGGCTAAAAGTATGGAATCTGCCAGATTACTTTACGAAAGTCAGCAAAAAAAAGTACACGATTTTCGATCTCACATTAATGTTTTAAGTCGCTTGTCAAAAGAACAAAACTATACTGAACTCCAAAATTATCTTGCGCTGATTTCCTCACAGCAATCGGACCGGCTATTACTTGTTAATACCTGTCACCCCATTTTGAACGCGCTTTTTAATACAAAAGCCTCTGAAGCTGAATCTTATGGAATCGATATATGTTTCAATGTGAACGATTTATCAAAAATTCCATTTGATGCTGTAGATATGGTTGTGTTGCTCTCAAATCTTATCGATAATGCAATTGAAGCCTGTCAAAAATACCAAGGAGAACGGATTATACAAATTACCGCTCTTTCTGATAAGGCATTTCTGTTTTCCATAAGAAATACCACCCTTCCTGTTAAGATTTTCAACAATACAATTGCAACTACTAAATCCACTCCTGAAATGCATGGATTTGGACTTTCAAATATTAAGTATATCCTAGACAAATATAATGGTGACTATACCATGTTCTATGAAAATGGATGGTTTCAATTTACTGGTGAACTTCCTTTCACTGTTTTGTGACTAAAATAGCCCATTTGGTGACAAAATCGTTGATTATACTCCTCTTTTTTGTGTATCATCTGTATAATGTTTCTATCAGATAATATTAAAGGAAGGGGTAAAATGGGTTTCATAAAATGTATAATTGAAAAAAGTATCGATATCCAATTGATTGACGCAGATCTTCTTGAGTGGTATGTCTATGGAATAACAAAGCGTTTCCTTGAGTTTTTTACGTGGACAATCATTCTGTTGTTTGGGACTTTGTACTTTGGTTTTTGCCAAACGATTGCTTTCGGAGGAGCATTTTGCTTTATACGAAAATTCACGAATGGTTATCACGCTTCTACATGGTATTATTGTTTATTGATTTCCCTTTCATTGGAATTTGCAGGTTTGTGCCTGGCATCTCATTTACTTTTTTTTCATTCGCTTATC
>ULYL01036390.1_pt1 | contig 13407 bp, 9 predicted proteins | sample 1962211 | NCBI WGS metagenome assembly ULYL01 (sample SAMEA4835864, study PRJEB28245) | human gut metagenome | biome: gut microbiome; material: fecal sample | place: Denmark | collected 2008
GAGTCGACGTGGATCGTGCCTGATCAACAAGAAAACGAGGATACTTGGACAGATATTTATGTGAAATAAGCGGGGGAAAAAGTATGAAAAACAAAATTTTAAAACAGACGGCAGGGTGTATGCTTGCGTGCGCTTTAATCGCTTCGGGCGGGATTTTTTCCGCCCGCCGGGCGGAAACGGCGTCGGCAGCGGGAAAAGTGGCGGTTGCGCCGTATATTCAGTATACGTTCGATTCGCCCGATACTATGTTCGATAACACCGGATCTTCCGCGTCGGACGAAACGAAAGATTATACGTTGCGGTTATTAGGCAACGCTTCGCCCGTAAATATGTGTTATATGCAAGACGTGGAATTTAAAGATAATTCCGCGCTTTATCTCGACGGCGCGAACAATCCGTTTGCCAACGGCGATTTAAGCGAATTTACCATTGCCTTCGAAGTAACTTTAAGATACAGCAGCTGGTTTTCTTCCGTTGCGAGTTGGGACGGAATTACAGGCGACGCGGATAGCGGCGAATATGCGGCTCATAAATATATGCGCGTAACTTCGGCGTCGGCGGCAAGCGACAAAAACTGGCTTCGGTTCACCGATAGCCAAACGATGTCCGGCGTTGCCGATAAAGCGCATTGGGAAAGTTATTATCGGGGTAAAGTTTTATATACTGGCGAAAGGACGGTAACGGAAACCGCGCCGATTACCGTGATTATCAGCGTGGCGCCCAGCGGAAAATTGATTTCGAAAGCGTACGCGGGGATAACGGAAGCCGAAACGGTTTCGGCAGATCTTCCCGCCGATTGGAATATATACGGCGCGGCGGACGATACGCAGAAAAGATTCACTCTCGGCGGCGCATACGATTCGCGGAATGGTCAGCATTTACAGATGAAAATGAACGGCAGAATGGATAACGTCCGCATTTACGATTTTGCAATGAACGAAGAGCAGATGAAAACTTACGCTACCAGCGAGGAAAAGCAACTTTTCGTAGACGGCGTGGAAGTGGATAAAAACATTGTCGGCGGCAGTATCTCCGTAAGCAACGATCGCCCGCAAATCGGCGAAACCGTTGAAATCACACCGTTGCCAGATAGCAACGCCGAGCTGACGGAAATCACGGTAGACGGCGAAAAAATCGAACCGGTAAACGGAAAATATACGGCGGTTATGAAGGAAGGCGGCTTGTTCGTTTCGGCAAAATTCGTCCGTTCCTATTCCGTAAGCGTGGCTTCGAATATAGAAAACGGTACGATTACGGCAGATAAAACGATAGCGAAAGAGGGAGAAAAAGTTACGTTTACCGTTACTCCGAACAGCGGATATAAAGTGAGAAACGTGTTTGTAAACGGCGCGACGGTGGAAGAAATCAACGGAACGTATTCCTACGTAATGCAGGCGGAAGATATGGTCGTTTCGGCCGAGTTTTCGAAATGGCTGAAAATTACGATGAAAGACGGCATTACGGGCGGCAGCGTTACCGTCAATAAAAAAGAATGTTGGGAAAACGAAAGTGTACTCATTACCGTAAAAGCGGAAGATGGGTATGAAGTAAAAAAAGTACTTGTTAACGGACAGGAAGCGGAAAAGACCGGTACGTTTTACAAATACACCGTTACCGAAGATTCTTTGGTTGAAGTCGAATTCGGTAAAATCGGCGACGACGGCGCAAAGAAAGGTTGTAAAGGCAGTATAGCGGGCGGAGCGCTCGGTTTAGCGGCCATGGCGGCTGTGGTTTTAAAGAAAAAGCGTAAATAACGGGAGTTAGAAATGAAAATGGTAAAAAAAGTATTGGCGATAGCGTTAAGTATTGGCGTCGTTGCGGGAATTGCGGGTTGCGGTAAAAGAGGCGGTAGTCAATTCGATATGAACGAAACGGATGCCGACGTTACGGAAATCACCGTATTATCGGGCGATATGGATACCTACCAGACGGACGGCGTAGATAAGAACACGCCCGTATATCAGGCATTGAAAGCCGCGGTGGGGTTTGACGTATTCGCAAAAACTGGCGTCAGCGAAGCGCAGTTGCCCGAAAGAATCAAATTGCTTCATTCTACGGGGCAACTCCCCGAAATGTTCCGCATTCACGGACCGTACAATTCTTCGCTTTATCAATATTTAATCGACGAAGAAGCGGTAGTCGCGATTGACGAATACGTAAACGAAAGCACAAAAGATACTTACTCGTATCTTTACGACCATATGAAACAGTTCGATTATATGAAATCGAATGTTTCATACGCTAACGGACATATCTATTTTGTACCCACTTACTGGGGAAACGAAAAGGCGATGTATGTCCGCACGGACTGGATCGACAATCTGAATGCCAAACTTGCGGGCATACTTGTAAAAGAAGGGGTTATATCCTCCGAATCGCAGATGACGGACGCTTTGTACGAACAGTATAAATACGTTGTGCCGACTAATCTTGCCGAATTTTACCGTTTGGCACGCGCGTTTACGCTTCACGATCCCGATAATAACGGTTCGAAAGATACATTCGGTTACGTAACCGAAAGCAACCGCGATTTCGATAGCTGGATGTATGTTGCTTGCGATACAGGTTGGAAACAATGGTTGCAGGATAAAAATCCGCTGACGGGAGAAATCGTAAACGCGGGGACTTATGTATCTTCCAATACTTCCGCTGGCTCGAAGATTGCCACGGCGATTTTTGCCAAAATGTACGGCGAGCAGTATATCACGCCTTCTTCGGTCGGTAATACGGAAGGGCTGAAATTAGAGCAGTTTATGAAAGGGCAGGCAGGCATGATGTATGCGCACGCCGAACGCTACAATTACGTGGCTCGTTCGATAGCGCAGCTTACCGCAGGCGAATCCGCGCCCGCAAGATTTCAGGCTGCAATGAAGAAATTTGTGATGACGATGCCTCCCGCAGGCAAGAACGGCACTTACGGCGGACATTCTCCGTATTCCTCGTGCTATCTTCCCGGTCCCGCAATCAACGCGAATATGAGTCAGGCGAGAATTAAAAAATGCCTCAGCCTTCTTGAATTTTATTACAGTCCCGAAGGGCAGAAGCTCTTTACTTACGGCGTTGAAGGCATCAATTATAATACAAAAGAAGACGGCACGATCGAAGTGCTGAATAAAAAAGATCAGTACGGTGTGGTAGATCGCCTTACTGCCAACAACGATAATGCGGCGCGGTTGAGTTATATGCTTGAATTGCCTTACGAAACGTTGAAAGTGGTAACGAACGGAGATATGATCGTAGAAACTATACGTAAGGCGAACGAAAGTCAATGTATGTCCGATTATCTCGATGTAATCACGCCTACTTCCGAAGATTGGATTGTCCGCGCGGAAGACTGGTTTGATAAAGAAAGCTGGAATATGATGCGCACATACGGATGCCACGCGAAGTGGACGTACAACGAAAAAACGTGGGCAAGCGACGCGTGGACGAAGCTTTATACGGTGAGCGACGAATTGAATACCAAGTGGTCGGCGTATGTAAATGCATATAACAGAGCTTATAAAGGTTCTGATATGTATGACGAATATAATGCCTATGTAGCGAGCGGCGTATTGCAAAAACGCCCCGGACTTGCATAAAAAAGTGTGTTTCGGGAAGGGAGGAGACTCTTTTCCCGAACAGACAGATACTGATAGGAGAATAAAGAGTGAAAGTTTTAAAGCGTTTACTCGTATTGTGTATGGCAGCATTTATGGCGGCGGGCTTAATAAGTTGCGCAGAAGAAAATGATCATGAAAAAGTATCCGATTTTTCGGAAATTTCCTATACAAAACCCGTGGCGGTAGAAGATATAACCTCTTACGGAAACGAAGTTTCTCTCGGCGGAAAGAAAAATAACGCGCCCGTAGAAAACGGCGTAGTGCTTTGTCCGTATTATTCGTTAAAAGTAAACGGAAAAAACGTTTCGGTATATACCACCCGGTGCGTAAACGGCACGCATTCGTTTGCGTGGATCGACGTAAAAGGTGCTCCGGAAGATATTTTACTTAACGTGGAACTTACCACCGAGAAGAAATATTCCGCCGTCGCGGTTTTGCCGGAAAAAAGCGGCGTGAAAGCCCTCCTTTCAGATAAGACGGTTACGGCGCAAATCACGGCATACGGCGATTATTCTTTTGCGTTTGCTACCGACAGATTACATACGTTTAAAGTTACGAATCAACCTTTAACGCTGATCGTTGCCCCCGAAAGTATGCCGACCGTTCCCGAAGGGTACGATTACGCGGAAATCGAACCGGGAAGATACGGATACGAAGATTTGGTTTTGAAAAATCCGAATACGTTTTACCGCTTTAAGAGCGGGGAATACGAGTTGAGAAGAATCATCGCATCCAAGCTGGAAAACGTGGAAATTTATTTTGATCCCGGAACATATATTTCGGTGTACGAAACGCCGGAAAACGGTATGGATCAATACAATATCGGCGGACCTGTGCTTGGAATTCAATCTTGCAGAAATATTCGTATCACGGGCAGATCGTTGTTTGATTTTTCGGGCGTGCGCGGTATGTATAAAGATTCTTCCGGCAAGCAGATCGATATGACGCAATACGTGTTCAATATTTACAACAATCAGAATGTTTATATCAGCGGAATCACCACAATCAATTCGAATCACTGGACGTTCCGTGTCGGCGCCTGCGAAGATATTCTTTCCGAGTGGAATATGATGTTCGGGTACAGAAATTATTCCGACGGATTTATTTATTCCGATTGCGTGCGCGCTACGGCAAGATATATGTTTGCACGCACGGGCGACGACGGAATCGAAGTGAAAGCTTTGGGGGCTTACGGCGGGTATAAAGATACTATACCCGTAGCAACTGACGTTTTGTTTGAAAAGTGTACCGTGTGGAACGATGCGGCGGCGGCTTTCGGCGTGATTTACGAAAATTATAAGCCGATCGACGGCGTTGTGTTCCGCGATTGTTCCGTAGGTTTTTCCACGTGTTCGTGGAGCAAAAACAATTCCGCGTTGAATATCCGGCTTGCCTACCCCGGCAGCGCGCTTTGGAAGAATATCACTTTCGACGGTTTCGAAATTTTCGAGTGTATGAAAAACGCGTTTACGTTGGAATGGAACCTTTCCGGCGGTTCGGTAGAAAACGTTCTTGTGAAAAACATCACCGTTCGCAATGCGGGCGCCGCGATTCGAGTTAATGTCGATACCGATCCCGTAATTCCCGATAGTTCTTTGGCACTGTTGTGTAAAAATTTCGTGTTTGAAAATTTCGTTTTTATGGGCAAGAAATTATCGGAAGAAGATAAGCGCAACGTATTGTATTTTTCTTATTCGAAAATGGAGGGAACAAATACTCCCGCGCAGGCGTATATGGATTTATTCGAAATGAGGTAAGGAGCGAATGATGGACGAAAAGGCGAAAAAAAGAAAATCTTTATGGCGAAGAGTAAAAATGAACAGGCAGGTATATTTTTTGCTGTTGCCCGTTCTGATCTGGCTTATCGTGTATTCGTATGTGCCTATGTACGGCATCATATTGGCGTGGAAAGATTATTCCGCGGCGAAAGGAATCATCGGAAGCAAATGGGTAGGGTGGAAACACTTTGAATTTATGATGGCGGATCCCGCGTTTTTAAGTGCGGTGAAAAACACAATAAAAATCAGCGTAATCAAATTGTTGATATTGTTTCCTATGCCGCTGATTCTCGCTTTGTTTATCAACGAGGTAAAAACCACAGGGTATCGCAGACTTGTGCAGACGCTTACGTATATGCCGCACTTCGTTTCGTGGGTAATTTTAGGCGGACTTTTCAAAAGTTTCTTATCTCCGGAAACGGGTGCTTTGAATCTGTTGCTCGCATCGTGGGGGCTTGAAAAAGTTGCGTTTATGTACGAACCGAAGTTATTCATACCTATTTTATTGATCGCCGAAATTCTTAAAACCACGGGTTGGAGTTCGATTATTTATCTTGCGAGCATTATGTCCATCGACGGTTCAATGTACGAGGCGGCGGAAATGGACGGGTGCGGGCATTTCAAAAAAATATGGTATATCACGATTCCCGCCATTCTGCCCACGGTTTCAATGCAGCTTGTTCTGGCTATTGCAAACGTTATGAACGCGGGCTTCGGTTCGATTTATAATCTTTATAATCCCGCAACGGAAAGCGTAGCGGAAATCATCGATACGCTTGCGTATAAAACATTCTTAAAGTCGGGCGAGTGGGAACTTTCTTCGGCTATGGGGTTGTTTAAAACAAGTATCAACGTCGTTCTGATGATTGCGGGTAATATCATCACCAAAAAGATGACGGGATACAGTATGTATGCGTTTGATAACTGAGGAGGAGAAAGATATGGAAAAGAACGTTACTACGGCAAATTCCGTGCAACCGGAAATAAACGAAGCGGGTGAAAGTCCGAAAAAATTGAGAAAAAAGAAAAAGGTTACAAGCTACAATATTTTTGTTTACGCTATATTAGGCATCTTTGCATTTTTGTGCTTTTTCCCTATTTTGTACGTGTTGTTGCTTTCGTTTTCCACCGAAGCCGATTGGATGCAATCAAACTTACTGGTAATTCCGAAACATTTTCATATTGAAAATTATAAGGCGAATTTACTTGCGGGCTACATTCCGCAGGCGTTTTTAAACAGTATTTTTCTCGTGGTTGTCGGCACGATTTTTCAGATGACGCTCACTTCCCTCGGCGCGTACGTATTCACCAGAAAAGATACGCCCGGAATCCGTTTTCTTTTTACGCTGTTTATCATTCCGATGTTTTTCGGCGGCGGTTTGTTGCCGTTCTATATTGTCGTGCAGGCCACCACGGGACTGAATACTTTGTGGGCATTGATTATTCCGTTCGGGCTGAACGGTTTTAATATGATCGTCTTGCGCAACTATTTCAGTGCGATTCCGGAAAGCGTTATCGAATCTTGTAAAATCGACGGCGCAAGCGATTTGCGTATTTTGTTTCAGTTCGTTTTGCCGCTGTCGAAAGCGGGCTTGGCTACGATTGCGCTGTTCTATATGGTGGGCACGTGGAACGAATGGTATTGGGCTTCGATTTTCTTGCAGGACATCGAGCTTTATCCTTTGGCGTTGCTCGTGCGTCAATCATTGAATCCCGGCGAAATGGCGGCAGATCGGTGGAAAGGGACTTACGATGCAACGAAAACTTACGGTGAAGGGTTAAATGCGGCGATGACGGTAATTGCGTTAGCTCCGATTATGATGATATATCCGGTTTTGCAGAAGTATTTTACGCAGGGCGTAATGGTAGGTTCGGTAAAAGGTTGATAGAATGGAAAGAATATTACCCTCGTATCCGTTGTTTACGAAAGATCCGAATTTTTCGATTTGGTCGGCAACGGAAAATTTAAACGAGCAAAACGTACAAACCTGGTACGGAGAAACTAAAAAAATCTATGGTTTTCTCAAAAGCAAAGGCACAACGTATTGCTTTATGGGGGCGGCGGAAGCATTTTCTCTTTTCGGAGTGAAAAAAGCGAAACAAACGAAATTAAACGTGTCGGCTTTTTCCACCGATTACGAATTTTTGTGCGGTGAAACAAAGTTGAAATTGAGTTTTGTATCTCCGTTGCCATTAACCGATCTGAATTTGTTGTCTATGCCCGTCTGTTATATGAAATATGAAATTTTCGGCGATTCCGAAGCCGAAATTTCTGTTTTCGTAAACAGAAATATTGCCTATAACGATATTCCCGAAACGGCGGATAAACGCGTGCGCGGCGGCGTATTGCGTTTAGACGGATTCGAAAGCGCGTTTATCGGTTTGGTTCGGCAAATGCCGCTTTCCGTTTGCGGCGACGGCGTGGGGGCGGATTGGGGCTATTTTTATCTTGCGGGAGAAACTTCACGCGTTTTAGACGAGCGGGAATTATTAGCTTATCTGTCTGTTGATTTTCGCGAATTTTTGGCGGAAGACGATGAAAAGTATGTCGGTGCATTTAATTCTTCTTCAAACGGCGCGATTTTGTTGGGGTACGACGAAGGCGTTTCGATCGATTATTTCGGCGATTACCGGAAGGGGTATTATCTCGAAAATCATACGATTTCAAACGCGTTGGAAGAATTTTGGCATCGCCGCGAAGCGTGTGAAGAAAAACTTGCCGCATTTGAAAACGATTTGTTTTCGCGGGCGACGGCATACGGCGAGGAATACAAGCATATTCTGATTGCGGCTTTACGGCAGAGCATTGCGGCGCATAAACTCGTGCGGGATAAAGAAGGGAATATTTTGTGGTTATCCAAAGAATGCGGCTCAAACGGGTGTATAGCCACGGTAGATGTTTCCTATCCGTCTATGCCGTTATTTTTGCTTTATAATGCGGAACTCCTGAAAGGAATGATGCGTCCGATTCTGAAATTCGCACGTATGCCCGTATGGACGTTTGATTTTGCCCCGCACGACGTCGGCACATATCCGGTTTGCGGCGGACAAATTTACGGAATATGGCAGATGAAAGATAAATACCACGCGCGTTACGGCGAAGGCGGGTTCTGGTCAAAAGTAAAAACGCATTTTCCGGTTTACACGTTGCCTGCGAATTTCGAGCCTTACGAGCTGAAAATGCAAATGCCCGTAGAAGAATGCGCCAATATGCTCATTATGTTTTTGGCAGTGTATATTGCGGATAAAGATAAAACGTTTTTTGCTAAAAATCAGGATTTATGTTCAAAATGGGTGCGATATCTCGTAAAATACGGCTTGAAACCGAAAAATCAGCTTTGTACAGACGACTTTGCGGGGCATCTCGACAATAATCTGAATTTAGCGATTAAAGCCACTGTCGGTATTGCCGCGTATGCGAAATTATTAAGCGAAGCGGGCGATGTTAAGGGTTGTAACGAGTTTTGGAAAATTGCAGAAAAATATGCAGCGGAAATCAAAAATTTCGCGGCAGATAAAACACATTTGCCGCTTACGTGGAATTCGGGGGAGGATACGTTCGGATTAAAGTATAATTTTGCATTCGATCGTATTCTCGGTTTAAATCTGTTCGGTAAAAACTTGCTTGAAAAGGAAGTTTCTTATTATCTGACGATAGAACAGAACTACGGAATTCCGCTGGACAGTCGAAAAATGTATACGAAAAGCGATTGGTTGTTGTGGGTTGCAAGTTTGACGGACGATATGCAGAAGCGTAAAAAAATAATCTCGGCAATTGATGATTATCTTAAAAATACGCCCGATCGCATTCCGTTCGGCGACTGGTACGAGTCGCATGAAGGCACTTATCACGAATTCCGTGCGCGAAGCGTACAGGCGGGTTGTTTTATTTTGTTACTATAAGCAAAAATGATTTCATCTTAACAAAATGTATTTTATGACGGCGAGGCGAGGAATATGGAAAATATGAAAATCGATTTAACAACAACGTACGGAAAATTTAAAATTCTTAACGCCACAAACGGTGGACCGATATATAAGCGGCACGCAGCCGACCAATGGCGTACGAACTTTGCCGAATATAAAGAGGCGAAAATACCGTTTTCGCGAAATCACGATTCAAACGCGGTAGCCGCTTACGGCGGACCTTATGCTCACGATGTCAGCGCAATTTTTCCGAATTTCGATGCGGACGAAAACGATGAAAATAATTACGATTTCGCTTGTACCGACGAGTCGATTTTATGTACCTTGGAAGCCGGCACAAAGACGTTTTTCCGTTTAGGGCAAACGATCGAGCATCAGATAAAAAAGCACCATACTTTACCTCCGAAAAATTTTGAAAAATGGGCGCGGATATGTGAACACATCATTCTCCATTATACAGAAAGGTGGGCGAACGGATACGCGCTCGATATGCCGTACTGGGAAATATGGAACGAGCCGGATTTAGATGAAGACGACAGCCTGCAGAAACGCACTTGGGGCGGAACAAAGGCAGAGTTTTTTGATTTTTACGAAACAGTTGCCAAATATTTGAAATCTCGGTTTCCGCATTTAAAAATCGGCGGACCTGCTTTGGCTTGGCGAGAAGACTGGGCAGACGAATTTCTTGCGGAAATGCAGAAAAAACAAGTTCCGATAGACTTTTTTTCGTGGCATATTTATGCCGCTTCGCCCGAGGAGTTGATCAAAAAGGCAAAATGTATTCGCGGAATGCTTGATCGGCACGGGTATAAAAATACGGAAAGTATATTAAACGAGTGGAATTATCTTCGCGGCTGGACAAACGATTTTGTATATACGATCGAAGCAATTCATTCAATCAAAGGCGCGGCGTACTTTATGTCGGCGCTATCTTTGGCGCAGCCTTCTTCTGCGATTGATATGATGATGTACTACGATACCCGACCGAGCGTGTTTAACGGAATTTTTGATTTTTACACTTGCCGTCCGTTAAAAGGCTATTTATGTATGAAATGGTACGGCGAATTTTACGATGATTATCGGGAAGTTCGGGCAGAAATGTGCCCAAAAGATATTTATGTGTTATGCGGTATAGATAAGCACGGGAAAATTACGGCAATCGTTACGCATTATTCGGAAAATAATGAAAAAGAAAATGTAAAAATTAAACTCGATTTCGGAAGACGATGCGAGTTTGACGTTTTTTTGTTGGATAAAGACCATGACGGCGAATTGATTAAAACGACGACGAACCTCACTTTCGATGTGCCTTTGTATACATGTTTAAAAATCAAAGAGAGGTGATTTTTAGTGGCGTTAAACGAAAGATTGAGCGAACAAAAAATTGTCGAACAACAAAAAGATATTTATAAGATAAGCAGATTTTTATATATCTTAGAAGCCGCATTGGAATATTTTATTTCGTTGCTCGTAACAGGCGCCTATCTTGCCAAAATTACTTCTGCGATTGGCATGAGTGATACCACAACAGGCATTTTAACGTCTTTTGTATCGTTAGGATTCGGTTTCCAGATATTAGCGATTTTTTTGGCAAGCAAGCGCCCGGTGAAACGTTGGGTTACATTATTGCACTGTTTAAATCAATTGGCTTTTGCGTTGATTTATTTTATTCCGTTGTTCGATATATCGCATGGGGCAAGAATAATACTTTTTATAATTCTTTTGCTGATGGGGCATATCTTAAATAATGTGGTTAATTCTCCCAAAATAAATTGGTTCATGTCATTGGTGGAAGATAAACGGCGCGGTGCTTTTACGGCAAACAAAGAGATGGTGTCGCTGATCGGCGGTATGATTTTTTCGTTTCTGATGGGGAGTATTATCGATCGGATGGAAAGCAGCGGTAATATAAACGATGCGTTTATCGTATGCGGAGGCAGTATTTTTATTTTGATGCTTTTGCATAGTTTTACTTTGATTTTTTCGAAAGAAAAACCTGCGGAGGATAAGGAGAAGACTTCTTCGGTAAAATTATTAAAGGATTTACTGGCAGATAAAAATCTTTTTAGAGTGATTTTTGTATCCGTTTTATGGAGTATTGTAAATTATTCTTCTACGCCGTTTTATGGCTCGTATCAAATAAAAGAGTTGGGTTTTTCAATGACCTTTGTATCGGTTTTATCCGCTGCGTATGCAGTCGTCAGATCGATATTTTCTCGCCCCATGGGTAAATTTGCCGATAAATATTCATTTGCAAAAATGCTGAATATATGTTTTATAATTGCGCTGGTTGGATTTATAATAAACGGATTCACGGTTCCCGATAACGGAAAAGTGTGTTACACCGTATATTATATGTTATACGCTGTAGCGATGGCCGGAATTAACAGTGCGACGATCAACCTGATTTATGATTATGTCGATAAAGAAAAAAGGATAGGCGCATTGGCATTAAAAAGTACCTTTTGCGGATTTACAGGCTTTTTTACGACGCTTATCGTCAGCCCTTTGGTAGGATTTATACAAAAGAACGGAAATGAATTTTTCGGGATTCGGGTGTATGCTCAGCAAGTCGTATCTTTTATTTCCGCAGCGATACTTATTATACTGATAGTTTATTTAAACACAGTGATCGGTCGATTAAAAACAAATAAATAATGTATAGGATTAAAAGAATATGAATAAATATCGTTTTCTCAGATTTCCGGATTTTAAAGATAAAGCGTTGACGTTGAGTTATGATGACGGTTTGATTTTTGATAAAAAACTTATAAAAATTTTGAATGAATACGGAATAAAATGTACTTTTAATTTAAATTCAGGTTTGTTTGCTGTTAAAACGGGCGATAGGCGAATGACAAAAGAAGAGGCAGTTTCTCTATATAAAGATACAAATCACGAAATCGCAATTCATGGCGCACAACACTTATCTTTGGCTGATGTGCCGGAGGAATTTACGGTGGCGGATGTCATCGAGGATAGAAAAGCGCTGGAGAAACTTTTCGGACGTATCGTCAAAGGTATGGCTTACGCTAACGGAAGCGTAGATGATTCGATTGTTGATATTGTAAAACATTGCGGAATAAAATATGCAAGAACGACGATATCAAGTAATAATTTTTTTATTCCAAACGATTGGCTGAAACTGGAACCTACGTGCCATCACGGAGATTCAAAACTTATGGTGCTCGCAGATGAATTTTTGAAAGAATCGAAAAGCGGGTATTTTTGGAATAATTATCCGAAACTTTTTTATCTCTGGGGGCATAGTTACGAATTTGACGATCGTAACGAATGGGGAATAATAGAAGAATTTGCAAAAAGGGTAGGTAATCGCGACGATATATGGTATGCGACGAACGGAGAAGTGTTCGATTACGTTCAAGCATATAACCGGTTAGAGTTTTCCGTTGACGGCAAAATAATAACGAATCCAACAGATAAGGATGTATTTTTGGATTTATTCGGTGATGATATAAAAATTGCAGCAGGTGAAACTCGTACGATAGGATGAAAAAGATACGAATAGTGCGGAAAGATTATTATCAGTAAGTCAATACATAAACTTTTGCATTTCATTTACTAAAAACTCGTCGGAAAAGGTAGTGTAACCGCGATCAACGCGGCTTGCGCTTACATCGGTATCCCGGCAATGTCCTGCCCATAACATCACGGCTTCCGCGTTACAGCCGCACTCTTTCGCGCGAGTGATAAACGTATACCTGAGTTCGTGCGCATGTCTGCCTTGAAATATCCGTTTTAACGTACGTCGGATACTTTCCGTACTCGCAGAAATTGCACTTTTAAAATCAATCAGATACCATACTTTTTTCAGCATCGGAGAAAGGGGAATTTTCCGCAAAACGTCGGTTTTTCCCTTTCTCGTTTTTTCCGAAACGCAGGCAATGTGCGTGCCGTCGAAAGCAGCCGAAGAAAGTTCGCCGATTCTCATACCCGTATACAAAAGCAACAAAATCGCGCCGCAAGCCTTGCTTGTATGTTCGTTTTTTTCTTGCCGCGCAGAACAAAATTCTATGATTTTTCTTTCTTCCTGCACGGTAAAGGCTTTGCCTTTTTTCGCCGAATATCGTTCTGAAACG
>ULYL01054521.1_pt1 | contig 13339 bp, 9 predicted proteins | sample 1962211 | NCBI WGS metagenome assembly ULYL01 (sample SAMEA4835864, study PRJEB28245) | human gut metagenome | biome: gut microbiome; material: fecal sample | place: Denmark | collected 2008
CTATATGCTTAATCCCCCTGGTTTATCGGGTGAGCCATTTTAAGTTCGGTTTATCTGCTTGCAAAGGTAACACTTTCTTCCCTACTTCGCTACCCTAAAATACCAAAATCGCACGCAAACGATTACGTGCGACTTTGGTTTAACTCAATTCTGATCAAGTCCAGCAGCAATATCCTTCAAATCGAAATAAAGCAAACGGGTAGGAGCATCTATATCATCATCATTCAATGGAACAAAGCCATTCTTCTCATAAAACGGAACAGCAGCTTTGTAAGCATCCACCGTCAAAAAGCGGCATCCAGTTTTATTATTCACAACAAAGAAACTCTTAATGAAGTTCAATAGGTAAGTTCCTATAGATTGCCCTTTCAGAGTCTTATCCACTGCCAAAGAGATTCTGTCATTTGCCATACTAAAATAAGCATGGACCAAATGAACATCTTCACGTTCTAGAACATACGAAACCGCAAGTAATTCCGTGCAATATAGTCTCGCCTCATTCAAAATAAAATCATTCAAATCTTCGTCTCCGCAATCAAACAAGTGAATGTCTTCGCCATTTTGGAGTTTTCGAATTGAATATTTGGATTCGATTTCTTGTCTATTCATAAGTCCTTAACCTTTAAATATTCTCATTGCACTCTCATAGTCAGCCATTCGTCTAGCTCGGTCTTGCGGACTTTCACGACGAACCTGCATCATACGCTCCTCGAATCGACGAGCGTCGTCTCCAAAAAGTATTGGAGTTTCCTTAATTGGTCTTGCCATAACAATTCTGTATTAAATGATTAAACTGCGGCAAAAGTACACAAAAACTTTGTAACAACCAAATATTCAGAGCACTTTTTCACAATAAGTTTCTTTCTAGCATCATTCTATCGCACGCAAACGATTACGTGCGTTTCAATATCTTGCCGTATAGTACTTTCGAGTTTTTATTGTAATTTTGCCACACATAAACAACAAAAACAAACCTAAAGTTACAAACAATGAAACAAAATCTACTCAAACTCGGAATGATTTGCTTGATGCTTGTCTTTAGCTTCATCGCTAAAGCAGTGGACATCAAGGAGAAGGCTATCTACTCCACCGACTTCTCGGAATGGAAGAATGCCAGTGCTACAATATCAGAATCGAAGGTGACGGTGAAGAACAAGTACACCAAGGAAGCTTTCGACTTTATTCTCTACAACACTATCATTAGTTCTACCAACAAACAAACTCCGAAGCTAGGAAATGCTACCGGCGGTTATCTGCAAGCACCCAAGACTGCAGAAACATACGTGATGACTTCCACCATCCCTAGCATCACAAAGGTTCATTATATGAATGGAGCCACTGGTGGAAAAACTCGTGGTTACAAATTGGAATGCAAGGGAGATGGTGACACGGATTGGGTTTTACTGAGCGACACTCCAGCTTACCCTATAGCTGGCACAGATATTACAATTGATGTGAACCGTACCAATGTTCAACTACGTTTTACCAATCTTGACAGTGGCAATTACGCCTTCCTCCTCAAGCTCGACATCTATGCCAACATAGATATGGACAACGTAGCAGAGAAGGAGAACTATACCCTCACCTATTATAATATAGATGGTTCGACAGTCATCGGCACACAGAGAGTCACCGAGGATGAAACCATCGGCGCATTCTCTGCAGAGGCAGAAAGCAAGGTGACCATCGCCGACGGTCAGAAGTTCCGTGGTTGGTGCACGAAAATGCAAGAAAATCCAAAGAAGTATTCCACCAAGGACATCGTGACTGGCAACCTTAACCTCTATCCTCTCGTAACAGAAATAGAGTCTGCCAATCCAACCACTCGTTACGACTACAATCTGAAAGACCAATACTTCGATGCCGGTGACCACGAGGCATTCAACTCAGAGGGCGATGGCAAGTGGCATGACACAACTCATGGATGGACATTCTCCGCTACCGACAAGATCAAGTTGCTTATGGGTGGCAAAGGTTACATCAAGATGAATCTCTGTAACTATTCAGGCTCAGGCAACATCATCCTGACCAGTCCAAGCGGCACACAGATAGCAAGCATCACCGCCAAGGCTAGCACTGATGGAGCCACCGCTGTCATCGAGAACACCTTAGATGAAAGTGGCGAGTACGTCCTCTCTTTCGATGGCACAGGTTACAACTACATCCACAGCATCAGCATCATCAATATGACTGAGCCTGCCTACACCCAGAATGGTAACTGGTACGCAGTGAAGGCTGGCGATGGCAAAAGCCTTATCACTACTCTCGAACTCGTCAGCGGATACAATGCCGCAGCCAATGCACCTCGTGCTTATATCTTCTTGCCTAACGGCACATACGATCTCGGCGAGACCGTATTGACTACCATCAGCGGAAACAACATCTCGCTTATCGGTGAAAGCATGGACAAGACCATCATCGTCAACAAACCAGAGATAGAGGGTATCGGCGTAACAGCCACCATCCTCAACACTGGTAAGAACCTCTATATCCAAGACCTTACCTTGCAGAACGCCTACGACTATTATAATGCAAAAGATGCTGGTCGTGCCATCTGCTTGCAAGACCGTGGTTCCCAAACCATCTGCAAGAAAGTGAAGATGCTCTCTTACCAAGACACCTACTATAGCAACGACCCACAAGGCAAGGGACAATACTACTTCGAGGACTCTGAAATTCATGGTACTGTAGATTATATCTGTGGTGGTGGTGATGCCTACTTCAACAGAGTACTTCTCGTCAACGAGAGTCGAAGCGCAAACAGCAAGTCTGGCGAAGATGTCATTGCCGCTCCTAACAGCAAAAGCGATTGGGGATATATCTTCAAGGACTGCACTATCGAAAATAAGGCTGCAAAATTCTCACTCGGTCGTTCATGGGATCATATCACTCGCCTTACTTGGTTGAACACCACCATCAACCAAAAGGATGAAATCAATGACGACGGAAAGAAGGTGTCATACTTCACCATCGATGCCATGGGAAACTACGCCGCCGATAAGTTCCGCCTCGATCTCTTGAAGGATGCCGATGGCAATGTCTTCTCCCCAAGCGAGAAGATGGTGACATTCACATCAACAAAGGCTAGCATTACAAAGCCAGAGGAGAACATCATCCTCACAGCAGATGAAGCCGCAGGATATACCCTTGACAAGGTATTCACCGACTGGACACCTGCTGCATTGGCTTCTCAAAAGGACCCTATCGCTGCCAAGGTAGCCAACGGCAAGTTGACTTGGACAGGCAATGCTAATATGTATATGATCGAGAAGAACGGCGAGTTCACAGCCTTGACTTCCGAGACATCATACGACATCGACGACGCTTCTGCCAAGTACGAGGTAAGAGCAGCCAACGAGATGGGCGGTTTCGGCTTGAGCGAGTCAACAGCTACTGGCATCGACAAGGTCATCTCTTCTGACGATGCTGTCAAGACAGTCATTTACTCAGTAGATGGCATGCAGCTCAGTCACCTCCAGAAAGGTATCAACATCCTCGTGAAGACATTCGCTGATGGAAGCAAGAAGACCAGCAAGGTAATCGTGAGGTAAAGACTTTAGATGAAACGAAACTTCATCTAGCAACATATTCAGAAAAGGCATGCAGGCAAACTGTCATGCCATTTTTGGTTTTCCACACCTGAGATGGACATTGCACTTTATTGTATTTATCCGTAATCGTTTGCGTTTGCTTTTACATTCCATCATACACTATAATAGGAAGAATAATTGTAACTTTGCCACATAATATCAAACCTAAGAAAAAAATGAAGAAATCAATCTTACAAACTATCGTGCTCGCAGCACTCCTGGCTTTGCCTACATTTGCAAAGGCTCAGACCTTCGCAGGGATTACTGCAGAGCAAAATGCGCAGAACACTCCTGAGGGATGGACTGCGGTGGCATTACCTCAGTTGCCTGCCATTACTGCGGCAAATACATTTAATATTACCAGTTATGGTGCATCTACCTCCTCTGCGGACAACACCAAGGCAATCCAAAAAGCTCTGGATGCCGTTCCTTCCACCGGTGGCATGGTCGTCATTCCAGCAGGAACATGGATGTTTGGTAGCACCGACCAGATGACGAGTACCACAGAGGTACTTAGCATCAAGTCGAAGACCATCCTCCACTTGTGCGCAGGGGCGACTTTAAAATTGGTAGAATATGGTAAGGCACCGAACAACAAGACGTTGTTCATCGGTTGCAAGAACAAGAATCAAAGCGACATTGTGATAGAAGGTGAAGGCGAGACATCTATCATCGACGGGCAAGGCGCACGTTGGTGGCTCGCAAGGGAGCAAAAAGAGACTTTCAATCCAGGAGCGATGATTCGTTTCGAGCAAGGTTCACGATTCTTGATACGTAATTTCAAGCTGTTGAATACCCCTGGGGTAAACATTACCGTCAGTAACAGTGGAAAAGCCAACAACGCTACCATTCACGATGTGACCATCAGCGAACCTGCTTCTGAAGCTGGCAAGGGCAAGGCTTCTCACAATACCGATGGTATTGCCATCTGGGGACCTCACGTCAATATCTACAACTGCAACATCAGCAATGGTGACGATAATGTCGTCTGTGATACCGATGCTCAATACATCCACGTTTGGAACTGCTACTTCGGCACAGGTCATGGTGCTTCCATCGGTAGTTTCACCAAAAACATCAAGCACGTTTGGTTTGATCAAATCACGATGAATGGCACAACAGCAGGTATTCGTCTGAAGACAGGTAGTGACAAAACAAACAATGTAATTACAAAGCTCCGTGGCGGTGGCGAGGAAGACTTCAAGTTCACCAACTTCACGATGACCAACGTGAAGAATCCTTTCTCTATGGACTGCTACTACGACAAGGAATACAATGCAGACCCTGCGGTTGACAAGGCGAATGCCCGTGCATTGGATGGCACCCCAACCTACAATGGTGTCTTGCTCCAAAACATCGAGACCACTGATGTATGCTCTGGCAATGCCATCTTCCTCATCGGTCGTCCTGAAAGCCACATCAAGAATGTGACGCTCGACAACGTACAGATCAATGCCAAGAAGGGTATCGACATCCGATTCGTGGATAATCTCATCTTCAAGAATGGCTCTAAAATTACAGTGAGCAACAATGGCACTATGTGGGTGAAGAACTTTGACTCGACAGTCGATGATCAATGCGATGCTACCAAGACAACAGTTACCCCTCCTACCCCAACACCGGGGGATGCCATTGCCGATTCATATATCCTCTATTCGAAAACACTGACTGATGGAAGCACATCTACTGCCACTTTCAGCAATGGATTCAGCATCAGCAACGAGAATGGTAAAACATACGCCGTAGGTTCTGGTACGAATTACATCAAATACAGCGCTAACCCATATACCATCACGATCCCTAATGGAATTAAGATTAGCAAAATGGAGATAGAAGGCAAAGACAACTATGATACTGACGATGCTTATATTGGTGAAATCAATGGCGAGACCTATGATGCAAACAAATTTGTTTTTCCTAAAGACAAAAGCGTAAAGTCATACAGCATCAATTTCAGTACACCAGTAGAGAACACCTTAACCTTTACTCCCAAAGTAAAGCAAGTCATCTTGAAAATCACGCTATATACTAGCGGCACTACTGGCATTACAGCCATCACAGCCGACAGCACCAAGTCAGCGAACCTATACGACCTCAGCGGTCGTTTGATTGCTAAGAATGCCACAGCCGACAACCTAAAAGGCTTGAGCAAGGGGATTTACATCCTCAACAACAAGAAATATACAGTAAAATAATAGTTTTCTCTAGCAAGACAGCTTACTATTCAGAAAAGGGGACGTGCCGTTAGATTACGACATGTCCCCTTTTCACATCCCATCACGCCACCATCATTTCTCCAATCCCATAACAACATTCTCCAGAATTACCAGAATTGGACTAACCAGTCAAAGCGTAAACCAACGCTGTGCAGAGCGTACTAAAAAAGAGATGGATGCTGCAAAGGTATAAAAATCTCCAATAGGGATGCAGTTTTCAAAAATAAAACAACGGAAACGTTTACGTAACTTTCACCCACTTTAGGAATGTCAGAGAGCTACTTCTTCTGCTAAAATACACAGAAAAAGGCGATGCAGATTCCCTTTTCCGGGTCTGCATCGCCTTTCTTTTCTCTATGATATATAAGGGTGAGCACGCCACACCTTATCTTTCATTCATACGATTCCATTACTCAGCCTTTGGCTCAGTTGGCTTTTCTGCCTTTGCCTTGGTCGCTGTCTTCTTCGTTGCGGTCTTGGCTGGAGCTTTCTTTGCAGCTGGCTTAGCGGCAGCCTTACCCTTATCTGCACGAAGTTTCTCAGCCTCATTCTCTATCTTCTCTATCTTAGCCTGGAGATGGACGATTTCCTTATCCTTCATCTCAATCTCCTCCTCCATATTCTTCACACTCGTCAAGTAGTTCTCCAACTGATCGTTATCGACATCAGCAGGATAGAGCTGATCGACTCTTCTGAGGAAGTCACCCAAGATATTCATATAGTTGGTGAACGCATCGAAAGGACTGGAGTAGATACCACGGTCGAGGCCCACATTGCTTGGCTTGGTGGTCATAAAGCGGAAGTGGTTGCTTGCCTGCAGATAATCCCAGTCTTGGTTGATACGTGGGTCGTTGGCAATACGTACACGATCTGCCACACTATAAAGCTTGTTGAAAGCCTCACGCTGCATTGGGTTACCGAGCCATGTGCTCACGTCACGCTCCTCATCCACCCAACTCAAGGTATCAGGTACGTTCAACTCTCCTACCGACTTCATCTTCTTGCAAATCTCAGAAGGTGTAGAGAAAGTGATGCCCTTCTCCTTAGCGCAAGCTGGGAGAGCCTTGAAGAACTCCAAGATATTGCTAGACAATGGCTGGGCGATACCGAGGGCAGACAACTCCATGAAGATGTTGATGATTTGCTCCTCCTGTGGCAAAGCCGCAATCTCATTGATATAGGTATCAGCGAAGAGAGGATAGCCATCCCAACTGCTGTTATTGAAACGCAAGGAGATGTCATCGCTCAACTTGATGTCTCGCAGCAAGAGTTTCAAGTTAGGAGCCAAAGGACAATGATATACATAATGTGGGGACTTCCAACCAAGCACGTGCTTAGCACCCTCAGTCAGCATACCCTTGAAGCCCATCTGTGATGCCTGCAAACCGATGTCATCGCTGTAGATAAGCGAAGAGTTGCGCAGGATAGTTGGTTCCTTGCCGAAGTACTCCTTGATCTTGGCAGCCTGGCGCTTCACCTCCTTGGCAAAGCTATCCTCATTGATGAGGGATGCCAAGCCGTGTGAATAAGGCTCAGCCAAGAACTCCACGCAACCCGTGTTGTTGAGTTCCTGCAACTTCTCCAACACCTGAGGAGCGTGCAACTCCAACTGCTCCATGCCGACGCCCGACAGAGAGAAAGCCACCTTGAAGTACTTGTCGCTATTGTTGATCATCTCCAAGAGGGCGTTGAGAGCTGGCATGTACGACTTCTCAGCTATCTCATTGATGCTACGCTCGTTCTCATAGTCGTCATAGTAATAATGGTCGGTACCGATGTCGAAGAAGCGGTAGCGTTTCAGATGGGTAATCTGATGTATCTCGAAATATAAACAAATTGTTTTCATAATTCTAAATTATTAATTATTAATTATTTCCACCCCAAGGTCTTGAGGTAAAGGTCTTTGATGCGAGCACCCACTTTCTCCCAAGTGATTTGGTCAACCTCCTTCTTGCCTTCCACAGAGAGGTAGTCGAAGAGACTCTCATTGTGGCAGATGCTGTAGATGGCATCGGCGAGGGCATGGATGTCCCAGTAATCTACCTTGATGCAGTTGGTAAGAATCTCACCACAACCGCTCTGCTTGGAGATAATGGTAGGTGTGCCACATTGCATCGCCTCCAATGGGGAGATACCAAAAGGCTCACTCACGGAAGGCATCACATACACATCAGAATCCTTCAAGCACTCATACACCTGTTTGCCACGCATGAATCCAGGGAAGTGGAAGCGGTCAGCAATGCCACGCTCGGCTGCGAGATAAATCATCTGGTCCATCATATCGCCAGAACCAGCCATACAGAAACGGACGTTACGGCTACGGTGCAATACCATGTTGGCTGCCTCGACAAAGTACTCAGGTCCTTTCTGCATCGTCAATCGCCCCAAGAAGGTGACGACCTTCTCCTTGCCCTTATGGTCAGGGCGAGGGATGTCTTGCCACTCTTGCTTCAATGGATAAACGGCATTGTGCATTGCGAAGCACTTGCGTGGGTCTTGGTGATATTGGTTGATGACCGTCTGTCGGGTCAACTCAGACACACACATGATGCAGTCGGCGTTGTCCATACCATCCTTCTCGATGGCATACACGGTAGGGTTCACCTTGCCACGGCTACGGTCGAAGTCGGTAGCATGTACATGGATGCACAATGGCTTGCCGCTCACTCTCTTGGCATGGATGCCAGCAGGGAAAGTCAACCAGTCGTGTGCATGGATAATATCAAAATCTTCGGAACGAGCCACGACACCAGCGATGATGGAATAGTTGTTGATCTCATCATGCAGGTTGGATGGATAGCCACCGGCGAAGTCCATACAACCGAGGTCATTGACGTTCATATAGTTGAAGTCGGCATAGATATGGTCACGATAGCGGAAATAGTCATCCGGATTCATGACGTTGCCCACACGCTGCTGCACATAATCGTGGTTAACATCACGCCAAGCGATAGGCACCGAGTTCATTGCCACGATCTTGCAAGCACTGCGGTCTTCATCACCGAAAGGATGAGGAAGGCACAAAGTGATATCCACATCGCCCTGGGCATGCAAGCCCTGGGAAATACCAAAGTTGGCAGTAGCCAAACCACCATATACGTGAGGAGGATACTCCCATCCAAACATTAATACTTTCATATAGCAGTCCTCCTTATTAATATTGATACTTTTCAAGTAATTCCAAAGCACGCAAGATCTCTGCCACGTTCATGGCGAAAGAGATGGCTCCTCGTCCATGGAAAGGTGGGTTGCCATCAAAGAGTTCGCTGATGGTACCCAAGCAATGGCATGACATCTCATCCTCGTAGCCCACCATCTGGCGCTCGATGAAGCTGAGACGTGTGCGGCGATAGAGCTTCAAGCTTGCCTCCATATAGAAGCCACCGAGCCATGGCCATGCCGTACCCTGATGGTAAGCATAGTCGCGCTGTGTCTGTGGTCCCACATACACTGGATTGTAACCGCCACTCTTAGGAGAGAGCGAGCGCAATCCCTTAGGAGTCAGGAGTTCACGAGTACAGATGTCGAGCACCTTCTTCTTCTGGTCTTGTGAGAGAGGAGAATAGTCGAAAGCGACAGGGAATATCATGTTAGGACGCACACTCCAGTCGATCATGTTACCATCCACATAGTCGTAGAGATAGCCATATTCATTGAGGAATGTATCGAGGAATGACTGCTTGGTCTTCTCTGCGATTTCGAGGAGATGCTGTTGTTGGTCTGCCTTGCCATCGAGTTCTGCCAAAGCGGCTCCGAAACAGAGGGCATTGTACCAGAGGGCATTAAACTCCACGATATATCCACTACGTGGCACCACAGGGCGACCGTTTGCCGTGGAGTTCATCCACGTCACAGCCTTGTCCTTTCCGTTAGTATAGAGAAGTCCGTTAGGATGTAGTTCTAGGTTAGGATGATGATTACCCTCAATAAACTGGAGGATATTGCGGATGAACTTGCCATATTTCTTCAGGCATTCTTCCTTGCTGGTCTCCTTGGCATACTGTTGCAAAGCCCAGATAGCCCAAAGAGGCACATCAGGTTGTTCCATCTCAGTGATATTCACGGAGATAGGTTTGCCTTCCATAAACTCATAGTAGCCCTTTATGGCGGTCTTCATCACGAGTTCGAAGTAGTCGTCCTCCTCTATGGAGAGGGTCAAGCCTGGCAATGCGATGAATGTATCACGGGCACGGCACTTGAACCAAGGATAACCTGCCAAGATATAGCGGTCGTCATTCTTCTCACGGCGATGGAACTGGTGAGCCGCATTGACAAGGCAGTGGAAGAAGTTGTCGCGAGGCGCACGCTCATCTACCTCCTTGTCGAAGAGACGCTTCAGTGTACTGGTCTTGATTTCCGATGTGGAGGCAGCGAAGACAATGCTCTCGCCCTTCTTGATGTCCATCTCGAAGTAACCTGGCACGTAGAGATCCTCATTGGAAGCATAGCCACGCTCCTGCTCCTTTGGATATTCCACGCCACGATACCAATCGGGAGCGAAGACAAACTCATTCTTCTTGGAGAACTGCATATAGAGGTCGGGATAACCTGCATACATACAAGTCTTGATTCCATTATCGACCATCGAATACTCACGAGAGGCAGTGCCGTTCTCATGCGTAAACTGACGAACGCTGCGGAAAGCAAGGAATGGACGGAAACGAAGTTTGGTAGCGGAATGACAATCCACCATGGTGTAACGGATCAAGATACGATCCTCATAATGCTGGAACACCACTTCCTTTTTCAGGATAACGCCACCTACACGATAAAGCGTCGTAGGCACCTTATCACAATCAAACTCACGGATGTACTTATGACCCATTGGACTGAAGTTATTGCCTTGGTACTTGTGCAATCCCAGGTTGAATTCAGCGCCATGCTGAATGACTGTTGGGTCGAGCGAACTCAGCAGCACATGGTTCTCATCGTCCAGTTCAGGAACGGGAACAACCAACAAGCCGTGATACTTTCGAGTATTACAGTCCACAATCGTAGAGCACGAATAAGCACCCGAACGGTTGGTTCTTAGCAACTCCTTCGGCAATGACTCTTGAAGATTAGTCATCAGGGCCTTTTCGAATTTTAGATAACTCATAGATCTACATTAAGGTTTTAATATTTTTAGATTTATTATTGTGCTTTCAAAGGTAAGGAAAAAAAGTGAAACCGCAAAGTTTTTGGACAAAGTTTTTCAGAAAAAGCCTAGATTTAATGTTTTATAAGCATTTATCCACCCAAATTGATGCTTTTTCGCTTGTTTTTTAAACGAGAGAAGTCAGCTTGCCCTACCCTCTCATGATATCTGCAAGCCGACTTCTTACATCAATTTAATGATAAGTTCTATTGTGGTATCAAGAAGTTGACTACCTCTTGTTCCACAGTGATCCGATAAGGACCTTTAGGTGTATTCATCAATCTGCCATCCACGCCTATCATGGCATGTGCCGCCTCTTCCACCACCACCTCTTGGGTACGGTAAGGATGCACGCTCTTATGGTTAAGGAACTTTCCCTTCACGAAGAGATAGATGCCCTCGAAGAGTTGCGTCATCTCTGGATGATAGACCACCGACACATCCAGCAATCCGTTGTATGGAACGGCATTAGGGGTTTGACCATAGCCTGTGGCATTTCCTATGCACATGGTCATCACCTTGCGCTTGATGACATCAGAATTAATCTTGATGTTCATGCGATAATCGAGGCGTTGGAATATCATCAGCACAAATGAGAAGATGAATGAAAGTGTACGAGAGCCAAACATATGATGGGTCTTGCGACGGAGATTCATGATAGAGGCGATGAGTCCCACATTGACACAGTTGAGAAAATAGCGATGGCATTTCTCACCTTTCTTATTGGTATAGCGTATGCAGCCTAAGTCTATCTTTCTGACACGGCGCTTCAACAACCATTGTATGGTCTGCTCATAGTTGCTATCGTCAAAGCCCCAGAAATAGGCAAAGTCGTTCATCAAACCATTCGGGATAATACCCAATGCTATCTCGTCACGCACACTTTTCTCCACCTGCATCAAGCAGTTGACCGCATCGTTCAAGGCTGAGTCACCTCCGACAATGACTATCGTCTTGTAGCCATTGTTGATGAACATCTTGACCAGTCGCTCCACGCTGTTCTGGTTCTCACTCTGCACGAAGTCATAATCGACATGATTTTGGCGCAAGGCCTTTTCTATTTTAGCCCAACGCTTATCACTTCCCCATCCTCCTCTCGGACAATAGAGCAAGCCCCACTTGTTCTCATTTACTGCCACGGCGAAAATAAATTATAAATCATAAATATTAAATAACAAATAGGCCTACGCCATTAGATGCTATTGAATTCTTCACTCTTCGTTCTTCACTCTTCACTCATCAACATGAGTACTTGCTCCACCTTCTGTTCCATCGGTTGAAGAGCATCTACCCAATGGATGGTGAAACCTCGGCGTTCCATGCCTCGGAACCAAGTCATCTGACGTTTGGCAAACTGATGGATGGCGATTTCCAAACCTCTCACCATCTCCTCGTAGGTTGTCTTGCCAATGACGTATTCTGTGATAAACTTGTATTCCAAGCCATAATAGATGAGGTTTTCGGCAGGAATGCCGCTGTCCAAGAGTCCCTTGATTTCATCCACCATTCCTTCCTCTAAACGCTGATGAAGTCGGCGTGTGATTTTCTCTCGGCGTGCATCACGGTCGATGTTGACACCGATGATGAGCGAATCGACAGCCGGCAACTCTCGTTCGGGCATCGGATGCTCCAAGTTGTAGGATTCTATCTCGATGGCACGTATCGCTCGCTGTGCAGTATCTACATCTGTGCGATTGTGCATATTGCTGCCCGTCTTTGCCTTCAAGTCCTTCAACATCACGGTCAGTTCTTCCAAAGACTTGCCTTCCAACTGCTTACGCAATTCAGGATTCTGAGGGACAGGAGACAGATGATAGCCTTTCAGTACAGATTCAATATAGAGTCCTGTGCCTCCACACAATATCGGGAGCACATGGCGACGCTGGATGTCTTGATAGGCATCATAGAAATCTTGCTGATATTGAAAGAGATTGTACTTGGTTCCTGGCTCGCAGATGTCTATCAAATGATAGGGAATCACTTTGTCAGTCACGGTATAGTCTGCCAAATCCTTGCCAGTACCAATGTCCATACCACGATACACTTGACGGCTATCGGCACTGATAATCTCAGCCCCCACAGTTGTCCCACCCCAAGAAGACGCATCCATCGCATCAATCTTGGCAGCAAGGGCAGCGGCAAGACTTGTTTTTCCACTAGCCGTAGGTCCCAGTATGGTTATCATAGAATGTTTCATAGCGCAAAGATACGGCAAAATAAGGAAAGAACAAAATAAAAAGAAAGAAAAATAGACTTTTGCCCCAAAAAGAGTAAGAACACGGGCAAGATAGCTAGGTACAGAAACAAAAAAGCCGCCCAGCGAACTGGACGGCTATATCTTCAATCGTTAAGAGTCAACGAATTAACCGTTGTGCTTCTTCATGATCTTGATCAAC
>ULYL01043665.1_pt1 | contig 13178 bp, 9 predicted proteins | sample 1962211 | NCBI WGS metagenome assembly ULYL01 (sample SAMEA4835864, study PRJEB28245) | human gut metagenome | biome: gut microbiome; material: fecal sample | place: Denmark | collected 2008
CTGGCGAGCGAATGCTCCGGCAACGACACGGGCAATAGTCTCGCGCGCGCTCGAGCGTCCGCCGCCGCGATGGTCGCGCAGCCCGTATTTTTCGGTGTATGTGTAGTCGGCGTGCGACGGACGGAACGTCTTTCGGATGTTGCCGTAGTCGGCTGAGTGGTGGTCGGCGTTTCTCACCTCGAACCCTATGGGGGTGCCCGTTGTCACGCCCTCAAACAGTCCCGACAGCACTTCTACGCGGTCTGACTCTTTCCGTGGCGTGACGATTGCCGACTGCCCCGGACGGCGGCGGTCGAGTTCGTGCTGCACACGGTCGAGGTTGATTGCAATGCCTGCGGGCATACCGTCGACAACGCCGCCCACGGCAGTCCCGTGCGACTCGCCGAACGACGTCAGCCGGAAAATCTTACCAAATGTGTTCATCGTTGAGTTCCTCGTCTTTAGGTGTGACAATAATGTCGGCTGTCGAAGCCCCGACATATTCAATCAAATCCTTGGGGTCGATTTTCAGTTGCAGTCCGCGCACACCGGCGCTCACATAGATGAAGTTGAAATCAAGACACGAACGGTGGAAAAACGTGGGAAACGGTTTTTTCATACCGATTGGCGAGCATCCTCCGCGGATATAGCCGGTGGTTGGCAGCAGATCCTTCATGTGGAGCATCTCCGCCTTCTTGTTGCCCGACACCTTCGCTGCTTTCTTGAGGTCTACCTCGCAGCATCCCGGCACCACGCAAACAAAATGTTTGACCTTGTCGCCTGTCAGCACAAGTGTCTTGAACACTTGCTGAATGTCTTCGCCGAGTTGGTCGGCGATATGCTGTGCGCCAAGGTCGGTTTCGTCGACCTCGTAAGGCACAAGCTCGTATTTTATTTTGGCGCGGTCAAGCAGACGCGCCACGTTGGTCTTTCCTATTCCAGCCATATTGATAAATCTTTTTCTGTCTTCTATGCTTATACAAAGATAGTGCATAAAGTTGAAAGAATGGATATGAAAGATTAATTTTGCACTTTGAATATATCAAAACTTCTTGTCTATGTTGATTGCTTTGTCTGTGATGTTGGCGGTGTTTGCCGCATTGATGATTTTCCGACAGGTGCATTCCCGCCGTCAGAAAGCCGTAGCAGAAATTGTGGCAGAGCGGTTGCATGTTTCGGATTTGGAGAAATATGTAGACAGTGAGTTCTCTGGACGATATGTTGACGCCATCCTGTGTGAAGAGTTGAAGTCGTCGATGCTTGATGTTTATAATAGGGTGTGTGATGTTGAAAGAAGAAGCCGGATTCTGATGTCTCACAATCCTTCCATAGCAAAATTCAAGGATGATTTTGAAAATCTCCACAGCATTGTGGATGCTCACAACAATCGCTTTAAAGACGACAAATTGCGGGAGCATAAGGCTTTTTTCGATACCGTTCTTGCATATCCTCTCGACGACCAGCAGAGGCGTTCGATTGTGTCGGAGGAACAGAATTGCCTGGTGGTGAGCAGCGCCGGTAGTGGCAAGACGTCGTCGATAGTTGGCAAGGTGGAGTATCTTATTCAGAAAAAACACATCAGTCCGGAGAGGATACTGCTTATCAGTTACACTCATAAGGCTGCTGCCGAGCTGACGGAGAGGATGCCGCATCCGGGTCTGCGCGGATACACATTCCATAAGTTGGCGCTTGATATTATTTCTGCTCAGTCTAAATGCAAGCCGTCTATTTGTGACAATACCGATGCTGTTTTTGTGCGAATCTATAGGGAACTTGCCCATAATGCCGACTATAGGAAATGTCTGGTGGAATATTTCGCTGACTATTCCGACTTGATGGAGCTTGACGAGGACGAGAAATCAAAGAATGTCCGTAGGTTGCAGTTGGGCGAGAGCACCGACAGACGGTATTGTGCGCTGTTTCCCGACATGGACGGAAACGAAGTGCATGTGCGCAGTGGCGAGGAGAAGAAAATCTGCTTTTTGCTGACGTCGCTTGGTGTGGATTTCCGATATGAGGAGCCGTATGAGCATCAAGTGGCTGATGAGCGTCACGTGCAGTATCGTCCCGACTTCTCGATTCACTATATGGACGGCGGAAAGCCGTGCAGACTCTATCTGGAACATTTTGGCGTCGATGAGCATGGGATGGTGCCTACGTGGTTTGCCAAAGACCGTGGATTGACTTATGAAGAGGCCAACGAACGCTATAATGACGGGATTACGTGGAAACGCGAGGTGCATAAAAAATTTGGCACACGTCTGATTGAACTGTCGAGCGCTGACTTTGCCTATGAGAAAGCGCGCCAAAGGCTGAAACGTGAACTTGTCGCCGCGGGTGTCCCGATTCGGGAGGTGCGGAGCGATGAGCTTTTCGACAGAATCCTGCCGGAAAACAGTATGCGCGAGAAGGTGTTTATCCGCTTGACCGCCACGTTTGCCACCCTACTGAAGACAAGCTGCCGGTCGATGGCTGACGTTGCCGCTGATGTCGCGCAAAGAGGCGACAAGCGCAGCCGTTTTATTGTTGGAAAGGTGTTGGAACCGGTTGTTGTGCGCTACAATGAAATATTGAGAAGCGAGGGAAAGGTGGATTTCACAGACTTGATTGTTGGTGCAACGGCATTGTGCAATGCTAATGGCGGAGGAAATTATGACTGTATCATCGTCGATGAGTTTCAGGATATCTCGATGGACCGCTATAACTTCCTGTTGGCGTTGCGCCGTGGCAATCCGCAGGCGCAACTGTATTGTGTCGGTGACGATTGGCAGTCTATCTATCGCTTCTCGGGCAGCGACATGAATCTCTTTTGTCATTTCGACCAATATTTCGGAAAAACGGATTTAAACAAGATTGAGACTACATATCGTTTCGGAAATCCGCTCGTGGAAAAATCGGCGGCGTTCATTCAGCGTAACCCTGCTCAGATAAGGAAAAACATTCATCCGTTTTCATCGGACGCAAAAACAGAGATCGTGTTTCGTGAATACAGTAGGGGAGATGCCGTGGGCGCTCTTGAGCGAATTGTGACGGAGATTCCTTTGGGAAAGTCCGTGTTTTTGCTTGGACGATACACTTATGACGATTATTTGCTGGCTAAAAACTTCCGGCAGAGACGTAGTGGCAATTCTCTTTTTTATACGATTTGCGGACGTGAGGTGGAGTTTCTTACCATGCATCGTTCGAAAGGCTTGGAGGCTGACTATGTGGTGCTGTTGAACTGCAACAACGGTAGTTTCGGTTTTCCGTCGACTATTGCCGACGATCCCGTGCTTGGCTTCGTGATGAGCGACAGTGACGGTTATTTGTTTGGCGAGGAGCGACGCTTGTTTTATGTGGCGATGACACGGGCGAAGGTACGGACAATTGTGATGTATGACAAAAGCAAGCCGTCGGTTTTTGTTTTGGAGTGCATATCGCCTGAACGCCTTGCGGACAAGCCAATTGAACCGCATCCAAATGCCGGCAATCGCTGGACAAGGGCTGACGACAGAAAATTATATAAACTTTATTGTGGCGGAATGGGCTTCCGTGAAATCTCGCAGAAGATGGGGCGCAGCCAAACGGCGATAATTATGAGGCTTGAAAAGCTGGGGCTGATTGATGCCAGAAAACCGGTCCGGAAAATTTGATTAATTTTGCACTTTGAATTATGAGAATAAAGACTGAGGCAGACAGGTTGCTGGCGATGATCCGCGAAGGTCGGACTATGTCGGCTGGACAGAAGGTGCGCTTGGCGGTGATGCTGAGTGTGCCGGCGGTTGTGGCGCAGTTGTCGTCGATTGTGATGCAATATATCGACGCATCGATGGTTGGAAGCCTCGGCGCTGAGGCCTCGGCGGCGATAGGCTTGGTGTCGACAACCACATGGCTCTTCGGCGGACTGCTGAGTGCTGCGGCTTCGGGTTTTTCGGTGCAGGTTGCCCACCGCATCGGTGCCGGCGACTGGGAAGGCGCGCAGCGCGTGTTGCGGCAGTCGGTGGTGGCGGTGTTGGCGTTCAGCCTTCTGCTTGCATCCATCGGTGCCGGCATCAGCAGTAGTTTGCCTGTTTGGCTTGGCGGCGCCGAGTCGATACATCGCGATGCGTCGACTTATTTCCTGATAATATCCTTGTTTCTTCCAGCGCTTCAGATGCAGTTTCTTGCCGGCGGCATGCTGCGGTGCAGCGGCAATATGCACGTGCCGAGCATGGCGGGAGTGGCTATGTGCGCCCTTGATGTGGTGTTCAACTTTCTGCTGATTTTCCCTTCGCGTACGGTCGCTGTGGCAGGATTCGATGTGTTTCTCCCAGGTGCGGGACTTGGTGTTGAGGGTGCGGCTCTTGGCACGGTGCTTGCCGAAACGGTGGTCGTGGCTTGGTTGTTGTGGTATCTGCGCCACGGCACGTCACATCTGCGGCTTGCAGGGCTGCGCGGATGGAGACAGTCGATAGCCGACACGCTCAGAAAGGCGGTTAAAATCGGTTTCCCGATGGGTTTGGAGCATGGGGTGATATGCAGCGCGCAGATTGCGATAACCACCATTGTCGCGCCGCTGGGAGTGTGCTCCATCGCAGCCAACTCGTTTGCCATCACAGCCGAGAGCCTTTGCTATATGCCAGGCTATGGCATTGCTGAGGCTGCCACCACGCTTGTGGGGCAGAGTGTCGGTGCGCGCCGTCGCGACCTGACGTGGAGCTTCGCTAAAATCACTGTCGGAATGGGCATGGCGGTGATGGCGGTGATGGGTGTGCTTATGTATGTCGCTGCTCCCGAGATTATCGGGCTGATGACGCCTGTTGACGAGATACGCCGGCTTGGTGTAATGGCGTTGCGCATCGAGGCGTTTGCCGAGCCGATGTTTGCCGCGTCGATTGTGGCGTATGGCGTTTGTGTCGGTGCCGCCGACACGCTGAAGCCTTGCCTGATGAACTTCCTGAGCATCTGGGCTGTGCGCCTTACGATGGCTGCATGGCTTGCTCCAACAATGGGACTGCGCGGTGTGTGGATTGCCATGTGTGTTGAGCTGACGTTCCGTGGCGCCATCTTCCTGGTGCATTTGTGGCGCCGACGCTGGATGAAGGCCGTATAAAGGGGTAAAAAAGGTTGAAAGTTCGGTAATTCGGATAGGTGGGCTTTGCGGAAAAACACGTAAATTTGCAGACAGCATAGAACATTAAAAAACACAGTTATGGAACTGATAAAAGATAAGGAATTCGGCGGCGAGCGACCGCTGTTTGAGTCGCACAACCTACACCTCGACAATGTGGTGATACGCGAAGGCGAGTCGGCGATAAAGGAGTGCAGCAACATCAAGGCGACAAATTGCCGTTTTGAGGGCAACTATCCGTTTTGGCATGTGCACGGCTTCGTGATTGACCGTTGCCATTTCGATGTGGGCGGACGCTCTGCACTGTGGTATAGCGACCATCTGCGGATGACCGACACGCACATCGACGCGCCGAAAATGTTTCGCGAGATGCACGACATCGACATTGAGAACGTGGTGATGACCGATGCCGACGAGACGTTCTGGCGATGCAAGGGCATACGTGCTAAGAACTTGCGGCTGCAAGGAGGAACGTATCCTTTCATGTTAAGCAGCGACATCGAAATCGACGGCTTGGTGTCTGACTCCAAATACGTGTTCCAATATGTGAGCAACGTAGTGGTGCGCAACGCGAGAATCACAACCAAAGATGCCTTTTGGGAGGTGGAGAATGTGACCATCTACGATTCGGAACTCAATGGCGAGTATCTGGGATGGCATTCGCGCAACCTGCGCCTTGTCAACTGCCACATCTCTGGCGAACAACCGCTCTGCTATGCCGAGAATCTGGTGCTTGAGAATTGCACGTTTGATCCGGCTTGCGACCGCGCTTTCGAGTACAGTTCCGTGAACGCAACAATAAAAGGAAGCATAGGAGGCGTGAAAAATCCGCGCAGCGGACGCATCGAGGCTGACTGCCTCGGCGATGTGGTGCTCGACGGCAACATCAAGATGCCGGCCGACTGCCTGCTGATTGAACGAAACAAAAAATAATTGCCTGTATGAAATACGACTTCGACAAGACTATCGACCGGCGCGCCACAAACTCTTACAAGTGGGACAGCGCTCCCGAGGGCGTGCTGCCTATGTGGGTGGCTGACATGGACTTCCGCACGGCGCCTGCCATCATCGACTCGCTGCAGAAACGCGTGGCGCACGGAATCTTTGGCTACACCCGTGTGCCCGATGCCTACTACGATGCCGTAACATCGTGGTTCAGCCGGAGGCATGGATGGGACATCGACCGCGAATGGATAATCTACACATCTGGAGTGGTGCCGGCGGTATCGGCGGTGATAAAGGCTCTGACCGTGCCGGGCGACAAGGTGATTGTGCAGACACCAGTCTACAACTGCTTCTTCTCGTCGATACGCAACAACGGCTGCGAGATTGTGAGCAATCCTCTGCGCCGCACCGCCGACACCTATGAGATGGATTTCGACGCTCTTGAGCGTTGTGCCGCCGACCCGCGCGCCAAGGTGATGCTGCTCTGCAATCCACACAATCCGGCTGGACGCGTTTGGACTCCCGACGAGCTGACGCGGCTTGGCAACATCTGCCTGCGCAACGGCGTGACGGTGGTCGCTGATGAGATTCACTGCGAACTGGTGTATCAAGGGTTCAAATATACGCCTTTCGCGTCGCTGTCGGACGCTTTCCTGCACCGGTCGGTGACGTGTGTGTCGCCGAGCAAGGCTTTCAACATCGCCGGACTGCAGATTGCAAATATCGTGGCGTTCGACAACGACCTGCGAAGCCGTATCGACAAGGCGATAAACATCAACGAGGTGTGCGACGTGAATCCGTTTGGCGTGGCGGCGACAATCGCTGCCTACAACGAAGGGGAAGAGTGGCTCAACCAGCTGGTTGACTATCTGCATGGCAACTATGAGGCTATGGCGGAGTTCTGCCGACGTGAGCTGCCGGAATTTCCTATAACGCGTCTTGAGGGCACATATCTGGTGTGGATGGACTGCAGCAGTCTCGGCATGCCGTCGGACGCGCTTGAGCATGCTCTTCTGGACGACGCCCGCCTATGGCTCAATGCCGGCACGATGTATGGTGCCGAAGGCGAAGGCTACATGCGGTGGAACATCGCTTGTCCGCGCAGCGTGATGCTCGACGGACTCAACCGTTTCCTTAATTTCGTCAGAAGCCGCTAACCGTCTCTTCTTCTATCCCAAATCGGCCATTGGAATCACTCGTTGCCATACGACATTGAGAAATTCCAACGGCCGATTATTCAATTGACTTGACTCGGTTATAGCTGCCACAACCAATATGTCTCTCGGCAAACTGTTTGTCGTGAACTTCATGCGAAATCCGTATCCTGTCGTATAATCACCCAATGCCCGGACTTCTGTGGACCCTCACGGTGAATGATGTCGTTGTCTTGCATTTTCTTAAGAGCTTAGACACGGCGCTCCTGTTGATGCCCAATTTGTTAGCCATTTCGCGTGAAGTGATACTTGCGTTCTCGGATATAAGACGTAAGATGGCATTCCGTGTTTCTGGTCCACTTTTCCGGTCCACCTTGCTTGTTTCTGGTCCACCTGCTTGGTCTCCCTTTTCTTCTTTGAATGTGAAGTCATCATCCATCGCCTTCTTGTATTCAGTTATTTCATTTTTAATGTTTTTGATGTGCTCATTCAGCATGAACATTTCTTGTTTGTTGGCATTGTTGAATGTTGAATTAGTTGCTGGGACTTTATTTTGGGCCGATGGCGATGCACACGGGGTGGGGCACGTGGATGTCGTGGCCGGTGTCGGAGAGCATGCCTGTGTCGGGGTCGATTGCAAACACTTGGATGGTGTCTGCGTCACGGCAGGCACAAAGCAGGAAGCGTCCGTTGGGCGTTATGGCAAAATTGCGTGGATGCCGCGCTGTGGGCTGGTAGCCAGCGCGTGTGAGCATCCCGCTTTCTTTATCCACGCTGAAGATGGCTATACCGTCGCCTTGCAGACGGTTTGACGCGTAGAGGAAGCGTCCGTCGGGTGTCAGATGGATGTCGGCGCTGCCGCGGGCATGGCGGTCGTCGGCGGTGACGGTTTGAATCTGTGTCAGTTTGCCTTCGTGGTGGCTGAACACCATCACTTCGCCCGACAGTTCGGTGATGAGGTAGGCATAGCGGCCTTCGTCGTCAAACGTGAGGTGGCGTGGCCCTGAACCTGCCGCTACATATAGGGTGTTGTCCACTTCCAGCCCGTCGCATGCGGCGTTGGGCTTGAGCGAGTAGATGCAGTCGTTGCCGAGGTCGCAGGCGAATGCGCGCCATTCGTAGGGGTCGGCGGTGACGCAGTGGAGATGGGCTGACTGCTGCCTTGTTTTGTCGGGAGCTTTGCCTGTGAGCGAAAACGTCATCACCTTGTTGGCTTTCTTGATGCTTCCGTCGTCGGCAAGTCTGAACTCCGTGATGCTTCCGCCCGTATAGTTGGCGGTGTAGATCAGATTTTTTGTCTGGAAGATGTTGCACGGCGCTTTGCCGCCCGTCGCCACGGTGTTGATGCGGGTCAATGGCTTGTCGATGCCTTCATAGCGGAATGCTGCAAGGGCGTCGTCGTCGGTGCCCGACTCGTCGACGGCATAGACGTTGTCGCCGTTGTCGGAGAAAATCACAAACGACGGGTTGCGCGCCGGAGTGACGGCGGTGAGTTCTGCCGTTCCGCTTTCTTGGTTGAAGCGATATTGATAGATGCCTTTGCTGTCGGTGTCGGTGTAAGTGCCGACAAGCATCGGTAGCCATGCCTGCGAAGCCGCGGCGGCAAGGTCGAGCATAGCCATTGTTGATAGTGTGCAGAGTGATATTGCCATTGTGTCAGTGTTTTTGTTGCCGTAAAGTTACGCAAAAAAAATGCAATCCTAAAATACTCTTTTGCGTAATGCGCGCCGTAAATTCTTGTGTTTCCTATGCATCATTGCTATAAAAACAATACCGGCGGCAACCATTGTCGGTTGTCGCCGGTATGTGTGGGGTTGTCGACGAGAGTTAGTCGTTCATTGTCAGGAGCAGCTCCTCGTTGCTGCGGGTTTTCTCCATACGGTCCTTGATAAACTCCATTGCCTCGATAGGAGTGCGGTCGGAGAGGAACCGGCGGAGAATCCACATGCGGTTGATGGTGTCCTGGCTGAGGAGCAGGTCGTCGCGTCGAGTGCTCGACGAGATGATGTCGACGGCAGGGAAGATGCGTTTGTTCGACAGCTTGCGGTCGAGCTGCAGCTCCATGTTGCCGGTGCCCTTGAACTCTTCGAAAATCACCTCGTCCATCTTCGAACCTGTCTCGATAAGTGCGGTTGCGATGATTGTGAGCGATCCGCCGTTTTCAATGTTTCGTGCGGCGCCGAAGAAGCGTTTTGGCTTTTGCAGCGCGTTGGCGTCGACTCCACCGGTGAGGATTTTGCCCGATGCCGGCGACACGGTGTTGTAGGCGCGTGCCAGACGTGTGATTGAGTCGAGCAGGATTACTACGTCGTGTCCGCACTCAACCATGCGTTTCGCCTTTTCAAGCACCAGCCCGGCAATCTTTACGTGGCGTTCGGCCGGCTCGTCGAATGTGGATGCGATTACTTCCGCATTCACACTTCGTGCCATGTCGGTCACCTCCTCCGGACGCTCGTCGATGAGCAGGATGATCATATATGTTTCCGGATGGTTTTCCGAGATTGCGTTGGCAATGTCTTTAAGCAGGATTGTCTTACCGGTTTTCGGCGGTGCCACGATAAGTCCGCGCTGACCTTTGCCGATAGGAGAGAACATGTCGACGATGCGTGTCGAGATGTTGCAGGTGGTGCGTCCCGATGTCAGGTCAAACTTCTCGTCGGGGAACAGCGGCACAAGATGCTCGAAAGGCACACGGTCGCGCACGAATTCTGTGGTGCGCCCGTTGATTGAGTCTACGCTGCAGAGAGGGAAGAATTTTTCACCTTCTTTCGGCGGACGGATGTTGCCTTCCACCACGTCGCCTGTCTTCAAGCCGTTTTGTTTGATTTGCGACTGCGACACGTAGATGTCGTCGGGCGACGACAGGTAGTTGTAGTCGGAGGAGCGGAGGAATCCGTAGCCGTCGGGCATCACTTCCAGCACGCCTGCGCCTTTCACGATGCCTTCAAAGTCGTAGAGCGGCTGTTGAGGCTGTTGGCGCTGCTGCTGTTTTGCCGCGCGCTGCTGTTGTTGCTGCTGGCGGCGGTTTGCCTTCTGGTTTTTCTGTTGTTGCTGCTGTTGTTTAGGTTCGGCCGGGGCTGCCGCAACTTCGCCTTCGGCAGGTTGTTGCTGCTGTTGCTGGTCTTGCTGCTGGCGTTGCGAGCGGGGCACGAATTTCTGTCCGCCGCTGAACGGGAAGAACGAACTGAATCCGATGTCGTTTTTCTTTTGCTGTTCGGCAGGTTTTTCTTCTGCCGGCTCTTCTGCCGGTTCTGCCTGTTGTGGCGTTTCGGCTTCAGGAGCGGCGTTTTCCGTCTCTGCCGGTTGCTCTTCCTGTTTTACGGCTGTCTCCACGTTTTCAGCAGGGGCTTCGGCCTCGGCTGCTGGAGCCACGACAACCTCGGCAGCCGGAGCTGTCATGTCGGCGGCAGGCTCAGCCTCCTTTTTCTTGGATGTGCGCTTTGCCGTGGTTTTTTTTGCTGCCGGTTTCTCCTCTTTGGGCTCTTCCGCCTGAGCGGTCTCCGCGGCAGGCTCTGCCTCCTTCTTTTTGCTGTTTTTCTTAGGTTCAGCCTTTTTGGCGGCAGTCTTTACAGCCGTAGCCTCTGCGTTGTCATCGCTTTTTGGCTCGGCTGTTTTTTTCTTGGCTTTTGTTTTGGGTTTTTTAGCCTCCGATTTCGAAGCCGATTCTTTGGCGCGGTTTATCGCCTGCTCGTCGAGGATTGTGAAAATCAAGTCTTGCTGGGCCATTTTGTCGGCTTTCTTGATGTCAAATGTTTTGGCAATCTCGAGCAGTTCTTCTGGAGAGGCTGCATTTAAGTCCTGTAAGTTGTACATATATGTAAGATGTATTACATTTTGAATCTACGTCGCACCGTTGTGCGCACGTGACTGTTCTGAAAATCTTTTTTTTGAGAAAATTAAAGAGTGGATGACTGCGGGAAGCGTAGCGAGTAATGGTGATTGATTATGCTTCCCTCAATCACGATGCAAAGATACGTCTAATTTCTTTTACGGCAAACAGAAATACAGACAAAAAATGAAAAAAAGTGAATGCTTACTCTCCGTATTCTTCGAGATAGGCCTCGCAGGCGGTGCGCAGCTCGTCGTACCATTCCTTGCCGAAGCGGCGCGTCAGCGGACCCTCAAGAAACTGATACAGCCGCACGTGGCTTTTTCTGCCCATCACTTCCGCGCATTTGCAGATTTTCCAACGATGGTAGTTGACGGCGGTGAAGTCGGGAAATTCCTGAAGACGGGCAGGGTAGAGATGGCATGAGATTGGCTTGTAGAAGTCGATTTTTCCAGCACGGTATGCCTTCTCGATGGCGCAGAGACACATCCCGTTCTCGCCATAGCACGTAAACACACAGTTGCGCCCGTCGACAATCGATGTCACCAAGTCGCCTTCCTCGTCGACGTAGCCCACGCCCTGCTCCTCAATCACGCGTTTGGCAGCCGGCAGCAGGTCGTCCCACACCTCGGGCAGTATTTCCTTTATCTTGGCATATTCCTCTTTGGTGATAGGAGCGCCGGCATCGCCTTCGATACAGCATTCGCCGAGGCATTTGTCGAGATCGCAGCAGAAAAACTGTTCGATAAGGTCGAGGCTGACCAGTGCATTTCCGATTTGCAGCATAGTGACTTCTTCTTCTTTTTTCATTTCAGTGTGCGAAATTACTCGTTTTGTGCCGGATATGCAAGTGTGGCGGTGAAATGTGTTTTTAAACATAAAAAAAATTTATACATAACGGAAAAATTTCCATAATTTTACGCCGCAAAAACTAAACTATTTTTTAAAGCCCTTTTTTTGTAGATATTATGTTCTTAACAATTGTTATTGTTGCCGTATTTCTGATTGGTTACGGCTGTATCGCTCTTGAGAGCGGACTTAAAATCAACAAGACTGCGACCGCCTTGTTGATGTGTGCAATCTGCTGGTCGCTGTATATGATTGGCTGCCCTGATTATGTGGCAGAGTTTCATGCCGATGATTTTGCCCGGTTCTTCTCGGCGTTCCATCTTGACGACTCTGATGCCGCCGCGCGCCAGTTTGTGACGCAGGGCGTGCTGCTTGAGCATCTCGGCGATGCGTGTGAGATTCTGTTCTTCTTGATGGGAGCGATGACTATTGTCGAGACTGTCGACACCAACGGTGGCTTTGTTTTTGTGCGCGACCGTCTGCGCACCCGTAGCAAGCGTTCGCTGTTGTGGCGCATCGTGCTGATCACGTTTATTCTCTCTGCCGTGCTCGACAACCTGACCACGAGCATCGTGATGATTATGGTGCTCCGCAAGCTCGTGCAGGAACGCAACGACAGGCTTATCTATGCCTCGCTCATCATCCTTGCCGCCAACAGCGGCGGTGCGTTCTCTCCGATTGGCGACGTAACGACCATCATGCTTTGGATCAAGGGCAACATCACGTCGATAGGTGTGATTAAGGAAGTGTTACTGCCGTCGCTTGTCTCGATTGCCTTGCCTACGTTCCTGTTGCAGTTCAAGCTCAAGGGGCAGTTGGCTGTGGTGGAGGACAATGTAGATTTCACAAAATCGGCACTCAGTCATGGTGAACGGGTGGCGGTGTTTGTTGTCGGTGTGGGCGGCTTGATGTTTGTGCCGTTCTTCCGCTCCATCACTGGTTTGCCTCCGTTTATGGGCATCCTCTTCGTGCTTGGCTTGCTTTGGGCGATGACCGAGATATTCCTGCGCCACGAACACGAGTTGGAAGGCTCGTTCTCTGAGCGCGTGTCGACGATTCTTCATAAAATCGATTTGTCGACCATCCTGTTTTTCCTCGGCATTCTGATGGCTGTGGCTGTGCTTAGCGAGGTGGGTGTGCTTACAAGTTTCGGACAGTGGCTTGAACACGCCACCAACGGCAATGCTTATTTCGTGACAGGTGTCATTGGCGTGGTGTCGTCGATTGTCGACAATGTGCCGCTTGTGGCTGGATGCATGGGTATGTACAACGTTATCCCTGCCGCCGCCGTGACAAGTCCCGACATGATGATGTTTGTGCAGGACGGTCAGTT
>ULYL01053120.1_pt1 | contig 13164 bp, 5 predicted proteins | sample 1962211 | NCBI WGS metagenome assembly ULYL01 (sample SAMEA4835864, study PRJEB28245) | human gut metagenome | biome: gut microbiome; material: fecal sample | place: Denmark | collected 2008
ACCATCTTTCTTCCGAAATAATCTACAGGAGTAAGGCCAGTACTAGGACGAGCCTGGGGAGGGACAGCGGTATGCCACTGTCCCTTTTTCCATCCTGCCTTCTCATCATCCACGGCATACATTGCCATGAATCTTGGATTTACTCCTGTCCGGTCGATGTCTTCGATGGCGGCATTACCCTCCATGTTCGACTGTCCGAAACAGAGATAAATCTGAAAGTTCGGATCAGGTTTTACTTGTGCCTTGCTACCATTCTTCTGTGCCATCATCGGAAGGCACATCATCATCATCATTGATGCAAAGATTGATAACTTGTTCATTGTATGTATGTTTATTGTAACACCTTAATATATAAGATTACTTACCCTCACTCAAACCATCAGCAAAACCACCGTAAGCAGGCTTGCGCTGATAGTTCAGGTTCCAGAGACCTACAGGCTTTCCAGGGCGCCAACCGCTGTTTGTTGGTGCATCGGTGAGACACCACTGGCAGATACCATACTGCTGTTTGACAGGAACGATCTTGAAATACTGCTCGATAATCCACTTGTAGTGTTCAGCCATAGCCTTTTCCTTAGCCACACGCTCATCAATTGGAAGCTTCTCCAGCTGAGCAGTAGTAACATCTTTGCCATCTTTATCTACATAGCCCATATCGATCTCTGAGATACGGACGAGCTTGCCAGTCTCTGCCATGATCTTGAGCATGTTCTCGATGCCCTTCTTCTTGCTTTCCAGAGTCTTTGGATTCTCGTAGTAGTCGATGTGCATCTGTGTTCCGATACCATCAATCTTGGTGTTCCAGCCGAGTTCCTTACCCTTCTTTTGCCATACATCAATCCAGTAAACGAGCGACTTCAACTTCTTATTGTCGTCCCAGTCAGACTCCAGGTTATAATCGTTGATGAAGAGCTTGAGGTCTGCAGGGTTTGTACCCTCTACCGCAGCATAAGCATCACGAGCCGCCTTCTCTACGATAGGACCATACATCTCTGGTGTGAAGTAATCCTGCCAGTAGAAATCTTGTGGATTATGCTCACTGGTAGCCTCAGTCTGAAGAGCATAGAAGCCATTCACATTGCCACCACCTGAGATAGCCTCATTGATGAGATCCCAAGCCTTCACCTTGCCTTCAGTGGCCTGCATCATGCCACTTATCCATTTGTTCATCGCCCAGGTAAGAGTATCTGATTTCTCCTTAGGAGTGAGAGGGATAGAGTTCGTCTTGACAATCTTCTTTACGGTAACAGACTTCAAGTCGAGTGTTGCATCGAATGTCTCTGGCTGCAGGATGAAATCGTAATTACCACCCTGCTCAAGAGTCATCTTGAATCGGGCTGTTGTCCAGCCTTCCTTCAGAGCTACAATGCCATCGCAACTCTCGTTTTTAGGGTCCCAACCATTCTGAACCTTCATCTTGATGTTTCCTGCCTTGGTTGACTTAATCTCTACATCAACAGCATAATTACCTGGAGTGAGAGCCAAACCGGAAACACAGAAGAACTGAGACCAGTCGCCTGTTGGCACAAAGTGAATAGAACCATTAATGACATCAGGAGCACAGCCCATCACATAGAAAGGGAATTTACCATCCTGATAAGTCTGATGTTTTACCTCCTGCTCCACCTCAATGGCAGGTGACTCATACTGACCGATAGTGACAGACTGCAGATCAAGTGTACCATCAAAAGTCTCAGGCCACAGGATGAAATCATAGTTTCCACCCTTGATGTCATTAAGAGCAACCTCGGCATCAACCCATTCGTTAGCCTTAACGGTAAACTTCTGAGTGATTTTCTGAGCTTCAGCACCCCAACCATTCTGTGCGACGAGTGAAATCTTACCATCTTTGGTTGACTTGATATGCAAGATAGCAACATAGTTGCCAGCCTTCATACTATGGCCCGGCATGCAGAAGAACTGAGACCATTCACCTGTTGGTACGAAATGAATGGAACCATTAATGATATCAGGAGCACAGCCCATCTGAGTGTAAGGGAATGGACCATCCTGATAAGTCTGACGATAAAGTTCCTTGAAAGTCTTCTGACCAGGATCTACATCCAGTTCCTTATCTGCTATAAGTTTCTCAAGCCATTTCCTAGGCTGCTGAGCATGCCATGCAAGCGTATGACCATAAACTGTTAACCCTGCATCCTCTGCTGCGGAAACAAAAGAAGATACCTTACTGAAATCCATCACACCCTGGTCGTTGACACAGGAAGCCATCTTCATGGCATTGCCTGCAACAATCTCATCAAAGTTATGGGCTGCAAGACGGAAGAGAGGACCCTGCTGGTTGAACTCGTCCACGCCAAGTGCAGCACTTACCTTAAAGCCAGGATGAGCATTACGATCCAGATACTCCTTCAATGGCGCATAGTCGTTGAGATACTCATACTGAGCGATGGTCTGAGGCTTCTCTACATCATATTTCCAGTCATCCCAGTCTGCACAGCTGCCCAAAACAAATGGGCAGACCAGTGCAGATATAATATATTTATTTACATTCATACTACTAAATTCATTTTCATTAGTTTGTTACGAAATTACTTCCATGACTCACGCTTGTTGCCACGACTCATCATAGACATCACATAGTCGGCAGAGATGTTCCATGTTTTCTCGTGCTCTACATCACCAGCATTGGTCACTACAGTAGCATTAAAGTTAATCTTCAGACAATCAGCCATACGGTTCTTGTCGCTGAAATCCTGAATGCCACGAGGAGCAAAAGTACCAGTACCGATCTCCTTGCCATCCTGAAGAACCTTACAGTTTTCACCATTGAATGCCAGAGTAATGGTCAACTCCTTCGATGCATCAATCTGACTCCAGCTATCCGTTGTATCATCATGCTTCCACTCCTTTACAGGATAAGAGCAAGTGATGGAAGATGTGTTGAAATCTACAGTTGAAACCACATCCAAGTCATCCTCATTCTTGTGAGTGATGGTCTTCAAATCCTGGATATTGGTAGTTCCTGTCTTGCAATACATACCTGAGTACTGATTCTTGTACTTCACACAGATCATCTGATAGTTCTTCTTTTCAAGGATAGAATCACCAGTGAGGGAAGAAACAAGTCTTACTGGCAATACATAGTGAGTAGTAGCAGCCTTCGGATCGTTGAAGAAGGCATCAGTAAGATGCACTGTTGTACCACCAATGATTTTTCCCTTAGGGATAGTCAGGGTGTTAGGATCCTCCAGAGTATAGTAGGATGAAGGGAGCACCTCCATACCACTACCTTCCTCGAGAAGAGATGGATCTATCTGATAGCTGATCTTGCAATCCTTGGTATTCTTGTAGCCACCACCCCAAGTTGCCTGCAGCTTGAACTGATGAGCATTGTCGTCGGTATTTACCGCATCATCGTCATTGCCGAGGGTGATAACGCGGATAGGTGCCTGCATAGCGAAATATACAGATATCTTACCGTTGTTGCCACCATTGGCTGTTCCTCCCTGAAGACTATCTTCCCAATCTCCGTTTGAACAAGAGGTAGAAAGACCAGCTACCAAGGCAAGTCCCATGATTGCAGTTCCTATTTTTCTGAATGTTTTATTCATTTTCTTCATTTTTTCTTGTTATTACCAAATGTTGTTCTTTTTACCATCCAGCGTTCTGAACGAGTGATGGGAAATTAAGAATCTGGTCGTATGGTATAGGACCATAGAAGGCATCCTTCTTGAAATTACGTGTTTCCACTGAGATTGGAGTATATTTCTTGCCTGCCTCTTCGTTGGTGATGCTCATACCCTTTGCCTCCTCTGTGAGGTTTGCCTTCCAGCGACGCAGATCCCAGAAGCGGAAGCCTTCGAAACAAAGCTCGATGCGGCGCTCGTTTCTAATCAAGTCACGCATCTTTTCCTTGCTCTGTGCACACTCTTCCAGGTATGGATCTTCACCAAACTCTCCCAAGCCTGCACGCTCACGGATTGCCTTGATGACATCGTAGGCTGAGTAACCTGTACCACCCTTAGGGCCATAAGCCTCATTGGCTGCCTCGGCATAATCCAGATAAAGCTCTGTGTAACGGATGCGGGCTGTATAATGATAAGCCTTGCCGTTAACCGTAGGATCCAGGTTGATGTCCTGACGGAGGAGCTTCTTCATATAGTAACCTGTGCGGGTTGACTTGGAAACGTCCTTGTTGAGACCATCGAGATTGTCTGCGTTGTCTGCCTGTGTATTGATGACAGCATTTCCTGAACCGGCTGTCTGTCCATTATAGATAATGTACTTAGCCAGACGTGGGTCACGGTTTGCGTATGGATTAGCTGGGTCATATTCGCTATTGGCATCTGTAATAGGATAACCGTTGGCTGCAGGGAATGCATCTACAAGATTCTGGGTTGGATTGATACGACCCTGACCATAGATTGATGGTGGATAGTACTTGGTCTCCAAATCATTGCTCTCGCTCTTCTCTGTACGCCAGAGTACTTCCTTAGGACATTCTGCCGCTGTAAGATCCTTCATGTTTGGGTCTGCATACCACTCCAAACCATTTGTATCAATGCCTGAGATGCCACCATTGAGGTCGAGCACTGCCTTGGCATATTGGGCTGCCTGCTCGTAGGTTACGCCGCTGCCACTGGCAAAAGCTGGAGATGCAGCCATCAATGTAGCCTGTGCAAGAACGGCACGGGCGATACGACCACTTAAGCGTCCGGCGAAGTTGGCACCAAGTACACGATTGTAAGTAGCCTTTGTAACTGTATAGGATTTGCCAAGGCAACTAACGGTCATTGTCTCGTTATCCGTATCCTTGTAGTCAACAGGGAGTACGCGCACAGCCTCTTCTGCATCCGCAATGAGCTGCTTCATGCAGTCGGCATAAGAAGCACGCACCTCCAGGGAATTGAAATCTGAGCTTACATCCGTTGGCTCAAGAATATTAGGCACACCGAGGAGTGTTCCATTGGCGTCCAAACCGCCATGGGCACGGAGCAGATAGTACATGAAGAGTGCTCTCAAACCCTTGGCCTCACCAATGTAACGCTGTTCATACATGGCACGCACAGCCTCATCGCTGTTCCAGTTTACCTTATCCACATTGGCAAGGAAGAGGTTGATATACTGGATGGCTGCACGACAGTCGCGCCAGGTTTCCACCGGATTATTGCTTGAAGTCCAGCTATCTACGCCAGTCATCTTACGATAAGAGTCGGTAGCGTCGTTACTCACGGCATCGTCTGTAGCGACATCGTTGAACGAGTATTCGCGGTTTGGCAGACGGGTATAGGCGTTGCCAAGCACACCATCAGCATAGTCAGGATGGTCGTACATATACTCGAAACCCAGATGGTTTTCGATGGCAGGCTCGAACATATCGTCGCAGCTTGTCAGTCCTATCGAAAGAGCCAGTCCGAGCACCACTCCACCAATTTTATATTTTGATAGTAAGTTGTTCATCACTTTTGTCATTTTCGTTATCTTAATTTTCTATATTAGAACTCAACCTTTGCACCGATGGTGAAACTGCGGGTTTGAGGAGCAGAATCTACATTGCGTTCCATCTGCTTGCGCTCACCGGCTATCGTCAGGAGGCTGCTGCCATTAACATATACCTGCAAGCCCTTCACCAAACTGTTGTCTCCGAAGAGTGTCTTGTTGAAATCGTAGGTAAGCTGCACGCGGCTCAAGTCGATGCGGTCGGTTGAATACATCCAGTAGTCGGAAGCATTGAAGTTGTTGTCACCACTCTGTGTTGTCAGACGAGGATAGGTGATAGACTCTCCGTTCTTGTATTTATTCTCTGTCCAGGCACCGAGTACCACATCACTGTACTTACGCTCACCGTAAACCCAGTTGTAGGTATCGTCCTTGATAGCATTGCCACCAAACTGACCTGTCAACATGGCGAAGAGAGTGAAGTTCTTGTACTTCAAGGTAAGATTCATACCACCGGTGAACTTGGCGCTCCAGCGACCGATAACCACGCGGTCCTTGCTGTCGATGACACCATCACCATTCTGGTCCTTGTATCTCAAATCACCTGGCTTCAAAGTACCGAAAGAACTCTTGACCTTATCATTGTCAATTTCTTCCTGACTGTTGTAGTAGCCTAAGCACTCATATCCCCAAAGGGCATCAATGAGCTTGCCTTCTGTACGCATGTAGTCATACTCAACATTCTCTGCAACCTTCAGGTTCTTTGAACTGTTGGTCTGTCCGAATGCCTGAATGCCATATTCGAAGTCTCCCACCTTGTCGTTGTAACCGAGAGAGAAGTCAACACCTGTGCGGCGGTTCTTGCCGTAGTTGATGTATGGCACGAATGTAGATACAGGCCAGTAGGTATGCATGTAGCTTGGATAGATGTAATCTGGCTGAACAAGCAAACCATCAGTCACCGTGTTGTAGTAGTTCACGGCAAAGCTGAGTCGGTTGCCGAACAAGGCACCATTCAAACCTACATTGAATTCCTTACGCTTGATGAAGCCCAGCTTGTCGTTGCCACCACGCTGAGAGTCGGAAGTCTGGATGCTGTTATTGGCGTCAGACCATCCCCACCATGTACCGGTAGCCGTGAAGATATTCTTATACATGAAGTACTCAGAAATATCAAGATCCTGGTTCAAGACGGTATAACCTGCGGTAAGACGGAGGTCATTAAGCCAGTTTACATCCTTCAGGAAATTCTCTTCAGAGAGTCTCCAGCCGAGAGTTGCCGATGGAGAAATGGCATTGCGGTTGCCCTCAGGAAGCTTTGCCGAGTGTACCACATTGGCTGCCAAGTCGGCATAGTACTTATGTGCATAGTTGTATGACACGAGAAGTCCCAGGTTGGCATTGCTTACCTTGTGATACTCACCGCTGATAGTCTGCTGATAACCATTGGCGAGCAAGGTGGCATTGACATTGTGATTGCCGAAGGAGTTAACGTAGTCAAACTGTCCGGTCCAGGCAAGCGTCTGGCGCTCTGCTGAGTTGCTGGAGTTCAGCGTTCCCGTATGCTTATCCTCACCATACTGTGTGACGGAACCGATAATCTGCTTGCCGTCAAACTGTGTCCAGTTGACACCGAAGGTTGCATAACTGTCGTTCAAGGATGTTGTGTATGACGTAGAATAGTCAACCGCAAACATGGTCTTGAAGCTCAATCCCTTGAGCACAGAAGACAGGTCAAACTTGACACCTGTATCAATCTGCATCTGGCGGGATGTCCAGGTGTTGTAGCCTGCAGCATACATATCTGCGAAGGCATTGGTCTGGTCTTCCTGTGTAGCACCCAGGAAATACTGTCCGGCTGGCAATCCCACAGGATTGGTGATGATATTTCTTGAGTTATTGATGAGAGCCAGAGAATTGGCATCCATCGGGTCAAGATAAGACAGCGGGATGAATGGAGCCACACGGTTAGGGCGCAATGTAGAAGCTGCCTTCCAGAATTCGCTGTTTGAACCATGCTGGTTATAATAGGTAGCGTTGGCATTCACCCAACCAGAAGCCCAGTCAGCAAGCTGGAGGTCGATGTTACCACGTACGTTCAGGCGGTCGGTATAGTTGTTCTTTCCTTCACCGAAATTGAAGAAATCGCCCTCGCGGTAGTAGCTTACGTTGGTATAGAACTGTGCAAACTTACCACCACCTTCGAACTCAGCCGTCACATCGTAGCGAGACTTGGTCTTCTTGAGATAATCAGAATTATAGAACTGCTGGTTTGGATAACGGTAAGGATTGGTACCTGCAGCCGTGTTATAGATGTCTTCAGCTGAATATTTAGCAGAAAGACCATCGTTGGCAAGTGCCTGATTGTAAAGCGTCATATACTGCGCACCATCGAGGTAGGTAGGATAAGACTTCGCTACACTCATCTGATAGTTGGCACGGGCTGTAATCTTCAGCGGTTCAATCTTACCACGCTTTGTTGTGATGAGGATAACACCCTTTGCAGCACGGCTACCGTAGAGAACAACGGCAGAAGCACCCTTGAGGAAGGTAATGTCTTCAATCTCCGTTGGCAAAACATTGTTTGCATCACGTGGCACACCGTCAATCAACACGAGTGCATCACCCTGATTCCATAGCGACCCGTTATAACCTGCAGCCAAAGCCTGCATATTGTCGAGGCTATAGGTATTGTAGTTCTTCTCCAGCAGATTCTTCACCTTGACCGTGCTGACAGGAGTGATTACATCACGGGCATCCGCCTTGCGGAATGCCACGTTGATGGTGTCTGCTTCTGTGGCATCCTGTGCCATCACTCCTTGTGCAGAGAGAGCGAAGAGGGAAACCGGAAGAATCGCTTTATATCTTGAAATTATGTTGCTCATAATTTTTTCTTCTTTATTCTTTTAATTGTTTTCTTGATTCACACTCTATTACCAACCTGGATTCTGGAACATCTCAGGATAGATACTGGTGTCTTTCTTCTTCAAAGGCATCCACCAGTGCTTGCTTGTGAAGTGGCGGGTAAGAATGGTCTTCTCCTTGAAACCGGATACCTCGGTGTTCTGTGGATTCTTTGGATCAAACTTGCCTGCACGTACAAACTCCTGCGATGTCTTGATGTTGTAAGGTGCCTTGTCGAGAAGCAACCAGCGACGCAAGTCATTGAAACGGTGACCTTCGAAAGCAAGCTCTACGGCACGCTCGCGGCGAACTTCATCCATGAACTTGTCCTTGTTGCCTGTAAACTTGGCTGCTACGTCTGCTACTCCGGCACGCTCGCGAATCTTGTTCACTGCATCGAGAGCTGTGAGTGAGCACTTGGCAGAAGCGGTGGCTCCACCTACGGCTGCGCAAGCCTCGGCATACATCAGGTAACAGTCGGCAAGACGCAGGTAAGGCACATCAATGTACAACTTGTTATAAGTACTACCCATATCATAGTTGTTGGCGATCATAGGAATGAACTTATAGAGCAGGTAACCAGTGCGGCTCTCGTTGATATCGTCACGGTAAGTACCACCTGTATAGAGGTTGGCATATCGATTGGCATCCGGTTTGATGTCTCCCTCTACCACCTTTACTCCATCATATACGATGTCGTGATAGAAACGTGGGTCACGGTTCTTCCAAGGATGGGTTGGGTCGAAACCAGACTCTGGGTCATCGAGAGGAAGACCATTCTTCATACCATAATAGTTTACGTAGTTGGCTGTAGGCTGTGAGGCAGCCTGACCACCTGTAAGAATCTGACCGCCAAACTCGGTGAACACTCCGAAGTGAGAGTTATACCATGCATCGGCTGGAATATCACGGAGAATATTCTCGGTAGAACCTGGAGGAAGCATGTTCTTGTTCCAGGTATAGAACAGATCTGAGTAATCAGCAAAATCCACGAGCTTGTACTGGGTCTGTCCTGTCTCAACAAGAGTAAGGAGTTCGCCAAGTGCCTCGGCAGCCTGCTGTGCATAGTTGGTATCGTAATCGTAGGTGCTGGCATTGCCGTTTACGTTCATCTTGTCATCGCAGTTCTTCACCAGTGGAGAAGCTGCCCACAAGAGTGATTTGCCTTCATAGGCAAGTGCGGTAATCTTGTTGATGCGGAAGCCATTCTTGCCTAATGTATTGCGACCAACAGAAGACTTATCCCAGTCGATAGGCAGAAGCTCTGCAGCCTCACGGAAGTCTTTAGCAGCCTTCTCGGCACATGCCTGGCAGCTTTCACGAGGAAGAGTCATTGGCTGGTCAGCAGCTATGGTATGATCAATATATGGCAGACCACCGAAATACTGCATCAGCTGGAAATGAAGCCATCCACGGAAGAAGAGCAACTGACCCTTGATGGTATTCTTCTCCTCCTGGGTGGCAGCCGTCATCAGGTCCATATTCTCCAGACCCAGATTTGCCTTACGGATGCCATACCATGCAGCCTTCCAAAGACCACGAGAAAAACGATAATTATTACCAGCATCGTTTGGATCCAAAAAACTTGACCCCTGGTCCATGAAGCATGCGCCCCATCCGTCAAACTCTTTCTGCCAGCCCCAGAAGTCACCCTGGTCAACCTTGTAGCCCATGAGGTAGTCGATACCCACAGCCTGGATATCATCCTCACCCCAGTTCCAGCACGTTGTCCAGTAACTCTTGGAGAAGTCAGGAATACAGAGATAAAGCTCCTCTGTAAAGCCCTGGAAATTCTTGAAATTCTTGAAAGCAGCCTCTGGAGATACATCCGATTCTGGTGACTTGTCAAGATAGTCTGTACAGCTGGTAGTCAGGGCGAGAGAACATCCCAATGCCAATGCCAGGCAGGCAGACTTATATTTAGAAATTATTCTTGTCATAATAAATAATGTGTTATATTAACGCTGTTTACAACTCTAACTTGATACCGAAGTTGATACGCTTCATTGTAGGGTATGCACCCTGAGAAGCAAGACCTGTACCGGCGAAGTTCGACTCACGGTCGTCAGGCATATCAGTCCAGAGGAAGAGGTTGTTACCATTTACATAAACCTTCAACATCGAGAGACCGAGACTCTTGATCCATCCGCCATTCCAGGTATAAGCCACCTCCAGGTTCTTCAAGCGACAGAACGAACCATCGTAGAGGAAGCGGGTACCCTCATAGTAACTTGGAGTAGAGTTCATGCGGAGTGAAGGAATTCCGTTTGGAGTTGATGGTGACCAGTAAGCACCCTCCTTGAACACCGTGTGAAGGTATGGCTTAGGCAGTGAGTTGAATGATACATAGCGGCTCACGTTGTTTACGCCATAGAACTGCGCAAAGATACTGAATCCCTTGTAGTCAATACCGATAGTGGCATTGTAGGTGTTCTGAGGAGTACCTGTAAAGCCATAAGGCGCACTATCATTGGTATCAATCACACCGTCACCATTGAAGTCGGTGATGATATACTGACCTGGCAACTTCTGGCTGTCGTTGGTATTGTGAGGAGTCATGGCGATGACATCATCCCAAGACTGTGCTGTACCATTGTCGAGATAGCTCTTGCCCTGTCCGATGGAGAATCCCATGTTCTTCTGGTATGCAGGAAGCAACTCTGGGTCGTCATGCTCGGTAACAACATTTTTTGCATGCGTCATGCTCATATTGGCATAGGCATGGATACCGTTGGCAAAGTCATACTGCAGTCGAACTTCAAGCTCATAACCTGTGGTCTTGGTTCTACCCTTGTTCAGGTAAGGAGCAGAAGCACCGAAATAGGAAGGCACCGAACGGCTGTTACCGGCAATCATGATGTCGGAACGCTTCTCATTGAAAAATTCAAGCGAACCGGCTACGAGACCACCGAGGAAAGCATAGTCGATACCGAAATTCTGTTTGATGGCCTTCTCCCAATGGATATCTGGGTTACCAACCTTCGATTCCTTATACCAGGTGTAAATGGATTCGTTGTTTGGGTTGGTTGAATCAAGATGGGTCTTGCCACCGTAAGCCCAAGTGGTCTGGTAGAGCCAGCGTTCCCATACATTATCCTCACCAATCTCTCCATAAGAGTAGCGGAACTTGAGGATATCAACCAGGTTTCTGCCGAATACCTTTGTTTCTGTCACTGGCTTGAACCATTTCTCGTTGGCTACGTTCCAACCGATAGCACCTGAATTGAAGAAGGCGAAACGATTGTCCTTGGAGAACTTCTCCGAACCGTTGTAGGCACCGTTATACTCGAACATGTAGCGATCGTCATAATTATAGGTGGTACGGAATGCCCAGTCCTCACGGTAGTTGGTAAACTGAGAACCTGTAGCACGCTCTGAGCGGTTGAACACGCCCATGGCGGTTACATCGTGCTTGCCGAACTTGCGTCCCCAATAGAGCTGTGCCTGATAGAAGAGGTTACGCTGGGTAAGATCGTTGTTGAGCTTACCTGCATCAGTCTTCCATGCGATGGTCTCCACAAAATCAAAGTTATTTTTACCGCCTGGCTTCTCCTTATAGGTTACCACACCCGTTACAGGGTCGATATACTTATACTGGGCTGCATGGTTGAGGTCGTCGATACCTCGGCTTGCCTCCACAAACACGTTATCCCAAGATACGATGGCAGATGCCTTCAATCCCTTAGTAATAAAGGAAAGATCCTGCTCGAGCGTAAAGTCGGTGTTGATACGGGTTGTGGTGGTTGACTGCTCACCATGAAGTGCAAGCTGGGTCACAGAGTTAGGAGAGCCTTGCTCATCTTTAGGGAAATAGCCCCAAACACCATCGCTATACTGTGGCAGGAAGTTATCATGAGGTGCTGAGTAAGCTGCCTGCCAGAGCTGGCTCTCAGCCCATGAACCTTTCTCCAAGCCATAAGGTGACTTGCGGATACCATGGCTACCCGAAAGGTTTGCCTTCAGCGTGGTAGTCTTGGTGAGCTGGAAGTCGAGATTGGAACGAACGTTGATACGGTTGAATCCGTAACCACTGGTATAACCACGATTGTTATTCCACTCGCGGAAGAGGTCACCCTCGTGCTGATAGTCGATGGCTGCATAATACTTCACTGCCTTGGTACCACCAGCGATATTCACATTGGCATTGTAAGACATGGCGTAGTCCTTGAAGAGTTCCTTCTGCCAATCTACATCAGGATAACGCTCGCTCATCAGGAATCCGGTCTCCGGATCAATACTGCCTGCAGGAGCATTATATTTGTTGATGAAGTCGGTAGAGCGGATGTCACCCCAGCTTGAAGGTGAGAGTCCCAACTCATGCTTGATTGCCTGGTTCGCATAATAGAGCGCATCGGCAGAACCGTAGGTCTCAGGCAACTTAGACACCAGCTTGATAGCAGTGCTTGCACTGGCTGAAATCTTGGCCTTGCCTTCCGTACCACGCTTGGTGGTAATCAGGATAACACCATTCGCACCCTTCACACCATACACGGCAGTGGCAGAAGCATCCTTCAATACAGAGATAGACTGTACGGAATGGATATCCACACTCGACATAGGGCGCTCGATACCATCCACAAGAATGAGAGGGTCGGAAGAGTTCCAGGAGCTCACACCACGAATCACAATCTTAGGATCCTCATCACCAGGCATACCTGATGAAGATGATGTAATCACACCAGGCAGATTACCTGTCAGGGCAGAACCAATATCAGATACACCACCTGCGCGTTCCAGCACCTTACCTGTGGTCTGGGTAATGGCACCTACGACAGATGCCTTCTTTTGCTGACCATAACCAACGACTACAACTTCACCAATGGCATTGTCGTCTTCGAGGGTAAGTTTGAACTCTCTCTT
>ULYL01034544.1_pt1 | contig 13059 bp, 10 predicted proteins | sample 1962211 | NCBI WGS metagenome assembly ULYL01 (sample SAMEA4835864, study PRJEB28245) | human gut metagenome | biome: gut microbiome; material: fecal sample | place: Denmark | collected 2008
CTCCATCTTATGAAACAACCTATTGTAATACACATATTCGGGTATAGTTTATAGCATTTTTATAAGTTTTTCAATACTCTCTCCACAATTTTAACATTGGAACTTCCATATTTTTTACACATGCGCTCCAGCCAGGGATCCTCGATATGGACCTGATAAGCAGGGGGAAGTTTCTTCATTGCCTTGACATCTTTGAGATAAATAACCACCGTGCTGTTTCCTCTGGATTCCATCAGATCGTCTACCAGACCGGTCTCGGCTTTTGCGTACTCTTCCCGGCTTTCAAACTGGAGCCACAGTTCTCTTGGCATATCATCAAAAAGACGGACCTTTTCCAGAATCAGCTTGCTGGCTTTGTCGTCTTCTGCGGATACTCTTCCCTGAATAAAGAGCCGGGCATCTTCATTCAGGAACATCTGGCATTTTTCGTAATCACGTGGAAATACCACAACCTCCACGGTGCCTACCAGATCTTCCACTGTAAGGAACGCCATTACCTTATTATTCTTTGTATATTTTATGGTTTTATCCGTGATCATTCCACCCACGATCACTTTCTGGTTATCGTAAACCTCCGGTATCCCTGTTTCATCATCCGGCTGAAAATCAGAAGTTTTTGCAGAGATCATTTTTTCCATCATATTCCGGTAACGCTCCAGCGGATGACCGCTGAGATAGATGCCGAGAACTTCCTTCTCAAAGGTCAGTATCATCTCCTTCGGATATTCTGCTGCCTGCGGCATACGGATCTCAAATTCCTTTTTATCTTCTTCAGGCGCAATATCAAAAAGACTCAGCTGTCCCGCCATGGTATGTTTCTTATCCTGGTTGATACTGTCTATGATCTGCGTATAAACCGTCATTTTCTGATTCCGGTTTCCCTCCAGGCAGTCCAGCGCTCCGGCCTTGATCAGATTTTCCACAACTCTCTTGTTGATCTGGTCGATATTTCGCTCAATAAATGTTTTCAGGGAGGTATATTCTCCGTGCTCCTCACGCTCCCGCACAATCCCCTCGATTACCGGACGGCCGATACTCTTGATGGCAGAAAGTGCATAACGAATGGAACCATTGTCAACAGAAAAGCCATAAACACCATGATTGATATCCGGCGGAAGGATCCGGATCCCCATCTGGCGGCATACAGAAATATACTCGGCAACCTTGTTCGGCATTTCCACAACGGATGTCATCAGTGCAGCCATAAATTCTACCGGATAGTAATATTTGAGATATGCCGTCTGGTAGGAAACCACTGCATAAGCGGCAGCGTGAGACTTATTGAAGGCATACTTTGCAAAATCTGTCATCTCATCGTAGATCTTGTTTGCGATCTCCTCGGAAATACCGTTGGCAATACATCCCGGTACTCCCTCTTCCACGTTTCCGTAAACGAAATTCTGGCGTTCTTTTGCCATAACAGAAGCTTTTTTCTTGGACATGGCACGGCGCACCAGGTCACTTCGTCCAAGGGTGTAGCCTGCAAGCTCACGGACGATCTGCATAACCTGCTCCTGGTATACGATACAGCCATAGGTCGGCTTCAGAATCGGCTCCATCTGCGGACAGTCATAACGGATGGTATCCGGACGGTTTTTTCCGCGGATGTACTGCGGAATGAAATCCATGGGGCCCGGACGGTAAAGCGAAATTCCCGCGATCACGTCCTCAAGGCTCTGAGGCTTCAGCTCCTTCATGAAGCTTTTCATTCCGGCACTCTCCAGCTGGAACACGCCGTCAGTACGTCCTGTTCCGAGAGAATCCAGTACCTTTTTGTCGTTGTAGTCGATCTTTTGCATATCCAGAAGCATACCGGTACTTTTTTCCACCATTTTCACAGCATTCTGGATAACCGTCAGGGTACGGAGACCCAGGAAATCCATTTTCAGAAGTCCCAGCTCTTCCAGTGTTGTCATGGTAAACTGCGTGACAATGGAACCATCCTGTGCTCTGGAAAGGGGTACGTATTCCGATACATCCTTCTGGCTGATCACAACACCTGCCGCATGCATGGAGGTATGCCTCGGAAGCCCCTCCAGACGTTTTGCCAGATCGATCAGACGATGGATATCGTCCTGTTCCTCGTAAGCCTTGCGAAACTCCGGATTCATTCCCAGTGCCTTGTCAATGGTGATATTCAGCTCCTGTGGGATCATCTTGGCGATGGTGTCCACCTGGGCATAAGGCATATCCAGAACACGGCCTACATCACGAATGACACCGCGGGCTGCCAGTGTACCGAAGGTAACGATCTGAACCACGCAGTCATCACCATATTTTCTTCTTACATAATCAATAACCTCCTGTCTCCGTTCGAAGCAGAAATCCACATCGATATCCGGCATGGATACTCGCTCCGGATTCAGGAAACGTTCAAAGAGCAGATCATACCGGATCGGGTCCAGCTGGGTGATCCCAAGTGTATAGGCAACCAGGCTTCCTGCGGCAGAACCTCGTCCCGGACCGACCATGATATCGTTGTCCCTGGCATATTTGATAAAATCCCATACAATGAGAAAGTAATCTACATACCCCATGTTTTTGATCGTAGACAGCTCATAATCCAGGCGCTTTTTCAGCTCCTCTGTTACCGGATGATAACGCTGCTCAAGTCCCTCATGGCAAAGCTTGTTCAGATATTCCCAGGAGGTAAATCCGTCCGGCACATCATATTTCGGCAGCTTGGTCACACCAAATTCAATCTCCACATGACATCTCTCCGCGATCCTGTGCGTGTTTTCCAGCGCTTCCAGCGCATATGGGAAAAGCCTCGCCATCTCCTCCGGTGATTTCACATAATACTGGCCGCCCTCATAGCGCATTCTGTTCTCATCGCTGAGCTTTTTCTGAGTCTGCAGACAAAGAAGAACATCATGTGGTTCCGCATCCTCTGCCATAGTGTAATGCACATCATTGGTGGCAACCAGATCGATCCCCGTCTCTCTGTGCATACGGAGAAGCTGCTGGTTTACAGTCTGCTGCTCCGGGATCCCATGATCCTGAAGCTCCAGAAAGAAATTTCCTTTTCCGAAAATATCCTGATAACGTAATGCCGCGATCTTGGCATCCTCATACATTCCACGTGCAAGATATCTGGCAACCTCTCCCGCCAGGCAGGCACTTAAGGCAATGATACCCTCGTGATATTTTTCCAGAAGCTCCAGATCCACACGTGGCTTGTAATAAAACCCTTCCACAAATGCCTTGGATACAATTTTCATCAGGTTGCTGTATCCCTGATTATTCTCAGCCAGCAGGACCAGATGATAATAACGGTCATCCCCACTTCCCACTTCTCTGTCAAAACGGGAGCCCGGAGCCACATAAACCTCACATCCGAGGATCGGATTGATCCCGGCTTCTCTTGCAGCTCTGTAAAAATCGATCACACCATACATAACGCCATGATCGGTGATCGCCGCACTGTCCATACCCAGCTCTTTTACTCTGGCTACATATTCTTTGATCTTATTGGAGCCATCCAGAAGGCTGTATTCTGTATGGACATGTAAATGTGTAAACTCCAAATTTATTCTCCTTATCGTAAAAAACAGGGCTCCAGATCCTCCCCGCTCTGCACTTTTCTCTGAACGTGCCGGAGCGTGTCTGATCCGGAGCCGGTCAACACCTTGTTATTTTTTAATGTAGATCCTCTTGTCACGGATCTCTACTTTTCCTTCCTTCATCAGATGACCGACTGCACGCTTGAATGCGTTCTTACTGAGGCCAAACTCTCTCTTGATGACTTCCGGTGAGGCATGATCATCAAATGGCAGCACCCCTGCAAATTCCTCGATCACGCTGAATACGCTCTCTGCATCCTCATTGATCTGGATGTAAGCCTTCTGGCGGTCACTGACGTTCATCTTGCCATCCTCTTTCACCTCTGTGACACGAAGATCAAGAATAGCTCCCGGTCTGTACTTGCCTGTTGCCTCCCGTGCCGGGATCAGAGCGGAATATTTATCATCTACCGCAACAAAAACGCCGAAATTCCCACTGATCTCATAGACACGCCCCTTTACCGAATCTCCCGGTACATAAGGAGTTCTGGTGGAAAGATAATGATACACCTTCATGGTTGCACAGAGTCTGCTGCTCTTATCTACATAAAGCGCTACCAGACACTCCTCGCCTTCACGGACCCGGTTGGTCTGCTCATGATACGGAAGAAGAAGATCCTTCTCCAGTCCCCAGTCAAGAAAAGCACCGATCCTGGTGACCTGTTTTACCTTAAGGACTGCGGTCTGTCCTACCTGAAGCATCGGCTCACGGGTAGTTGCGATCAGTCTGTCCTGGGAATCCTTATAGATGAATACTTCGATCTCATCACCTGCTTTGGTTCCTTCCGGTACCTGTTTGGACGGAAGAAGCACCCGCTCATTCTGAGGTGCGTTTCGGTCCTCTCCAAGATATATTCCGAAATCCACGGTTTTTACAACCAGTAATTTCTGTTTTTTACCTAATTCTATCATTCTTACTCCTGTTCCTAAAAAATATATATGTTCATTTACTGTTTGCTGTCTGTCCTGCATTATAACATAAGAGAATTATTATAGAAAGCACAAAAAAGGCAGCTTCGGAAATTTCTTTCCGTCACTACCTTTTATTTAACATTCATGGGGGAATCTGCCCCCACATTGGGTCAGTCTGTTATTCTGTTGGTTTCTCAACCGGCATCGGGTTCATCATTTTAATGACAAAAAGTACGATCAGCATCAGCACGATTCCCACCGGAAGAGCGATCCATGCTGTTTTTACAAAGCCTGCAACAATATAAGTTACAAAGGATACTGCTGCAGCCAGGATCGCATACGGAAGCTGTGTGGAAACGTGAGTCACATGATCACACTGTGCTCCTGCGGAAGCCATGATCGTTGTATCGGAGATCGGTGAGCAGTGGTCTCCGCAAACTGCACCTGCCATGCAGGCGGACATGGAAATGATCATCATCTCAGGACTGGATTTCTCAAATACCGCAACAACGATCGGGATCAGGATACCAAAGGTTCCCCAGGAAGTACCTGTAGCAAATGCAAGTCCACATCCAACCAGGAAAATAATGGCCGGAAGGATAACTTCAATACCACCGGCAACAGAACGCATGGCTTCTTCTACGAATACCGCTGCACCAAGTGAGTCTGTCATAGCCTTCAGTGTCCATGCAAAGGTCAGGATCATGATCGCCGGTACCATAGCCTTGAATCCTTCCGGGATGCATCCCATACAGTCTCTGAAATTGACCACACGGCGGATCATATAGAAAATAATGGCAAACACCAGACCAAAAGCACTTCCCATTGCAAGGCCTGTAGAGGCATCACTCTGTGAAAATGCGGTAACAAAATCTGTTCCGCTGAAAAATCCTCCTGTGTAGATCATACTGATGACACAGCAGATAACAAGCACAACGATCGGGATCACAAGATCGATCACCTTTCCTCTCGGATTCGGTGTCTCATCATCCGTTGCATTCTCATACGGTCTTGCAGATGTTGTATAAAGATCTCCGTTCAGAGCATTGATCTCATGTGTTCTCATGGCACCAAACTCGGTTTTCATCAGTACCATGCCAACCATCATTACAATAGTAAGGATCGCGTAAAAGTTATACGGGATGGTTCTTACAAAAATCGCAAGTCCATCCTGTCCCTCTACGAATCCGCTGACTGCAGCAGCCCAGGATGAGATCGGTGCGATGATACATACCGGAGCAGCTGTTGCATCGATCAGGTATGCAAATTTCGCTCTGGATACGTGATGTCTGTCAGTTACCGGACGCATAACGCTTCCTACTGTCAGGCAGTTAAAATAATCGTCAATGAAGATCAGGATTCCAAGGATGATCGCTGCAAGTTCCGCGCCCACACGCGTGTGGATCTTTTTGCTGGCCCATCGTCCGAATGCGGCGGAGCCGCCGGCCTTGTTCATCATACATACCACAGATCCCAGGATAACCAGGAAGATCAGGATACCTACGTTATAGCTGTCAGCAAGAACCTTGATGATTCCTCCCTCAAAAATCTGTGTTACCGTTCCTTCAAATTTAAATCCGGAATAGATCAGTGCTCCTACTACAATTCCCACAAACAGAGAACTGTATACTTCTTTTGTGATCAGTGCAAGGACGATCGCAACAAGAGGTGGAAGCAGTGCCCAGATCGTTGCATACAGAGCAGGCTGGTAAGTCTCCTCCGCATCCGCAGCCAGCACAGTCAGGGGACTTGCCAGTGCGCCCATGAATACCATTGCCATAACAGACAATGCTGTTCCTGCTTTTTTACTCATTTTTCTCCTCCCTTTTCGGGGACAAAAAAACGGAGGCTGTCTCTTCTTAAGAACACCTCCGGTTAAATAATCCTTATTTAACTAATAGCCTGTCAGAAAATCTCCATTCAGCATATTAAATGCAGATCTCCCGAAGTGCTACCGATAGCGCTCCACATCCGTGACAGTACAACGCATATTCTGCGTTATCCCAGCACCCTGTCATCTGGCCTTCCAGAGCACTTCGGCAGATTTTCCTTTCTTTATGAACAGCCTGCCAGGGCCTTGCATCCATAAATACTGATAAAATCCGCGCCTCTATCTTCTTATCCGTGACCGTTTGCCCTCCGCAGGACTTCCCGGCCATCTTTTTTTCTTTATACTGTAGCAGTTTCCGACATAAATATCAAGTAGTTTACACAGATTCCTGCCATTCAGACCAATATTGTTACTTTTCACTCCGTTTTCAGTAACACGCTTCGCGGAATATTACCAGCGAACTGTAATCCAATATTGCCTTATTTACTGCTCATTCAGCAGCCACTTCACATCCACTCCCAGCACCTTTGCAAACACCCGCAGTTCATAATCTGCTACAAAACGTTCTCCTCCTTCGATCCGGCTGATACTGTCACGCTCCAGCATCACTCCTTCCACCTGCATTTTTGCTGCCAGCGCAGATTGCGACATCCGTTTCATATTCCTCATCTGGCGTATTTTTTCTCCGGAAACGTTCTTTTTTCCCTGATAAGTGTATATTTTCATCCTGCCACCTATTTTAATAAATGTGTTAATGTTCTGCATTTTTCTTGACATTAGCATATATTTCGGCGGCACCTGTGTTAAAGGTCAGCAAATCTGACATTTTCTGCATTTTTCGACAAAAAATGCCGCGGTACTGTTCCGCGGCATTTCCACTCAAGCGGATATTGACGATCCACCATCGGGTTAAACTGTTTTTTCTTCTGATCAGTCTTCCTGTCCTACCTGACCATAATATGCATTTGCACCATGTTTTCTGTAGTAATGCTTATCCTGAAGCTCCTGCGGTGCCGGTTTTACATCCGGATTGATCAGCTCGCAGCGAGATGCCATCTTGGCAACCTCCTCAAGAACAACTGCGTTATGAACTGCCTCATGAGCATCCTTACCCCAGGTAAAAGGTCCGTGGTTCTTACACAGCACGGCCGGTACTGCTTCATAATCTTTGTTTTTGAAATAATCAGCAATAAGAACTCCCGTGTTCTTCTCATATGCCTCTTCGATCTCTCTTTTGGTCAGATTACGCACACATGGTACTTCTCCGTAAATGTAATCTGCATGTGTGGTTCCATAACACGGGATCGATCTGCCTGCCTGCGCCCAGCTTGTTGCCCAGGATGAGTGGGTATGTACGATGCCGCCGATATTCGAAAACGCTCTGTAAAGAACTGCATGTGTCGGTGTATCAGAGGATGGATTGTATCTTCCTTCTACTTTATTTCCATCAAGATCTACCACTACCATGTCTTCCGGTGTCAGCTTGTCATAATCCACACCACTTGGCTTGATCACAAAAAGTCCCTGCTCCCTGTCGATCCCGCTGACATTTCCCCATGTAAAGGTAACAAGACCATATTTTGGCAGATCCATATTTGCTCTGTAAACTTCTTCTTTTAATTTTTCAAGCATAGCGCGCCCTCCTTTTACGGTATAGTTGTTTCAAAAACGATGTACTAATCTCTACCGCCTATATTTATTTTGTAAACTCAACTACTGCGTAAGGTTCTTTATCCTCCGCGTTGAGAACTACAGCTTCTTTATTTTCTGTCATATATACTTCCGGAATGATAACATTATCCAGTACTGCCTGACGTTTATATTCAGCACGAAGCTGACCAACTTTAAAATCCTCAGGCAGATGATCCGCTGCCATCCGGATATACTGACAGTTGTTCACATGATGATTGGTGTCCAGATGATGCTTCTGTACGGAAAAAGCATTCTGCACTTCCCGTTCCTTCGGAAGCGCGATCTTTCTTGGTGCATAATCCATCTCTATTTTTTCGCCCAAATCATAGGGATCTGTATCTGCCGGTGTCAGCTTTTCCGGAAGACCGGTTTCTGTATTGATAAAGGACCAGTAGGAATTGGCCCATGCCAGCTTCTCACCATCCATTGTCTCAAGAATAAAATTACGCATTCCGATAAATCCACGGAATCCATAAGGAATTGTTGTTACTTTTATATTTTCACCAAGCTTCGGATATCGCTTCACGATCACCTGCCATGCAGAAAGTACCCAGGCTCTTTTCTGTTCCTTTAATACTTCCATGCCGACTCCTGTCTGCTCGGATTCAAAGGTACAGCAATCCTGAAAATAATCCAGAACTCCCGGCAGCGTCAGACATCCATCTTCTCCGATCTCACTGAATCTTACTCGACTCTCAAAACTGTAACTCATTCATGCCTCCTGTCATACTGTCTATACTTTATTGTAACACTTGGCAGGAAGAAACGCACTTGTTTTTTTTGGGGCGCAGCGGATTGCGAATATCTTCTTATTTTTGAGTACAAAAAAAGTACCTCGTAACTGAGGTACTTAAGAAGCAGGGCTACAAGGATTCGAACCTTGAACTGACGGAGTCAGAGTCCGTTGCCTTACCGTTTGGCGATAGCCCTATGTGTTTTGTTTTTCGCTTGCCTTATCGCTTGCGACGGATGTTATTATATAACAGCTTTTTTGAAATTGCAACCCCTTTTTTTAATTTTTTTTATTTTTTTTCAAAATTTCTTAAACTGCTGTTAAAACTCCTTATTATATGCGGGTTTACGCAGTAAAAAAAATTTTACAATCCACTCCTTTGTGTTATAATAAGCCGTATAATAAAAAGAGCGGAAACAACCGTGTATTTCCCTCCGGTCACAATATCCGGAGGCATCCAAAGGAGAACGCTATGCGAGCAAATAACCTTACTCTGCTCACGGACCTCTATGAGCTTACCATGATGCAGGGATATTTCAAAAACCCTACCAACCAGACCGTTGTCTTTGACATGTTCTACCGCAACAATCCGTGCGATGGCGGTTTTGCCATCTGTGCAGGACTGGAGCAGATGATCGAATACATCGAAAATCTCCGTTTCTCAGAAGAAGACATTACCTATCTGAGAAGTCTTGGCATCTTTGAGGATGATTTCCTTGAGTATTTGAGCAACTTCAGATTCACCGGTGATATCTACGCAATTCCGGAGGGAACCGTGATCTTCCCGAGAGAGCCAATGGTCAAGGTTATCGCACCGATCATGGAAGCTCAGCTTGTAGAGACGGCCATCCTGAACATTATGAACCATCAGAGTCTTATTGCCACTAAGGCAGCACGTGTATGCCACGCAGCCAAGGGCGATCCCATCATGGAATTCGGTCTTCGCCGTGCCCAGGGTCCGGACGCCGGGATCTTCGGTGCCAGAGCTGCAGTGATCGGCGGATGTGCCGGTACTTCCAACGTACTGACCGGCCAGATGTTTAACGTTCCGGTTCTCGGAACACATGCTCATTCCTGGATCATGAGTTTCCCGGATGAGTACACAGCCTTTAAGACCTATGCGAGACTTTACCCGAATTCCTGTACTCTTCTGGTTGACACCTACGATGTCCTGAAATCCGGTGTTCCCAATGCGATCCGTGTATTTGAGGAGATGCGTGAGGAAGGTATCCAGCTGAAGAACTATGGAATCCGTATCGACAGCGGTGATCTTGCATATCTTTCCAAAAAAGCTTACAAGATGCTGGCTGCTGCCGGTTTCGATGATGCTACCATTTCCGCATCCAGCGATCTTGATGAATATCTTATCGAAAGCCTGAAGGCCCAGGATGCCAAGATCAATTCCTGGGGCGTCGGAACCAAGCTGATCACAGCCGATAACAATCCGGCATTCGGCGGCGTATACAAGCTTGCCGCTGTAAAGGACGCTGACAGCGATGCCTTCCAGCCGAAGATCAAGCTTTCCGAAAACACAGAAAAGGTTACCAACCCGGGCAACAAGACTGTATACCGTATCTACAGCAAGAAGACCGGCAAGATCAAGGCCGATCTGATCTGCCTTGCAGATGAGAAATTCGATCCGGAAGAAACTATGGTGATCTTCGACCCGGTTGACACTTGGAAAAAGACCAAGGTTCTTGGCGGAACCTACGAACTCCGTGAGCTCCTTGTTCCGGTAATTAAAGATGGTAAGAGCGTTTACAAGTCTCCATCTGTCATGGAACTCCGCGACTACTGCAAACAGGAGCAGAACACACTGTGGGATGAATCCAGACGTTTCGTTAATCCGCAGAAGGTTTATGTAGATCTCTCCCAGTCACTCTATGACATGAAGAAGGCTCTCCTGGAAGAAATGAGTGAAAAAGAGCTCTGATAAACAGAAATAAGCATTCATAAACCCTCCTTTCTTATCATAAGCTTATGGATAAGGAAAGGAGGGTTTTTATTGCACAGAGAATTTTATACCCGGCTGATCAGCAGGGCGCATCCTCTGCCGGAAGCCTTTGTGCCGGAACATCTTATCGATATCGGACTTCCATTTGAAGCAGCACCGGGAGATCCGAAGCGGCTTCTGGAGTATCAAGCTGCAAAAGCCGCTTCCCAGCTTTTCCATGCCTGTCACAGATGCGGTCTGAACCTATGGGCAGTTTCCGGATATCGTTCCTACCAGCGACAGAAGGAGCTTTTTACAGGAAGTCCTTTCGTTGCAGAGCCAGGAACAAGTGAGCACCAGAGCGGACTTGCTCTGGATGTATCCTGCCCTTCCATCCATATGGAGCTCTCCGAAAGGTTTTCCGCAACAGGAGAAGGCCGCTGGCTGAAAAAGAACGCTCCGCTCTATGGTTTTATCCTCCGGTACCCCAAAAGCAAAGAGGAGATCACCGGCATCCCTTACGAGCCATGGCACATCCGCTATGTGACAAAACCTCTTGCTTCCTGGCTCACTATCACAAATCTGACTCTGGAAGAATACCACTGCTTTCCTTCCCGGTGTCCGCACCCTCCCTGATCTGCAGCTCCTGGCATCTGCATCTGATGTTTATATCTTGATCTGCACACATTTTTCTGTACATCTGATGCACTTTTACTGCTCCATCTGTCTGCCAAGAAAACCGGCTGCTGTGCGGATAAGGACACGTTCTGTGTCTCCCAGTGCTGTTTTTTCACTTTTAGTCAGAAGGATCACTGCTCCAATAGCGTCACTCGCACACAGGATCGGCTGTATCATTTTCTGGCAAAATGAATCCATAGCGTCGGAAATGACTGATATATTTTCCCTGCTGTCCTGACTGACCATTCTGCCTTTCCTGCCGGCAATGACTGCATCCAGATCAGAACTGATCTCTTTTCCTTCCAGTTCCCGGCTTCCGCTGCCGCATGCCGCCACGACCTGATCACGATCTGTAATACAGGCAGTCAGTCCGGTGGTCTGTACCAGCGCTTCTGCATATTCCGCAGCAAACGTATTCAGCTCTCCAATGGGCGAATATTTTTTCAGGATGATCTGTCCTTCCCTGTCTGTAAAAATCTCCAGTGGCGTTCCTTCCTTGATCCGCAGTGTCTTTCGTATCTCTTTTGGAATCACAACCCTGCCCAGATCATCGATCCTGCGAACAATTCCCGTTGCTTTCATCTTCCTGAATTCCTCCTGTATTTTCTGTTCATTGTACGTCAATGTTATGTTAACTATTTGTTTTTCATATGGTTATTATGCGAAAAACTGGGAGAAATATGCATAAAAATCTCTTATTTATCTGTCGTAGGAGCCGCATTGTCGTATGCCTGCTGCAGAAATAAATCCTGATAAAATTTTTTTCGAAAATAGGGGTTGCATTTTTGAATAATAGTGGTATAGTATTCGTATACTTGATATGTAGTTTTGAATACTACATGTTATTTTATCAGTTTCTACATTATTACATCGTAAACTGTCGCAATGATCCGTCATTGATGAACCGATCTTGAAGTTGTCCATATGATATAAACAGCAGATTTTTTTGCAGGAGGTGTTTTTATATGAAATTTAAATTAAAAGATCCGGGAAGCGCCATAACCCACGGAATCGGCATGCTTCTTGCCGTGGCCGGAGCCACTCCGCTGATCGTGAAGGCGGCCAGAAGTGCAGATGTTCTCCATGTTTTTGCAGTAAGTGTTTTTATCCTTACCATGATCCTTCTTTACCTGGCAAGCACACTTTATCATTCCGTAAGCTCCACAGCCAAGGTGAACCGCCGTCTAAAAAAATTGGATCACATGATGATCTTCGTGATGATCGCCGGCAGCTACACTCCTGTATGCCTGATTGTTCTCCACGGACGCACCGGCTATATCCTCTGTGCCCTCGTATGGACCGTTGCCATCATCGGAATGATCCTCAAAGGCTGCTGGATCAACTGCCCAAAATGGCTTTCCTCTGTGATCTACATTGGAATGGGCTGGCTGTGTGTACTTGCTTTTGTTCCGATCTTCCACAATCTGCCCCGTGCAGGCTTCGGATGGCTCCTTGCCGGCGGCATCATCTATACCATCGGCGGTGTGATCTATGCGCTGAAGCTTCCGATCTTCAATGCGAAGCATAAGAATTTCGGCTCCCACGAAGTATTTCATGTCTTTGTGATGCTGGGAAGTGTGTGCCATTTTGTTGTAATGTATTTCTTTGTAGCCGGTATGGCGATCCACTGAGTTACTCTGTGATCAGCTAGATAACAATCTCACCTTTCGGATACCGTGACATGCTCCCACCACTTAAATCTTACGATTTTGAAGTG
>ULYL01040115.1_pt1 | contig 12972 bp, 10 predicted proteins | sample 1962211 | NCBI WGS metagenome assembly ULYL01 (sample SAMEA4835864, study PRJEB28245) | human gut metagenome | biome: gut microbiome; material: fecal sample | place: Denmark | collected 2008
CAAAACTAATTTTTCATTGCATTTTATTTTGTGATACAAATTCATTATCTTTACGCCCAAAATGTGGATTTTAAGATATAGTTAAGATATTGAAGGCTCTAATGGTCTTCATTCATAGATGATGATTGGAACAGCCGGTTCGTGAGAATCGGCTGTTTTTTTGTTTCGTTTGTTTGCATATCAACGGCGGTAATATGTTACTTTTGCCCTAAAACCGAAGATAGGCTGCACCTCAGCATAAAAAATGGACAAGTTCATTTTATTTTGCATTCGGTTTGTACTATCTTTGCGAGAAATAGCTGAGATGGTGTGAACTGTCTTTGCAAAGATTAGTCTATATATGGAACAAAGCAAGAAATTTATCTCTCCGGGGGCATGGTTCTCCATGACTTATCCGGTAGACTGGAATGAATTCGAGGACGGGGAAGGCTCTTTCCTTTTTTATAACCCCAATGAGTGGACCGGTAATTTTCGCATTTCGGCTTTCAAAGGGAATGCTACATATGGCAAGGACTCCGTGAAGCAAGAGTTACGGGAAAACTCCTCTGCCATTCCGGTTAGGATAGGCCGGATGGAATGTGCATATAGTAAGGAGATGTTCGAGGAAGAAGGTGCGTACTATACTTCCCATTTATGGATAACGGGCGCGGATGAAGTTGCCTTTGAATGTTCGTTTACGGTGAAGAAAGGAGAGCCGGTTGCAGAAGCGGAGAAGATTATCGCTTCGCTGGAAACGCGGAAGGATGGAGTGAAGTATCCAGCGGAGATAATTCCGGTGCGCCTTTCGGAAATCTACCAGATTAATGAAGCATACGAGTGGGTGGATACTACTATAAAGGAATTGTTGAAGAAGGATTTCCAGGGAGCTGAGGAAGACATTGCCAAGATGCAGCAGATGATGGAAGAAAGCAACATCGGTCCTAAGAAGAAGGATGCATGGCTGGCTTTTGGCATCGCGCTTTGTGTTATTTTCGCCAATGAAGTGGACGGTATGGAATGGCGTACCTTGGTGGACGGAAACCGGGAAGCGCCCATATTGCTGAACACGTCTACCGGTGAATGGATAGACCCCATGAAGCAGGTTTGGAGCAAAGTAAAGGCAGGAGGTAAAGTGAATCTGCCGGAGATATACAGCTCCTTGTTCTAAGGTCCGGTCATCTCGGTACTGTGATTTTCAACTTTCAATTTTCATTTTTCAACTATTAAAGCATTGGCAGCAGTAAATTCAATTCTTCAGGTGGAAAACTTGACCAAGTCGTTCGGTGACTTGGTACTATTCGAAAATATTTCTTTGGGCTTGTCCGAGGGACAGCGTGTCGGGTTGATAGCCAAGAACGGCAGTGGCAAGACGACATTGCTCAATATCCTTTCCGGCAAGGAAGGGTATGACAATGGCACCATTTCCTTCCGTCGTGATTTGCGTGTGGGTTATCTGGAACAAGACCCGCAATATCCCGAAGAGCTGACCGTGCTCGAAGCGTGCTTCCATCATGGCAACAGTACTGTCGAGTTAATCAAGGAATATGAACGTTGCATGGAAACGGAGGGGCATCCCGGCTTGGACGAAATTCTGGTGCGTATGGACCATGAAAAAGCTTGGGAGTACGAGCAGAAGGCGAAACAGATTCTGTCTCAACTTAAAATACGTGATTTCAGTCAGCACGTAAAACATCTGTCCGGCGGGCAGTTGAAGCGTGTGGCACTTGCCAATACCCTTATCACTGAACCCGATTTGCTGATACTGGACGAGCCTACCAACCACCTCGACCTCGATATGACGGAGTGGCTGGAGGAATATCTCCGCCGGAACAACCTCAGCTTGCTGATGGTGACGCACGACCGTTATTTCCTCGACCGGGTATGCTCCGAAATCGTAGAGATAGACAACCGGCAGATTTATCAGTATAAAGGCAATTACAGTTATTATCTGGAGAAGCGCCAAGAGCGTATCGAGGCCAAGACTGTGGAGATAGAACGTGCCAATAACCTCTACCGCACAGAGCTGGAATGGATGCGCCGCATGCCGCAAGCCCGCGGGCACAAGGCACGCTATCGGGAGGATGCCTTTTACGAGTTGGAGAAGGTGGCTAAGCTGCGTTTCAACAACGACAATGTAAAGCTGGACGTTAAGGCTTCTTATATAGGCAGTAAGATATTCGAGGCAGACCATCTGTACAAATCCTTTGGTGACTTGAAGATTCTGGATGATTTCTCCTACATCTTCTCCCGTTACGAAAAGATGGGTATCGTAGGGAATAACGGTACGGGCAAGTCGACCTTCATCAAGATACTGATGGGGTTGGAGCAGGCAGACAGCGGTACGCTGGACATTGGCGAGACGGTCCGCTTCGGTTACTACTCGCAGGACGGCTTGCAGTTTGACGAGCAGATGAAAGTGATTGATGTAGTGCAGGACATTGCCGAAGTCATAGAACTGGGCAACGGCAAGAAGCTGACGGCATCGCAATTCCTGCAACATTTCCTGTTTACTCCCGAGACACAGCACAGCTATGTCTACAAGCTGAGTGGGGGAGAACGCCGCCGCCTCTATCTGTGTACGGTCCTGATGCGCAATCCCAACTTCCTGGTGCTGGATGAGCCGACCAATGACCTCGATATTGTGACGCTGAATGTGCTGGAAGAGTATTTGCAGAATTTCAAAGGATGCGTGATTGTGGTGAGCCACGACCGTTATTTCATGGACAAAGTGGTAGACCATCTGTTAGTGTTCAACGGACAAGGGGACATCCGCGACTTTCCCGGCAACTATACACAATATCGCGACTGGAAAGATGCGAAAGTCCATCAGGAAAAGGAGAAAGAGAAAGAAGCCGCCAAGGCTCAGGAGGACAAGACGGCGAAGGTGCGTCTGAACGAAAAGCGGCGCATGTCTTTTAAGGAAAAACGCGAGTTTGAACAATTGGAGCAGGAGATAGCTGACCTGGAAACCGAAAAGAATGCAATTGAAGAGGCTTTGTGCAGCGGTACTTTGTCTGTGGACGAACTGACGGAGAAGTCGAAACGTTTGCCGGAATTGTCGGACTTGATTGACGAAAAAACATTGCGCTGGCTGGAGCTGAGTGAGATAGAATCGAACTGAAGTTCGAAATTGAAAATTAAGAATTAAAAATTAGAACTGAGAAAGTGGGAAATCTGACGAATTATCATAGCCATAGCCTTTATTGTGACGGGCGTGCCGGCATGGAGGACTTTGTGCGTTTTGCATTGAGTGAAGGTTTTACATCTTATGGCTTTTCATCGCATGCTCCATTGCCTTTTTCTACGGCATGGACTATGGAGTGGGATATCATGGACGACTATCTATCTGAATTCCATCGTCTGAAGGAGAAGTATGCCGGACGTATCGAACTGTATATCGGTCTGGAGATTGATTATCTGAATGAAGCGAGTAATCCGTCCATCGCCCGTTTCAGGGAGTTGCCGTTGGACTACCGTATTGGTTCTGTACATCTTCTCTACAATGACAAAGGGGAAGTGGTGGATGTAGATGTACCTGCGGATACCTTTAAGACCATTGTAGACGGACATTTCTGCGGTGACTTGGAGCATGTGGTCCGTCTCTATTATGGTAGGTTGACGAGGATGCTCGAGCTGGGTGGTTTTGATATTGTGGGCCATGCCGATAAGATGCACTACAATGCAGCATGCTATCGCCCGGGATTGCTGGAGGAGCCTTGGTATGATGAGCTGGTTAGGGCGTATTTCGCAGATATTGCCCGTCGCGGCTATCAGGTAGAGGTCAATACCAAAGCCTATCATGACCTGGGTACTTTTTACCCCAATGAGCGGTATTTCTCCTACCTGCATGATTTGGGTGTACGTGTGCAGGTGAACAGTGATTCGCACTATCCGGAACGGATAAGCAACGGACGTCCCGAAGCTTTGTGTGCCTTGAGGAAAGCTGGATATGAATCGGTGATGGAACTACACGGAGGAGAATGGAAAGAGATGCCTATCGTGTTTTGAGTGAATAGGATACAAAAACTCCTGACTTGCCTTTTTGTAAAGGTAGTCAGGAGTTTTTTCTTTCTATTATGAACTATTCTGTTTTCAGTAAAAAGTCGTCAATCGCCTTTTTGTAGGTAGCCTTATCGGCTGCTCCGCGGAAGAGCTGAGGCTCTCCATTCATAGGGATGAATACAAAAAGAGGGATGCTTGTTGCATTGAACAACGCTGCCAGTTCCTTTTCCTTATCCACATTGACTTTGTAGACAACGATTTTATCGGCATACTCTTTGGCCAGTTCCTTCATAATGGGAGCCACCATGCGGCAAGGTCCGCACCAGTCGGCATATAAGTCTATGATGGCAGGCTTGTTTCCCTTGTATTTCCAGTCCTGGGATTTCTCATAGTCGAACACATCCTTGATGAACATGGCTTTGTTCATGACGATAACTTCTCCGTTTGTTTGAGCATAGGCCAGCATGCAGGAAAACACGAGGGCAACCATTGCTATAATCTTCTTCATTTCTTCTTGTTAAGAGTTTTGTTCTATAACGGCTTTCAAATCCTTACCGCTGATGACACCCGAATGGCGCCATACGGCTTCACCTTTCTTAAATACGATAAATGTCGGTACTGCTTGTATACGGTAGCGGGTAGCAAGTTCTTCGTGCTGGTCTACATCTATTTTGGCGATACGGGCAGCATCTCCTATTTCGTTTTTGAGTTCTTCCAGTACCGGATGCATCGCCTTGCACGGGCCACACCAGGTTGCAAAGAAATCAACTAAAACGGGCTTTTCTGATTGTATCAATTCTTCAAACTTTTCCATAATTTTTTCCTTTCTGTTTTTATTTATTTGTAATGATAACAAAATAGGAGGAGGATTTGTTCGCTAAATCATTATTTAATCGTCATCTCTTCAATGAGATGCGAAGCTCCCGCGTATTTGTCGATGATGAACAAGGTGTAGCGGATGTCTACACATGCTGCTCGTTGGGAGGACGGACGGAAGGCAATGTCGCCAGTCAAACCTTCGTAATTGCGGTCAAAGCCGGTACCTATCAGTTCTCCTTTGGCATTGAACACTGGGCTGCCGGAGTTTCCACCGGTATTGTCTGTGTTGACAATGAAGCAGATGGGCATTTCGCCGTTCGGCATGGCATAACGTCCGAAATCCTTTGCCTGATACAGCTGTTTCAGTTTGGCGGGGACTACAAACTCCCAATTGTCGGGATCTTCCTTCTCCATAGCTCCTTTCAGAGTGGTGTAGTAATCATATTTCACACCGTCTGCCGGAGCGTAGGGGAGCACTTGACCGTAGGTCAGGCGCAAGGTGGAGTTGGCATCCGGATAGATGGGCTGACCATTGGCAAGTTTCATGTCCATCATGCCCTTTACCCATACCTTGTGGGCGGCATTGTAGTTTTTATTGGCATCCATCATGGCAATGGAGGTCTGAAGCAGGCCGTCCGTGATGGAATATTTCAGCAAGACCATCCAGTCTGTATTAATCTTGTAGAGGCTGGGCTTGCGGATGAACTTGGCAAAGTTCTCCTTGTTGCCGAAGATGGAATGTTCAAAGCAGGCGTCGATGAAAGCGTCGCTGTTGCCCTTGAAACGCTTGTCTATGATTTGGAAAATACCGATGCGTTGTTCGGCAGGGATATACTTCATGTAGATTTTCAGCATTTCCTTGCCAACAATATGTTCCACTTCGGGGAAGGGGACAGAGGCAAAGTAGCGGTCGGCTGCCTTCTGAAGGCTGTCTTTAGCTGCTGCAATCTGTTTCTTGTCCTTGTTCTTCAAGGCAGATACCAGTCCTGCGGTGCTGGGGATACGCATGAAATCGAGTCCCGTCACCAGTGCTTCCTGAATGGCTTGCTGGTGGTAGAGGGCTGGACGGCGTTGCTTTACGATGGCGCGTATCTGGTCGAATGCTTGCTGATAGCTATTGTCGTTCAGCGAGCGTCCGCGTGCCAGGAGTGCCTCTTGCTGTGCACGTTTAGTGTCCAATACGTTCAGACGGACGAGACCTTCGTTCATACCGATGGCATTTTTCCAGTAGTTGGCAGAAGATGCATACTTGCTGGCATAGTGGATGCGTACGGCATCGTCTTGCAACATTTGTTTCATCAGAGCTTTCTGGCGGACATCGCGCACGTGGTGGCGCATGAAGTTGGTGGTTTGCATACGCTCTTCCACCTCGTCGGAAATCATGTAGCGCCAGTTGCGTCCGGGGAATCCCATGACGAAGGTAAAGTCGCCCTTGCGATAGCCGTCAAGGCTGATGGTGAGATGTTTCTTCACTTTTAGGGGAACGTTGTCTTTGCTGTAAGCGGCGGGTTTCCCGTCTTTGTCGGCATAGATGCGGAAGATGGAGAAATCTCCCGTGTGGCGGGGCCACATCCAGTTGTCGGTGTCTGCGCCGAACTTGCCGATGGAGGAGGGGGGAGCGCCTACCATGCGGATGTCGCTATAGGTGGTCTTTACGAACAGATAGTATCTGTTTCCACCGTAGAAGGCTTTCAGTTCCAGCTTGCGGCCGGGTGTCAGGGCGATGCCTTCGGACTTGGCGAAGCGGTCGGCTACTGTTTTCAGGTATTTGGGAGACAGATAATTGGTGCCGTTCGGGTCGTCGTCGGTTTTCAGTTGTTCGTTTACGTAGTCTGTCACGTCCAGTATCCGGTCGATGTAGGTGACGGTGAGTCCCTTGCAGGGAAGCTCCTCTTCGCGGGACATAGCCCAGAAACCGTCGGTCAGGTAGTCGTGTTCCACCGAGCTGTGTTGTTGTATGGCGCCATAGCCGCAGTGGTGGTTGGTCAGTACCAGGCCTTCGGCAGAGATGACTTCGCCGGTACAGCCACCGCCGAAATGCACCACGGCATCCTTTAGGGCAATGCCGTCGGGATTGTAGATTTGGTTGGCGGGGATGAGCAGTCCGAGTTCCGTCATGGCTACTTCGTTCTGCTTTTGCAGGTCGGTGAGCATCCACATACCTTCGTCGGCGTGTGCGGCAAGGACAGAAGATGTAATGAATAATGATAATAGGATCCTTTTCATGGTGATGTGCGTTAGAAGAGCATCTGAGAGGGGGGCTATTCAGTATACGACTGAATAGGGTTAAGTATACGACTGAATGGCATTCAGTCGTATAGTGAATGCCATTCAGTATGGGAGGTAATCTCTCAGAGGCTTTAATTTATTCTATAATGTTCATTTCTTTTATCAGATGACTGCAATTGCCCAGTTTGTCGAGGATGAAGAGCACGTAGCGTATATCCAGTGCAATGCAACGCTGCAGGTCATTGTTGAAGTTGATGTCACCGCTCAGAGATTCCCAGTTGCCGTCGAAAGCAGTACCGATGAGCTGTCCTTCGCCATTGATGACGGGGCTGCCCGAGTTGCCGCCGGTGATGTCGTTCGTCGTGAGGAAGCAAACCGGCATGGTGCCGTCTGCCATGGCGTAGCGTCCGAAGTCTTTCTTTTGAATCAGTTCTTTCAGCTTGGCGGGTACCACGAATTCACGGTCTTTGGGATTCTCTTTTTCAAGGATACCGTCGGTAGTGGTATAGTAGTCGTAGTGTACGGCATCGCGTGGGCTGTATGATTTTACATTACCATAGGTCAGACGCATGGTGAAGTTGGCATCCGGATAGGAGGGGACGGGCTGTTTCATTTCACCCAAGCCACGGATGTAGGCCTTGTGGAGCAGTTCCATTCCGCTTTCCAGTTCCATGTATTGCTTTCCGAGTTCCTGCAGCTTTTCGTTCTTGGAGCGCGAGTAAGCCGTAGCAGGGTCTTTCTCGATGGCTTTCACGGTGGGCTTTGCCAGGAATTTATCCAGGTTCTTGCGGTTGGAGAGGATGGAGTTGTCGTAAATGTTGTCTACGTATGCGTTGTAGTCGCCCTTGAACTCTCCGTTGATGGTTTGGTAGAAGGAGGGCAGCTCGTCGGCGTTCAGTGCCTTGGCAAGGGCGGGCAGGATGGCTTTGGCTACGGCGCGGTCCACTTCGTGGTCGTAGTCTTTATTGTGGATACCATCGTATGCATTTTCCAACTGCTTCTTCGAAGCTTGCAGCAATGAGTCGTTCTTCTCTTCGAGCGCTTTCTTTATGTTATCCATAATAAGGTAGGTACTGCCGAATTCGATAGCACCGCGCAATGCTTCGTTGGTATAGTAGAGCTGGCGCAGCGTGGGGGTGCTTTTCTCGATGATGGCATCTATTTTCTCTACCACACCCTCGTATTCGGGTTTTCCTTGGGCAAAGGCGGCATACTTTTTCTCGATTTCGGCTTTGGCGCCCAACACGTCATTGTCGATGATTGCCTTGTTCATACCAATGGAGTTCTTCCAGTAGTTACTGCTTCCGGCAAACTTGCTGGCATACTGGATGCGGGTCTTGTCACTGGCATCCATATACTTGCGCAGCACTTCGAGGCGTACGCCGCGCATATCAATCATTGCCTGATTCACGGCGTTCATGCGTTGCTTCACTTCGCTCTGGGTGAGGTAACGTTCTGTGCTGCCGGGGAAGCCCATAATCATGGCGTAGTCACCTTCGTTCAGACCTTTGATGGAGATGGGCAGGAACTTCGGCGTTTTCAGGGGTACATTGCTTTCACTGTATTCAGCCGGCTCTCCGTTGGCATCGGCATAGATACGGAACATGGAGAAGTCGCCCGTGTGGCGCGGCCACATCCAGTTGTCGGTCTCACCGCCAAACTTACCTACCGAGGAGGGAGGAGCGGCAACCATACGCACGTCGCTGTATACCTTATAATAGAACATATAGAATTTGTTTCCTGCATAGAAGGGGAGTGCGCGCACTTCAATGCCCGGTTTACCCTTCAAATCGCTCTTCTCCAGTTCCTCTTTTGCCAGTTTGTTGAGGAACGGGGAAGTCAGTGCATCGATTTCCGTCACTTCGCCTGCCTTTATTTTAGCGTTGACAAGGTCGGTGATGTCTACAATGCGGTGCACGAAACGGAATTTCAATCCCGGGGTGGGCAGTTCTTCACTGCGGTTCATGGCCCAGAAACCATCTGTCAGATAATCGTGTTCCACGCTGCTGTGCTGCTGTATGGCACCGTATCCGCAATGGTGATTGGTCAGAATCAGTCCTTCCGGAGAGATGATTTCGCCGGTACAGCCACCGCCAAAGATACCTACAGCATCTTTCAGTGACACGCCGTTGGGATTGTAAAGGTCGTCAGCCTCCAGCTTCAGTCCTTGCTTTTTCATCATGTCGATGGAGTTCTGCTGCTTCATCAGTTGCAACAACCACATTCCTTCGTCTGCACGCGCAGAGCAGACTGTCAGTGCGGCAATGGCCGCAAGCAAACCTTTCTTAAATGTAATCTTCATATAATCAATTATTAAGTAATGTCTTTGAATTTCATTGTCATCGCTTGTGGGCTTATGGCTTTATGGCATTGTTTCTTATTGCTTCCATAATGTTTGCAGGCGGACGCCGGTTCATCAGTTCGTTCTTCATAAAGTCCATGTATGGGGCTGCGTGACTGAAGAACTTATGATATCCTGCACAAAGGTAATTCAGTCCCGGCTCTCCGTCGGCTGTACGTGCAAAACGGTTCTTTGGACATTCGCCGTTGCAGGCAAACAGCCATTCGCACTCCCTGCATTGGGTGGGGAGAGATTGTTGCTTCATCAGTCCGAAGGCTTGTTGCCGTTCTCCGTACATCATCTCCACCAGTGTATTCTGATGGATGTTGCCCAGTTTATATTCGGGGAAAACAAAATGGTCGCACGCATATACGTCTCCGTTGAACTCCATGACGCCTGCATGGCCGCAAGTCTTTGCCATGGAACATACACCCGGTTGTTCGCCTATCCAGTTGGCAAGGGTAGAGTCGAATAACTGTATGTAGTAAGTACCCACGTCCTGCTTTACCCATTCGTCGAACAAGGCGCATAGGAAGTCTCCCCATTGTTCCGGCGTGACGGAAAAGTCTGCCAGCTGCGTGCTCTTTTCCTTGTCTGCCAGGGAGGCAAGATGGCGTCCGTCCCCATGAGGGGCAATGCGCTCCACGATGGGGGCAAACTGGATGTAATGGCATCCTATCTCCTTGAAGAAATTATAGAAGTCCAGCGGATAGTCGGCGTTGTAGTCATTGACCACTGCCATTCCGTTCCATTCCACACCGTGCTTTTTCAGCAGGTTGATGCCCTGCATCACCTTGACGAAAGAGGGCTTGCCCTGCTTGTTCTTCCGGTATTCGTCATGGAACTCCTGAGGCCCGTCTATGGAGACACCCACCAGCCAGTTGTTTTCTTTGAAAAACCGGCACCATTCATCGGTCAGCAACGTGCCGTTGGTCTGTATGCAGTTGTCTATGGTGCGTCCGTTGGCATATTTCTTTTGCAGCTCCATGGCACGTTTGTAGAAAGAGAGCGGACGCATCAGCGTCTCTCCGCCATGCCAGGTGAACAGAACCTGGGGCATGGTCTGCGAGTTGATGTACTCCTCGATGAACTTTTCCAGCAGTTCCTCGCTCATCACATGCTTGGGGTTGTCTCTATATAGTTTGGATTTCTCCAGATAATAGCAATAATCGCATGCCAGATTGCATACCGCACCTACCGGTTTCAGCATTACATAGAGCGGTTTGGCAAAAGGTGCATAGGTTGACATGTATATTTTCTCTATTTTTATGATTTATAATTGTGCAAAAATACGTAAACCGAATGAAAAATCCTTTCTTTCTATTCGGTTTATAAGGAATATTAATACCTTTGCTGGGTGTAATTCAAAAATCGTTTCTTGCATGATTAGAATGAGTGTGAACCGCATTTTACCCTTTTTGCTCCTGCTTGTGCTCTTTACTTCTTGCAACCGCAAGTATAAGATAGAGGGCAGTTCCTCGGTAACCAGCCTTGACGGAAAGATGTTGTTCCTCAAGACGCTTCGGGACGGGCAATGGGTGAACGTTGACTCGGCAGAGGTTATCCATGGGCATTTCAAGATGAAAGGCCGGGCCGATTCCGTGATGATGGTGACTCTTTATATGGACCACGAGGGCATTATGCCTTTGGTGCTGGAAGACGGCAAAATCGTGGTTTCCATCTCCAATACTCAGTTGATTGCCAAAGGGACTCCTTTGAATGACAAACTGTACGAGTTCATAGACAAGCGCAATTCCCTGGAAGTGAAGATAGAGGAGCTGGAACGGAAAGAGGCGCGTATGGTGCTGGACGGTGCCAATCTGGATGACGTGCATGGGCAGTTGGCAAAGGAAGGCGAAGTACTTGTGAAGGAGATGAACGACTACGTCCGGCAGTTCATTGTAGATAACTTTGAGAATGTGCTGGGCCCCAGTGTATTCATGATGATGTGCAGCACACTGCCCTATCCGGTGATGACTCCGCAGATTGAGGACATCATGAGGACTGCTCCCTTGTCTTTTAAAGAGAATACTTTGGTGAAGGATTTCCTTACAAAGGCGAAGGAGAACATGCAGCTGATTGAAGAGCAGAAGCGCATGAAGCAAAATGCTTCTGTAGGAGGACAGAAATAAACAGGAATGAGTTGATAATGATAAACGGGAATGCCTGAATATCTTGATAGGATATTCAGGCATTCCCGTTGGGGGCGTAAAATAAACTGTGTCATGCGGCGTTTTTTTCCAAGCTCATCGGTCGGGGATCGGCCAGCGCCAAGGGGGTGCACCAGCACTCCCGACGAGCGTAAAGTTACAACAATTTAAACCTATCTCCAAACTTTATCGCTAATTGTTGTGCGATGGCCGCCCAGTTGGCTATGGGCATGGTCCATTTCTTACGTATATTGCGATAAGCGAGATAAACCAACTTTTCAAGGGCGGTGTTGTTAGGGAACACGCCCTTGTTTTTTGTGACTTTACGTATTTGACGATGATATCCCTCGACTGTATTCGTGGTATAAATCATACGTCGTATATCCGGCGTAAACTGGAAGTATTCAGTAAGCCTTTCCCAGTTATCCTGCCAAGACTTGATAACGATAGGGTATTTCTCACCCCATTTTTCTTCCAGATTAAGAAGCTCTGTCTCAGCGGATTCCTTATTTACCGCACCATAGACATGTTTCAGATCTCTCATGAACTCCTTCTGGTGCTTGCTGCCGACATACTTGACGGAGTTACGTATCTGATGGACAATACAGAGCTGGACAATAGTATCAGGAAACACACTTTGGATAGCATCCGGGAAGCCTTTCAATCCGTCAACACAAGCTATGAGTATGTCACAGACACCACGGGTCTGCAAGTCTGTCAATACATTCAGCCAGAAGTTCGCACCCTCATTTTTAGAGATATACATCCCTAACAGATCCTTATGTCCCTCGCTGTCCAGAGCCAGTACATTGTAAATCGCACGGGTTACGGCACAGCCTCTGTCGTCCATTACCTTATAATGAATGGCATCCATCCAGACTATCGGATAAACGCTGTCCAGGCTACGGGAACGCCATGCCTTTATTTCCGGAAGTACACGATCGGTGATGGCACTAATCGTCTCAGCAGACACACGATTACCCAAGTTCTCCTCCATCCAGTCACTTATCTCACGTGTGCTGTTTCCCAAAGCATAAAGTCCGATGATGCGGTCTGCAACACCTTCCGCAAGAATGGTTTCACGCTTTTTTATGAACTGGGGATCAAAGGTGGAGTTACGGTCACGAGGGGTAGATACGGTGACTTCTCCCATCGAAGTCTGTACTTGTTTTTGCATCTTGCCATTACGACGGTTGCCACTCATGCGTTCATCCTCAGAAAGATGAGCGTCCATCTCACCTTCAAGGGCAGCATTTAATATACTCTCCAACAACGGAGCAAAAGCACCGTCCTTACCTAACAAGGGCTTACCAGACTTCAACTGTTCAAGAGCCTTGTTCTTGATACTTTCAAAATCAAATTCTTCACTCATAAAATAAACTGTGTTAGCAAAGTTAATATTTTATTCATTTCCTTAGCTGACACAGTTCAAATTACGGCCTCTTCCCGTTT
>ULYL01006916.1_pt1 | contig 12965 bp, 10 predicted proteins | sample 1962211 | NCBI WGS metagenome assembly ULYL01 (sample SAMEA4835864, study PRJEB28245) | human gut metagenome | biome: gut microbiome; material: fecal sample | place: Denmark | collected 2008
GGACAGAAGATTTCCGCAGATATTGAAGCACGTATCGAGGCTTATCTGGATGGAGAGATCGAAGAACTTCCGCTGGCAACCGGAGAAGATATCGGCTGTACGGTTGATTTTGCATCTGGAAGAAACCGTTATATCGGACATCTGATCTCTATTCCATGCCACGATTTCAAGAATATCAAGGTGGGACTGGACTGCTCCAACGGAAGTTCATCTGCCATTGCCAAGAGTGTTTTTGACGCACTCCGTGCAAAAACTTACGTAATCAATAATGAGCCGAACGGAACCAACATCAACCGTGGGTGCGGTTCCACACACATTGAAGTTCTGAGACAGTTTGTGGTAGATAAAGGTCTGGATATCGGTTTTGCATACGATGGTGACGCAGACCGCTGTATCGCCGTAGACCACCGTGGAAACATCATTGACGGTGACAAGATTATGTATGTCTGCGGTAAATACTTAAGAGAAAAAGGACAGTTGAACGGAAATACAGTTGTAACAACTGTTATGTCAAACCTTGGCCTTTACAAATCCCTTGAGCGGGAAGGCATCGACTACGAGCAGACTGCAGTCGGTGACAAATACGTTGCCGAGAATATGATGGAAAACAATTACAGTATCGGCGGTGAGCAGTCCGGACATATTATTTTCAGCCGTTATTCTGCTACCGGTGACGGAATCCTCACATCCCTGATGATCATGGAAGCATGTGTGGACCAGAAAGCCACACTCTGCGACCTTGCCAAGGAGATGAAGGTTTACCCGCAGCTTCTCCGCAATGTGCGCGTTTCCGACAAGAAAACCGCCCTGGAGAACGAGAAGGTAAAAGCAGCCATTGAGGCCGCAGCGGAGGCACTTGGCGATGATGGCCGTATCCTGGTACGTGAAAGCGGTACAGAGCCGTTGATCCGTGTTATGGTAGAGGCGGGAACGGATGAACTCTGCCACCAGTATGTAGACAGTGTTGTTGATGTAATGGAAGCCGAAGGGCTTGTTGTAGAATAAGGAATTCCATGAAAAATACAAAGACCGTATTGATTCTTGCAGCCGTTACAGGAGCTTTGCTTCTGGGCGGCTGCGGCAGTGAAAAAACAAAAACATATGAGCAGGCGGGTAAAGATCTTTCTCAGGGAAGCTACAAGTATGCCCTGGAGGAGTACCAGAGTTCTATCCAGAACGGGGTAAAACTGGCACAGTCCTACCGTGGGGCGGGGATTGCAAGCCTGCGTCTTGGCAAATATGAGGATGCGGTGAATAATTTTACAGAGGCATTGGGCTGTGACCGGGTAAGTAAAAGCCTGCGCAGGGATATTTTGTCTTACCGTGCCACCGCAGAGCTGAAAGCTGGAAATTATGAGGACGCCATGGCAGACTGCCAGACATTAGGAGAAGATTTTTCCATGGATGCCAGCAGTTATTTCCTTACCGGAAAAGTTGCCCTTGCCATGGATTCCTACGAGGAAGCGGCATCGAACTTTAAGCAGGCCTATGGAGAGGACTCCACCTATGATATGGCGATCCAGATCTATGAAGCGTATCTGGATAAAGATATGGAAGCAGACGGAACCAGATATCTGGAGGCTGCCCTTTCTTCTGAGGCCAAGGACGCGCAGGATCACTGTGACAGAGGCCGCGTTTACTATTATATGGAAGATTACAGCAATGCAAAAAAAGAGCTCCTGGAAGCAACCAAGAAGGATAATACGGAAGCTCTTCTTCTCCTGGGAATGGTATATCTGGCTCAGGATGATGTGGAAAATGCCCAGGCAATGTATAAACAGTATATTTCCGCAGTGGGAGATTCCGCCAAGGGATATAACGGCCTGGCACTGTGTGATATCCGGAATGGGGATTGTGATTCTGCTCTTGATAACATTACAAAAGGTCTCCCGACTGCTACCACAGACGAGATGCAGAGCCTTCTGTTCAACGAGATCGTAGCCTATGAGAAAAAACTGGATTTTGCCACCGCACTGACCAAGGCACAGGAATATGTTGATATGTTCCCGGAAGATTCCGCTGCCAAAAAAGAGCTGGCTTTCCTGAAAACCAGAACGTCTTCGGAGGGCTGATATGGAATATTTTGAGGAAATACAGGACCGGGTCATCCTGATCGGGGTTCAGGCAAATCTGGGGGATGACATGGAAGAATCCCTGGATGAGCTTGGAGAGCTTGCGGCTACAGCAGGTGCATACGTTGCTGGCAGGATCATCCAGAACCGCGAGGCAATACATCCTGGCACCTATATCGGAAAAGGCAAGATCGAGGAGGTAAAAGGCCTTCTCTATGCCCTGAATGCCAACGGTGTGATCTGTGACGATGAGCTTTCTCCTGCTCAGATGAACAATCTGGAGCGGGAACTGGAATGCAAGGTTATGGACCGTACCTTGCTGATTCTTGACATTTTTGCGAAGCGTGCCGTGACAAGCGAAGGTAAGATCCAGGTAGAGCTTGCACAGCTCCGTTACCGTTCTGCACGTCTTGTGGGACTTCGTTCTTCTCTCTCAAGGCTTGGAGGAGGAATCGGTACCAGAGGTCCCGGTGAGAAGAAACTGGAGACAGACCGCCGTCTGATCCGAAACCGGATCTCCGCACTGAAGCAGGAACTTTCCCAGGTGGAAAAGCACAGGGAACTGCTCCGTTCCAGAAGAGCGGCAGGAAATCTGAAGACTGCGGCTATTGTCGGCTACACCAATGCGGGAAAATCCACGCTTCTGAATACACTGACCGGTGCGTCGGTGCTTTCGGAGGATAAGCTTTTTGCCACGCTGGACCCGACCACACGTCTTCTGACACTGGATGACGGACAGCAGCTTCTTCTTACGGATACTGTAGGATTTATCCGGAAGCTTCCCCACAATCTGGTAGAAGCCTTCAAGAGTACCCTGGAAGAAGCCAAATATGCGGACTACATCATTCATGTGGTAGATGAGTCCAATCCCCAGGCGGAGATGCAGATGCATATCGTATATGAGACCCTGAAAGAGCTGGGCGCCCTTGGGAAAAAGACGATCACACTTTTTAACAAGCAGGACCGTGTTTCCGGGGAAAGTCTCCGGGATCTCCGTGCAGATCATACGCTGAAGATTTCCGCACGGACAGGAGAAGGACTTGAAGAATTTAAGGAACTGCTCTCTGAGATCCTTGCAGAAGGCCAGATTTATATGGAGCGGCTTTTTCCGTATTCGGAGGCCGGTCAGATCCAGCTGATCCGTGAGTATGGACAGCTTCTTTCGGAAGAGTATACAGAAGGCGGAATTGCTGTAAAAGCAAGGGTTCCGCGGGAAATCTATCCGAAAGTTACATAATGTTAAAAAAACTACTCAGTACCATATATAGTACCGTGAACAAAATGGACACTATATATGGTGCTTTTTGTGTTGACGCAAAGGAGTGTGTCTGATACAATAAGCCTACAGCGCTTTGAACATAGATCGTGAAACGGGGTATGTTCATGGGCAGGTAAGTGAGGCGGAATAAGAGAGTCCGCTTTATAAATACATGCATGAGGGAGGCATTTTCTTATGTTTCAGGTAGTAAAAAGAGACGGTGAATTAGACGAATTTAAAATGGGGAAGATCACCGCAGCCATTGATAAGGCGTTTGATGCCAAGGGCAAGAATTACAGTCCGGATATGATCGACCTTCTGGGACTTCGTGTTACTGCGGATTTTCAGAATAAGATCGAGAACAACCGGATCTCTGTGGAGGATATCCAGGACAGTGTGGAGAACGTACTGATCCAGGCAGGATATTCCGATGTTGCCAAGGCGTATATCCTTTATCGCAAGCAGCGTGAGAAGATCCGCAATATGAAATCTACCATCCTTGACTATAAAGAAATCGTAAACAGCTATGTAAAGGTTGAGGACTGGCGTGTAAAAGAGAACTCAACAGTAACCTATTCTGTAGGAGGACTGATCTTAAGCAACTCCGGAGCTGTTACTGCCAATTACTGGCTGTCTGAGATCTATGACAATGAGATCGCGGAGGCACACAGAAATGCGGATATCCATATCCACGATCTGTCCATGCTGACCGGATACTGTGCAGGATGGTCCCTGAAACAGCTGATCCGTGAGGGCCTTGGCGGAATCGAGGGTAAGATCACTTCCGCACCGGCCAAGCATTTAAGCGTGCTCTGTAACCAGATGGTAAATTTCCTGGGTATCATGCAGAATGAGTGGGCAGGCGCACAGGCATTTTCATCCTTTGATACCTATCTGGCTCCTTTTGTAAAGGTGGACAACCTTTCTTATCCGGAAGTGAAGAAATGCATTGAGTCTTTTGTATATGGGGTGAACACACCGAGCCGCTGGGGAACCCAGGCACCGTTTTCCAATATTACACTGGACTGGACTGTTCCGGATGACCTTGCAGAACTTCCTGCCATCGTAGGCGGCAAGGATATGGACTTCAAGTATAAAGACTGCAAGAAAGAGATGGATATGGTCAATAAGGCATTTATCGAGACCATGATCGAGGGAGATGCCAACGGACGTGGATTCCAGTATCCGATCCCGACTTATTCCATCACAAAGGAATTTGACTGGTCTGATACCGAGAATAACAGACTTCTCTTTGAGATGACTTCCAAGTACGGTACTCCGTATTTTTCCAACTACATCAACAGTGATATGAAACCGAGCGACATCCGCAGCATGTGCTGCCGTCTCCGCCTGGATCTCCGTGAGCTCCGCAAAAAGAGCGGCGGTTTCTTCGGTTCCGGTGAGAGTACAGGTTCTGTAGGTGTTGTAACTATCAATATGCCACGTATCGCATATCTTTCCAGAACACCGAAGGAATTTTATCAGCGTCTGGATCGCATGATGGATATCTCCGCAAGATCTCTTCACATCAAGAGAGATGTGATCAGCAGACTTCTGGATGAGGGACTGTATCCGTATACCAAGAGATATCTTGGAAGTTTTGAGAATCATTTTTCCACCATCGGTCTTGTGGGAATGAACGAAGCGGGCTTAAATGCATGCTGGCTGAAAAAAGACATGACAGATCCGGAGACCCAGAAGTTTACGAAAGAGGTTCTGGAGCATATGAGAAACCGTCTTTCTGACTATCAGGAGCAGTATCCGGGAGAGCTTTTCAATCTGGAGGCAACACCGGCGGAATCCACCGCATACCGCCTTGCCAAACACGACAGAAGCCGTTATCCGGATATCAAGACAGCAGGAAAAGAGGGCGATACTCCGTATTACACAAACAGCTCCCATCTGCCGGTTGATTATACCGCTGATATTTTTGACGCACTGGATATACAGGATGATCTGCAGACTCTGTATACATCCGGAACTGTATTCCACGCATTCCTGGGAGAGAAACTTCCGGACTGGAAGGCAGCAGCGTCTCTGGTACGTAAGATCGCAGAGAATTATCGCCTGCCGTATTACACCATTTCTCCGACCTATTCCGTATGTCAGGAGCATGGCTACATCAGCGGAGAGCATTTCACCTGTCCGAAATGTGGAAAGAAGGCTGAAGTTTACAGCCGTATCACCGGCTACTACCGTCCGGTACAGAACTGGAATGATGGTAAGACACAGGAGTACAAGAACCGTACCCTCTATGATATTACCCACTCCCAGTTGAAAAAGGTACACACCAGCATGATGACCATGAAAGGCGACGAGGTTGAGATCCAGCCGGTGGCATCGCACAAATATCTCTTCACGACCAGCACCTGTCCAAACTGCCGTATGGCAAAGAAAATGCTGGAAGGTGAGGAACTGGAGATCATCGATGCCGAGCAGAATCCCGAACTTGTTAAGCAGTACGGGATCCGTCAGGCGCCTACACTTGTGATCACTGACGGAGCGCAGGTTAAGAAGTATGTGAATGCTTCTAATATACAGAAGTATGTGGATGAAGAGTTGGATTGAGTTTTTTGAAAATAACTGCAAGTAAAAAATGTATAGCTGGACGCATGTCTGTTGGATGTGTGTCCGGCTTTTTTATATATTATTTTTGTTTTTTATGTTGGGGATTTTTGTTTTGGAAAAGGTGGTTGACATTTCTTATCAGGATGGTATACTTATATTCAAAATTTAGTGATTAAAAGCGTTACGCTTTAATGTATGAATGCAAATGTATCGCTGTGATACAGCGGGGGAAATCCGGGAATTGTTTCCCGGCGGAAATTTGCGAGGGGGAAAGCGCTCGGAGTTGCGAAGCCCGCGTATTTCCCCCTCGCGCTCCCCCTTTCTGGGCACGCTTTTTTGGAGCGTACGTTGTGGTGTGTGTGACGTTTTTGGTGGGGCGATGGATTCGACAGTATCGAGGACGCCAGGCTGAGCCGATGGATGAGGGCGGACGGGAAAGCGGCCCGCGTAGCGGGCCTGTTCCCTGTGTTTTTGGTAGAAGAGTGTTTGTGAATATGATTAAGTGTGTCATTATAATGGGGGATATGATGTAATATGGATGCTTAAATTATGGGATATTGTATTAGTATTTGTCAGTAATGAGATAACAGTAGAACATCCACTCATATCGGCACAACCTACAACAACCAACACCGTAGAATACATCACCTCACCAGCAAAGCAACACATTCCACAGCGCAGAACAGCGGCGTGGCCGGGAGGGGTGGAGCGCGAGGAGGGGAGCATGGCCTTCGCAACTATGAATGCTTCCCCTCCTCGCAACTGCCGCATGCGAAATGCTCCCGCCGGAAGGAGATATACCTGCCGCATGCAAAATGCTCCCGCCGGAAGGAGATATACCTGCCGCATGCGAAATGCTCCCGCCGGAAGGAGATATACCTGCCGCATGCAAAATGCTCCCGCCGGAAGGCGATATATCTGCCGCATGCAAAATACTCCCGCTGGAAAGGGAATCCACCGTATGTGGAAATGCTCCATCCCGGAAGGGAATCCGTCACATGCGAAATGCTCCACCCTGGGAAGGGATTCACTTCCCGCAAATTTCATGCTAAAATAAAAAAATAGGAAAAGAATAAAAAGAAAAGAGGAAACACATCATGGTAAAACAGAACATCGTCTTCGTAGAAAACACCCCAGGGAGTCTTCAGAAAGTTACAAAGATTCTTGCAGAGAATCAGATCGACATCTACGGCTTCGGCTGCTTCGACGCACCGGAATTCGCAAACTTCCGTATGGTATGCGATGATCCGGAAAAAGCAGATCAGATCATGGCTGAAAACGGATACATGACCCGTATCACTCAGGCTATCCTGGTGGATCTTCAGGATGAGATCGGCGGCCTGGACAAACTTTTAAGTGTCATGGGCGACAGCAATGTAAACCTTCACTACATCTACACCTTCTTCCACAGAGGCCTGAAAGTCCCGGTAGCGATCATGCACTGTGAGGATCTTCTTGTTGCAGAGAGTGTTCTCCGTAACAATGGCTTCAAGGTTCTGAACCGCCTGGTAGATCCGGATGGAGCGGAAGAAGCGTAAACATAAAAAGGACGAACAGGAATGAAGTATCGTATTTTTATTGTAGAAGATGACGAAACAATCGCGAATTTTCTGAAAAAGCATCTCAGTTCCTGGGGATATGAAGTTTTTCTGGCTGAGGATTTTTCCAATGTACTGCAGGAATTTGCGGGGAAAGATCCTCAGCTTGTTCTTCTGGATCTGAAACTTCCCTTTTATAACGGCTTCCACTGGTGTGAGGAAATCCGAAAAGTTTCCCAGGTGCCGGTGATCTTTATCTCCTCCGCAGCCGACAATATGAACATGGTCATGGCCATGAGCCGTGGAGCAGATGATTTTATCGCCAAGCCTTTTGACATGGATGTACTGGTAGCCAAGATTCAGGCAATCCTCCGCAGGACCTATTCTTTTGGAAATCCAGGCAATGTACTGGAACATAAAGGAGCAGTGCTCAACCTTTCCGGGGCTACGCTGACCTGGAACGGGGTGGAGCTGGAACTGACCAGAAATGAACTGCGTATTCTGGAGTTGCTTTTTTCCCAGGCAGGCAGACCGGTATCCAGAGATGCCATTATGACGAAACTGTGGGAAAGTGACAGTTTTGTGGACGACAACACCCTGACCGTAAACATTACACGCCTTCGTAAAAAACTGGAGGCAGCAGGCCTTGTGGATTTTATTATCACGCGAAAAGGTTTGGGCTACATGGTGTGAGGTTTTTATGGAATTATTACGCGCATATTTGAAACAGACAAAAATTTTTCTCATTGCCTTTGTTTTTGCGGTGGCTGCATCGGCAGCAGTGGTCTGCCTGTACCAGCTTCCCGCTGAGGCAGTGATCTATATGGCAGTTCTGTGGCTTGGAGCAGGAGCTGCCGCTTTTTTATATGGGTATGTCCGCTACCGGCAGAAGGCTCAGACGCTCTGCCTGGTGGAAAAAGCTCCGGAGATCAATCTGGATCGTCTGGACGAGACCACCGATGAGGTGGAACTTCTTTACCGGGAGATCATCCGCAAGCTGGACGGCATGCGGATGGGGGTGGAGACAGACCGGCAGCGTTCCCTGGAAGAGATGACGGATTACTATACCATGTGGGCACATCAGATTAAGACGCCGATCTTTGCCCTGCGTCTGCTGATTCAGGAGGAACCGGAGCGGAACCGGGAATCCCTGGCACAGCTTTTTCGCATTGAACAGTATGTAGAGATGGTGCTGGGCTACCTTCGAACAGAAGACATGTCCGCAGACCTGAAACTTGCCCGGTCTTCTCTGGATCGGATCATCCGGGAACAGATCCATAAATATGCAGGGATCTTTGTGGCAAAAAAGCTCTCATTGTCCTATGAGGGAACAGATGCGACCGTTCTCACCGATGAAAAATGGCTCGGTTTTGTTATCGGACAGATTCTTTCCAATGCGCTGAAATATACAAGAACGGGCGGCATTGAAATCTGGCTGGAGGATGAGCGTGGAAACCGGACATCGAATACAGCACCGGCAATCCTTGTCATCGCAGACACCGGCATCGGAATCCAGGCAGAAGACCTTCCACGGATCTTCGAAAAAGGCTACACAGGAGTTAACGGCCGGGAGGACAACCGGGCCACCGGGATCGGCCTGTATTTAAGCCGGAAGATCCTGAAAAAGCTGGGCCATGAGATCACTGTGGATTCCCAGGTGGATAAAGGCACGGAAGTCCGGTTGAGCCTGTGGAAAAAAGAGCTGGATATGTATTGAAATTTTTTTGCAGAAGCCAACCTTACATAAATGTAAGCTTCCCCCGCAAAATGTAAGCCACTTCGATGGCAGCCGCCGGAGAATTTTCTTATACTGAAAACATAATATAGCGACACAGGTAATTCCTGCATCGGATTCAGTCACTTATAGTATTTCCATAAATTCCTGCATCAAGTTCAGCACGTCATGCTCTGAACAACTTTCTTTTGATGCATTGATTCCTGGGACTGCTATAGAATGTGATGCACGAATTCCCTGGAACGCTGCAAACACAGATAAGAAAGGAATTGGCATATGGCATTACTGGAAGTAACAAATGTAAAAAAGATATACAGCACCCGCTTCGGCGGAAACAAAGTACAGGCACTTTCCAATGTGACTTTTTCAGTGGAAGAGGGAGAATATGTGGCGATCATGGGAGAGTCCGGTTCCGGAAAAACAACGCTTCTGAACATTCTGGCAGCCCTGGATCGCCCAACATCCGGTGAAGTACTTCTGGAAGGAAAAAGCATCACCCACCTGACAGAAAAAGAGATTTCCGCATTTCGTCGGAAAAACTTAGGCTTCGTATTCCAGGATTTTAACCTTCTGGACACCTTCAGTCTCCGGGATAACATCTATCTTCCCCTTGTGCTGGCAGGCGAAGATTATCAGGAGATGGAACAGAAGATCCGCCCCATTGCAAAAGCCCTTCACATTGACCAGCTTCTGGAAAAATTTCCCTACGAGGTTTCCGGCGGACAGAAACAGAGGGCGGCAGTTGCAAGAGCGCTGATCACAGATCCCAGGCTGATCCTTGCGGACGAACCAACCGGAGCGCTGGACTCCCGTGCGGCGTCCGATCTTCTTTCCATGTTCAATGAAGTGAATCAGGAAGGCCAGACCATTCTCATGGTAACCCACAGTGCACAGGCAGCCAGCCATGCATCCAGAGTTCTTTTTATCAAGGACGGACAGGTGTTCCACCAGATCTACCGTGGCACAAAAACGAGACAGGAAATGTACCAGATGATCGCAGATACCCTGACGATCCTTACGACAGGCGGTGAGAGCCATGCGTAGAGGACTGTTTGGAAAACTGGCAGTACAGAACATCCGCAACAACCGGAGCACCTATATTCCCTATATGATTACCTGCATTTTCTGTATTGCCATGATGTATATGATGGAATTTCTGCGGGACTGTCCCACATTGGAGAAAGCAGTGCCCCAGGCATCAGAAGTGCGGCTGATCGTGGGAACCGGTGAAGTGGTTGTTGGAATTTTCTGTGTCATCTTTCTGATCTACAGCAACAGTTTTCTTATGAAACGGCGCCAGAAAGAGATTGGACTTTATAACATTCTGGGCCTGGAAAAAGGCCATATCGGAAAAGTGATGTTTCTGGAAACGATCATGACGTCTCTGCTTTCTCTGGCAGCAGGTATCGGGTTTGGAATCCTTGGAAGCAAGCTTTCCCTGCTTTTGCTTTTCCGTTTTCTTCATGTTCCGGCGGTGTTGGGATTTTATGTTTCCATTACTGGAATCCTGTTTTGTGTCGCAGGATTTGGAGGGATTTTTCTTGTGATTCTGGCACTGAATCTTACCAGAGTAAGAATGAATAATCCGGTAGAACTTCTGAAAGGCGGAAACACAGGAGAGAGGGAGCCCCGGGCAAAATGGCTCATGGCATTTCTGGGTGTGATCTGTCTTGGCGTGGGATATTATCTGGCAGTAACCACGGAATCTCCGATTCAGGCGATTTTTATTTTTCTTCTGGCGGTAATCCTGGTCATGGCAGGAACGTATCTTCTTTTTACAGCAGGAAGTATTGTGATTCTGAAACTGCTTCGAAAGAACAAAAAGTTCTACTATAAAACCAGCAACTTTATCAGTGTTTCCGGCATGATCTACCGTATGAAACAGAATGCGGCAGGCCTGGCAAGTATCTGTATCTTAAGTACTGGCGTACTCTTGCTCCTTTCCATGACTGTGTCCCTGTATTTTGGAATGGGGGACATTATGGTGAACCGGTATCCTTTTGATACGGATGCCCAAATCTCCGGTATCAGCCAGGAACAGAGTGAACAGTTTCAGAAGGTTTTTGCACAGGCAATCGAAGATTATCAGGTGCCGGCAGAAAAAACAGTGACTGAAACGTATCTCGAGATCGGCTGCAAGCAGGGAAAAAACGGCATTATGATCGGACAGGCCTACAGTTACTCGGAAGATGGGAATTCCGTAGATCTGTATACGATCCGCCAGTCTGAGTATGAGAAACTTACGGGGGAAAAAACAGATCTCCACGACGGCGAGATCTTTGCCTGGTATCCATCTGAAAGGGAAACAGACACATTAAAAATTGATGACTGGGATTTTGCAGTAAAGAAATGGCTGGAAAAAGCACCTTTAAGTGCGATGACCAATCTGGTTTCCAATATGGCGGCAATTGTTGTAACGGATTCGGACTTTGAGTATATTGACGGGCTCCGGACAAAGATGTACGAAGGACTTGATGCCTACGAGGCGGGAAAAGATCTCACAGTTCATCTTGGTGTAGATATCCGTGGCAGCAGTGAGGAAAAGATCCGGTATGGCCAGGCTGTTTATCAGGCACTGAAAGATTACTGCCACAGTGATGGCTTTTCTGAGAATACCATCGTGATCGGTGGTGTCCGCCAGAGTGAGTATGAAACTTATTATGTGGATAATGGAAGTATCCTGTTTATTGGAATCTTTCTGGGAGCACTGTTCCTTATGGGAACGGCGATGATCATTTATTATAAACAGATCTCCGAAGGCTACGAAGATCAGGGAAGGTTCCAGATTATGCAGAAAGTGGGCATGAGCCGCAGAGAGGTAAAAGGAGCCATCCGCAGACAGATCCTTCTGGTATTTTTTATCCCGCTTGTGATGGCGATGGTGCATATTTCCATGGCATTTCCGCTGATCCGCCGGCTCCTGCTGCTGTTTGGAATGGCCAATACAAAACTGTACGTGGGTTGTACAGCAGGAACGGTTCTGGCCTTTGCTCTGGTCTATGGACTGATCTACTCCATGACAGCCAGATCTTACTATAAAATCGTAGAAAAAGCATAAAATCAGGGAAAAAGCACAGCTGTGTTTGCTGCGAAGTATTGAAGTTTTGATATGGCAATGCTACAATAAAAGAGCGTGTCAGGAGACGTGTAAAGGGTTTCCGGGCACGCTATTTACGTGTGCAACCGGGTTCGTGACAGTACAGGATCAGGCCGTAAACGCGGATGATCTTATGTGCCTGGCTAACATACATACAATGGAGGAAATCGATGAAAAGAGAAAGTTTCAGAAAAGGTATGAAGGATGGCGTGCCCATTGGACTGGGATATTTCGCGGTGTCGTTCACCTTTGGCATGATGGCCGTTGCCGGAGGCTTAAGTATCTGGCAGGCAGTCCTAATCTCACTGACTAACCTGACATCGGCCGGTCAGTTTGCGGGACTGGACATTATTTTTGCGGGAGGTTCCATGTGGGAGATGGCAATGACTCAGCTGATCATCAACTTAAGATACTGCCTGATGTCTTTTTCCCTGTCCCAGAAATTCCGGCGTGAGGAATCCGGCATCCTGAAGTATATCGCCGCCTTTGGTATCACCGATGAGATCTTCGGGATCAGTGCGGCCCAGGAGGGAAAAGTCAGCGTATTTTACAATTATGGAGCCATGTGTGTGGCGATCCCCGGATGGACTCTGGGAACTCTGGTAGGCGGTATTTCCGGAAGCCTTCTTCCGGATTTTATGCTCAGTGCCTTAAGTGTTGCCATTTACGGAATGTTCCTGGCCATCATCATCCCGCC
>ULYL01027029.1_pt1 | contig 12845 bp, 6 predicted proteins | sample 1962211 | NCBI WGS metagenome assembly ULYL01 (sample SAMEA4835864, study PRJEB28245) | human gut metagenome | biome: gut microbiome; material: fecal sample | place: Denmark | collected 2008
GTGAGGCTCTGAGTGAGAAACTTGTGCAGGAGTTCGTTTTGAAGAAACTGAATGGCGGTCTAAGCATTAAGACGGTGAAGGACATCCTTATTGTCTTGAAAATGGTGATGAAGTTTGGAGTGAAGAACGAGTGGATTAACTATTGCGAGTGGGACATCAAGTACCCCACGGCAGAGGCGAACAAAGAAATTGAAGTGCTTACGGTGACACACCATAAAAAGATACTTGATTTTATCAAGCAAAACTTCACGTTCCGCAACCTTGGCATATACATCAGTTTAACCACTGGATTGCGCATCGGCGAGATTTGCGGCTTGAAGTGGTCGGACATCAACACCTACAATGGTACTATCACCGTGAATCGTACCATTGAGCGTATCTACATTGTGGATGATGAACACAAGCACACAGAGTTGATTACAAACACGCCAAAGACCAAAAACTCATACCGTGAGATACCTATGAACAAGGAACTTTTAGCTATGGTGAAGCCACTAAAAAAGGTAGTTAATGCAGACTTCTATGTACTGACTAATGAGGAAAAGCCTACAGAGCCACGCACTTACCGCAACTACCATCATCGCTTGATGAAACGACTCGACATTCCTCGGTTGAAATACCACGGACTACGCCACAGTTTTGCTACGCGCTGCATTGAGAGCAACTGCGACTACAAGACCGTAAGCGTACTGCTCGGTCATGCCAATATTACAACAACCCTTAATCTATATGTTCACCCGAACATGGAACAGAAGAAAAAGTGCATCACCAAGATGTTCAAGTCTCTTGGAAAATAGGGAAGAAACGTAGTATAGGCTATAAAAGGCAAAAGGATGAGGTGACTCCACATCACCCCATCCTCAGCTTACTTGTCTATGTATGATGCAACAAAATATACAATAGAAATGACCGTATAAAGGAAACACGGCAAGACTATCCAAAGCAAAGCCTTCACCCAACCATTCGCCAACCACACGCCTTCATTCCTTGACATCATATTTGACATATCATAGAAATGGCGAGTGAGGATTTCCTTATTCGCCTTTCAGTGGTCTTCAAGAAGTTTGGACTCATCGCCAATGAGTTTCTTTCCCGACTTCGTCATTGCGTACCATAAAATCTTCGTCGGAAAGTTTAGCTATTTTATGATGCCTTGCCATCAGCATAGTTTGTGTATAAGCTCCTTGTTCAGCGACAGTGTGCTTTCCCCTCCATCGCCTATTCCGCATGGATTTCACGGAAAGGCGCTACACGTCTAATCGCATACGGGGAGATCGAGGATGTGGCGCACAACGTCGGTGGCTTCGCGCACGGTCTTGATGCCGTCGATGCGCATCGACCTGCGGTTGTTGTGCTCATTGAGGTTGGCTATGCGCACATTCTGCTGCAGATAAGTCAGGATGCGTCCGAATGCCGGCGACTGATAGTAGGCCGCATTTTCCGACGAAACGAAAAACATTGTCATGTGCCCCTGCTTCAACACGATTTTCTCAATGCCGAGACGGCGGGCAAGCCTGCGCAACGTGACCACAAGAATCAACTCGCGCGCCTGGTCGGGAATAGCTCCGAAACGGTCTTCAAGCCGCTTGCAGAAGGCGTCGACATCCTCCTGCCGCTCCATGTTGTCGAGTTCCTGGTACAGGAGTATGCGCTCGCTCTCCTGAGGCACGTAGGATGCCGGAAAGAGGATTTCGAGGTCGCTCTCGATGGTACAGTCGTTGGCATATTCGGTGTTGGCGGAGTCTTGATGCTCGTCGGCGAAGGTGTCGGCAAATTCCTCCGTCTTCAATTCAAGCACCGCCTCTTTGAGAATTTTCTGATACGTCTCATAGCCGAGGTCGGCGATAAAGCCGCTCTGCTCGGCTCCGAGCAGGTTTCCGGCGCCGCGGATGTCGAGGTCCTGCATGGCGATATGTATGCCGCTGCCGAGGTCGGAGAAGCTCTCAATGGCTTGCAGACGGCGACGCGCCACCGGTGTGAGCGCGGCTTCAGGCGGCACAAGCAGATAGCAGAACGCTTTGCGGTTGCTGCGCCCCACCCGTCCACGCAACTGATGCAGTTCCGACAAACCGAAATTCTGCGCATTGTTGATTATGATGGTGTTGACATTCGGCATATCGATGCCGCTTTCAATGATTGTGGTGGCAAGCAGCACGTCGTACTGATGCGCGGCGAAGTCGATGATTGTCTGTTCCAGCTTGTCGGACGCCATCTGCCCATGCCCCACCACCGTGCGGGCGTCGGGCACCAGACGGCGCACCCGGCTCTCAAGGTCGAACAGCTGCTCGATGCGGTTGTTTACAATAAACACCTGTCCGCCACGCGCAAGCTCAAAATTGATTGCCTCGCGCAGTATTTCGTCATCGAGGGCAGTGACATTGGTTATAATCGGATAGCGGTTGCGCGGCGGCGTGTTGATGGCGCTGAGGTCGCGCGCGCCCATCAATGAGAACTGCAGCGTGCGCGGAATCGGCGTAGCCGACATTGTAAGCGTGTCCACGTTCACCTTCAGCTGTTTCAGTTTTTCCTTCACACCGACGCCGAATTTCTGTTCCTCATCGACCACGAGCAGCCCCAAATCTTTGAACTGCACCGTCTTTCCGATAAGTTTGTGAGTGCCTATGATTATGTCTATTTTGCCTTCCTTCAATTCCTCAAGGATGCGCTTCACATCTTTCGGCTTACGCGCACGGCTGAGATAGTCGACACGCACGGGGAAGTCCTTCAAGCGTTCTGAGAACGTGGTGAAATGCTGATAAGCCAGCACCGTGGTGGGCACAAGCACAGCGGTCTGCTTGCCGTCGGTGGCAGCCTTAAACGCAGCGCGTATCGCCACTTCCGTCTTGCCGAATCCCACATCGCCACACACCAGGCGGTCCATCGGGCGTTCGCTCTCCATGTCGGCCTTCACCGCCTCCGTCGCCTTCAGCTGGTCGGGCGTGTCCTCATAGATAAACGAAGCCTCAAGCTCATGCTGCAGATATCCGTCGGGCGAATATGCGAATCCCTTCTCCTTGCGGCGTGCGGCATATAACTGAATAAGGTCGCGCGCGATGTCTTTGAGTTTCGACTTCGTGCGCTCCTTCACCCTGTTCCACGCCCCCGACCCAAGTTTGTTGAGCTTCGGAGGCACACCCTCCTTGCCGCGGTATTTTGCCAGTTTGTGGAGCGAATGAATCGACACAAAAATCTTATCATCGTTGAGATACGTGAGTTTTATCATCTCCTGCATCTTTCCGTTGACGGCAGTGCGCACCAACCCGCCAAAGCGTCCCACTCCGTGGTCGACATGCACAATAAAGTCGCCCACCTCTATCTGCGACAACTCCTTCAGCGACAGCGCCAACTTGCCCGAACGCACACGGTCGCTCTTAAGCGTGTACTTATGGAAGCGTTCAAAAATCTGATGGTCGGTAAACGCGCAAATCTTACGCTCGTTGTCGACAAATCCCTCATGAAGCGTGCGCAGCACCGGCGTGAAGCGGATATCGTCCTTTCGGTCGTCGAAGATAGAGCGCAGACGTTCAAACTGAGGCTCGCTGTCGGAAAGTATGTATATTTTGTAGCCGTCCGACTCAAACTGACGGAACGTGGAACTGATGATGTCGAAATTTTTGTGGAACACACCCTGCAACGATGTGTCAAAAGTCAGCGCCGCATCATAGTCGCCACGGTTGTTAACCGCATAGTCGGCATATCGATGGCTGTCGATGTCGCAGCAGAACTGCTCAGCGTCAACCACATTGTCCATAGCATGCTTGTCGCCCTCTTCGGCAATCAACGCACTTTCCGACAACGTTTCCTCCGCCACGGCACGCACACGCTGCCGCAACCATTCGCGGTCGTGAATCAGCAACACCGTGTCGGCTCCTGCAAACCGCAGCAACGACTCGCCGCCGCCTGCGCCAGTAGACAAATTATTGACCACCGTAATCTCATCGACCGACCGCTCCGACAACTGCGTTTCTATATTGAACGTGCGAATACTTTCGATGTCGTCGCCAAAAAAGTCGATACGGTAGGGCTGCTCATTGGTGAATGAAAAAATATCAAGGATTGAGCCGCGCACGGCAAACTGCCCCGGCTCGTACACGTAATCGACCGTCACAAAGCCAAAGTCGCGCAGACGCTGCGCCGTCGCCGTCAAGTCGGCTGTGCCGCCACGACGGAACGACAATGTGCTGTCGATCAATTGCTGACGCATAGCCACCTTTTCAGCAAGCGCCTCAGGATATGTGACCACAACGCGCAACTGAGGGTCGTCCCAACGGCTAAGCACCTCCGCACGCAGAATCTGCGACGGAGCGTCCTCCTTACCATATTTGATGTCGCGTTTATAGCCCGACGGGAAAAGCAAAGCCGCCTGTTCACCTAAAATCTGGCACAGGTCGTTATATAGATAGCCCGCCTCATCCATATCGTTGGCAACTGCAAGATAAGGTTGTTTCAATCGAGGCAACTGCGAGAACACGACTGATGGAGCCGAACCAACAAGCCCGTCAAGTTTGATTCTCTTTATCTTTTTATCTTTAAAGCATTTACCCAATGCCGCAACGCGGGCTGCCGGCATCAGCAGTCCGCAAAGTTCGGATATTTCCATATCTCAATATTTTTCAAGGACAAAGATAGTGCAAGGTAAGAGAAGAGCAAAACAAATTTATTTGATTTTGCTCTTCCGAACCGCAGCCTATATTATCAAAAGATAGTGCAAGGTAAGAGAAGAGCAAAACAAATTATTTGATTTTGCTCTTCCGAACCGCAGCCTATATTATCAAATATTGCTGTCCGGTAAAACTTCCGTAACATCAGTACCCGTCTAATTTCTCCATAATTGGGAATATACCACCAAAAGATGAGTTTTTCGAATTTTTATTCATACTTTTGCCATGCCTGATGAGGTTTTGTTTAATTATTTTTGCAACACTAAGTTAAGTGAATCCTCTGGCACAGCAAAATCCTGGGTAAGTTTTTATTGATCAAGATGTTATAAAAGTTAGAATTTATAGAGTTGCGGAATTAAGGTTCAAGAACGCAGCCCTCGACCCTTTCAAAGACGGCAACGGGGCGGTCGCCGAGATTGCAGCACCCGATGCAGCAGCCGAATGGTTCGACCTGCAGGGCAGGAAGGTCAACAACCCAGAAAAAGGCATTTACATCCGCAAGCAAGGCGCCGACACACAGAAGGTAGTGCTTCGGTAAGCAGCGTCAGATGGAGCGTCTGCGCCATGAGCCTCGGCGCATGTACGCCCCGCAAAAGACAAACATCAGCGACCCGTAGACAATCTCCGCCGTCCATGCCCACATCACGTCGACACGCATGATGTAGACAACCCATGTGTTATATATCATATAGAACACCAGCGCAGCCATCTCAAGCCAGAATGCCATTCGAGTGTCGCCTGTGCCCGACACGCTGCTGAACAGCACGTTTGCAGGCACCAGCACCGTATATGCGGAACACATCACCCACACCGTAGGCACCGCAGCGTCGATAAGTTGCGGAATGTCGGTGTAGATGCGTATAAACATTTGAGGGAAAGCCGCCACAACCAGCAGCAACGGCACCACGCAAAGATATGCGAGCCATATATGGCGGCGTATGGCAAGCGCCACCTTGTCGGTCTGGCCAGCCCCTATCATATTGCTGACAATCGAGCTTGCCGCCGAGGCAAACGCTATCACCATCATAAACGGAAGTCCGCTGATGTTGCGTGCAAGGTTGGCTATGGCAAGCGACTCCTCGCCAAGATGCTCGATATAGACAAAGAAGATAAACCACGTGGACAGCGATACGAAACTCTGCACCATCACCCACATCGACACGCTGAGGATAGAGCGCTGACGCTTGATGTCGAGAGCCGGGAAACGCGACAATCCGAAATGACGGCAATCGATTTTCGCACGCGTATAGCCGATAAAGAACAAAAGCGACACAAACTCGGCAAGCGACGAGCCTATCGCCGCGCCGGCGATTCCGAGCGCGGGCAAGCCGCATTTGCCAAACACGAGCACATAGTTGAACACCACATTCGACAGCACCATTACAATGGAGTTGAGCGTGAGAGTCTTTGTCTGCGTCGTGCCAACATAGAACGACCTGAACATACCGCCGGCAAAGGCAAAGAAGAAGCCATAGACACGCCAATGGATATAGTCCTCCGCCTTGGCAAGAATGTTGGGCGAGGAAATCATCATCGACAGAATTTCATCGGCATACATCTGGCATACGACAAACAGCACCGCGGCAAGCGCCATCAAAAAATACAAGCCCTGGTAGAACACCTGCCCCACCTCACCATAACGCCGTTCGCCATTGCGTCGCGCAATCAGAATCTGCGTACCCACGCAGAATCCATGGCCAGCCATAAAGATTACCATATAGAACACTCCAGCGATAGCCGCTGCGCCAAGTTCCACCTCGCCGACACGCCCCATAAAAGCCGTGTCGGTAAGCACTATCATCTGTTCCATCAAAAGGCTTACCAGAATAGGATAAGCCACTCGCCAAATCTGTTTATAACTATAATCGACCGTTGTTGCCATAGGGCGGCAAAGTTACTACAATTCGGCGAGAATCGGACTATTCCGTTATAGAGAAATCACCCAGTCGTTAACCGGGGCTTCATTGCATACTAAAAAAAGCGATGGAACGCGTCATCACATCCGCATTCCATCGCCAATCCTTTTTTTACCTATTGTCTAATTGTTCTTGTTGGCGCGCTTGCGTTCAAGCTCGTCAAGAATGATTTTGCGCATACGCATGTGGTTAGGTGTAACCTCGACATACTCGTCAGCCTTAATGTATTCAAGCGCCTCCTCGAGGCTGAACACAACCGGCGGGATGATGCGCGCCTTGTCGTCGGCACCCGACGCACGCATATTCGTAAGCTTCTTCGACTTGGTGACGTTCACCACGATATCGTTGTCCTTGGCATTTTCGCCAACCACCTGTCCGGCATACACCTCCTCCTGCGGGAAGATGAAGAAACGTCCGCGATCCTGCAACTTGTCGATGGCATAAGCATAGGCAGTGCCCGACTCCATTGCGATGAGCGAACCGTTGGTGCGGCGTTCGATTTCGCCCTTCCACGGCTGATATTCCAAGAACTGGTGGCTCATGATAGCCTCGCCCGCCGATGCCGTCAGCACGTTTGTGCGCAGACCGATGATGCCACGCGACGGGATGTGGAATTCCATCTGCAGGCGGTCGTTCTGCGTGGTCATCGACACGAGCTCGCCACGACGGCGTGTCACCATATCGATAATCTTGCTTGAATACTCTTCAGGCACGTTGACAGTCATCAACTCCACCGGCTCGCATTTCTGACCGTCGATTTCCTTGATGATAACCTGAGGCTGTCCCACCTGCAGCTCGTAGCCCTCGCGACGCATTGTCTCGATAAGCACAGACAAGTGGAGCACGCCACGGCCGAACACCGTCCATACGTCCTCGTGTGGCTCTTTCTTCACCCGGAGAGCGAGGTTCTTGTCGAGCTCGCGCTCCAAACGCTCGGCAATGTGGCGCGACGTCACAAACTTGCCGTCTTTTCCGAAGAATGGAGAGTCGTTGATAGTGAACACCATCGACATTGTAGGCTCGTCGATTGCGATGCGCTCCAATGGTTCAGGGTTGACCGGATCAGTCACAGTGTCGCCGATTTCAAAGCCCTCGATACCGACAAGCGCGCAGATGTCGCCACTCTTCACGCTTTCCACCTTGCGGCGTCCCATACCCTCGAATGTGTGAAGCTCCTTGATGCGCTGGCGCACCACCGAGCCGTCCTTCTTGCAAAGGCCAATCTCCATGCCCTCGCGCAGTTCGCCGCGATGCACACGACCAATTGCGATACGTCCTACATACGACGAGTAGTCGAGCGACGTGATGAGCATTTGCGGAGTGCCCTCGAGCACTTGAGGTCCTGGAATATATTTGATGATGGCGTCGAGCAGCGGGATGATGTTGTCGGTCGGTTTTTTCCAATCGTCGCTCATCCAGTTCTGCTTTGCAGAGCCATAGATTGTCGGGAAGTCGAGTTGTTCTTCGGTTGCATTGAGGTTGAACATCAAGTCAAACACCATCTCGTTGACCTCGTCAGGACGGCAGTTCGGCTTGTCAACCTTATTGATTACGACAATCGGTTTCAGCCCCATCTGGATGGCTTTCTGAAGCACGAAACGCGTCTGCGGCATCGGGCCCTCGAAAGCGTCGACGAGCAGCAAGCATCCGTCAGCCATATTGAGCACGCGCTCCACCTCACCACCGAAGTCGGAGTGTCCCGGAGTGTCGATAATATTGATTTTGTAACCGTTGTAGTTGATTGAAACGTTTTTCGAGAGGATTGTGATGCCGCGCTCGCGTTCAAGGTCGTTGTTGTCGAGCATCAATTCTCCTGTGTTCTGATTGTCGCGGAAAAGGTTTCCCGCAAGCAGCATTTTGTCCACCAATGTCGTCTTTCCGTGGTCCACGTGAGCGATGATGGCAATGTTTCTGATATTCTGCATATAAACTATACCTATTTTGAGCGCAAAATTACGATATTTTTAGCATTCTCCATTATTATTGTCATATTATTTTCGCCAACAACACCAAAAAAGATGCTTAACAACATATTTTCCACAAGCATTTCTATGATTCTTGCCAACCGCACCGCCTACAATGCGCCTACGGCATACAGCGGGATGTTGCGCATCCAATCCTGCCTACGGTATGGCGACATTGAGAATCTGACTCCCTCCAGACCCTTGTGACTGTCGACAAACGAGCGAAGCGACTTTGACCTCAAATTCTCCTCTGCCTTAACCTCTATCGGCACTATTTCGCCCTTATATTGCACAACAAAATCTATCTCCAGTCTGGAATCATCGCGGCTGTAATAATAACAATGGATGTCATTTAGACACATCAGCTGGCACAGCACATAGTTCTCCGTAAACGCACCTTTGCTTTCCGCCATTGAATTGCCTGGCATAAGCATGTCAATCGGCTCCATCTCGCCCATTGCTCCAAGGAGTCCACTGTCGACAACAAACAGCTTGAATGCATTGAAATCTTCATAAAATTTCAATGGTTTTCCAACTGCTTTCACACGCGGTACACGATAAACCAACCCGGCATCCACCAACCATTGTATTGCCAACTCGAAGTCCTTCGCCCTCGCACCGGCCTTGACAGCACCATAAACAAACTTCTTGTTCTCATGGGCGAGCTGCGTCGGAATCGACTGCCATACCATACTTATACGAGTTGCCACAGTTGGCGTCACATGCTTTGACATATCGCTGCGATAAACAAACAAAATGTCGTTTTGCACTTGCCTCACCGCATTTACATCATTTGTGTCGATAAACGTCTTCACAGCCTCCGGCATACCTCCGACAAAATAATATTCCCGGAGTAATTTAGTAAGCCTATCGTGAAGTATGTTAATCGACGCCCAATCTTTCTTGCCAAGCAGTCCACAAACCTGCGACTCTCCCCTTGCCATCAGATATTCTTCAAACGACATTGGAAACATCTGCATAACATTAACCTTCCCCACTGGCGCCGATTCACCTTGCCGCATCGCCACGCCAAGCAACGAGCCAGCCACCACGACATGGTATTCCGGAATTTCCTCACAAAAATATTTTAACGAAGAGAGGCCTCTCGGCAACTCTTGAATTTCATCAAGAATTATCAAGGTTTCGCCAGGGACAATAGGCTGCTTCGTAATCGCACCTATTATCATCAGCACCTTTTTCATATCATAATCCTCATCAAAAAGGCTTCGCACGTCAGGGTTATTGTCGCAGTTTACGTATGCAACATTTTTAAATTCCTTCTTGCCGAATTCTTTCAGCACATACGTCTTCCCAACCTGCCTTGCCCCTGTCAAAATCAAAGGTTTTCTGAACTGACTGTTTTTCCAATTTTTCAATTGCATCATTACCGTTCTTTCCATATCTTTCAGACATTAAGGATTATTTTTCTATATTTTAGACAATTACATTGCAAAGATACACTTTTTTACACGATCTTTTGCCTAAACACTACATTTTTCTGAGCGATCTTTTGCCCAAACACTACATTTTTCTGAGCGATCTTTTGCCTAAACACTACGAATTTTGGCGAATTTGGAGGTTTTTGCTACCTTTGGATTCCCCTTAAATTGCAAAGGTTATGAAACGATTGAATTTATCGACCAAGATGAAGGCTGCCGTGGGATATGCGGCGGTGATAGCGTTGTTTTTGGCGGCGGTGTGGCTGATTGTAGGCGTTCTCGACTCGCTGACACGCTCCGACGGTGCCGAACGCACCATCAACAACCGGCAACGCGCCACAAACGACGTTGTGAGCCGGCTGTATCAGGCGGAGGTGATTGGACAGGCGTTGAGCGCCGGGCAGACCGACCTGTTTCAGTCTTATGCCGATGCTATGATGCTGACAGCACAGGCAGTCGATTCGCTGCGCGCCATCGTCAACGACCGCGCACAGGTGGCGAGGCTCGACTCTGTGAAAATGCTGCTCGGCAGAAAGGTTGACAACATGGACAACCTGCTCGACGCAATGGAGGCCGACAACTCCGACGAACTTTACCAACAATATATCAGCGACCTCATAGCGAACCAGAACCGCGAGATAGCGGCGCCGAAAGTGCAACATTCGCAAACGGTGCGCACAAGCGAATATGTGGTTCACAAGAAACGGAAAAACTTTTTCGGACGTCTGCGCGATGCTTTCTCAAAGGAAGACAACAATCCGCAGCACGTGAGCGAGACGGTCACGGAGCATCACACCGACACGCTCGCCAACACCATCAACCCCGCCGACACGGTGGTGAAAATGCTTTCCGGTGTGCGCAAGCGGGTCGACGGACACCGCATCGGACAAATCGCACAGCTGAAGCGGCAGACGGCGGAACTGCGCATCAACGGACAGATGCTGAGCCGCAAGGTGAGCGAGCTGCTTGCCGTGATTGTCGACGAGAGCTCGCGCACGGCAGAGACAAAGCATCTGCAAGCCGAATCGGTGCGACGCCATGCCGCCCGTGAGATTGCCGCAATAGCATTTGCCGCAGTGGTTCTGGCAATGGCGTTCCTGTTTATGATATGGCGCGACATCACCCGCAGCAATCATTACCGCCACGAGCTGGAAAAAGCCAAGAAACGCGCTGAGGACCTGCTCGACGTGCGCCAAAGGCTGATGCTCACCATCACCCACGACATCAAGGCTCCTGTCGGCTCGATAATCGGCTATGCCGATTTGCTCGACAAGACAGCCGACGGAAAGAAACGCGCGGCATACCTCGGCAATATGCAGACGTCGGCGAAACATCTGCTTGACCTTGTCAACTCGCTGCTCGACTACCACCGTCTGGACGCCGACAAGATGGACATCAACACCGCGGCGTTCAACCCGCAGCAACTGCTCAACGCCGTTGCCGACAGCTACCGTCCGGCAGCAGCCGCAAAGGGTCTGCGCCTTGAATACGACTGCGACTGCGCGCTCGACGGCTATTTCTCAGGCGATCCTTTCCGCATCCGACAGATTGTCGAGAATCTGATGTCGAATGCAATGAAATTCACCAAGGAAGGCTCTGTGTCAATGTCTGCAAAACTCGACAACGGACGGCTAAGCATCAGCGTAGCCGACACCGGATGCGGAATGACCGAAGACGAGCAGAAACGGATATTCCAGGAGTTTACCCGTCTGAAAAGCGCGCAGGGACAGGAAGGTTTCGGACTCGGACTGTCGATAACACAGAAACTCGTGGCTCTGCTCGGAGGCACGATGAGCGTGAGCAGCAAACCAGGAGAAGGCAGCCGGTTCGGCGTCGAGCTGCCGATGCCTAAAGCCGATGCCGACACAACATCTGCCAACGAACGCCCCGCGGCAAACGCCCGGTTCAGCCAGCCGTGGAGCCTGCTGCTCATCGACGACGACAATCTGCAACTGCAGCTCACGGAAGCCATGCTGCGCAATCTTGGTGCCAACGTCACCGTATGCCGGCAGCCACAGGAACTGTTTGTCAAAATCGCAGAATGCCACCACGACGCCGTGCTTACCGACATCCAGATGCCAGCCATGAACGGCTTCGACCTGCTGCGCAACCTCCGCGCCCTCGGATGCGACGAGGCAGCGTCGATTCCCGTAATAGCCGTGACCGCACGCAGCGACATGGACGTAGACTCGCTGCGAGGCGAAGGCTTTGCCGGATGTCTGCACAAGCCGTTCCGCCAGCAAGAAATTGTCGACGTGGTTGAGGCTGCCATGGCAAATAACGAAACCGACACATTCGACTTCTCCGCACTGACAGCGTTCAGCGCCGACGATGCCGACGCCTCGCGCGAGATTATGCTCACGTTTGCCGAAGAAACGCGGAAAAACATCCAGCGCATGGAGCGCGCCATAGCCGACGGCAACCTGAAAGAAATGGCTGAGACCGCCCACAAGATGCTGCCGTTGTTCACCATGATAGGCGCCAAACGCGCCGTTGCGCCACTCTCCTGCCTCAACGACAAACGTGCAGGCGGCGATGCCGGCTCTGCCGACACAGAGATGGCACAAACCATCGTGGATGTAGCTAAAAATGTGGTAAACGAAATAGCGAAAGCGAGTCAGGATTAAAAAAACCTTTCAAAACGAAAGCAAAAAGTTTCGTTTTGATTTTGTTATAATAAACAAGAATCGTAATTTTGCACCACTATATATAGATATGGAACAATCGGCTAAAACAAAAGAGCGTTTCTCGGAAACCAACGAAAGTTTCACTATGCTCGAGGCTATCAACGAGGCAAAGCGATGCCTTCACTGCAAGGCACCGCAATGCAGCAAGGGCTGCCCGATCAGTCAGGACATTCCCGAC
>ULYL01017122.1_pt1 | contig 12827 bp, 10 predicted proteins | sample 1962211 | NCBI WGS metagenome assembly ULYL01 (sample SAMEA4835864, study PRJEB28245) | human gut metagenome | biome: gut microbiome; material: fecal sample | place: Denmark | collected 2008
CGTGATGACGAGAACTTCTTCTACGTAGGTTGCTGGGAGTACCAGGGTGACGACACCAAGGCACCAGAGCTTATCAAGGAGCCTCTCGAGTATGAGGCAATTAAGGTACAGACAAGAAATTACAAGAATTAAAAAGCGTACAAGACAATGGCAAGAAATATAAGTTTCACAATCAAGTATTGGAAGCAGAATGGTCCTCACGAGCACAGGGTCACTTCGATACACACGAGATGAAGAACATCCCAGATGATACCTCATTCCTCGAGATGCTCGACATCTTGAACGAGGAGCTCATCGAGTCAGGTCAGGAGCCTTTCGTATTCGACCACGACTGCCGCGAGGGTATCTGCGGTATGTGCTCTCTCTACATCAATGGTACTCCACATGGTAAGACAGAGCGTGGCGCTACAACCTGTCAGCTCTATATGCGTCGTTTCAACGATGGCGACGTGATCACCGTAGAGCCTTGGCGTTCTGCTGGTTTCCCTATCATCAAGGACTGTATGGTAGATCGTTCAGCCTTCGATAAGATTATCCAGGCAGGTGGTTACACCAGCATCCGTACCGGTCAGGCTCAGGATGCTAATGCTATCTTGATTCCTAAGGAGAATGCAGACGAGGCTATGGACTGCGCTACATGTATCGGTTGCGGTGCTTGTGTAGCAGCATGTAAGAATGGTTCTGCAATGCTCTTCGTTAGCTCAAAGGTTAGCCAGTTGGCACTTCTCCCACAGGGTCGTGTAGAGGCTGCTGCTCGCGCTAAGAAGATGATTGCACGCATGGATGAGCTTGGTTTCGGTAACTGTACTAACACCCGCGCTTGCGAGGCTGTATGTCCTAAGAACGAGACCATCGCTAACATCGCTCGCTTGAACCGTGAGTTCTTGAAGGCTAAGTTGGCTGATTAATGCTTCCGCATCTGCATGATGCGAAAGATAAAATAGATAAAGTGGGTGAAGAACCGATTGGTTTTTCGCCCACTTTTTTAGTGTGGCTATGTTTTGTATGTTTTAGGCTTATTTTCGCATTTATGTGGCTATGTAACGCATTCTACAAGGCTTGGTGGGATGAGTGCCCAGCCTATGGGCATTGAGTGCCCAAGCTAAGGGGTAAGAGTGCCCCTAGCCTGGGAATTTCAGCTTCCTCTATGCGCTTGTGAAGCAGAAAAACTAGGCTTTTGCAGATGCTTTTGCCAAAATCGTGATACTTTTCTCCAAAAACATGATACATTACTGATATTTTTTTCTGCTTTTTCGAGAAGTGTCAGTGCTTTCATATATCAGTATATCAACACTTTATGAAGAAATTTCTCGCAAAAATGATACAATGATACTTTTCTTGGGAGAAACTTTTTATGTGTGTAGATGCTTGCAATGATTTGTACAAATTGGATTGGGTAGTCAAAGTCTAGAATACTATCTTACGTTAAAAGGCAGATTTGTGAGTACAGCAATTGTTTCCAAAGGTTAAAAAACAATTGTGCGCTTTTTTCTTGCAAAAACCTCAGAAAGGTGTAAATTTGTACGTTGAAAAATCTCAGAAACGTGTAAGGAGGATGCGTGAAAAATCTCAGAAACGTGTAAAATGGAGTGGGTATGAAGCGAAAGATATATCAGCAACTGCTTGACTGGAAGCAAAATAGACGAGGTGAAGTCGGGTTCAAACTATACGATTACATCGCTAAAGAAGTGCATTAAGAAATATGACAAGCAATTGGCTACACCATACGTGCTTCATGATAAGGACTTGAAGGTAGAGGATGGCATCACGTATCTTCCGCTGTATATGACTCCTTTGCTATAAAGCGACATGAGGGCTGCGACAGAATCTGTTGCAGCCCTTTTGGCTTCTTATTAATAGCTACTGTGCTCCCAAACATCATCATTTTTCAGTTCTAACCGAAAATAATCCACGAAAAATATACAAGTTATCATTATTTTGCTTACCTTTGCAGCGGATACCATTCTCGCTCACGCCGTGTTGAGGCATTTTGAGCCGTTCAAAGGCGATACTCATGCTGAGACGGATGGTTGGTGGGATAAGGTATCACGACATAATATAAAGGCGTTTACTTGACGCTCTGTTCTTGACGAATCGAAACTTCGCAACTTTCAGTACAGTCTTGAGCATTGCAACGGTAGATGCCCTCGGGATGTGTTTATTTCACATCCCTTTATAGGTATGGCTTATTGCGTTTGGCGATGAGTCTTATATCTGTATAGGGAGAAGTATATACATATCGGCGTGGGCTTCGACGTTGCTCGTTCAACTGTACTGGGCAATGCGAAGGCCTCGATTCGTGGGACGGGTAACAGGTAGAATCCCACGTTTTTTTATTTTTGCCGTAATCTGATTGTTTTATCGCCATTTGGGGATTCGTGGTAAAATGGTTTTGTATGGAAAATAATGTTTGTATATTAGAATCCAAAACTATAATAGAGCAAGTTGTTGCAGTTGTAATCCCTATAATTACTGCAATCTTGACATATTTAACTTTTTTGCATCAGCGAAGGGCTTTTAAAGAAGAGCAATTTAAATCGACATTTTATCAGACACAAAAATTCCATAGAAAATTAGCAGATGTTCTAAGGGTGAATGTTTCCCTAATTACCGAAGAAATAGATGTTGTTTATAGGACGTTCTTAGGTAGGCAATGTTTTTTATTTGCTAATAATGAAGTTCAGTCAATTATAGAAGCATTGTCTCAAAAAAGGTATTTAGGCGACCTGAAGGATACTGATATAGAAAGTATCAATCAATGGCAAATACGACAAGATGAATACTCTGATAATGAAAAAGAACGACGGAAAGCAATTAAGATGGAACATATAGCAAGGAATGATTGTAAATACAAGTTTTATATCAAAACTTACCACATTTCTGAAAATGATTATAATAAAGCTAAAACGCTTAGTAATAAAGGTGAATATGCTTTTCGGATATTTTTAAATGAGAGAAATATTTGCTATGAACATTATATTAGAAGTTTGCAAGAAATATTGGAATTTGTGAGAATGGATATTCCCAAGAAACTTAAAACAAGAACATTTCTTAGGTACATTGCATCCCAAATGGCAATAGAAGAACTTTGGTTTATAAAGCAATATTCGCATATAGATAGTTCTTTCCATAAATGCTATACTGATAGTGGTATGGATAAAGTTGTAGAGGAACAATTGACTAAATAACATAAACAGATTGTGATATGAAACAGATTTACATTTTCTTAGTGTGCTTGCTTGCATTTCTCAATGTGAATGCGCAAGACAAGGTAATGACGATAGACAATCAAACTCCTGGTTGGCTATCAAGTAAAATGACTTATGCTCAGCAAGTCGCAGTGGAGGATTTGACAATTACTGGCTATATCAATCCTACGGATATGGCATTTGTAAATGGTTTGATAAATAGCAGAAAATTAAAAGTCTTAAATATAAATCAGGTGCATCTTGTTGATGACAATAATAATGATGATGTGATTTGGCGAGATTTCATCTACTGTAAAAAACGTTGCAAAAGCTTGTTATGCCAAGTACTCTTACAGGAATGGCTGGGTTGAATTCCTTGAATGCAAAGAATATAGATAGTCTTGTTATAAATGCAAATATATTAGGAGAAGATTGTTTATCACGTGTTCCTAAACATTTGATATTTTCGGAGAATGTCACATACATTCATAAGTCTGCTTTTTGGACGCATGAGAGTGAGGATGTTGGAAGTTGTGTTGTTACATTACCTTCTTCGATTAGGGAAATTGGCGCAGGTGCTTTTCATAATTATATAATTTCGAGCGATGATTTCTCCTTGCCCAATAATATAGTTCGTTTAGGTTCTCCTGACGATGATGCTGCATCATGGTATGTTACTAGTTCAAAGGTCATTCAAATGCCGATTTCGTCATCTCGTTTTGAATTTCCGGAAAGTTTAAAAGCTTATCATGGAGGATGTAGGTCTAATTATAGTTATTATAGTAAATGTGCAGATCATAGTTATGTTTCAGACACAATAGTAGTTGGTTCAAAATGTGATACATTAGGAGTTCGTCTCGAAGCTAAAGTTGCTTATTTTAAGGCGGTAGTTCCACCACAATACATTTATAGTTATAGTAATTCTTTCCCTTATAAAATAGACAAGCTATATGTCCCAAAAGGAAGTCTTGACGCTTATAAAAAGGTGTTTGGAAGTTATAATAGCACTTACATAAAGGAAATTGAGGAAATAAAGACGATTGAGAATATAGCGCTCCGTTACACTTCTCCTCATAAAATGCTAAAAGAAGAGTCTTGTGAGTTGTTTGACGAAATCCAACCAGCTGATGCTTTTGACAAGCGTATCAAGTGGAGCAGCAGTAATGAAGAGGTTGCTACTGTAGATGCGAATGGTGTTGTTACAGCTCACAAGAACGGTACAGCGACAATAACCGTTTCGTCCTATGATGGTAGTGTGACGAACTCGTGTGAGATAATCGTTGCTCAGCCAGTAACAGGTGTATCTATAGAGCCTGCAGAAATAGAATTTCATAATTTGGGTGATAAAGCACAGCTAAAGGCGGTTTTTGAGCCAGAGGATGCAACTAACAAAAATGTGACGTGGAAGAGTAGTAATGAAAGTGTATGCTCGATTTCTGCTGATGGTAGTATAATTGCAACGGGTTATGGAAAAACAGTGGTCCTTGCAACAACAGAAGATGGCAATTTTGTTGGCACTTGTATTGTGGTTGTTACTGAAGCGTCTGCAATTAAGCAAACTTCATTGTCAGAGAGCGGCTTTAAGGTAATAGATAGAACAATCGTTTTTGATGATTCAAATGATGTTGAAAGTCAAATAACTACGTTAGGAGGTGCGCTTGTTTACAAAGGCAATGCCAAGCGTATATGTTTGAGGTCTGGGATGTATCTTGTCAAAGCTGGTTCTAAGGTTCGAAAGGTCTGTATTCCATAAGTAAGCCCCCAAAAGCGGTGCTGCTATTGGTGTACTAGCAGTGTAAGGAAAGAAATTGTAAAATAAGGCAATAAGTAAAAGCGGCTATTCTCGATTAGGGAATGGTCGCTTTCTATATTACTTAGGGCCACAATTTGCGACCTTGAAGTATAATTGTCCTCTGATTTTTTGTGAGTTCCAGATATTAGTTGTATATTTGCCGAATAATTTTATGTTTCAGCTGACAAAAGAAGAATTTGAAAATTGGAAGTCGCAAATTGCGACATCCAATTCAATGACAATGACGAGTTGATAAGGAGAATTAATGGTGAAGAATAAATGCTGTACAGAAATTCAACAATGATGAAAGCAAGAAAGATAATGATTCTCTTGGCTGCGTGCCTTCTCTTGACGAGCAATGGGCAGGCTTGGGGAAAAACAAGAATGCTGCAAGGCAAGCAGCAGGAACAGAAGTTGAGTGCTACGGCAAGGTCGCTGGCACGACAAGGCTACGTGAATATCAAGGATGTGGATAAGAGCATTCGGGTATCTTTGATGTATGCCCGTGCTGACAACTTCTGTGGTAAGGTGCTGTATGGTGATCTGAAGGAGGCTTATCTCCATCCGAAGGCTGCCAAGGCTCTGAAGAAGGCGCAGGCTTATCTCAAGTCGCTTCATCCACATCTTAGCTTGAAGATTTATGATGCCTCCCGACCGATGAGCATCCAACAGAAGATGTGGGATGTGGTGAAAGGTACCAAGAACGATATCTATGTGTCGAACCCAGCTCATGGAGGTGGTATGCATAACTATGGCATGGCGGTGGATATCACTCTTTGCAATGAGAAGGGAGATACACTTGATATGGGAACCAAGGTGGATTATTTCGGCAAGGCGGCACATATCGACCAAGAGGCACAATTGGTGGCTAGCAAGCGCATCTCCAAACAAGCCTTGCGCAATAGGGAACTACTGAGAAAGGTGATGCGCCATGCAGGATGGAAGCCACTCCGTACAGAATGGTGGCATTTCAATCTCTGTTCTCGTGCCACGGCTAAGAAATACTATAAGGTAATCAAGTAAGTGAAGAATGAACCAAGCGACAATAGATTTTATCCGTCAGCATCAAGACGAGGATGTACGTCAGTTGGCTTTCCTCGGAAGTAAGTATCCGGATGTGGATATGCCTTTCGCTCTCGACCAGATTCGGGGGCGGCAGATGGCACGTACCAAGTTGCCTCGTTGGGCAAACATCGATGGCATCATTTATCCTCCTCATATTTCAATGGAACAATGTTCGTCGGAGGTGACAGCGACGTATAAGGCAGAATTGGCGGCGCGATTAGTTAAAAATAATCAACAAAATGCACGAATCGGTCATTCGTTAGGAAAAATTAACTTCTTGGATATGACTGGGGGCTTTGGAGTGGATTTCTCCTACATCGCAGCCCGGTTGGGTGTCAAGTCGATGTATGTAGAGCAACAGGCGCAACTCTGTGCGGCAGCAAAAGAGAACTTTGAGCGATTGGGCTTAGAGAATGCTACTGTGAAGAATGGTGATGGAGTGGAGATATTGCATAGTTTAGAGAAGCCGCTCCAGTTGATTTTCATCGATCCTGCTCGCCGTGATGATGCAGGCAATAAGGTGGTGTCGCTGCAAGACTGTACCCCTGATGTGACCCTCTTACAGGATGAGATGCTGGAGAAGTCGGACTTCGTCATCATCAAACTCTCTCCGATGCTCGATTGGCATCGTGCCGTAAATGAGTTGAAGCAAGTAAGAGAGGTGCATATCGTCTCAACAGGCAACGAGTGCAAGGAACTTCTACTCGTGCTTTCTTCTTCCCTTGGTGATAAAGCAAAGTCTAGTACAGAAGTGGATGAGGCTCATGTGTCGGAAACGGATGATGAGACAAGTCACTTGAAAGTATATTGCATCAATGATAATCAAGTGATGTCATACGATGAGACCGACAAGTCTGTAGTGAACATTGCGTCAGGAAAAGAATGTGGAATTGTAAGGCTAGAGAAATGTTCAAGCGAAGAGAATGAGTTGTCTCAAGACAGCAGCAAGCCTCTCTATCTCTATGAGCCGAACGCCTCCCTGATGAAAGCAGGATGCTTCGGCGCCATTTCTTCCCGATATGGCGTGAAGATGCTGGAGAAGAATTCCCATCTCTTCATCAGCGACAAGCCTGTCCATGATTTCCCAGGTCGTGCTTTTCGTATCAAGGCGGTATCTAGCTTCAATAAGAAAGAACTCAAACGTCAGCTTTCGGGTGTCACCAAGGCGAATATCGCCACTCGTAACTTCCCTCTCTCCGTGGCAGAGTTGCGCAAGCGATTCAAACTGAAGGATGGAGGCGACACCTATATCTTTGCCACGACCCTGAGCGACGAGAGCCATGTGCTCTTCATTTGTGAAAAAGACAGTTAGGTTCATTTCAAAGAAGTGATATCTTGTTGATAAGTGTTAGTGGTGTTTGTGTCCACTTGAAAAGCAGAATGAGATAGTTGCCACTCTCAAACCCCTAAAAAACTTCAAAAATGATAGCAATATTTGGTCGTTTGCCCAAATATTGCTATTTTTGCACGTTTAAAATAGCAAACTAGTTTGAAATCATGTCATTAATAGAAATTAAAAAGGTCGAGAGCAAGAAGGATTTGAAGACGTTCATCGACTTCCATTACGACCTATACAAGGGCAACAAATATGATGTGCCCAATCTTTTCAGCGACGACATGAACACCTTGAGCAAAGATCGCAATGCAGCATTCGAGTTTTGCGAGGCTGAATATTATCTTGCTTATAAAGAGGGCAAGTTGGTGGGACGTGTCGCTGCTATTATCAATCATAAGGCTAACAATAAGTGGAATCGCAAGTCCGTGCGCTTCGGATGGATTGATTTCATCGATGACCTAGAGGTGTCGAAGGCTCTTCTGAAAGCTGTGGAGGACTATGGCAAGTCGAAGGGCATGGAAGATATGGTGGGGCCGCTCGGCTTCACCGACATGGATCCTGAGGGTATGTTGACCTGGGGATTCGACCAACTAGGTACGATGCCTACCATCTACAATTATCCTTATTATCCTGAGCACATCAAGGCGATTGGTGGCTTCGAGATCGATAACAAGTACGTGGAGAACAAACTGATGGTGCCAGAGGCTGTGCCTGAGAAATATGCCAAGATTGCAGCAATGATTCAGAAGCGATACAATCTGCATGTGGTCAAGCTGACCAAGAAGATGGTGTTTGACGAAGGATATGGTCAGAAGATTTTCGACTTGATCAATGCCACTTATAGCCATCTCTATGGATATTCACAGCTCACACAGAAGCAGATCAACCAGTATATCAAGATGTATCTCGGCATGCTCGACCTAGAGTTTGTTACCCTTATCGAGGATTGGTCGGGAGATGAGCGCAAGTTGGTGGGTGCCGGCATTTCTATGCCTTCCCTGTCAATCGCTTTGCAGAAGTGCCATCGAGGCAGAATGTTGCCATTCGGATGGTGGCATCTGCTACGTGCCATCAAGTTCCACAAGACCAAGATCGTCGATCTCTTGTTGGTCGGTATCCTTCCAGAGTATCGTGCCAAGGGTGCTAATGCACTTCTCTTCGCCGACTTGATTCCTATCTATCAGAAGTATGGCATCGAATGGGGAGAGACGCAGGTGGAGATGGAAACCAATACGGCAGTGCAGGGACAGTGGGGACCATTGAGTCCTATCCAGCACAAACGCCGTGAATGCTATATCAAGAAAATCTAAAGAATGCCGAATGTATAAGGGAATGGCTTCCTGAGAATTCCTCCATCTCGTGTGAGGAAAGGAGGCGTTCCTTTCGGTTAACCAATAAAACCAAGGAGGACTTATGTCAGAAGACAAAAATAATCTAAACGTGGAAGAAGAGCAGGGGAACGCTCCGCAGCAGCAACCTGTGGAATATACCGATGACAACATTCGCCACTTGAGCGACATGGAGCATGTGCGTACTCGTCCAGGTATGTATATCGGTCGTTTGGGCGACGGCAACTTGCCTGAGGATGGTATCTACGTGCTCTTGAAGGAGGTGGTGGATAATTCCATCGACGAGTTTAAGATGGGAGCTGGTTCCCGTCTTGAAATCGACATAGAGGACCATCTTCGTGTCAGCGTGCGCGACTATGGTCGTGGTATTCCTCAGGGTAAACTCGTCGAGGCGGTGAGCGTGCTCAATACTGGAGGTAAGTATGACAGCAAGGCGTTCAAGAAGAGTGTCGGCTTGAATGGTGTCGGTGTGAAGGCGGTCAATGCCCTCAGTTCCCATTTCGAGGTGAAATCCTTCCGTGATGGCAAGGTGCGCCACTTGGTTTTCGAGCGTGGTAACCTCAAGAGCGACAAGACTTCGAAGACCGAGGACGAGAATGGTACTTACATCTTCTTCGAACCAGATAATACTCTCTTCAAGAACTATTCTTTCCATGATGACATCGTGGAAACCATGCTTCGCAACTATACTTATCTGAACACCGGTCTTACCATCATGCACAATGGTCGCCGCATCCTGAGCCGTCATGGCTTGCAGGATCTCTTGACTGACAACATGACCAATGAGGGATTGTATGAAATCGTGCATGTGAAGGGCGAGGACATTGAGATAGCCTTCACACATACCAATCAGTATGGCGAGGAGTATTATTCCTTTGTCAATGGTCAGCATACCACTCAGGGCGGTACTCATCAGAGTGCCTTCAAGGAGCATATCGCCAAGACCATCAAGGAGTTCTATGGCAAGTATGAGTATGGCGACATCCGTAATGGTATCGTTGCTGCCATAGCCTTGAACGTAGAGGAGCCAGTCTTCGAGAGTCAGACGAAGATTAAGCTCGGTAGCACCACGATGACTCCGAATGGTGGCGAGACCATCAACAAGTATGTGGGCGATTTCATCAAGAAGGAAGTAGATAACTATCTCCATATCCATAGCGATGTGGCTGAGATCTTGGAGAACAAAATCAAGGAGAGCGAGCGTGAGCGCAAGGCGATGGCTGGTGTCACCAAGTTGGCTCGTGAGCGTGCCAAGAAGGCGAACCTCCACAATCGTAAGTTGCGTGACTGCCGCATCCACTTCAGTGATGCCAAGAATGAGCGCAAGGAGGAATCTTCCATCTTCATCACCGAGGGCGATTCTGCCAGTGGAAGCATCACCAAGAGCCGTGACGTGAATACCCAGGCGGTGTTCTCACTGCGTGGTAAACCATTGAATAGCTTTGGCTTGACCAAGAAGGTGGTGTATGAGAACGAGGAGTTCAACTTGCTCCAGGCGGCACTCGACATCGAGGATGGTTTGGACGGATTGCGTTACAACAAGGTGATCGTGGCGACGGATGCCGATGTCGATGGCATGCACATCCGATTGCTTATCATCACATTTTTCCTCCAGTTCTTCCCCGACCTTATCAAGAAAGGTCATGTATATGTGCTGCAAACCCCATTGTTCCGTGTGCGCAACAAGCGAACCAAAATCAAGAACAAGCAGGCGGTGGCAGATGCTGATGCCAAACTGGGACCTAAGGAGAAGAAGGGCGATTTCATCACGCATTACTGCTACAGCGATGAGGAGCGCCAGCAAGCCATCAGAGACCTCGGTCCTGACCCGGAAATCACCCGATTCAAGGGATTGGGAGAGATTTCGCCGGAGGAGTTTGCTCACTTCATCGGTCCGGATATGCGATTGGAACAGGTTACTCTGCACAAAACCGACCAAGTGCAGAAGCTCTTGGAGTACTATATGGGCAAGAACACCATGGAGCGTCAGAACTTCATCATCGACAATTTGGTGATAGAGGAGGATATTCCTGAGGAAGACTCGGCTCCGCTGGATTAATTAGAAACAATATTATACAATGAAGAAATACTTAGTTTTTGCGCTAGTGGCATTCATGGCAATCACTTCTGTCAGTGCCCAGATGCGTGTGAGAATGGGCAAGAACAGCCCGATAGAGAAATTGGGAAGGGCGGAAATCGCCATTGCCAACCTCTACGTGGATAGTGTGGATGAGAACAAACTTGTCGAGGATGCCATCCGTGGCATGTTGGAGAAGTTGGATCCTCATTCTTCCTACACCACCGCCAAGGAAACGCAGTCGATGAACGAGTCGCTCAATGGCTCATTCGATGGTATCGGCGTGCAGTTTAATATGGTGGATGATACTTTGCTCGTCATCCAACCCGTTACCAATGGTCCTTCTGAGAAGGTGGGCATCGTGGCGGGCGACCGCATCGTGGCAGTCAACGACACTGCCATCGCTGGCGTGAAGATGAGTAAGGAGGAAATCATGAAGCGACTTCGTGGTCCTAAGGGAACGATGGTGAAGCTCACTATTGTGCGCCGTGGCATCAAGGACAGGTTGACCTTCAATGTGAAGCGTGACAAGATTCCAGTCACAACGATGGATGCAGCCTACATGATTCGTCCGGGTATCGGCTATATCCGTTTGGGAAGTTTCGGTATGACCAGCCACAAGGAAGTTTCTGAGGCGATGGATTCCTTGAAGAAGAAGGGCATGAAAGACCTCATCTTCGACTTGGAGGACAATGGAGGTGGTTATCTCCAGACGGCGGCTCAGATTGCCAATGAGTTCTTGGAGAAAGGCGATTTGATTGTCTATACCAATGGTCGCAAGGCTCCTCGCCAGGAGTTCCGTGCTGAGGCTAATGGTCGTTGGCGCAAGGGCAAGATTGTGGTGCTCACCAATGAGTTTACTGCCTCTGCCGCCGAAATCGTTTCTGGTGCCATCCAGGACCAAGACCGTGGTGTGGTGGTAGGTCGTCGTACCTTCGGCAAGGGATTGGTGCAGCGTCCTCTCACCTTCGAGGATGGCAGTGAGATTCGTCTCACCATCGCCCATTACTATACCCCAAGTGGCAGATGTATTCAGAAACCATATAAGAAAGGTGACCGTGAGGACTATGCGATGGATCTTGACAAGCGATACAAGCATGGTGAGTTCACCAACCAGGACAGCATCCACTTGGCTGATTCCTTGAAGTATTACACTTTGAGAAAGCATCGTGTGGTTTATGGTGGCGGTGGTATCATGCCAGATTACTTCGTGCCATTGGATACAACCAAATATACCAAGATGCACCGCCAGTTGGCTGCCAAGAGCATCGTCATCAACCATAGTTTGAAGTTCATCGACGCTCATCGCAAGGAATTGAAGAGCCAATATAAGAGTTTTGATAAGTTCTTGGCAAGCTATGAGGTTCCTCAGTCGCTCGTGGATGAAATCATTGCCGAGGGCAAGAAAGAGAAAATAGAGCCTAAGGACGACGCTGAATTGATTCAGACGAGGAAATACCTGGCTTTGCAGTTGAAAGCCCTTGTAGCGCGAGATATTTGGGACATGAGCCAATACTTCCAAGTATGGAACGAAACAAACGAGATTGTGCAGCGAGCCGTGAAGCTGCTGCAAATAGGGAAATAAAAGAGAATAGCGTTATGAAAAAAGTGTTGTTTTTAATCTTGTGTATATTGTTTTATTCTTGTAAGCAAACAAAGCGGGAAGTAATAAAAGATCCTGCTTTGGCGGCTGCGATAGAATTATCAACAAAGTCTTCTGTGAAAGAAACTAAATTATTTGCAGGTTTTAAGCTTGGTATGAACGAAACTCAAGTTGATTCTGTAATTAAGGTTTTGGCAGAAAAGAATATGTTGTGTTTGACAGATTACATTAATGAAGATGCTGCGCCTATAGAGGAATGTGATATATACAATAGCTCTTATGAGCTATTTGTAGATGATGTACATAAGATGTATCTTTCTTTTACCCCTCAATATTTGAATGGGCATTTGAGCGAGATGATTTATTCTATTAGTTTGGCTAAAACAGATAAAAATAAGTATAAGGAAAAACCTTATG
>ULYL01017388.1_pt1 | contig 12827 bp, 9 predicted proteins | sample 1962211 | NCBI WGS metagenome assembly ULYL01 (sample SAMEA4835864, study PRJEB28245) | human gut metagenome | biome: gut microbiome; material: fecal sample | place: Denmark | collected 2008
TTTTATACCGGATTTTTGATTCGAATTTTGAACACCCTACCCTTCAGGGCGTGTGGGGCAAAACTGAAACTTCAGTAACTTAAAAATAAAAGTAAATATGAAGAAAATTTCATTGAGTGTAGTTTGCCCCATGGCATCCTGCACACGCAGCAACACTTGCGCCCGTTATGCGCAGTATGTCAAGGCACTTACCTGTGCCGATACCTTTGAGGTGCTCAATGTGAAGCACCTGCAGTGTGAGGGCGAGAAGTGCCCCTATCATCTTGTGTCAGAAAAGCAAGTATGGGCAAGGGGATTCCAGCGCATCTACAGTACCATCCCGGCGGGAAGAACCCATTATTTCTATTCCCGTACGCCTTATGCCCGGCGCAGGTTTTATAAGGCGAAGAATGGCGAGATAGCCATTGACCCCGACATGCAGCAACACCTTCTCTCCATCTTCCAGGAGCACGGTGCTGACATGAGCATCGGCTTCGACAGTTATGAAGAGAAGGACGTACTGGTGGAGAAATAAGTATCACGTGGATGCGCTACTCCGCATACAGTTTCATCGTGTCCTGACGGGTAAAGGCCAGTTCTCTGTAGAAGTCGCGAAGATAAGACGAGAGTTCGGTCTTGTCGTCGGAAGAAACGAAGAGGTTGTCACCTAACTGGCGTTCCAGGGAAGTCAGGGCATCAGAGAGACTCTCTATCTCGCCCTCGTAATCCCTGCCCTCATCAGGACTGCGGCGGATGCGATGATATTTGATGTCCTCGGCAAGGGCATTCTTCATCTCTACCAACTTGTCGGCATGAGGAGCAAAGAGTGCTTTGATGACGAGCGCACGGATGGCATCCCTCTCCTCCGGCTCCTGCCACAGGCAATGGTAGATGGGAAGAAGATCGCATACCGCCACTTCCGCCCGATCCTGCATAAAGGCAGAAGTACGAAGCAGGCGCATGATGTTCTTCCAGCGACGGTCGCTCACATACACATGACGGCGCTCGGCAGCCTCATCCACATTCACGGCTCTCAGGGATTTGCGGATAGCAGAAATGGCATCGAGTACCTCCTCCTTCACTCCTATACGATCGATGGCCTTCGACCATTCCGCATACTCCTCGGCAGTAATCGCATTTGAATTGGCACTGCCTTCGGCCGCCGCACACTGTCCTCCCGCTTCACTCTTCACCTCCAACAGCATCTCTCGGAAGTTCTTCTCCTGTCGGATGGGACGGCTCTCTATGCGGATGACGAAGCGGTCCCACAGCGCCTCCAGTCCCTCGCCCTTGGCTGGCAACTCGTTGCTGGCAGCCACGAGGAGTTTCAGCGGCAACTCTATTTCGCGTATGCCGTTGCGGAACAGTTTTTCGTTGATGACCGTAAGCAGGGTGTTCTGTATGGCAGGACCCGCCTTCCATATCTCGTCGAGGAACACGACATCGGCTGTAGGAAGATAACCTTCCACAGCACGCTCATAGGTATCGGAGGTCTTCAGTTTCTGTATGCTCACAGGACCGAAGATCTCATCGGGCGTAGAGAAGCGCGACATGAGATACTCGAAATTGCGTGCTCCACGGAAGGCACACTTCAGCTGTCGTGCCACCATACTCTTGGCCACACCCGGTGGACCTAAAAGAATAACGCTCTCGCCTGCCAGAGCGGCAAGGAGCGAGAGCGATATTTCTGTTTCTTTCTCATAAATGCCCCGGTTCATATCCCGAAGCAAGAGTTTGAATCTTTCAAGCATGTATCTTATTTCACATTACCTACTTTGATCAAATACTCAGCGATCTGAACGGCATTGAGCGCTGCGCCCTTGCGAATCTGGTCGCCTGTGAGCCACAATGTATTGCTGTTGTCATCGGCGAGATCCTTACGGATACGGCCTACATAGACATCGTCCTTACCCGCACTCTCCAAAGGCATTGGATATACGTAGTTCTGTGCATCGTCCTTTACAGTTACGCCAGGAGCAGCCTCCAAAGCCTTACGGATGTCCTCTACTGCCAATGGCTTCTCGGTCTCGAACCATACGCTCTCTGAGTGAGAACGAAGTGAGGAAACACGTACACAAGTGGCACTGGTGCGAACATCCGAGTGCATGATTTTACGAGTCTCGTTGTACATCTTCATCTCCTCCTTGGTATAGTCGTTAGGAGTCATCTTGTCTATCTGAGGAATGACATTGTATGCCAACTGATGTGGGAACTTGTTGATATGGTCTGTCTTGCCAGTCTCGATGATGTCCTTATACTGCTGCTCAAGCTCAGCCATGGCTGCAGCACCAGCACCCGAAGCACTCTGGTATGAAGAAATATGAATCTTCTTGATATGGCTCAGGTCGTCGATAGGCTTCAATACCACTACCATCATGATGGTGGTGCAGTTTGGATTGGCGATGATGTTGCGTGGACGGTTGAGCGCATCCTCGGCATTTACCTCTGGTACTACCAATGGCACATCGTCGCACATACGGAAAGCGCTTGAGTTGTCAATCATCACAGCACCATACTTGGTGATAGTATCGGCAAACTCCTCAGAAGTTCCACCGCCAGCAGATGTGAATGCGATATCGACATCTTTAAAATCATCGTTATGCTGCAAGAGTTTCACCTCATAGTCCTTTCCCTTATAGTTGTATTTTCGTCCAGCCGAACGCTCAGAACCAAACAACACCAACTCATCCATTGGGAAATTTCTCTCAGCAAGGATACGCAGGAATTCCTGACCTACTGCACCGCTTGCACCAACAATTGCTACTTTCATAATCGAATCTTTTTAAAAGTTGTTTAAAGTGAATCTTTTGGAAAAGAAAAGAATGCTCCTTTCCAGCATGATGATTTCTCATCTTTGGTTGTCTTCTAACGCTTATCCTCTCAAATCCGCTGCAAAGGTAAGACTTTTTCTACAATATCAAGCAAAAATTCCCATAAATTATTGCTTTTTGTTGCATTTTTATTACTTTTGCTAACATTTCTGCATTATTTTGCATAAAATATCATTCATTCATCCATCTCCGCTACTCATATTTACGATGAAACATCAGCAGACATAGGGCTTATCTTTCTATCTTAAGTTTGCTTTCCGGGTGCAAATTTACAAAAATCTTTGCACATATAATTGATAAGGAGGCAAAAGACTTTGCTTTTTCAAGATTTATTATTATTTTTGCACCCATATTATAGGAAGAGTGATGCAGCTGATGCTCGAGAACTCTCCCGAAAAACAGAATGCCTATGCTGAACATTGCACAATATTTCCCGATAACCGACCCTACGCTGATCTTCTTCGTCGTGATGATCATCATCCTCTTTGCGCCTATCATCATGGGTAAGCTCCGCATTCCACACATCATCGGTATGGTATTGGCAGGAGTGCTCATAGGCAAATACGGGCTCAACATCCTGGAGCGCGACTCTTCCTTTGAGTTGTTTGGCAAGGTTGGTCTATACTACATCATGTTTCTGGCTGCCCTCGAGATGGACATGGAGGGTATGAAGAAGACGAAGTCGAGACTGCTCACTTATGGTCTGCTGACGTGCTTTATTCCTTTCGGACTCACCTATTGGATGAGCGTCACACTCTTGGGCTATTCCACCAAAGCCTCATTCCTGCTGAGCTGTATCATGGCCTCGAATACGCTCATCGCCTACCCCATCGTGTCGCGTTACGGACTGCAACAGAAGCCGAGCGTCACGCTGAGTGTGGGGTCGAGCATGATCTCCCTGCTCATCGCCTTAGTGATGCTGGCGGGTCTGGTGGCTTCGTTCACCGAGCACGACGGCGTACTCTTCTGGGTACTCTTTGCAGCCAAGTTTGCAGCCTATTGTGGCGTGATGATATTCCTCATACCCCGTCTCACCCGATGGTTTCTTCGCCGATACAGCGATGCCGTGATGCAGTTTATCTTTGTCATGGCCATGCTCTTCATGAGTGCCGCCCTCTCGCAGACGGTAGGCATCGAGGGAGTCTTTGGTGCCTTTTTTGCGGGCCTTATATTAAATAGGTATATACCTCATGTGTCGCCACTGATGAACCGGCTTGAGTTTATCGGCAACGCCCTCTTCATTCCCTACTTCCTGATAGGAGTGGGTATGCTGATCAATGTGGGACTGCTCTTCCAGGGCGGACATATTCTCTGGGTGGTGCTGTGCATCGTGTTCTTTGGCACCCTGGGCAAGGCCATTGCCGCCTATGCTGCCTGCTTTGGCTTCCGCCTGCCCCTGTCTTCGGGTCACATGATGTTCGGTCTTACCTCAGCCCATGCTGCCGGCAGTATCGCCATGGTGATGGTGGGAATGAACATTCTTGTAGGCAAAAACACCTATCTTGTCGACGACGACATGCTCAACGGTGTGGTGATCATGATACTGTGCACCTGTATCATCTCCTCGCTGCTTACCGACTGGTCTTCGCGCATGATAGTACTAAGAGACAAGGAGCTGCCGGAGGCTGAGGACGAGAAGAGCGCCAACGACGAGAAGATACTCATCCCCGTGCGCTATCCCGAATATGCCGACAACCTGATGAGCCTCGCCTTCTTGGTGAGAAACCAGAAGCTGAACCGCGGTTTGGTTTGTCTCAATGTGGTGTATGAGGACAAAGACATGCGCTACAACCAGGAGCAAGGCAAGCGACTGCTCGAACATTGCAGCCAGATAGCAGCAGCCACCGATGTGCTCACGCAGACTCAGGTAAGAATAGCTGCCAACATCGCCAATGGCATCAAGCACGCCTTCAACGAGTTTCAGTGTTCCGAGATCATCATCGGCATGCACATGCATCCGGAGCGCTCACCTAAGTTCTGGGGCGAGTTCCATCAGAGTCTGTTCAATGGACTCAGCCGCCAGATCATCATGGCACGTATCCGCCAGCCGCTCAACACCATACGCCGCATACAGGTGGCTGTTCCTTCGAGAGCAGAGTTTGAGCCAGGCTTCTACCGCTGGGTAGAACGTCTGTCGCGCATGGCACGCAACCTCGACTGCCGCATACAGTTCCATGGCCGTATGGAGGCTCTTTCGCTCATCAACGAGTTTATCAAGAACCGCTATCCCGAGGTCCGTTCCGACTATACGCTCATGACCCATTGGAACGAGATGCCCCAGATAGCCTCGCAGATAGCTCCCGACCACATGCTTGTGGTGGTAACAGCCCGCAAGGGAACCGTCTCTCACAAGGCTGCCCTTGAGCGTCTGCCCGAAGAGTTGACCCGTTTCTTCTCCGGCACCAATCTGATGATCATCTTCCCCGACCAGCATGGTGATGCCTCTGGCGAGCATCTCACCTTTGCCGAGCCTCAGCATCAGGAGGAAGAGAGTGCCTACGAGATGATGAGCCGCTGGCTGAAACGGCATTTCAAGTTTTAGGGTTTTTCAAGAACCGGAAACACTATAATCAATTATCAACATACATTAATTTTTTAACAAGATGAAGAAAACATTCACCAAATCAGTCATCGCAGTCACAGTGGGTGCCTTGACTCTCAGTTCATGCATCGGCTCTTTCGGCCTTACCAACTCAGTTCTCAGCTGGAACAAGCGAGCTACAGACAACAAGTTTGTCAATGAGCTTATCTTTATCCTCATCTCTCCAGCCTATGCTGTATGTTCTGTAGCCGACCTCTTCGTGCTCAACTCCATCGAGTTCTGGACAGGCGAGAAGGTAATCGGACAGGTGGGAACCACCAAGGACGTGATGGGTAAGGACGGTCGCATGTATGCTGTCAAGACTTTGAAGAATGGTTACGAGATAACCGACCCCGACGGCGAGAAGTCTTACTTCGTATTCAACAAGAAGAACAAGAGCTGGTCGTACAGCAAGGACGGCGACATTCGCGAGCTGTTCAGCTTCAATGAGGACGGCAGCATCCAGGCCTGTCTGCCAAGTGGCGCAAAGATGAATGTCACTGCCGACGAGAATGGTTTGTACCAGCTCCGCATGGCGATGAACGATGGCTTCTACTATGCTTTCAACAAGTAAGCCGTTCATCATTTTCTGAAATTCAGTTTACATCAACACATAGGGTGTCGCATTGCCTCATTCATGGGGAATGCGACACCCTATGCACGTTTTGTACTATACAGAAAGCCTCTTTTGTGCTATTCAAAGCCTTTTTTGTACAATTCATTATGATGATTTTTTTGTAAATTTGCAACCGAAGACACCTGTGTGTTTCAACCTGATACTGACAGAGATTTTCCATTACAATATAAACCAATAAAAACCGAAACAATATGAAAAATTTTACATCAGTCCTTCGGTCGCATAGCGGTGCTGTGCAGGCACGAATCCCGTCACTTCGGTCTGTGACGAATCAGAAGTCTACTCCTCCTTTCTGCAAGGTTTGCAGATGGCTCATGGTGCTGCTTGTCTTGACGATAAGCATGCCTGTGTTACTAAAATAACGTGAGCTCGACGAATTAGAATAACGTTATTTAACGAAATTATAAACCAATTAGTTAAACTCTATTATGAAACAACCATCTACCAAAATTCTCCATTCACCCACCCCGTCTGGGTACAAACGAGTGAAGGCTTTTGCCATCCTCTGTATACTTATGTTTATGGAATTAAGTGTTCATGCTACAGTAGTGCCCGGCAAATATTTAACCTCTAAATATCTTCGCTACGATGCGAGCGCCAAGACTTATTATTGGGAAGTGGGTTACGCTACTTCAGGTAATGCAGATTTCCCTGAAGTACTTGAGTTTCCAACCAGACTTGTTGATGAAAACGATAAAGACAAAAAGTCGTATGCAATAAGGAGGGTGAGTATTACCCTTAAGGAAAAAACGAAAAAGGTAATCTTTCACTCAGGACTCACAGAGACGTTTGTTTCTTATGAAAGCAATTCGCCTATTGAAAGCATTGAGTATTTAGGTGCCAATACGATTGCATACATTTATCTAAAAAACTGCAAAACGATAAAAGAAGCAACATTGCCTAAGACGCTTTTGAGGGATGGCTTTATCAATTGCACCGCATTAGAAAAGGTAACCTTTTTAGAGGGGTGTGCCGAAATTCCAACTCTGTGGTTTGCAAGCTGTTCGGCATTGAAAACCATCGTTTGGCCTTCGACAATGAAGAAGATAGGTGATGCCGCTTTTGAGTATGCGGGCCTTGAAACATTAACCCTTCCTGAAGGGTTCAACTCGTTAGGAGAAAGGTGTTTTAAAAATAGCAAACTGGTAAACGTAGTGCTACCAAACAGCCTCACAGAGATACCAAGGGAAGCTTTTTATAATTGTAGGCGACTGCAGACGGTGCAAATGTCAGACAACGTCACCTCGATTGGTGTTAGTGCTTTTGACAATTGTGCCTATCTTACAACCATGAATATGCCGTTGTCTATTGAAACCATTGGCAATAGTGCCTTCAGCGGATGTGAAGCATGGAAATATGAGGGCGAGATGAAGACCCCCAACCTTAAGAGCATAGGTCATAGCGTCTTTTACCTATGTAGTAGTCTGAACTGCGACTACACTGTGCCTCATCTATGGGACCAGTTGCCCAATTCTATCTTCGCATGTTCTGGATTTAAGTCACTCACCCTTTCTGAGGGCATCACCAGTATTGAGCACAGCGCATTTTTGAACAGTAACACGCAAACCTACAACCTTCCGAAGTCGCTTAAGGAGATAGGTACCAGCGCATTTCGCTCGGCTTATGTAAAAGAAGTAAACTTTGCTCCTGGCACCTCGCTTGAAAAGATTGACAAATATACGTTTGAGAAGTGTATAAAGCTGGAAAACGTTAACAACATTCCGAGCGACCTCAAGGTGATTGAAGAGTATGCTTTTAATGGCTGCTACAACCTGAAGGCACTCCGTTTGCCTGAGGGCCTCACCACCATTGGAAACAACGCGTTCTATGGTTGTAAGGCGATGGAGAGCATGAACCTACCAAAGTCGCTCACCACCCTTGGCACGAGTGCATTTTATCAGTGCAAAATGTGGGACGGCGAGATCTCGCTACCGCTGATTACTGATGTGCCGAATGCTGCGTTCGGGGCTTGCCAAAAGTTACGCAAGGTATCGTTTGGACCCCAATTGAAGTCAATCGGCTATTCGGCTCTGTCCGGATGTCATGCACTTACTGAACTAAATCTGCCCAACAGTCTTGAAACCATCGGAAGTGGCGCATTTTCCGGCTGTTGTAATCTGACCGAGGTGGTAATACCTGAGAACGTGACAAGTATAGATGCAGAGCTTTTCGAGAGTTGTTCTGCGCTAAAGAAGGTGACGTTGCCAAGCGGCCTGACAGAGCTACCCAACAGGTTGTTCTTCGCTTGTGATGTGCTGAATGATGTTGTTATTCCTACAAGCGTTAAGACGATGGGCAGAGGGGTATTCGGCAACTGTAAAGCGTTAGAGCGTATGACCATTGCTGATGGCGTGACTATTGGTAAAGAGCTGTTTTATGGCTGTGAGTCGCTAAAGGAGGTTCAGTTGCCAGCGACACTCACCACGATACCCGAATCTACCTTTAATAGATGTATATCGCTTACAAAGGTGGAGCTCCCCGCTGGGCTGATGGCGATTGAAAGAGATGCCTTTGAAAGCTCAGGAATAGTAGAGGTTGTGGTGCCTGAAACCGTGACCAAGATAGCAGGCAGTTTTGCTAATTGCAAGAGCCTCAAACGCTTTGTATTCCCCAAGAATCTGGAGGCCATTGAAAACAGTATGTTTAGAAACTGCGAACTGTTGGCCGACATCACCTTGCCCACCAATGTGAAGACAATAGGCTCTTACGCCTTTGCGGGCACGCTCTTCGACAAGAGTGAGCTTCCCGCCACCGTTAACTCTCTTGGCTACAATGCTTTTGAAAACTGCAAACAACTAAAAGAGATGTTTATACCTGAGGGTGTGACCAGCATTCCCGAAGAGCTGTTCTATGGTTGTACAAGTTTGACGCGCGTGGTGTTGCCTTCTACTGTCAATCAGTTTTATGGCGGAAACACGTTCAAAGATTGTCCGCTCACCGATATTGTGTGCCACGCGCCTACGGCTCCCGAAGCCGAAAATTATGTTTTTGATGCTAAACATTATAGCTCCACCCGACTGATTGTGCCCGAGGGTTCAAACTACAACGACAAGTACCCATGGAGCCGCTTCAACCAAAAGACGGAGGGCGAGGGATTCATCACGCTCAACAACCCTGTGTTCTCGAAAGAAAGTTGCACCTACACAGAACCCATCACGGTAACGATAACCAACCCCAACGCCTCTGGCACACTCTACTACAAGCTGGTGCCCGAAGGTACTGCAAAGGATGAAGTGGAATATGCTGTGTTCACTGAACCGCTGAAACTCAGCGAGCAGTCGGCAACAATATATGCCTACATCGTGGACGGCATAAACAGCAGCGAGTATGCGAAGCAGGTCTACACCTATGAGCCTCCAGTTGTCAAGAAGGTGGTGCTCTACGTATGCGGCAGACTGGTAGACGAGAAGAATGCCTATGATATATTTGGCGACAAGACCGTGAGCTACGACCCGAAGAGCGAGGTGCTGACACTCACCTGGGCTAATATCGATGCCACCAAGTTCAAGGCATCCAATATCATCAGCGGAAGCGGCGGCGACCTGACGATCCGCATTGTAGGCCATTGCACGCTGAAAGCTCCTGGCACTCCTATCAAGTATGGTCATCAATTAGGCGTACCTGGAGGAAGCAACCTGACCATCGTGGGCGACGAGAACAGTATACTGACCGTCGAGACTACGAATGAGGAAAAGGGTGGATACTCCTGCGGAATAGACATGTACTGCGGAAACCTGACCATCGACAACTGCACCGTGGTGGCAACAGGAGGTACTCACGGTTTATACACGAAGACAGGACCTGAGGAAGGACTCACCTTGAGAGGAGAGCATGCCCTGCTCAACCTCACCGGTACAGAATCTGCCATGGATCACGTTCAGTGGTTAGACCTCGACAAGATGCTGATGATTCTCGAGCCCGAGGGTGCTGAATTTTGGGATGGTTCCATCTGGCTGGGCAAGGAGAAGCAAACCCACGTAGTGATAGGAGCACCTCGTACTGACGACAATGTAGAGGTACCCGAGATAAGAGAAGACTATCAGACCAACTTCTCTTCCGACCTGGTAGACCAGAAGACAGGAGAGGCTCTGAACGTGGAAAATGTAGTGATCAACAATGTCTACTACAATCTGCCTGCAGCAAATAATGATGGATTTGACGCCAAGGAACAGTGTCTCATCCTCAACACCTCCATGGATTACTACACGATGAACAAACGTATTCCTGCCGATGCCACCGTAACAGCAGACTTCGGAAGCTGGTACAACGGACTGATTATCGTAGTAAACGGAAAGGGAACTATCGATATCGACTATCAGACAGAAGGCGGTTCGCAACTGGCCGTGAAGATAGGTGAAGAAGAGGCCAAGTACTATGCTGCCGACATGCAAGGCAGAGTGCAGGTTCCTTATGATGTGGCAACACCACAGTATGTGTACATCTACAACAGCCAGTACACGGGTGACGAGAAAAAGGCTCCTGCAAGGGCTCGCGCCATGGCTGGCAAGAGCTGGCTGAAGATTTACAGCATGAAGATTACGCCACAGGAGCCAACAGGCATCCACAACATCTTCGTCGACAGCGAAGGACGGCCAGTAACGGTGTACGACATGAACGGCCGAAAGGTGAATTACCCAGGAAAGGGAGTGTATATTGTGAATGGAAAGAAGATCATGAAGCGTCAGTAAAGTTCTTCTTCTGAATATAGCAGCAGCGCCACAAAAAGCGCTGCTGCTTTTTTTCTACAATCCTTGTCCCACCGATTTGTCACATCGGTATAAGTTCCAACTCTCAATACACAAATAAACGCATTAAACTTTCGCTGGTTCAGAAGTTAAAAACAAAAACACATAGATTTATTTGGTATTGTCTCCAATTTAAACTATCTTTGCAGACAAGAATACCTATAAGATAATGAAAAGAATACTGCTAATCGTCCTGTTGCTTACTCTCCTATACCCCCAAGCTACAGACGCCCAAAAAACAAAGACAGATAGTCTGCTGCTCGTCATTGAACAGCACGATCGTACACGTCTCATCTCTGCTGCCAACCAACTCATGGCTTTTTACTATAAGGAGGAAACAAGTGATGAGCCTCTCCGTTTCAACCACCACACCCCATCCGACTCTATCCGTATGTACACTTGGTACTGGACTTCCGAGCACTACCTGACGCACCATAAATACCAACAAAGTATCTGCTATAGTTTGTTCGCCCTACCCCTATGCCGAAAGAGTAAAAACCAACAGCTCTTGAGCGACTGCCTGTCAGTAGCAGCCATCGCACACTTCCGATTAGGTGCCTACGAGGAAAGTATCAAATATGCTATACAGACTCTACAAATCGACGCTTAGGCGATAAGTCACGTATCAGTTCTTCACTCAACACCATCGCAGGCATCTATCTTGCTGCTCGCCTACCCCAGAAAGCACAAAACTATATTACAGAGGCTCTGAAAATCAGTCGCGAGATAAAAGACACGGCTCGTATAGCCATTCAGAGCGGAATGGCTGCAGAGATATTGCATGCTATAGGCAACGAAGCTTCCAACAAAAAGGCACTCGAATATGCGAGAACTGCTTACGAGCTCGACATGCAGCGAGGACGACCCGACCGTGCTGCCATACGTCTGTCACAACTCTCGGATGCGCTCATCGCTTTAGGTCGCTACAACGAGGCTTGCATGGCTCTCCAGGTGGCTCTTTCCGAACTCGAAAAAGTAGGCAACCGCCAGTCGCTTGCTATCTGCCATAAACAGCTCGGTCTTATAGCCCGACTCACTGGTAAGCCGAAAGAGGCAAAATGGCAATACGAAAAAGCCGTAGACCTCTTTACCGCCATCGGCGACATACGTGGAGAGAGCAAAGCTCAGCACGAACTCTACTTGCTACTCAAGGAGCAGCACCCCCAACAGGCAGCTATCCACCTACAACGTTACTCGACACTGAAAGACTCACTCTACACACGTGAAACTGCCAACCGACTGGCAGCTAACGATGCTGAGTATCGAGCACAACAACTATTGGCAGAAAGCGCCAAAGAAAGATCCCAACATCTCATCCATATAATAGTCTTCCCCCTGTTCTTGGTGATACTAATCGCTACGACAACCTTCGTGCTACTGAGAAAAAGAAAACATAAAGGAGAAGACTACGTAGCCATCACCAATCATCAAGAACAAACAGTTGATGGTGAGACTCAAGAGGCTGACGAGAAGTTTGCACAAACTCTTCGCTATGAAATAGAACAACGACTAACAGAGGGAATGATAAACCTTGAAGAACTGGCTTCTGCCATGTATATGTCACGTGGTCAACTCAACCGTCGTGTGAAAGCCCTGACGGGTCTTACCACTTCCAGCTACATCCAGAGTTTTCGTATCGACATGGCTTGCAAGTTGTTGCTACAATTCCCCGACAAGCCTATCAACGAAGTGGCACAACAATGCGGTTTCGACAACTTCTCGTATTTCAACCGCCTGTTCAAGCGCGAGAAGGGTGTCACACCATCCGAATACAAAGGTTCCTGCTAAAATCGCAACAGCAGCTATACAAAGCGTACAGTTACGCCTTTTACCATATGTATGTCTGCCCAACCTCTGCCCATTGGGGCTTACGGTATGGGTATAGACGTTACAAACGTAACACTTTTATCTTGGAAACCACTTTATTTGGCTGGCAAAGTATAATTTTAAGGTCTGATTTAACATTATTAAATATAAACATGTCAAAGAATTCCACTTTTGCGTGATTTTCTCGCTAAAAAGTTTGTATTATCAATGATTATTCGTATCTTTGC
>ULYL01050365.1_pt1 | contig 12827 bp, 9 predicted proteins | sample 1962211 | NCBI WGS metagenome assembly ULYL01 (sample SAMEA4835864, study PRJEB28245) | human gut metagenome | biome: gut microbiome; material: fecal sample | place: Denmark | collected 2008
AAGGTGAACCTGGGCTTCTTCAACCGCATTATCATAGATGACGTGATGATGCTCGACCAGAAGGGCGACAGCATGATCTGTGCTTCGCGCGTATCGGCAAAGCTCGATTTCCTGCCTTTGAAGGATGGCAAGATTTCGGTTTCATCTGCCCAGCTCTTCGGGCTCAATGCCAACATCTACAAGCAGGATGCCAAGAGCCCGATGAACATCCAGTTCGTGCTCGATTCGCTGGCTTCGAAAGATACCACCCGCCATACTCCGCTCGACCTGCACATCGGAAGCCTGATTATCCGCCATGGTGCCGTTGCCTACAACCAGCGCGATATTGCGCCTAAGCCGGGCGTCTTTTCGCCGCAGCATCTAGGCATCACCGACCTCTCTGCCCACATTATTCTGGGCCATCTCACCGACAAGGATATCCATCTGGCTGTCAAGAAGATAGCGCTGAAAGATAAATCAGGACTTCAACTCAGAAATCTGAGATTCAAACTCGATGCCGACCAGCAGCAAGCCCTGCTCAGAGACTTCAGCATCGAGCTCCCTCATTCGCAATTGCAGTTTGACGACCTGCGCGCTACCTACCGCATCGAGAACAAGCATATCGTAAAGCCTACACTCCAGTTTCAGGGCGGCATCAAGCCATCCGTCATCACGCTTGCCGATATTGCCTGCTTCGTGCCTGAACTCCGCAAGTTCAAGGATGCCCTGCAGCTTCATCTCCAGTTTTCGGGCACCAGTACATCTGCCCGCATCCATAACCTCGAATTCAAGACTCAGAGCGGCAGTCTGCTGCTCAGGGCTAACGGCCGTGTGAGCGATTGGGACCGCCTTCTGCGCTGGAAGGCAAACATCTCAGCCCTCAAGATATCAGGCGATGGCATCGGAGAGGTTTCCAGAAATCTGGGCAAACGCATCAGCATTCCGAAAGAAGTGCTGCGCCTGGGCGACATATATTATATAGGTGAAGTATATGGTGCTGGCAAGAAGGCAGGCACCCGCGGCCAGCTGAAGACCGGCGTGGGCGAAGTAGCCATCAAGGCCGAAAAGGCTGGCTCTGAGCTCAAGGCTAGCATCAACACCCAGGGCATCAACCTGGGCCGAATCCTCGACAACGGGCAGTTCGGCATCCTGGCAGCATCGCTTTCGGCTCACGGCAACAAGCAGCATTTCTATGCCAAGGGCAGCATTCCGCGCTTCGATTTCAACAAGTACAGCTACCGCAACATTCAGATAGACGGCAGCTATAACCGGGGATTGCTCGAGGGACTCGCATCCATCGCCGACCCTAACGCCAACATCCAGGTAGAAGGCTCCTACTCCATTCCGCGCAAACAGTATGCCGCAACAGCCCATGTACAGCATCTGCTGCCAACCATCCTGGGACTGAAGGTAGCCGACAAGACCTACAGTCTCGATGACATCACCGTAAGCGCCAAGAACCAGGGCAAGGACAGCTATTTTGACCTCGAAGCCCCGTTCGCCAGCATCCATGTTAACGGAGAGTACGATTACGCTACCCTCACCAAGAGCTTCACCAACCTGGTAGCCAGCAAACTGCCTACCCTTCCGGGCATCGGCAAGGTAGACAGGAGTGCGAAGAACCATTTCACCTTCCAGGCAGAAATCACCTCTACCGAGATACTGCAGCGCATGCTGGGCATTCCGCTGCAGATAGAGCAGCCCGTCTTTGCCGATGGATTCATGAACGATGCCGAGAAAACCGTCAACATCTATGCCAGCGTACCTGGCTTCAACTATGGCGGCAAAGACTATCATGGAGCCAAAGTGCGACTGCATACCATCAACGATTCGCTCAAGATAGATGCGCAGATCAGGCAGGGCAAATGGGGAGATAACGGACCGGGCATCCACGTAAAGGCAGCCGCTGCCGACAACCAGCTCTTCGCCAAGCTCTTCTACAACAACCATTCGGCCAAGCTCCCTATCCAGGGCATCATCGATACGAGGGCGCAGTTCTTCAAGAACGAAAATCAGGTTTCTACCGCCCACGTAACCATACACCCGTCTGAAATCAGAATCGACGGCACGCCGTGGGAGGTTCATCCTGCCGACATCATCTACAGCAAGAACCGCCTGCTGGTAGATCATTTCGCCGTGAGCCACGACCAGCAGCACGTCATCGTTTCCGGTCTTGCTACACCCGAGAAGACCGATTCTATCGTAGCCGACCTGAAGGATGTGGATGTGGCATACGTGCTGAACCTCATCAATTTCCATTCGGTAGATTTCACAGGCAAGGCTTCGGGCAAGGCTATCATCAAGAGCCTCTTCAACGACCCTGATGCCTACGCCCAGCTAGACGTGAAGGAGTTTACCTTCGAAAACGGACCGCTCGGTGTGCTCCATGCTGGTGTCAACTTCAACAAGGAGCTTGAACAGATTGATATTCATGCAGTTGCCGACGATGGTCCGGAGCATCAGACGCTCATCAACGGATACGTCTCGCCTAAGCGCAACTATATCGACCTGGGTATCGATGCCCAGGGCACAAGCATGAAATTCCTCGAGAATTTCTGCGGCAGTTTCATGAACCAGGTAGAAGCCTGGGGCGATGGCCATCTCAATGTGGTGGGCGATTTAAAAAACATCAATCTCGTGGGCGATATTACTGCTCACGGCAAGGTGCACCTCAAGCAGCTCAACACCGATTATACCTTCGATGCGCTCCATGCCCACGCTATCCCAGATGATATCCTCATAGAGAATGATACCATCTTCGACCGCAACCGCAACATAGCCATCCTGAGCGGAGGCATCCACCACAAGCACCTCACCAGGCTGAGCTATGACCTCGATATCAAGGCGCACAACTTCCTGGGCTTCGATACCCGCGAGTTTGGCGACAACACCTTCTATGGCACCATCTATGCCACGGGCGAGGTAGGCATCCACGGCAAGAGCGGCGAAACCGTCATCGATATCAACGCCGAGCCCGAACCGGGCAGCATCTTTGTATATAATGTGGCAAGTCCGGACGCCATCAGCGACAAGAGCTTTATCCACTGGCACGAGATTGTGCCCGATATCATGGACAGCTTGAACGGGGCTCCAACCACGAAACAGAGAGAGGATGACATCGATTTCGAATCGGATATGCGCATCAACTTCCTCGTAAACACCAACCAGAACCTCACGCTCAAGCTGATCATGGACGAGCAGTCGGGCGATTACATCACCCTGAACGGAGATGGCGTAATTCGCGCCAACTACTTCAACAAGGGCTCGTTCGACATGTTTGGCAACTATGTGGTAGACCACGGCACCTACAAGCTCACCATCCAGAATCTCATCAAGAAGGAGTTCGAGTTTATGCCGGGCGGCACCATCGCCTTCGGTGGCAACCCATACAACGCCCCACTCAACCTGCGGGCTAAATATACCGTAAACGGAGTGCCGCTGAGCGACCTGCGCATAGGCCGTTCGTTCTCGGGCAACAACATCCGCGTAGACTGTCTGATGGACATCACCGGCACGCCTCAATCGCCTAAGGTAGATTTCTCGATGGACCTGCCTACGGTTAACAGCGATGCGAAGCAGATGATCTACTCTATCATCAATTCGCAGGAAGAGATGAACCAGCAGGTGCTCTATCTCTTGGGCATCGGCCGGTTCTACGCCCAGACCAACAACAACCAGGTGAGCGAGGATGGCGAACAGCAGAGTCAGACATCGCTGGCGATGCAGAGTCTGTTGAGCGGCACCATCTCGCAGCAGCTGAACACCGTACTTTCCAACGTGGTGAAGAGCAACAACTGGAATTTCGGTGCCAACATATCTACGGGCGATGAAGGTTTCAACAATGCCGAATATGAGGGCATTCTGAGTGGCAAGCTGCTCAACAACCGGTTACTCTTCAATGGCCAGTTCGGTTATCGTGACAATCCGAATGCCACACAGAGTTTCATCGGTGATTTTGACCTCCGCTACCTCATCTTCCCTAACGGCAACCTCGCCATACGCATGTACAATCAGACCAACGACCGCTATTTTACGCGCAACAGTCTGAACACGCAGGGTCTCGGTCTCATCATGAAGAAAGACTTCAACGGCTGGCGCGATTTCTTCGGCATCAAAAAGAAGAAGAAGAAAAAGAAATAAAAGCCAAAAAGAGGGTGTGTCATAACCAGATGACTCACCCTCTTTTTATTTTCAGATAACCGTAATCCATACAGATTCCCCCTGCTCCCTGGCCTCGGCGATGCGGCTGATGAGGCGGTTGAGCCAGATGCGGGAGTTCACTACCATTCCCCTGAACTTGTTCTCGCCCCAGGATGCAGCCTTGCGTGTCGTCAGGATAATTGCCTGCATGGATGCGGATGCCCTCGAAACCGGGCACTCCCTGAACGAGAGGCAGAAAACACTTAAACCTGGGCGACGGGGTAACAAGCAGCGGATAAGTGCCCTCGGGTATCGCCGTCTTGCCCCGAACCTTGCGCGCTATCTTGCCGCTCACCCTGCCCGAACGGGCATCCACTTCTGTAGGGCTCAGCGTGATGCCCAGCAGATTGCGCCAGGTAGGCTCCAGCGTATCGCAGAAATAATGCTCCTTATCCAGCAACGAGCGGTCGAAGGTATCGCGAAATTCACGCTTGTCTTCCAGACGCCTGCTGAAACTCTGGCGGCTCTCTACCTCCTCCTCTTTCAGAAGATAAAGATGACCTATCGTATAGGTCTTCTTCTTGGCTATTCGCTTTACTATTATTTCCATAAGCTTATTCTTTATTGAGAAGATAACTTCTGTTGTAATGTACCTTGCGGAAAATTAAACTGTCAGTGTCAGTGTCAGCAGTTTCATCTTTAAGCAGCTTCACCACATATCCGCGCGATACCCACTGGTAAACAGCATCCATCGTACGCTTGCGGTTGTCGTCGAACCCCTGCTCCCTGCGCAGATTGGCATAATCCTTGAGCGAGAACTGTTCGGGCAGCATCTCAAGCATATTCTTCGGACCCCTCGGTGCTGTCTTAGGCACGCTGTCCTGCTCTCTGTCTGCATCGTAAATCATCTGTCCAAATAATTTCAACTTACAGTAGAGGTCATAACGCTCGCTCCAGCGCACGAAATCTGCGATGGATTTCTCCCATTTCATGCCGTTTGCCACATACAGCACGCATGCCTTCAGATAGGCGATGACATTGGCTCTGAACGAGAGATTCTCGAATACCACATCCTGCGACAGACGGGCAAACTGGGCATTTTCATCCAGAAGCGTCTGAGCCAGCTTGCGGGCTCCAGGGCAGTCTACCAGTCCTCTAGCCTTCACCAGATTGTCGATATAGGGCTTCAGCTGTTCATCGAAGGCTGCATCATAAGTGCCGTATACCGGAAGCTCCGAACCGCATGGACGGCGCTCGATGGTGCTGAACGAGATACGGCTGATAGGACCATCCGTTACCACCCTTTTGAAATATTCGCGACACTTTTTCGGGGTGCAGCAGGCATTCCAGTTGAAGCGCACCTTGATGGTTTCGGTAACGCTCTGTGTGCCCACTCTGTCCTGTCCGTAATTACCCAGATCGAAGGCAAGCTCCATGATGCGGAAGTGCTGGTTAGTCTTGCCCTTCAGCGCATCGAAGAGGTTCAGCTCGTTCAGTTTTGAATAGAGGAAATGGTTCTCAGCCTCCTTCATTCTGAGCACAAAGGCAGGGTTCGTCATATCAATATTAACCTCTTGTATAACAAGTCCTTGCGGTCTTTCTCTCTTGTCTTTATTCGAGCCTTTGCGGTTGCATTCATCTTTCCATAGTCGCTCTCTTTCTCTCTGTTCAGCATCCCGCTTTCTGATGTCAGCCATGATGTGGTTGATAGGTTGCGTGATGGCTTCCTTTCCGCTTCCAGTAGGGGCACACAAGATAGAAGAAATGGTAGCCTCATGCTCTACATTATCGAGATAGCGGAATCGGGTTTCGCAGAGATGCGATGCCAGTGGCGGGAAGATGGCCTGCGATACGGCCGGACGGTAAATCCCCGGTGTTTTCGAAATCAGGAGTCTGATGAGTTTGGGCAATTTTTCCGGCATCTGATGAATATGATAGAAGTAAGATTCCGGATTGTTGATATCGCCGAAATCGCTGTCATCATAGTTGGCAGAAAGCGTATTCATCTCTTCATTCCTTACCAGCTCTACGGCCTTGCTCACGATGCTGGGCATTCGGTAGCTCTGCTTTCTGTTGCAGGCACTCTCCACGGTTATGAACGCCCTCTTCCGGTCTTCGCCAAAGGTTGGAATCACCTGCTTGATCCATTCCGCATTATCATCGCAGAGATAGCGGAGATAGCAGCTTAATGTAAAGATAAACGAGTTTCTGGAGCCATGTTGCGGCTCTCCTCCCAGCAGCTCTATCAGCTTCTCTATGATAACCGGATAAGGCACCCCCTGGTATTCCTTGGGATAGCTGGCAGGAGCCTTCTTGCTTCCAGCAGCCCCGCTTTCAGCGCCCGTGCTTCCTTCAGCAGCAGCCTTCTTGCTTCCAGCACCCGTGCTCCCTTCAGCAGCAGCCCCGCTTCCTTCAGCAGCTCCCTCCGGTCTCCCGTCAGGCAGCCCCCGTTCCGGGGCTTTCCAAGCCCCGTCCCCCTTCAGTTCTCCGTTCTCCCTGCTCCGGGTTGCAGCCTCTCTATCCTTAAACAGCTCCTCTTCATTAATAAAGAGGATATAGTCCTCGGGCACGATGAACGAAGGCCGAGCCAGGTCCTTCACGCAAGAATCATAATCCTTATCCTCCAGCTGCTCCGACATCCATTTCTGCGCATCAGCCAGGTTCATTCCCCCCGGGATAACGAAGACAAGCCTCAGCCCTTCGAGCGAAGGCGTAACATGAACCAGCAGGATGCATTCCAGCACCTCAGGCTTATTCTGCTTCAGCTCCTGGCTCTTCGTCTTCCACCACCCTCTCGGGTCGGGAATATGGTCTTTGTCGTAGATAGAAAGCCCGCTGGGAATGGCATCAGCATTCAGTCGTCGGCCGTTCTTGAAGGTAGCATGCGGAGTGAGAATCGGGAGTTTAGCCTTCAGCTTCGTCTTCAGCGCCACATAATCATCCTTGCTCATCTCGCCTCTGCGCAGGCTCTCAAGTGCGTCTTCTATCTCGGCGCAAGTCTTCACCACCACACCGCTCTGGGCTGCCTGATGAAAGAGCTGGGGCGTACAAACCTGTACCGCCCTGCTCCTTACACTTTCGGATATTCCAAAACTCATAGACTAGCAATTTTTCGTTACAAACTCACCGGCAATCTCACTCTCTTTGCAGATAACCTGAGCCGGCATAACCTCGGCTTCTCTGCGGCTGATACGCAGATGCATTCTCACATCCTCATCGCCCACGCTGGCACTTCCATGAGCCAGCCGTATAAACTTGCGTTGTTTCCGCGTTTCGCTATTGCTGGCGAATGCGTTGAAATTACCCTCCTTGGGGCTGACCAGGGCGATAGAGCCCTTCTTGCGTTTGCCCTGCGTCAGGAGAGCCTGATACAAAGCATCTGAAATCTGAATCTTAATATACATAATTCTTTATTTTTTTATAATAAGCAAAACTCTATAAACTATTAACTGTCAACTATTAACTAACATCAGAATGGCTGCACTTGCTCAAACTCCGAGATATGCGTCTCGCCATAATATCTGCCGTTATACTCCCTCACGCTGTGGCGGAGCCCGATGCCCAGCACATCGCCTTCCTTAGCCGTAAACTTGTCTACCGCATCGCCGAAGAGCCGCGCCACATACCGGTCGGGATGAACCGCATTCTCCATTGATTCCACCACTACCTCGCGAGATTTCCAAGGATTACCTGTCTGCTGGCTTACACCACTCTGAACGTCAAGAAGCTTGACTACTTTCATCTTTTTCATAAACTTAAAATTTAAAAATTAATAAATCATATTTACGGACAAAAAAATGCCCCGCAACCAGACTTGTCATCTGATTACGGGGCAAAGGTACGGCTTTTTCACCTATGGGATTAATAGGAAAAATGGGATTAATATTAATCCCACATTTTTTTTCTGTCATTGAACTTTCGCAAGTGGTTTCAATCTTTCATCCTACACATATTCTCTTCAAAAAATGCATCCACCAGCTTCTCCATATCGGAATCCTCATTCGGGAGGTTTTTGTTGAAGACATTATTAAATGTCTTGCCTATTGTATCAACCCCGATTTGGCAGTCATCGGTCAGGAACCTGAAGATGGTGTTCACTCCTACCGCTCGCTTGCGGGGAATTACCCCATATTCTTTCCAATGATCAAGGAAGGAGAAGATGGCGATGTTCAGGGGCGAATTTCTACTAGCACTGGTAGGCAGTTCTGCTAACCCATTCTGCTTTAGGAATGTGCGGAAGAGCTCAGCCTGTTTGCGGGTTTTAACCTCGTCCTTGATGTAGAAGTTTTCGTCAAGGGCAAAGAGATACTCGCTCTTTCTGCCCCAACCAGTTTCCTTCCGGCTGATGCCAGCAGCCGCATCCTTTTCTACTTTTCGCTCATCTTCACCAGCAGCAGCCTTAAAATCAGCAGCATTCTTAAAGTCAGCAGCAGCATCCGCCTTAAAGTCTGCATCCGCCTCGAAGTCAGCAGCAGCCTCGAAGTCAGCTTCAGCAACATCTTCCGCCTCGAGGTCCTCATCCTCCGAACAGTCAATCAGCTGTACAGAAGAAACCGTCTGTCCGCCTCTCTCTCCATCTTTCGGAGGATATACATTCACCACGCCAAAGATATTCTGCTGATCAACATGCTCGTTGTAAAAAGCCCCAGGGCATATAATAATCTTATCTCCACTCATAATCATCTCCTTCTAATCTAAATCTTCTACGTTTGTATCTAGGCAGAGAATCCATCAAATCCGCCTCAGGAAGAGAACCCCGCAGGTCCGCCTCAGGAAGAGAATCCCGCTTGTCCATCTTAGGATGAATATCCTGATGATGAACCTCAGCATTGTACACCCCGCCTTTTTCTACCCTAATATTGTTAGGTCTAGGTTCATTCTGTTCCTTTGCAACTTGTTCACGACTGCCAAAAATGCCTTGAATCATATCCTTCAGTTCGCGATGTATAGATTCATGTTTGCCAAAGCAATCATCTGTCATATGGTTTAACAGCCCCATACATTTAAAAGTCTGCGAATCATCTATCGCAGTCTTCATATCTTTAACAAATCTGATACCGGAGTCAATCATTTCTCTGGCAAATTTTTCTTTCACCTCAGATACATCGACCTGCATGGCTGTATCTTTACGTTCTGCATCTTTCTTCATGCGACGAATGGTGATATCCTTACAGCTGATTTCATCTCTTGCTTCATCAAGTTTCTTACTGAGTTTCTGGTTTTCCGCCTGAGTCTCTTCCAGTTTATATTCCAGCATGCTGCATTCCGCCATAGCCTCTCCCTGACCCCGAGCCAGCTCCTTATTTTTCGTCTGAGCCTCACCCAAGTCATGAGCCAGCTGCTGGTTTGCCTTTTGAGTCTCATCAAGTTTCTGAGCCAGCTGCTGGTTTGCTTTCAGAATATCTTCACTATTCTTCGCCAGCAGCTTGTTTGATTCCTGAGCCTGATATAGTTTATACGCCAACTGCCTGTTTTCCGCTTGAGTTGCTTCCGAGTCATGAGCCAGCTGCTGTTTTTCCGATTGAACCTTATCCAGCTTCTGAGCCAGCTGCTGTTTTTCCGATTGAACCTCGCGAAGTCTATGCGCCAGCTGCCTGTTTCCCGCCTGAACCTTATCAAGACTCTGAGACAGCTGCTTATTTTCCTTCTTAGCCTCATCCAGATTCTGAACCAGCTGCTGATTTTCCGATATAAGACTATCAGAGATACGCTACTTTGAAGCTAGCTTCTCATTTAGCTTGCGAATCTCTTCTTCCTTCGCCATTATATACTGTTCGAATCCAATCTTCAGTTTCTGGCTAACGTCATCAATCATACCGAGGTAGGTGCTAACAGAAATCTGTTTTTCCCCCTTTTTATCCTCCACCTTCTCTTTCTGCATCTTCGCAGTAGTATTTTTTTCCTTACACAACTCATAAAGAGTTTTCACCTTAGGATAAACAATGTAATGTTCATCATCAGCTCCATAATTAAGGCTATGGTCCCCTTCGAATACTTCTCTCATAAATATAATTTTTGTTTAAATTGTGTTTTTAGGGTAAAGTATAAGATGCGGTTCCGGTTCGGGGGTTCAAGTTTGTTGAGCTTGGGCTCGGGAAACAAAGCTGCAGGGCCTCATCCTTTATCTAAAAATATTTAGTTGTTAATACAATTCCCGCTTAAAGCGAAAAAGTAGCGCAAAGGTATATATAATTTTTTGAATGACCAAACAAATGAACACATTTTTTCTATCATTTTCTGACACTGACACTGACAGTTATTTTTTCCGAGGGTAGTAAAAGAGTAAGAAGAGAAGTTATATTTATATATATATAAAAATATAAAATATTATATTAACATTCTTTTACCTATTAGTGCAGCTAGCAGAAACAAAAACTGTCAGTGTCAGTGTCAGCAAAACGCAGCACCAGAATCACCCTCCATAGCGTTTCTCTCTGCGCTAATCTATGACTTATCCCTCATAACTCTAAGAGTAGCGAGCCCCTACTCTATATTTTTTGTTTTATTAACGAGAATCGCTCCCCGCCGCCCTCTCGCCTCGCCTCCCCGCCTGCCCCCGTTCCCTGCGATTCCATCGCAGGTCCCCCTCCCTTCTCTTCCTCCCTCCATCCCCTTTGCTGAAAACAGCCCTTATCTGCAACCTGAAATTTGGCAGTTACAGAAAAAATGCGTATCTTTGCATCGTGATTAGGAAAAGCCTCATCAAGCTCCGGACAAAAGATGGCGGCGGCTTCCCACACACCCTAAACATAAACACTAAAAAAAACATTAAACACTAAAAGAACATGGAACAGAAAGGAACATTGAAGTATCGTAAGATTCAGCGTACACCACAGAGTGGAGAAAACGCAGGTAAGAAAAAGTGGTATGCCACCTCAGTAACCGACCGCGAAGTAGATTTCGAAGGCTTCGTTTCTCACATCGCCGACCACGGCTCGCCATATAGCCGAGGCACCATCCACGGTGTACTGATGGATGCTCTCGACCACTTGCAGGAGTTGATTCTCGACGGCAAGAGCGTCCGCCTCTCAGGTCTCGGCCTCTTCTCCATCGGCATGAGTTCAAAAGCGGAAGACACCCGCGACAAGGTAACCGCTGCCAGCGTTGAGGGCGTTCACCTGATTGTACGCAACACCAAAACCTGGAGCAACTCCGAGCTCAGAAAGAAGTGCAAGATTGAAGAGTATGGCGCCTTCACCGGCACCGACAACACCGGCACTCCTGGCGGCTCAACCCCGGGCGGCTCAGGAACCACCGGTGGCACGGGCAGCGACGGTCAAGGCTCTGAATCAAGCGGCGGCACTACCGGCAAGGACGATACTGGCGACGGCCTTGAATAGTCCAAGGATAGACTGGCTAGGGTGCTAGCCCCTAGCCCAGCCTATCCGCCCACAAAAAGTCAACATTCAACACTCAACATTCAACATTCAAAAAAAATGAAAGCGAACACCTGGAAAACAATTCTGCAGATAGCCATCAGCATCCTGACCGCTATCGCTACTACGCTCGGAGTAACGAGCTGCATGGGATAAAAAAAATGAGTTAAAGAATTATAAACATTTATTCATATCAGCTGACATCGGATTTTATTCACTAACTTTGCATCAGATATATACATTAGAATTCTTTACAAACAATAAAATGGAGAATAAAATAACGAAAATGGAGCGGGGAATGCAGCGACGCACCGAACTGCTCCTGGGAAAAGATAATCTTGAGAAAATTCAGAAGGCAAGAGTGCTCATCTTCGGTATCGGAGGAGTAGGATCATGGTGCGCTGAAGGACTCCTGAGAAGCGGCGTGAGAAACATCACAATCGTAGACAGCGACAGGGTATGCGTAACCAACTGCAACCGCCAGCTGATGGCTACAAGCCGAACCATAGGCGAAGTGAAGGTAGAGGCGCTGCGCAACCGACTGCTCGAAATCAACCCCGATGCCAACATCACAGCCTATCAGAAAATATATCAGGCAGAAACTGCCGATGAATTCCACATGGAGCAATACGACTTCATCATCGATGCCATCGACTCGCTCAAGGATAAGGCTGACCTCATTCTGCGTGCCACTGCCCTGCCTAAGGAAATCACCTTTATATCTTCTATGGGAGCTGCCCTGCGCACCGACCCATTCATGGTAAGAAAATCTGAATTCTGGAAGGTGGATGGAGACCCGCTGGCAAGAGCACTGCGAAAGAAATTCAAGAAGAACAAAACCTTCCCACGACGAAAATTCCAGTGCGTATACAGTGAAGAAAAACCGATGCAGAACCAAGGTGTGAACAAAGCCTGCGGCACGGGCGGATGCCTATGCCCGAAAGCTAAACTGATTAGCGGAGAGCGCGGTACCGATACTGCCGTATATGATGCTCCGGGCGACCAGCAACTGGTAGAACACGAATGGTGCTCTACTAAGGCACAAATCAACGGTTCGCTCTGTCACATCACCGCAACCTTCGGAATGGCTATCGCAGGAATGGTCATCAACCACATCATTGAATAACTGTTTTTCTTTACAACAGTCACTTGAAAAGAAACTTACAAAACATACGCAAAAGGCGAGGCGCTTTCACAAGTTCCCCGCCTTTATTTATTATTCAAGTTCAGAAGTTTCTCGGGAGTAGTCTTATCGGCGTTCGCCTCTATTCGTCTCTTCATATCTTCAAAGAATAAAGGTTAAATCCGATAAATCTTGTTAAACAAATTCTA
>ULYL01022895.1_pt1 | contig 12797 bp, 4 predicted proteins | sample 1962211 | NCBI WGS metagenome assembly ULYL01 (sample SAMEA4835864, study PRJEB28245) | human gut metagenome | biome: gut microbiome; material: fecal sample | place: Denmark | collected 2008
TATCACGGCATCAACAGCTATTCCTTTACCAATAGGGAGTACGTGGAATATGGTGTGAATAAGCAGAATAACAAGGCATTCTTCAACGTCTATGGTGATATGTATGTAGGTGATAGACCTACAAAGGAGAATGGCTATGAGGGCAGCTCTTATATCAGATATGATAGCAGCACTAAGCAATTGTCTGTTAAAGGTAAGATTTCCGCTAAATCCACTGTGGATGGCAAGGAATTGTCTCAGTATTTCAAGAAGATTGCCGACTTGCAGAATCAGGTGGATGGTGCTATCGAAACGTGGTTCTATGATGGTGTTCCTACCTTGGAGAATGCCCCAGCCATCAGTTGGAAGACCGATAAGGATAAAGAAATCCATCTTGGCGACCTTTACTACGACAACAAGACGGGCAAGGCATACCGCTTTGCCAAGGATAGCAACACCTATAAGTGGACTATCATTACAGATACCGACATCGCCAAAGCCCTTTCCGATGCAAGAATGGCACAGGAGACCGCAAACGGGAAGATGAAGGTGTTCAGCGTTCAGCCTACGACACCTTATCAGGTTGGCGATATATGGGTTAATGCCACTTATCCTTCTGACGGAAGTACATACAAGAATGAGGTGTTGCGCTGCCAGACCGACAAGAAGGCTGGTTCTCAGTTCGCTATTGCCGATTGGATTAAAGCTTCCAAATACACCGATGACACCGTGGCTAACGCAGCAAAGAAGGCAGCGGAAGAGGCGAAGAAGGCGGCAGAGACCGCACAGACGAACATTACGAATCTCGGCAAAACCGTCACCATCAACAAGAAGGCATTCGATAGCTATGTCAAGGATGGCTACCTAGAGCCTTCCGAGATTGCGGCTATGGCGCAGGATTCCAAGCGACTTGAAGATGATTTCTCAGCCGCTGAGAAGTCATACAATGAGGTGAAGGGAGCAGAGGTGCTGAAGAGCACCAAGGAACTTACCAACCTCAACACCGCTTTTGCTACCCTCACTACTGCCAAGTCGGAACTCGTTACGTATCTGTCAGACATATCAAGCAGATACAATGCGGCTGATACTAACGGCAAGGCTACTATCGTATCTGCCGTGGGAACGAAGTTTACTAACTTCCAAAGCGCATATTCGGCATTTTACGATAAGTTGGGTTTGGCAAACGCCTATATCACTAGCAAGATATATGGCGACTTGAAGCAGAATATTACCGACCTTGCAGGCTACAAGTATATCAAGGACGCACTCGGTCAGACAACAGATATTGATGGCGGTCTTGTAATGACAACACTCCTTGCTTTGAGAGACGCAGACGGAAACGTTCAGAGTGGTATCAACGGAGCGATAGACACGAACAGAGGAAAGAAGAGCATCGCAACTTGGTGGGGTGGTCAGATGGTGGATAAGGACTACAATAGCGGAAGCCTTACTCCTGCTACTTCCCTCGTTCGCTTTGACGGTTCGGGCTATCTCGCAAATGGTGCAATCTGGTGGGACGTGGACGGAAAGGTTCACGCTGACCCTACATCATTTATCATCAGCGAGAAGAATCTTGGCGCATACCTTGCATTCTTTGAGCCTACATGGAAGAGCGGTAGCAATGGCACTAACATAAAAGACCTTGTGGCTTTGACTCCGCAAGCTCCTTTTACGACACTCAGCGTAAGCAATGATTTGTTGGTAGAGGGAAAGCTTAAGATTGGTAGCATTACCCTCAGCGTGGTAAATGGTGCTTTGAAGATTGATGGCAATGTGTATTCCACAGGTGGCATGAGCGCATACGGCGAGGGCACTAGCAATGGTGGTGGCTTGAACGGAAGCATCGTTCCTTTCGACAAGGCTAAGTCCTTGACGGCACAAAACGAGGGAACGGAGATTGCTTCAGCTTGGTCTATCAAGAAGCTCTATGATATGATTAACAGCATTGATGTCACAGGACAGCTGGCTGACTACTTGAAGAAGACGGAAGCATCTACCTTGTATCAGCCAAAGGGGAACTATCTCACCTCCCACCAAGACATCAGCGGAAAGAGTGACAAGACACATACGCACAGCGTGAAGATTAATGGTGTCACGAAGACCATAGCAGCCACAGGTGGAACAGCCGTTGACTTGGGAACTTACCTTACTTCTCATCAGTCCTTGGCTGCTTACTTGAAGTCTGCCGATGCGGAGAAGACCTATAGCAAGTTGGGACATACCCACGCATTCAGCGAGATTACGGGAAAGCCAACAACACTTGCTGGCTATGGAGTCACCGATGGAGTCAATGCGGTATCGGTCACAGGCAATGGGAACGCCGTTACTAGCGCAAGCATAGACGGTCACACCTTGACTTTGACAAAGGGAAGCACATTCTCCCTCAGCGGTCACACCCATACCTTCGCTAGCTTGACCTCAAAGCCTACTACAATAGCAGGATATGGCATCACGGACGCTTATACCAAGGCGCAAGTGGACTCGACCATTGCTAAGTATCTCCCTCTTGCAGGAGGAACGATAACAGGTGCGCTTACCGTCAACGGCATCGCTACCTTCAAGAGCAAGGTTGCCATTGGCGACATCTACATCATCAACGATGGAAGCGGCAATCTCTACGTTCAGAAGACGGACGGAAAGACCGCCGCCAACTTCTATGCGACAGGCGGCATCACGGCTTTCGGTGCTTCTTCCGTCAGCGGTGGCACAGGAGGCGGATTGAACGGCTCTGTCCTTGGCTTCGAAAAGGCTACAGCCATGACTTCCGCCGACAATGGAGACAGCAGCAAGACGGAAGTTTCATTCCTTGCTACTGCTTGGAGCATCAAGCAGCTCAACGACAAGATAAACGCATTCGGAACAGGCGTGTTCTCCGACTATCTTACGATAGCAGCTGCCAAGGCTACCTATCAGCCAAAGGGCAATTATCTGATTTCGCATCAGACCATCTACGGCTTGACTATTCAGAAGAATGGCACAAGCCTAGGCACTTACACCCCTAACTCTGCCGCGAAGACCATAAACGTAACCGTTCCTACCAAGCTGTCCGAACTCAGCAATGATAGCGGATATACAAAGAACACTGGTACGGTTACATCGGTTGCTATCTCTGTCCCTACAGGTCTTTCGGTCAGTGGCTCGCCTATCACGACCCATGGAACTATTGCCATTTCCCTTGCTTCGGGCTACTCAATACCAACTACAGCCAAGCAGACGAATTGGGACAAAGTGTATAATTGGTATACTGGTATCACGGCTACGGACACGGACGACATCATCAATAAGTGGCAGGAGGTTATTGCGTTCCTTGATGGCATATCCTCGTCTACAGATCTCAACGCTATTGTCGATGGCATCAACACTTCAATTTCCAATGAGGTAACGAGGGCTAAGGCTGCGGAAAGTACTTTGACTACAAATCTTAATAGTGAAATTACAAGGGCCAAGTCTGCTGAGTCTACGTTGACAACAAACCTCAATGCCGAGATAACTAGGGCAAAGGGCGCAGAATCCACCTTGACAACGAATCTCAACAATGAGATAACTAGGGCGAAGAATGCGGAAAACACCTTGAATAACAAGTTCGCTAATTACCTTCCTCTCGCAGGTGGCACTATGACTGGTGTGCTCGCCTTAAAAGGCGGTATGTTTGAGGATGCTTACAATGGTGCGTTGAACATGCAGAACTCGGACATTTTCGGTCTTAACAGCATCTACACGTCTGACAAGTCCGACTCGCAAGCGGAAGGCATTCACTTCTATAGGGACGCTACCCATGTGGACACTCTCCGCATGATGGACGGCAAGCTGCTCTTCACCCCTAATAGGGAATTGGGAAAGACCGCAACCGAGTATGAGGTTATTCATAGCGGAACGATTGGCAATCAGTCTGTTAACTATGCGAAGTCGGCAGGAAATGCAGATACTCTTGACAACATTCATGCAAGTGGTCTCTTTACGGCATTAGCTAACAGCGGAAACAACATTTCCGTCACGATAGGAGGAACTAACAAGACCTTGACGGTTGGCTATGCGACAAAGGCGGCACAGCTTTATACGGCTCGTACCTTGTGGGGGAATAGCTTTGACGGCACGGCTAACATAAGCGGACAGATTACATTCCCTAACGTGACAAGTGGTTTTGCAAATGGCGTGAAGTGGCAGGTAGGAAACAACGACTATGCCATCATTCGTGGTGGTGCTACTGGGTCAGATGGCGGCTACTTGGAGATTGCAACGGCAGATGGAACCAACGAGCCTATTTACGTTCGCCAATACTCGGGTGCGTTCACCACAATCAAGCGAACCTTGACGCTCTTGGACGCATCGGGAAACACAATATTGCCTGGCAAGTTGAACATCGGTGGCATTGTGGTGGAATATGATGCTACAAACAAGGCTTTGAAAGTGAATGGCAACTTGTATGCTACTGGAGGTATCACAGCCTACGGAGAGGGAAGTGCTGGAACAACAGGAAGCAACAACTTCTCGGCAAAAGCGTATGCCGATTCCATCAAGCTCACAAGCGAGAACCTTAGCGAGATTGCAAGTGCCTATTCCATCGCCGTGCTTAACAACTCGTTGAACGCTGCCATTGGTAGAATCTCCACCTTGGAGGGTGGTAGCGCAACAAGCATTGAAACCACAGGCTCAGGCAATGCCGTAACTAGCGTGTCGAAGAGTGGAACAAAGATAACCTTCACAAAAGGCTCTACATTCTCGCTCAATGGGCATACACATACTTTTGCAAGTTTGACCTCTAAGCCTACAAGTCTCAGTGGATATGGTATCACAGACGGTGTGAATGCCGTTAGCGTAACAGGCTCGGGCAATGCCGTGACAGCTGCATCTGTTAGTGGGCATACCTTGACCTTGACGAAGGGTAGCTCATTCAGCTTGTCTAACCATACTCACTATATAGGAACGACACAGGTACAGGGCAGCAGTGCCGAGCAAGCATTGACTGGAATAACCAAGATTGACAACATCTTGAAGTTGTCAAAGGCTACCGTCACCGTCAACACAAGCCACAAGGCTGAGCAGAATCGCTTGGTGATTTATGGAACTACCTATGGCAACGATGCAAACTACATCAAGTCGGCTGGAAAGCTGTCCTATGGCGATGGCGGTCCACAATTGGTTTTCTCGACTAGCGAGCATCCAGACGCAAGTGGCGTGCAATCGGCTGCATTGGTTTATACTGACCATGACACGATTGGAACAGGAGTAAGCCTTTCGTTCGTGACGAACCAAGGCGACGCTTACTTCATCGCTCCACACATCAAGGCTCTCACGGCATTCCAAGGAAACCTTGCGTGGAGCTATATCACCAACAAGCCAACCACCTTGTCGGGATTTGGCATAACTGATGGCTTGCGCTCGGTTACTCAGCCAAGTGGAAGCAATGTGTTCGTGACTGGCATATCCACCAGTGGAACAGCCATCACCTACACCAAGAGCTACACGAAGAAGAGCCTTTCTGCGGTGGGCACTTCGGGATGGACTAACGCATCGATCGATGGCAACATCATTCCTGACATGAGCTTCATAGCTTACTGGAACGGAGCATATAGTGGCACAAGTTCAAACCTCGCCTATTGCAACAAGGGTGCTTTCGGCTCGTTTGCCATCAAGAACAGCCTTGCTTTCTCTGAACTCACCAACAAGCCAACAACGATAAGTGGGTACGGCATTACTGATGCTTATACGAAGACGCAGGTGGATGCCATCGCCGCAAAGTACTTGCCTTTGACAGGTGGAACGCTCACTGGGCAGCTTAAGATTGTGGCAAGCGCATTGAATGGTGCTTACAATGGATTGCTCATTGGCGATGATTGCTACATTGGTGATTGCAACATAGCTAACACTATCGGCTTCAGGGGTTCTACAAACAACAATGCAGGAATGGTCAAGTTCGGCAAGGGAGGTATGCAATTCGGTTACAACGGCTGGAATCACATAGCTTCGACTACCGCACAATGGACAAACTTCAATGCGGATTTGCTCGATGGTTGGCACAAAGACAACATCGTATGGTCGGGAGCGGTAAACAGCAACACCGCAAGCCTTTCCCACTATTGGGCGAAGTTGTTTGACATTACCGTCACAGGCAACCAATATGATGATAGAAGTTTCACGTTCCTCTTCTCCAACGGATTTAACGATACCTATTCGGTTGTCGTGTTGAGAATCCGTCAGAATGGAGCGAAGGACTCTGGGGCATACAACTTTAACATATCCTTGCGTGAGTTGGTTGGAAACATGTCTTCAAGGTTGCGTGTGTACTACAACAATGCAACTGGCAATGTTCAACTTTGGGGAAATTGCCAAGGTCAATATGGAAGTCTGTCTTACACAATCATCAAGAAGACAGGACGCTCGTCTGCCGATTTCACAAGCCAAGGAACTTTGGTGACAAATACATCGTTCTCTGCGGCTCAAAGCTTGCCAGCAACCACAGGGGATAGCCCTTACACCTTGCTTGATGGTGCTACGAGAATTGGCATCGTGAAGCAAGCAGACCAACTTGTAACGGCTCGCTCGCTATGGGGTCAGTCCTTCAACGGAACAGCAAACGTGAGCGGCAACATGACAGGTGTGGGCAACATCAATACTTCCGCAGCACCAGCAGGAACTATCTACACAAACAACTGGTTCAGAAGCAAGGGAAGCACTGGTTGGTATAGTGAAGACCACGGCGGCGGTTGGTACATGAGCGACAACACTTGGATTCGCAACTTTGGTGGCAAGGATGTATACCTCTCCAACAAACTTAGCGTGAATGGTAACGTCGGCATCGGAACGACCTCACCATCTTACAAGCTGCATGTTGTTGGCGACATCTACACAACAACCAAGGTGAACATCAACGGCATCGTCTTGGAGAAGGATTCGGACGGTAACTTGAAGGTCAACGGAAACCTCTATGCCACAGGTGGAATAAGCGCATACGGAACTAGCTCTGCTGGAAGTGGCGGTGGATTGAGCGGTAGCGTTCTCGCATGGGACTCCGCTATCAAGATGCCGAATGCAACGAACGGAAGTTCAGACACTACCAAGACGGAATCATCTTTCTTGGCTAGTGCTTGGTCAGTAAAGAAACTTTACGACAAGGTTACTAGCTTGGAGGGTGGCTCGGCAATGAACGTAAGCGTTAGTGGAAGTGGCAACGCCGTGACCTCTATCAGCAAGAGCGGCACTACTATCAGTGTGGTTAAGGGTAGCACGTTTAGCCTAAGTGGGCATACCCACAAGTGGGCAGACATCACGGATAGACCATCTTCGTTGAAGAACCCAAGTGCCCTCTCATGGAGCGGATATTCAAGCGGAAGCTATGATGGTAGTGCAGCAAAAAGCATAAGCATTCCGAACAACACGAACCAATTGACGAATGGAGCAGGATTCATTACGGCTAGCGCAAGCATCACAGGTAACGCCGCAACAGCAACCAAGGTGAACCACTCCCTTTCGGTCTTCGGCAAGTCATTCAATGGTTCGGCTGATGTGACCGTTGCGGACACGGACTTGATTGCTTCCATATCAACAGCCACATCGAACTTGACCGACAAGACGGAGATTCTTACCTCCTATGCTAACGATAATGGATTCAATGAAAGCAACGCCAAGAACAAAATACATAGGAGACCAGCGTCTGCAATATGGGGCTACATCAACAGCAAGACTATCTCCAATGCGGACAAGTTGGATAACGTCCACCTCAATGGCATATTCACCGCTCTTAGCAACACGAACAATGGTGTGAGCATGACAATCGGAACGGTAGCAAAATCGTTGGCGAACATGCAAGTGTACTCGGCAACCAAGTTGGTGACGGCTAGGAACATCGCCCTTAACGGCGACCTTACGGGTAATGCCAACTTCGATGGCTCTGCCAACATCACCATCAATGGCTACATGAGCTATTGTAAAGCAACCGTCGGCAACACCAACACTTATCCTTGGCGAAGAATAGCTAAGGTGGATAAGATTACAGATAATTATTCAGATGGCTGCATCTTACTCTATATCTCGGAAGGCTTCATTGACGGCAGTTATGGAATAGCTAGGGTCTACACAAGAACGGATCACCTCTCCACAGGTGCAAACGCAAGTTGTAGCATTCAGTGGATTTCTCGCAACGGCTACGGATTGGACAGCTTGAAGATTGCAATGTACAAGACCACAGGCAAGGCATACTATGATGTGTTCCTTAAGATGCGTGGCGCGTATGCTTCTGTTGTAATCAGAACGTTGCAAGACCAGCGTGGTGGCTTGGGCAAGAGATTCACCTTGGTTAATAGCACGGAGACAAGCAACGCCGCAAGCCATACCGAGGCATACGCAACCATTGAGGACGCAGCGACCGCCATTCACAACCAAGCCTACACAAGCATCGCACAAGGCTCTGACGTGGCAATGGTGCATAATGCGGACATGGTGGACGGAATACACGCCAGCGGATTGTTTACGAACTTGTCTAACAGCGGGAACAGCTTGTCTATAACGGTCGGAGGAACAAACAAGACGCTGACCGTCAACTATGCGAGCAACGCAGGAAATGCCGACACGGTGGATAGCCTTCATGTTCATAGCGGACGAAACAGCGAAGCTAACAAGATTGTCCGCACTGATGGAAAAGGATTCATACAATGCGGCTACATCAACTCGGACAAGGGCAACGAGGGAAACAACTCGTCTCCAGCAAGGGTTTGGGGAACTAATGGAAGTGATAACTATCTGAGGTCGTATCTCACAAGTGCCCTCAGCGTAAAGTATGCCGCTTCCGCTGGCAATGCCGATACGTTGGATGGGGTTCATGCCTCTGGCTTGTTTACCAATCTGTCTAATAGTGGGAATAAAATTTCCATTACCATTGGCGGCACGAATAAGACGTTGACAGCTGCCTATGCCACGAATTGTGATACCCTGGACGGCTATCATGCTCAGTCAGGAAGTAGCAAGCCGTATGGCAAGATTCCTGTAATTGGAACTGATGGCGTGATAGAACTTGGACATTTCATTGATTTCCACCACGACAACACCACAGGCAGCGACTATTCCGTAAGGTTGCAGACCAACGGCAACCACAGCAATGTGGTAACGCTTCCAACGGCGACAGGAACCTTGGCACTTATATCGGACAATGTAGCCAGTGCCACGAAACTTCAAACCGCAAGAACCATCTGGGGACAGTCGTTCAACGGAACGGCTAACGTGAGCGGTGCTTTGAGCGGTGCGACCACCATATCTGCTAGCAATACCATCAGTACATCGTTGCAGAATGGTGCGCTTAAGATTGGTAACAAGTCTGCTCCGATTAGTGCCATTGATGCGCAAGTCATCTTCAACACAGGTGCTGCGGTTCGTTTTGGTGAAACTGCTTGGGATTGGAATCAATGGGCAGGATTGAAGTACACTCATAGCAACAAGACTGTCTACCTTGGCATTGCGGACGGAAGTGTGTTCAACGCAAATCATGCGCAGAGTGGTGGTAAACTTCAGCTTAAGGCAATAGATAGAATACTGTTTGATTCAGATTCCGACAGCTTTCAAATACATTGTGATAATAGCAATGATTATCTTCGTATTGGCTCTTCTGATAATAGTGGATACGTATTAGTTTCAGATATTGGTAATTGGGACACAGATAATAATGGAGATGATACTAATAATTGGCTGATAAGTATAGATGGTACTGGTACGTTTAAGAGTATTTATTGTCCAGGTATTTATACTGCTAATAGTATTATTTCTTCACGAAACAAAGCTTTGTTGCTTTCGGGGAATGTTATACGAGAATATCATCGTGATGGCTCACCTTATTATAGTTCCATTACATTTAATGAAACCACTTTAGCTTTAAATGCTTATAGTAACATAGGGCTTACTAGCTCACACGGTATAACCATCGAAGGTGGAAGTGGTACAATATCAATGGTAGCATCGGGTGGTTTTGATGTAACTTATCGTGGTGCTAGTCTCAGCGTCTCTCAAACAGGAGCTTCGGAATATACTTGGACTTTTAACAATGGCTCTATCAAGACAACAGGCGGCATAACAGCTTATCAGTCTTCCGATGAACGCTTGAAGCACAACATACACGGCGTTGACAGCTTGGCTATCATCAAGGCAATGGGTGGAACGGTGGCTTTCCGATACAATGAAGACGACAAGGCTAGCATCGGATGGATTGCCCAAAGGGTTCTTCACAACACATTGATGCAAGACCTTGTAGAGAAGGACGATGAAGGCTTCCTCAAAATCAACTATTGGTCACCAAAGTTGATTGCTGTAGCCTTCGGTGCTATCGAGCAAGTTGACGATGAGGTCGCCAAGTTGAAGGCTAGGGTTAGAGAGTTGGAGAATGAAGTTGAACAATTAAAAAGTGATAGATTATGAGTTTGAAAGATGGAATCATCAGTGCTCCTGTGAGCATAGACGATGTTAAAAGTGTTCTTGGAGAGAGTAGCAACGACCTTGCTACTCTCTGCAAGAGCGACAATATAGACAAGTGGGCGGAACACAAGCCTGTAGTTTACAAGGCTAATTTCGATAGTAATGACGGCAAAGGTAATGGAAATTATGGCTTGTCTCCCGTAATCGTGGAAGGAGATAGCAGTTATACGAACGACACAACAGCCATGAGTAACATTATACAGGCGATACTTAAAGGTAATGATGATTGGGTTTATGCTCATCCTACGGGAGGAGTTAATTCTCCATACCGATTAGGAGACTTTGTAGGATATAAGAATAAGAATTATCCACCTTTTTACATGAATTATGATAAGGAGGTTTCGGTTAATGTGCAAGTAACGCCTACATACATGTGGGGGATAACGGAAGGCGAAGACTTGCTGTATAGTAAGTTTAGTTTGTTCGACAATAACGACCTTTATCTTTGGGGATTTTATTCAAAAGACCCAAACTTCAAGTCGTTCAATTATTTTCGCTCGGACTCTCCAATAGCAGAAGGTGCAAGAGTGGGAACGCAAATAACAGTTGGCTTAGGAAGGAAATACTTTGTCTTTGCAATGGGCAATGCTAAAGGCAATAAGTTCTTAACCATTCCAAATAGTTATGGTAAAGCGAAACTGACTTCTTATCCCTTATCCGCTGTATTCTACAGGAGTTTCTTTGAGGAAGACTTGTCGTTGATGACAGCCGATAGTAAAGACCAAATAAGTGTAGGCTATGGAACTTATAGCCTTTATACATTATTAGAATTAGAAGAGGAATATGGAGATGGACTACATCTCATTTTGGCAGTAAATAGATATAGAGATTTTTATATCACTTTCTATGGCACTCCGCTGACAAATTCTTCTTATGAATTAACGGATGTAAAGCTAAGTTACGAAGGTTCTGACTATAACTTGTCAAACTTGGAAATAGACAAAAACCCTGCTGGTTCGTTAAGTCTCATAAAAGGAAAGAGCCAATACTTTAGTTTCCACTTTAAAAATGTATTTAGTGATTATGATGCAACGACAAACCAACCAAAGCAGTTGGATATTCAGCTAAAGATAAAAGGTAACACCATTATTAACTTATATGGAACAAAGCTATATAGCATAGGAGGTAAGGCAATAAACGAAGATGGCTTTGTTCCTTACAAGTATAATCAGTATTAATTAATTTTTCAAACTACAAAATTATGAAAGTAACATTAGGTAAAATGACAGAGTTCAAGAGAGAGGTTGACATCGTGAACGATTCAACCAAGGTTAAGGGAAATGTAGCCGTCAGTGGCGGTAACATTATGAGTGTAGACAACGGTGTGGTGTTGGACGGCGGCGGCAACCAGATTGCCACGTTCAGCCAGTATTCCACGGACAACTTGAACGTGAACTACAACACTTCCGACTTGCAGAAGATGATTGATGCCGTGACCAACATCAACGCCTTCTCCGCCTATGTCAAGGAGCACGTGGATGAGTTGTCGGAGGGTATTGCTGCCGACTCTGCGGACGAGTAACAATTAGCTTGATTTGTGGGTGCGAAAACGAGAAAGTGAGTAACACCCACTTTCTTGCTAATTATTTAGAAATTAAAGTGTTAAATGCTTGCGTATGTGCAAATTATTTTGTACCTTTGTAAGCGAATTTATTTATCAATAAATCAAGCGAATTTATGAAGAAGATTAAGACAATCGAGGCGGTCACCGCCTACAAGACATTGAAGGGCTTCAAGACAAGCTCTTTGAGTGAGGAAACTATGCTGGCGGTATGGAAGAACATGAAGGCTCTCCGTTCTATCGCCGACACCTTCGACAAGGACAAAGAGGAGGCGCAGGAGTCCTTGAAGGATGACAAGTTCGAGGAAATGCAAGGCAAGCTCAAAACCGCACAGGAGAACGAGCGCAAGATGAAGGAGGAGGGCTACACCTACACCAAGGAGGACACAGACCTCTTGCAAGAGGTGAACGCCTACTTCGCTGGCTTCAGCAAGAAGACCATGGAATACTTCAACGAACTCGCCGACAAGGAGGTCGAGGTGGAAATCACCGAGGTCGAGGAAGCCGAGCTGCTTAAGGCTATCAAGGCTTGCGAGAAGAGCTTCGATGACATGGAGATGCTCGCTTGCATCTGCAAGTAACGTAAAAGAAAATGAGAATGTTTCTTTATTGTGGGCGGCTGATTATTTCGGTCGCCCATCATTTTTACTTACAATCTGTAATTTACCCACCCCATTTTTGCAGCCATCTACTTTCAGATTGTTACTTTTCGCAAGGTTTAACACAAAAATATTATCGTTTCCGTTAATTTTGTGCAAAAAAGTGTATCTTTGCATTATCATTTAATTTAAATCACGCTTAT
>ULYL01061798.1_pt1 | contig 12784 bp, 10 predicted proteins | sample 1962211 | NCBI WGS metagenome assembly ULYL01 (sample SAMEA4835864, study PRJEB28245) | human gut metagenome | biome: gut microbiome; material: fecal sample | place: Denmark | collected 2008
AATGCCTCAGAAGCTTTTATGTTAGCACTCCTATCAATTTCAATTCCCTTCGACCCACACCAACCCTTCCAAAACCGCACTATCCCTCGCTCCGCACCAAATTCTTGCCTCCCTTGTCAAAGGTGAGGTGCTGTCCGACAAATAGCACTATCGGTAGCTTGTAATTATATATAAATGCTTAAAGATATATCAAAATGCTTATCTACAAACAATTAGTATACCTCGAATGTTACATAAAAACTTTACGCATTCAATTGCATTCTAACTATCACGTTACGCTGCCACACCATATTTTAACATTTCCACATATTTAATCATCTGTTTTACTATCATTATTATATATCACAATTTAATTATATTCGCTTTAATAAATCTCGCCAATATATTTTACAACACCCAAAATTACCCTTATCAAAATTGTTGCTATTTTTGCACTTTTGTTGTATAATGATAAAAAGACCGATTTAAAGATTAAGGAGGAATATTATGGCAAAAAATGCTCCGAAAACCACTGCAAACACCGAAAATAACGTTTACAATCAGCATAAAACTACAACCTGTCGCATCACTGATGAAGATGAAAAAAATGAAAATACCGAACCCGAAAAGCTGCTCTATGTACAGCAGGCTCAGGAATTTTACCACGAGCCTATCGAAAATGAAAACTCGGTATTCGCTCTTATTGCATCAGGTGATATTAACCAGTTATTAGAAGCTAAGTTAAAATATGACGCTGATATTGAAAGCGGAAAAGGTCAGCTTTCGGACGATCCACTCCGCAATCAGATTTATCACCTTGTAGTCTGCGCCGCCGTAGTCGCCCGTACCTGCATAGCCGCAGGTATGTCTGAGGAAACCGCATATACTCTCAGCGACATATACATAAGGCGAGCAGATATATGCACATCGATTGAACAGGTTATAGATCTTAATAACGAAATGGTAATGGATTATGCCGTCCGTATGCAACGGCTAAGACGTGCGAAACGGCTCTCAGTGCCGGTTCGCACCGCTATAAAGATGATTTCCGAGAACACAGGAAAGCGCCTTACCGTACAGCAGATAGCCGATGAAGCAGGCTATGACCGCTCCCATCTGCACCGCCTTTTCAAAGCTGAGATCGGTATGGGCATCCACGAGTACATCAATGCCTCCCGTATAAATGCCGCAAAAGGTATGCTTAAGGATGGCACTCACACCATAGCTGACATCGCATCATTACTGGGTTTCTCGTCACAGAGCCATTTCTGCCGTGCGTTCAGCGAGGCGGTCGGCGTTACCCCGAAGGAATACAAGAACGGTAAGTTGCCTTGACATAATTTACAAATATTTCTGCTATATGCAGACAAAATAGCAACACATTTTCCTTTTTCTATTGAATTTTACTTGTGGATTTGTTATAATTAGCTTATGCGGATTAAATTCCGCCATAATCAAGATTAAATTTAGCTAAAATGAAAGGATTTTTTCAATGAAAAAAACGCTTGCGGCAATTTTAGCCGTGTCAATGATACTGTCAGTGACAGCCTGCAATGACAGCACCGCATCAGGAAACGGGGATAATTCCGGCAATACTACCTCGTCTGCAACCGACGACGCAAACACAGAGCAGAAGCTCCGCTCAAATCCCATTGCTGTCGACGCTGACGGCAACATAGATATGGATGTTGCGTTAAAGTACGAAACCGATGTTGACGCACTTATCAAGAAGCTCGAAGCAAAGACCCCGGACGGCTCTAAGCCTGTATCCGAGAACACAAACGAGGAAACACTGGAGCTTTTCAACTACCTTAAGAGCGTCTACGGAAAGCAGATTATCGCAGGTCAGCAGTATTCCGACGCAAGCCAGTTTGAGAATATAATGTACTACAATACAACAGGCGATATGCCTGCTATCATGGGCTTTGACTTCCTTTACGCTCAGGGTACGGACACGCCCGATTACACACAGATTGAAGAAGCGATAAAGTGGCACAACGAGCAGAACGGCATCGTTGCTTTCTGCTGGCACTGGAAGGTTCCCGTTGATATGAGCGACAAAAGCGTCAAAGGCACAGCATTCTACAGCGATGAAATACGGGACTTCAGCCTTGAAAAAGCCGTAACTCCCGGCACCGATGAATATAAGGTAATAATCAAGGATATTGATACTATTGCACTTTATTTACAGCGCCTTGAAACAGCCGGCGTTCCTGTTATATGGCGACCTCTGCACGAAGCAAGCGGCGCTTGGTTCTGGTGGGGCGTTAAGGACAGGGATACCTATGATAAACAGCTTTATCAGAAGCTATGGTACATATTATATGACCGCCTTGAGAATTACCACAAGCTGACAAATCTTATCTGGGTATGGAACGGTCAGTCGAAAAAAGCAACGGTCAACGCTAACACCTATGATATAGGCGGTATGGACGTATACCCGTCCTCAGAGGATCACTCGGCGCAGATTGCTTCATACAACACGCTTTCCAAGTACACCGATGATATAGGAAAAATGTCCGCTCTGTCTGAGGTAGGATACATACCTGACCCCGAAGAAGTGTTCAAGGCTGACAGCAAAGTAAAATGGCTTTATTACGCTCCGTGGTGCAAGGAATTCGTATGCGCCTCAAACGGCTCGGGAGCTGTTATAACACAGCTTGGGGGCACTCCTTCGGTAAATACGGAACGTATGTCTGAGGAATTTCTCAAGAGCGTATATTCAAGCGAAAAGGTTATCACACTGAGCGAATTACCCGATTTTAAGGGTACGACAAAGAAAATACCAGAATTTATCAAAAGCTGGAAGTTCAACAATCCGAAACTGACGATCGAAAATGATAAGCTGACAGCTTACGAGCAGTAAAAGACGAGGTACTTAAATGACAACTGAGCTGACAACAAAAAACGCCAAAGCCGTAATAGCTTCAGAGGGCGCAGAGCTTAAGTCGCTTGTAATAGGCGGCAGAGAGATAATGTGGTGCGGCGACCCTGCTTTTTGGGGAAAGACTTCACCCGTGCTTTTTCCTGCGATAGGAAATGTAAAAAACAACAAGACCATAATTGACGGGAAGGAAATCTCTCTTACAAAGCACGGATTCGCCCGTGACAATACATTTACAACAGTAAGAAAAAACAGCAACTCGCTCATTCTGCAGTACAAGTACGCACCCGTGAAAAACGGCTATCCTTATAGCGTTGAGCTTAGCTTACAGTACAATCTGTTTGACGACAGGATAGAAATCTGCTACAGCGTTTTCAACCCCGGGTTTCACAGCATACCGTTCTGCATCGGAGCGCATCCTGCCATAGCCTGCGATGATCTTGACAACTGCACGCTGGTATTTGAAAAGCGTGAGAAAGCGTCGACTCCGGTTATGGATCTTGATACAAGGCTGTTCAGAAGCAAGGAACGCATACAGCGTCTTGACGGCTCGTCAAAGCTGCCGCTGAGCTACGATATGTTTGATAACGATGTGGTTTATTTTGATAACATAAAGTCAAGAGCCGTAAAGCTCGTACAGGGCAAAAAGACGCTTGCCTGCATAGCTTTTGAGGGCTTCGAAACGCTCGGGCTGTGGACACCTGCGGGAAAACGTGCAGGATTCATCTGCATTGAGCCGTGGTGCGGCAGTGACGATTATGATGATGACAGCGGAATTTTCAAGGAAAAGAAGGGTATACAGATACTTGAAGGCAAAAAATTCGCAAGATACAAGATGGTTATCAGCGCACAGTAAGCTGTTGCCGTAATCTCTGCGGTTAAAGTCATAATGCCACAGAACTAAGCACAGGAATATGTTGCCGTAAGCAATTATATCGGACATTTTAAGCAGTACAGAGCATATCGGAACGGATAACCGATATGCTCTGTTTTTTCTGCCTGCGAAATCCGGCTTTACGGTGCTTTTACGCACAAAAAGCCCACGCACCGAAATGCGTGGGCTTTTGCTACATATTAATGTTATTTACCGTGAACAGAAATTACTTTCTCTTCTTAGCAACTACTACAGCGCCGGCTGCGAGAAGTGCAACGCCTGCAACTGCTGCAACGCCTTCAACACCTGTGTTTGTGTTGGGCTTTGTAGAATCGCCTGTTGTGGGAGCTGTTGTATCAGCGGGAGCTGTTGTGTCAGCGGGCTTAATGTTTCCACCCGTGATAGCGTCGATACCTGTGATTGTGAATGTAACATTCAGGCTATCATTGAAGAAGATGTCCGAAGTATTTAAAGGAGCATCCTTCGATGTGTCACCGAAATGGTTGTAAAGCTCGATACGGAGCTTGCCGTTATTTTCGATATCACCGAAGAGGATCTTGCTTGAATCAACAGCAACTTCTGTTGTTTCGCCGTCCGTAACCACTGAGATCTTAACGTCGGTTACGTTAACGCCCTTAGACTTAGCAAATGCCATCTTTTCAGCAGGTGTCATATTCGCATCAAAGCCTTCGCTGTTTCCGCCGATGCCTAAAGTTGTAGCGAGGTCAGGGATATCAACGTTGAATACTGCAGCGCCTTCGCACGCTGCAGGAAGCAGTGTTTTTTCGTCTGTTTCTTCATCAACACCGGTACCCTTGATGTTAGAGAGAGATACTGTGTATGTACCGTCCTTAGTAACTTCTGCAGTGCCTGATGTCCACTCTGTGACTGCGCCTGAATTAGGGTCCTTAAAATGACCGCTGGCATCCGCAATAAGTGCGGGATACCAGTTGCCTGATGCGTACATAACGAATGCATCATACTGTGCTGATGCTGCAACAGCCATTGTACCTGCTACTGATGTAGCAACAATACCTGCCATAATTTTTCTTAACTTCATTTTAATGTCCTCCGTTAATTTCGTTTTGCGATTTCGCAAATATCTTTATTTGCTATCTAAATTATAAATGAAAACGATTTTATAATCAATAGGCAATGTTAACAAAGCAAATTCAATTTTTTGTTAGTTTTGCACAAACTGCACACAACATTTTCCACATATTTACCTATTGTAACATTGTTACACGGCTATTTAGCCGTAAATAAAGTAAATTTAAATAAAAATCGGTTGTATGCCGTAAGGGATAATCTATTTTAAAAAGTATAAAACCGTAATTAAGAACTGAAGCAAAAGCGAAAAGCAAAAAAATTTAAAAAAGGTTTCAAAAAGGTATTGCAATTACGGCGGGAATAATGTAAAATATAATAGATAGAATATGGGGCTGAGAGATAAAAACAAAAACGGCTTTCAGCGGCGGTATTTTTCCGCATAAACCCGATAAAATATACGGAGGTATTTTAAAATATGATCACAGCAGGCGATTTCAGAAACGGTATGACCTTTGAAGAGGACGGCAACGTAATGCAGATCATTGAGTTCCAGCACGTAAAGCCCGGTAAAGGTGCCGCTTTCGTCAGAACCAAGATCAGAAACGTAATTACCGGCTCGGTAGTTGAAAAGTCCTACAACCCCACAGCTAAGTTCCCCACAGCTTATGTTGAAAGAAAAGACATGGAGTACACCTATAATGACGGCGATCTCTATCACTTCATGGATTCAGAGACATACGAGGACGTGCCGATAAACAAGGCAGAGCTTTCGGACAACTTCAAGTTCGTAAAGGAAAATATGGTATGTAAAGTTCTTTCATATAAGGGCAAGGTTTTCGGTGTAGAGCCTCCCAACTTTGTAGAGCTTGAAATCACAGACACAGACCCCGGCTTCAGAGGCGATACAGCTACAAATGTAACTAAGCCCGCTACTCTTGAAACAGGTGCTGAAATCCGTGTTCCTCTGTTCGTTGAGATCGGAGATATAATCCGTATCGATACAAGAACAGGCGAATATATGGAGCGTGTAACAAACAAGTAATCATATAACGGTTGCTTGAAGTAATTGCAGACAGTAAAAGGAGGATTTTTACTATGACAGTTGCAGAAAAGGTATCATACATCAAGGGACTTGCAGAAGGTCTGGGTGTTGATGATTCAACTAAGGAAGGCAAAGTGCTTGCAGCTATCGTTGACGTTCTTGACGATATTGCACTGACACTGGGCGATATTGACGAAGAACTGAACGATGTTGCAGACGTTATGACCGACATGGAAGAAAGCGTTGACTGCCTTGAAGATGTCGTTTACGGTGATGAAGAAGACGATTACGATGATTGTGATTGTGACGAATGCTGCGATGAGGACGATTACGACGATGATATGTACGAAGTAACCTGCCCTAACTGCGGAAACACTATCACAGTTGATTTCGACGTTATTCAGTCGGGTGAGATTCCCTGCCCTAACTGCGGAGAAAATCTTGAATTTGATCTCAGCTGCTTAGAGGACGAGGAATGCGACTGCGGTTGCCACCACGATTAATTAAAAGCGATCTGAACCGCCGGACCGTTCCGGCGGTTTTGTTTTGTTCAAAAACGGACTGATTTACTCTTTTAAGGCAATACCGCATAATTATTGTCGTGCGATTGCTTAGTAGATTTTTCGTCAGATTGTATAAATTGAGTGCGGGCAGGCTGACGCCTGTCAAGCGAAATTTGTGCAAGATGGCGGAAAATATGCAAGCTTAGCGTGCGGCAAAGGCGACAGCCGTTAATTGTGCGGTTTTGCCTTGATATCCGCCTTGATTTTTGAATGCGATAGTGGTATACTATCAAATAACAAATAAAGCCGGATAAAGCGCAGAATAAACGGCTTTCGCCGATTGAAAGGAAACGATTTTATGAGCGAATGTACTCACGATTGCAGTTCATGTTCACAGAACTGCGGTGAAAGAACGACACCTCAGAGCTTTCTTGAAAAGCCCCACGAGCTGTCACATATAAAGAAGGTTATAGGAATTGTCAGCGGTAAGGGCGGCGTAGGTAAGTCTATGGTCACATCTCTCCTTGCCGTAGCTATGCAGAGAAAAGGCTTCAAGACGGCAGTTCTTGACGCAGATATAACAGGTCCGTCTATCCCGAAGGCGTTCGGTCTTCACGGAAAAGCTACCGGCGACAACAACGGCATCTACCCCGTTATGACAAAGACCGGTATTGAGGTCATGTCTGTGAACCTGCTTCTGCCCGATGAAACCGACCCTGTTGTATGGAGAGGTCCTGTTATCGCAAATACCGTAAAGCAGTTCTGGACAGACGTAATCTGGAACGATGTTGATTATATGTTTGTTGATATGCCCCCCGGAACAGGCGATGTACCGCTTACCGTGTTCCAGTCACTTCCCGTTGACGGAATTATTGTTGTAACCTCTCCTCAGGAGCTGGTTTCGATGATTGTCGGCAAGGCTGTTAAAATGGCTGAAATGATGGACGTTTCCGTACTCGGTATAGTTGAAAATATGTCATATTTCGAATGCCCCGACTGCAAATCACGTCACAGCATATTCGGTGAAAGTCATATAGACGAAGTTGCCGCAAAATACGGCATAAAGAATATAGCAAGAATGCCTATCAACCCGAAATTAGCCGCCGCCTGCGATAAGGGTCTTATCGAGCTTTATGACGGAAATTGGCTTGACGAAACAACCGATATGCTCGAAAAGCTGTAATTGATACCTCTGACCGCAGATATATTCTGCGGTTTTGAGCATCCGTATTGTCAACCTTACAATCTGCAGGGTGACAGCGAAAGGTAATAACTTATTATGAAATTGAAAGAACAAGTCCTGCTTATACTTATGAGCAGTAAAGGGAAATTCGTTTCCGGCGAAGAAATATCAAAGCAGCTTTACGTCAGCCGTAACGCTGTCTGGAAAGCCATCAACTCTTTAAGGGCGGACGGGTTTATAATTGATGCGGCGCAAAACAAGGGCTATCTGCTTTCGGGCGGCGAAACGGATGATTTCACACGCTACGGTATTTTGCGCATAAGGCAGCTGCTGAAAAAATCTGCCGCCGATGCCGATATTACGATAAAGGATACTGTCACATCCACAAATACCCTGCTCCGCATATCCGCCGAAAACGGCGCACCAAGCAAAACCGTTCTTATCGCAAACGAGCAGACCGAAGGCAGAGGCAGACACGGAAAGAGCTTCTACTCGCCTGCCGACACAGGCATTTATATGTCTGTGCTTCTCCGCCCCGATTTCAAAGCCGACAAAGCGTTCTTCATTACCGCAGGTGCGGCTGTATCGGTTGTAAGAGCCATCGAAAAGGTATGCGGAATAAAAGCCGGTATCAAGTGGATAAACGATATAATGCTGAACGGCAAAAAAATCTGCGGTATCCTCACTGAAGCGGTCACCGACTTTGAAAGCGGAAGCCTGCAATATGCCGTAATGGGACTCGGTATCAATATCAGCCGTCCGAAAGGCGGTTTCCCGTCCGAGATTTCCGATATTGCCTCCAGCCTTTATTCCGAAGAAGCGGCGGGAAACGAGCTGAAATGCGCCCTTGCCGCCGAAATACTGAACAACTTCTTCGATATATGCGAACGTATGTCTGTTGAAAAGCTGACAGAAGAATACAAAAGCTATTCGGTCGTGATAGGAAAGCGGATAAAGGTCATATCGTCAAATGCGGAATATTATGCTACCGCCGTTGACATTGATAAAAATGCAAGATTGATAGTAAGAGATGAAAACGGGGATATGCACACGTTATCATCTGCAGAAGTTTCCGTCAGAGAGGGTCAGATATAATTATGAACAAACTGCTTAATCATCTGCGTATCCGCAGTGAAAGGCTCTACATAACGCTTAAAACATTTTTCAAGTGGCTTTTGCTGTCGGGGATAACGGGCATTTGCTGTGGTGTTATCGGCTCGCTGTTCCATCTTTGCATGGAGTTTGCGACAGAATTCCGCACAGGGCATTCATTTATGGTATACTTCCTGCCGGTCGCAGGTCTTGTAATAGTTTTCCTCTACAGTATCTGCGGTCTGAAAAACGATCCAGGCACCAATATAATAATCACCTCAATCAGAACCGAGGGAAAAATACCGGTCAGAATGGCTCCTCTTATTTTTATATCCGCCTTTATCACTCATCTGTTCGGAGGTTCGGCAGGTCGTGAAGGTGCGGCGCTCCAGATAGGCGGAGGGCTGTCGGCGGAAATAGCAAGAATTCTCAAGATGGATGAACGCAACGGCAATCTTCTGGTAATGTGCGGAATGAGCGGACTTTTTTCGGCACTGTTCGGTACTCCTGTCACTGCAACATTCTTCGCTATGGAGGTTATCAGCGTAGGAGTGTTTTATTACTCAGCTATTGTTCCGTGCTTTTTCTCTGCGGCGGTTGCACTGGGAATTTCTCACCTGTTCGGAATAGTGCCGGTAACATATAAAGTAGTGATACCGGATATTTCCGTTATGAACATAGCGTTTGCGATGATACTCGGCGTAGGCACGGCATTGCTAAGCATTGTCTTCTGCTATTCGCTCCATAAGCTGTCAAAGCTGTTATCGGCAAAAATCAAGAACAACTATATCAGAATTTTCATATGCGGCTGTGCGATAGTAATACTGACCGCTGTATTCGGAACGGATTACAACGGAGCGGGAATGAATATCATTGCTGACGCTATGTCCGGCACTACACGCCCCGAAGCATTCGCTCTGAAGCTGTTATTCACTGTGATAACCATTGCCGGCGGCTACAAGGGCGGAGAGATAGTTCCGTCATTTTTCATAGGCGCTACATTCGGAAATCTGTTCGGAACACTGGTCGGTCTGCCGCCTCAGTTCACTGCCGCACTCGGACTTGTTTCGCTGTTCTGCGGCGTGGTAAACTGCCCTGTAACCTCACTTTTACTCAGCATTGAGCTTTTCGGCGGAGAGGGCATAATATTCTTTGCCGCCGCCTGCTCGGTAAGCTACATTTTATCGGGCTACTACGGACTTTACACGGGTCAGAAGATAATGTACTCAAAACTGCACAGCAAGTACATCAACAGGCATACGAAATAACAGCGGCAAGCTGAGCAACGATAAATATGTGCAGAATAAACAATTTCACGGTGTGTTTTTTATTGCAGTTATGAAAACTGCCGTGGAAAATGCTTCAGTTATTTGACTTTACTCTTATAATGTGGTATGATTTAGTAATAACATACAACATAACAAATCCGGGAGGACAGGCTAATGTCAGCTAAAAAGGATATATCAAAAGAATTTGACAAAATCTCCGACGGTGCAAAGCAGGTGCAGAAAAAGCGTAAATCGCTCACAGGCAGGATATTCAAATGGATGTGTCTTGCGGTAGGCGGCTCGCTCCTTATCGTCGGCGGTGTGAATATAGGCATAAACTACAACTTTTTACAGGAGTCGCTGAAAAATCAGCTGACCGAGGTTGCGGATATGTCTTCGAATACCGTTTCCAATCAGCTAAGCTCCATCACTGCGGAGCTGCAGCAGATTGCGTATGATTCGGGATTTGACGATCTGACGGATACGGGTGCTCTTTCCACTAAGTGCCTCTCGATACTTTCAAAGAACCCTATGCTGACCGATATAAAAATCGTGAATACAGACGGCAAGTGTTTCTATTCCGAAACGCTTGATTACTCGGAAAACGAGAGCTTCAAAAAAGCTGTGGAAACCAAAAAAACAGCACAGGGCGAGCCTTATGCCGCAAAGGATCTGAAGCACGTTCTTATGGATGTTGCGATACCTATGTTCGACAGTGACAATACAACGCTCAGAAGCGTACTTATGGCGTGTGTTGATATGAACACATTCTCAGCCGTGATAGGTCAGACGAAAATAGGCGAAACAGGCTATACCATGGCGATAGACCAGACGGGTACGATAATTGCGTATCCCGATGAAACCAAGCTGACAGAGCGTATAAACTACAAGACGCTTGCACAGGCGGACAGCTCATATCAGGGAATAGCGGACTGCATAAACAATGCCATAAAAGGCGAAAAAGGCTTTGCGGAGGTTACGCTTGACGGCGTGGATAAATATGTAACCTATGCTCCTATTGCGAATACGGAAGGATGGAGCTGTCTTGTTGTCGCTACCCCGTCTGAATACACAGACAGCTTAAAGATGTCGCTGTATATAGGAACTGCGGTAGCTGTTATCTGCTTTGTCGTATCGGTTCTGGTAATCCTCACGATAGTCAAGAAGGTAATCAAGCCCGTCAAGCTCTGCTCTGACAGGATAGTGACGCTTTCACAGGGAGATCTTCATGCCGAGCCGCTCGACTTCGGCAAAAATATCGACAATGAAATAAGTCAGCTCAGCGAAAGCACGAATCAGATAACAACACAGATAAACGCAATTATCACAGACCTTGACAATATGCTCGCTGCACTCGGAAACGGCGATCTTACATATTCTCCCGCCGATGTTTATATTGGTGATTTTGCAAAGCTGAGAGCTTCATACGAAAGAATAATGCTCTCGCTCAACAAGACAATGAGCGGTATCAGCACAGCAGGCGTTCAGGTATCGAACGGTGCGGAGCAGGTATCATCTGCCGCCGCAAATCTTTCGGAGGGTGCTACAAGGCAGGCGGCTTCTGTGGAAGAGCTTTCCGCTTCGCTTGCGGAAGTATCCGAAAAGGTAAACCGCAATGCCGCAAGAGCCGGCGACGCAGCCAAGAATTCCGAACAAGCCGCAAAGCTGGTTGATTCGGGAAATGAGAAGATGAATATTCTGCTTGAGGCTATGCACAAGATAGACGATACTTCAAAGCAGATAGCAAATATCATAAAAGCCATCGACGATATTTCGTTCCAGACGAATATTCTTGCACTTAATGCCGCCGTTGAAGCGGCAAGAGCGGGAGAAGCCGGCAAGGGCTTTGCCGTAGTTGCAGACGAGGTAAGAAATCTTGCAGGCAAGGTTGCACAGGCGGCAAGCGATACCACAACGCTTATCGGAGATTCTATGAAGGCGGTAGAGGACGGTACAGCAATCGCAAACGATACGGCGCAAACGCTTGCTCTTATCGTTGAAACTACCACGCAGACGGCTGATCTGATTGAGGATATTTCAACAGCCTGCGAAGAACAGGCGACAGCTATATCTCAGATAACAGCAGGTGTCGATCAGATTTCCTCCGTTGTACAGACAAACTCCGCTACAAGCGAAGAATGTGCCGCATCGGCAGAAGAATTATCGTCACAGGCGACTATCCTTGACGGTATGGTAAACAAATTCAAATTAAGCCAAAAGGCGATTGCGGAAGAACCTGTGAAAGCCGCAGGCAAGGCTGCCGAAAGCGAGAAAACAGCTTCGGCGAAACCGGAAAAAGCTGATAACCCGGAAGCTAAAAAGCCGTCCGAGCCAAAGCGTGACAAGGAAAAAACGGTAAAAAGCAAACAGGATATAAAGAAAACTACTGCGGAGGCTAAAGAAACAAAAGCCGAGAAGCCTGCGGATAACATCACAGATAAAAAGGCATCTGAAAGCAAGCCTGTTGCAAATACGCAGAAAAAGAAAACCGAAAGCAAGCCTGTTGCGAATACGCAGATAAAGAAAAACGAAAGCAAGCCGGTTGCAAGTACGCAGATAAAGAAATCCGAAAGCACAGCCGAAAACAAGAAGAAAAACAGCGAATCGGAAATAAAAACCATATCTGCCGACTTTAAAACGGAAAAAGTCAAAACGGAATCTCCTGCACAAAAGAAAACAAAAGCTGTAGGAATCTCGCATTTTGACACGGCTGTAAATTCGGAAAAAGAGTTTACAGAGGACGCAAACGATAAATATTAAGAATTGAGGTGCCGTTTTTGCGGCACCTTGGTTTGTCGATAAACAGATTAGTATTAAAGACACAAAGTGAAATATATCGCCAACACCGCCAAAAACACTTTCCGTACTGACAAGGCATTAATATTTTCGTGAGTGTATCAGTGCAACTG
>ULYL01013558.1_pt1 | contig 12759 bp, 8 predicted proteins | sample 1962211 | NCBI WGS metagenome assembly ULYL01 (sample SAMEA4835864, study PRJEB28245) | human gut metagenome | biome: gut microbiome; material: fecal sample | place: Denmark | collected 2008
TTTATCTAAGTATAAATGTTTCTTTTCTTAGTTGAAAGAACTGTTTTAGTAGGTTAAAATAGGCTAGGATACCATATGAGTGCAAAGGTACAAAATCAAATCGAATACACAACTTCTAGAACATAAAATATTGGATATTAATAACTTATATAATAATCGTCCAGACTAAACGGGACAGCAGAGAATGATTCTGCGAGTTCCATCCGGCATTTACATCGTGAAGGCATCTACCCAGTCCTGTGCTCAGGCTAAGGGTCAGAAGATTGCCGTAAGATAGCATACTGAACTTGCGAATCTTGAATAAATTATATAGAAAAAATTCTAAAAACTTGGTAGTTATTTTGTTTTTTCGTATCTTTGCAATCGGAATTAAAATGAAATATACGTATGGCAAGTACCTGATATGCAAGGGGCATATATAGGTGAACTTAGCAAGTCACGATAATTTTGTTTTTTGTAATTAGACAAGCAATTATAGTAGATATGAACGATAGAAAATTACCAGTAGGCATCCAGTCTTTTGAAAAAATCAGAAAGGGTGGATATCTTTATGTTGACAAGACAGATATTATCTGGCAACTTGCCAATAGAAATAAAAAGTATAATTACCTGAGCCGCCCACGCCGCTTTGGTAAATCTCTGTTGGTAGATACGCTCGAAGCCTACTTTCTGGGTAAGAAGGAACTCTTCGAAGGGTTGAAGATTATGCAGATGGAGAAGGAATGGGTGAAGCGACCTGTCATCAGGCTCGATATGAGTCGTGCTGGCGCAGAGCCGGAAACTTTACGCTCTTATCTCGACATCACTTTCGACAGATTAGAGAAGGAATATGACATTACACCTAAGCCAACCGCCAAACTTGCCGACCGTTTTGACGGCATTATCCAAACGTCATATGAGCAAACTGGACAACAGGTTGCCATCCTCATCGATGAATACGACTCTCCATTGCAGCATTCCTGGAAGACTCCACATCATGAAGCATGTACGGATATCTATAGAGAGGTTTTTGCCATTCTCAAAGCTGATGATAAATACGAGAAGTTTGTTTTCATTACCGGTATTACCAAGTTTACGCAGATTTCTCTTTTCTCTGTACTCAACAATTTGAGTAATATCAGCTTTGATTCTGAGTATGCAGCTCTTTGCGGTATCACGAAAGATGAACTCCTCTCAGATTTTAAATCGGAGATTAACAGGTTGGCTACAAAGAAAGGATGGACTTTTGATGAAGCCGTGGTACAGTTGACGGCATTCTACGATGGTTATCATTTCAGTCATGAAAATATGGTTGATATATTCAATCCATTCAGTCTTATCAATGCCCTCGCTGACTCCAGTCTAAAGAATTACTGGGCTTCATCTGGAGCAACCTCTTTGCTTCCTAAGTTTGTAGATGATATGGAAATTAGATTGAAGGATTTCGAGAAATGTCCGATAGACAGCGATACCTTGGAGACTTCTGATGTGACAGGTGGTGGAGCTGAACTTTTCCTCTATCAGTCTGGTTATCTCACGATAAAGGGATATATGGAAGGAATTTATTTGCTGGGCATTCCAAACTATGAAGTACGCAAGGCTCTATACAAGATAGTCTTGCCAGCCTTGACGCTGAAATCAAATGCGATAGTGATATCTACACAGAATATGTTGCTGTATTCTCTAAAAATTGGCGATTTGCCTGAAGCCATGAAATGTCTGAAGGCGCTTATTGCGGATGTGCCATACAGCAATAAGAAACTTGCCAGCATGGATATGGAAGAGAGGTACCGTCTTATCTTGAGTACCATCTTCAATGCTATCGGCTGCAGGGTGGAAGTTGAGAAGATGATTTCTACTGGTAGGATAGATATGGTGTTGGAAACCAATAACTTCATCTACGTTCTGGAACTGAAGCTGAGCAACAATGGAGGCATTGATGCGGCAGCGGAGCAAATTAAGGCTAGACAATATGCCGAACCATTCAAGGCGGATAAGCGCAAGGTAATAGCTATTGCTATAGAACTGGATGATTCTGGTAAAGGACTGGTTGATTGGAAGGAAGTTTAGAATCAAGGAAGAGGGTGTGGCTTATGACACACCCTCTTCTTTGTAAAACAGCTGCTTTTATACTTTAATTATATATAAGTAAAAGATGTTATAATATTTATCACTTATCTTATGTTTATTACAGGACATGTACCAGGCGGATTGGCATGGCCCTGTAAGTCCCGGTGTTTTTACCTGCATTACCGCTGACGAAGCGGAGATTCGACATGGTGCAAATCTTACCATACACATCTAAATAGCGATACCAGAAGCCATACTCAGGACTGGTGGTGTCGAAACCCTGATTTCCTGAGAGTAGCGTGCGGGTCCATAGGCTGACATGGGTGACATTTCTGAAAGCCTCACCCTCCACATATCCTGTGGCTGGCAAATAGATTACGGGCAGCTCCGAATTGTCTGTTGTTATCTCAACACTGTTGTACGCCTCGCCCGACAAGGTGTAGCGGGTCTCCTCTTTCAGATTACCGCCGTCTATGATGTCTTGGAACACACTATTCTCGGGAATAGTGAAACCTTGAGGCAGATTGCCGATAAGATTACCTGCATTTGCCTGATCCTGTTTCGCTGTAGCAATATGGAAGTATCCACCAATAGCACCCTTGTTAGCTTCCAACGCCTTGGTGCCCGGAGCATAGCATCTGTCGCTGGAGGCTCCGAGGTTGCGGTCGAGCATGACGTATGTTTTACTATTTCCTTTCACCTTCACTACACCGTAGTAGAAACGGCCGCTGACAGAAGATTGATCATCAGGCGGTTGCTGGTTGCTGGCATCTATCTTGTGGAAGATTCCACAATGATAAACAGGATACGTGATAGCAATGTTGTGTCCACTCTCCTGATAAGTGATGGTGAAGTCGCCGATCCAGATGTCATAGTTGTCAGCACCGCTGTTCAGCGTCACTTTCCAGTTGCCGTCTCCATTATCCGTTACCGTAAACTTGTCGCTGCTTGCGCCCATCGTCACTTTGTCACTTGTTTTCTTCGGAATCAAGTAGCTGAACTCGTTGGTTCCCACACCGAAGTGCAGACCATCGTTTCTGACAAAATCTTTCAGCATATCCTTCGGTCTGATACCTTTAGTATCTGGCAGGAATTTGTTGAAATAGTTATTATATTCTTCCGATGTGCCCACATTGCTTGATGTCACAAGCTTTACGGGTCTGTCAGAACGCTTGAAGTCCTTACCTTTCTGGGTCACGGTTATGGTGCGGGTCAAGTCGCCCGACTTCACGATTACCGTTCCTGGGCGTGGTTCCTCAGAGTATTCATTTTTATCTACCGCAATCGAAATCTTATATTTCTTACCTGTAGTAGAGTTTGGACCGTCAGTATCCGGCACGGTGATAGTCTCACTGACCGTGACACCTTTTATCCAGTCATCGGACTTAGAGAAAGTCGGCTTCTCATTGTTCTTGATAGTTGTAACGACAGTGGCGATAATATTCTCATCATCCCATGCGCCGCTTACTTGGTCGCTTACTCCCAGATGATAGTCCTTGCAGGCTATCATATCGTTAACCAAAGGATTATCATCTTTCACGTCTACCATCATTCGGTTCTCGGGATATGGGTCTTTAATAGCCTCTGCTTCTGTGGGCCAGCCATAGGTGTTCACGTGAGTGATTTTTACTGTATAGGCATGGTTGCGGAGCAACGGCATGGCATCCTTTGTGTTGTTGTCGAGGAAAGCCACCTTATAGTAAGACTCCACACTATTATATTTACCCTTCACGATGAGATAGGCTTGACCGGCGGCAGTCTCATAGAAAGGTGTTTCGCCTGTCTGCCATCCGCTATTAGCTTTGCTTGCATCATCTGGCACATTGACTGCTGCTGCATTATAGTCAAAATCCTTGGGAGCTATGGTTCCCTTGTCTGCAGCTTCATACACCTGGAAGCTTTCCAATTCAAACGTATTGTCGTCTTTGAAATCACTGGATGTAGTCTTCTCATACTTGACGTTTACCTTGGCAAACTGGCGCAGCAAACTGATTTCTGGATTTGCCTTCATCAAGTTTGACACGCTGATCATTCCCCAGCAGACAGGATTCTCTGTGTTGATTGTTCCCGAAATGGCAGCCTTGTCCAAACCACTCTGACATTGAGTATCTGACAAATCACCGTCATTGGCAACCAGATGAATCATTGTAGTCTTGTCCGTGACTGGCACTTTCACTTTATAACCATCAGAAACAACCTCCCAGCTTGTGATTTTTTGGTTGAGAAGGCAGTTCTTGTCATTATCGTAAGCCACGGCGTTCAGACTTGTCAATCCCTTCTCGCCAGCTCTTGTCAGCTCTTCTTTTGTAAAGTCGGGAAGGTTGATGGTGAGCGTGATGCCCCCATCTTCCACCCCATTCTTGTTGCTTGGGTTGGAACCTTCGTTCAAAGTGTCGCTACATGCTGCCAATGTCAGCAGTGCCACTAAAAGAGATATTATCTTTTTCATTTCCTTACTTACTTTACTTGTTTATACACCTGATGGTATACCTGGATGCCAGCTATTATTGTCATAATATCCTGTATCGTTATACTTCTCATAACTTCTACCTCCGAAAAGGGTATATTTCTCTTCATAGGCATCCTTTTCAAACTGAAGGACTATACCCTTTTCATGATAGCCGTCAACCGCTTTTAAACTTATCGTTGTCTTCCACCAGCCTCCTACTTGTTCGCTTTTAAAACTCTTGGCGCTGTGACCATCCCAAGTGTTGTCCCAATGTACATATTGTTTATTATCTCCTGAGGATGTCGGATTGTCTGTTGCGACACCGAACTTAAACGCCCAGCCTAATACTTTATTCTTGGTATAGACAACATAATTGATATCCTTAACTATCGGCTTCTCATCGAAAATACGATAATAAGGGTCTGTTGTCGGGTCGTAAAGTATCCAACCTTCTCTATCCTCATAGTTAAAAAGGGGGATACCAGGCGCCATGTGCTGAGGGCAGCGGTGAAGGTCCGCACCATCGTTGATGAAGCTGTAGAATATCATCAATGTCTCGCCAGGCTTGATCGGTGTAGTTTCTTGACCGTCGCCTTTATCCAATCTATATCCTTTAGCATTAAAATCCATGTCCATGTAGTACCATCCTGGATTATTCGTGTCCCCAGTCATACCGCTTGGATTATTATATCTACCATTAAAGTACCACACATTTTCTTTAGGTATTGCTGTTCCTGTCGTTTCACCCTTTTGAGAATAAATATATACATTATGTCTACTTGTTTGCATCTTATTGTCCCAACTCCAAGAATCGTTCCAGTTGTTATTGTTATCACCTGTTCCATAGTATTCATCCAAAATACCTTGGAATTGGTTAGTATTAAACTTGTCTTTATTTGACGACCTGTCATTAATGGCACGGAAATAGATACGGTAATTGTCAACCGGAGGTCTTACAGTTACTTTAATATCTCTGTACTTATAGTTGCTATTATACGAGTCTTTCGAGTGTACTCGGAATGTATGCACTGTAGTTGTTCCAGGGTCGGTTGTAGCCTCCACCTGGAATGTTCCCTTGGGAGCGTTTTCATCGGATGGCTTCGATATATTGATAGTTGAGCTACCAATGGTGGAAGTCTGCTCGTTAGGAAGCACGATACCTCCCAAGTTTGTAACCCAAGTGAATACCTTTGTGTTGGTTTTTGCACTTGCCTCATAATAGATGATTACCTCCAATGGATCAACCTCAAACAGAGGTTCTACATTGTAGTCTACATCCAGATATTTCTTCAGGTTGTTAGCCTTCAGCCATATCTTGGTCTTTCCTTTCGGAGGAAATTGACCTTCCCCATTTCCATAAGCACTCATGGGAATCTCGGGATTAATCCTAAAGGTGATAATATGATTGACCTCATCTCTTTTATCTACAACGACGAGGGGCTTACCATCAACAATCTTATCGCAACCAAACTCCACATTCACCCAATTTGACTTGTAGGAAATAGAGTCTTCCTCTATGGAGGTTATTTGAGCGCTTGTCTTGTTTACCCACAGTGTGGTATGGCTGAAGTCTGCATCTATCGTTACAGGAGTCCAGTCCTCTACGCTCACATTACAGTTGAGAGTCATGTTTCCCAGACTCTTGATCTTGCCGATAATCTCATAATAGGTGCCACGAGGGAAGGTTGGAACTTCGGTGGAAGTTGGGCTCTCATCCTGACGATGTCCCAGCTTAATCTTATAGTAGTTCTCAATGTTACCATTCACAGAGCCATTAACTTTGAAGGTAGACTGCTGAGAGGCTTCGGCGATATAACGCTCTGGCAGATAGTAAGTACCTTGAAAAAGCCACTTATCGGCGGCATTCTGTGGAGCAGCTTTAGGAGTAGCACCCTGAACAAGGGTGATGATGTCCTTATCATTCACATTGGCATTGGCAGCAACCTCTTTCCAGTCTTCCGCCTTATAATAACCACCCTTATTGCTTGCCTCAGAAAGAGTTGCATAAACTTTATTTTCAAAACCATTGGCATAATCTTGGCTAACACTAGAGGCTGGCTTGCTAAATGCTCCATCCCAACTCAGCGTGGTGCTAGGAGAAAGCTTTTGAGCCAGAATATCCTTGATGATATAGCTATTACCATTGAATGCAGAACCTTCAGCAGTAGGATCGAAGATAAGATTCAGCTTTACCTTTACGCATGTAAACTTCAGGTTAGCTGCCACCTCGGTATATTTCTTACCACTTTTTTCTATTTTTGTATCAATGATATTGCCGTTTACATCCTTTGGCTCATAAATCATCGGGATGTTTGTAGAAACAGGCATTCCCGGTTCTTTTCCAACGCCATAACCCAGTACTATATTTTTGAGATCATCTTCTGTTTTGATAGGTTGACCACTCAACACCTTGTTCATGTTGGCAACCACATAGATATGGTAAGTGCCCGGCTCGATATTGAGCTGATAGTTAGCTACATTCGGCTCTACCATCATTGTAGCCAGTGGGGCAGGGAGCGTCTCTACCAGGAGCTTGCCTTCATTTCCTGTAGGGAAAGCATAGAGGGTCAGGTCGTTGATCTGGCATTCATCTACCGTAGCATTATAGGTAGGAAGGCCGGATGCATCGTCGGCACGGGTGCCGCGGCTGCTGAGCACGGTTGGCACGAGTACATGCAAGTTGCTTTCTGACGAAATGGGAGCGCGCTCGCCTCCAAGTTCGTCAGAGCAACTTACTGTAACCAACAATATAAACCAACTAACTAAACTTAAAATGAAATCTCGTATTTTCATTGTTTCTAATTTTTAAAGTCAAATACTCTTATGAGCTAAATGCCCGGAAGGGACTCTGACACCTGAAACGGTTAGAAATCGACACGCTGGATGCGCTTGCTCCAATCCAGGATGGAAATGCTGAGCTTCGCATACTTCCACTGGTTGCCCTGGAGGAAGAAGTCGAGCTTATAGTCGTACTCTCGGTCCAGGAATTCCTGTGCTGAATAATGGCGGGCTTCGAAGGCACCACGGCCTTGAGCCAGACAGTCAGCAAGATTGATGCGTGCCACCTCTTCGCCTGTAGTCTTGTTCGTGATGGTGAGGATGGCGTTCTTGTCGTTTTCTGCTACCGGATGCCAGATGAGTCGGGAGAACATGAGGGCGGCATGAGCGGTACGCTCCTTTACATTGCCCTCGGTATCCTTAAACTCAGTGGTCCAGGTATAGTATGGGGTATATGTCAACTCCTCGTCGGGGAGGAGAGAGTTGTCGTAACTGATATCGCCGTTGGCATTGGTTATCTGATAACTGAAGTCATCGGCATTGATGTTGGCAGGCTCATCGGTCTGATGCAGGCTGATGGTGAGCTGCTTGGTATCACGAACCAGACCGATGGTATGGCGTGTAACCTGCAGGTCTTTTACTTCAACCAGTTCGTTGCTGAGGCCTTGCCAGAGTGTATCGAGCGGTTGGCTCTGGTTGTTCACCTTGCCCTGTTCGCGGTCGAGTCGTGCATGGAGGGCGGTGATGTTGTCACCCTGCTGTGGCAGAGCTATCTGGAATTTGGCACCTGGCTGCGCGAGTGCATCTTCGTATTTCTTTTGGAAGGCGAAGGTTGCGAATCTGTATTTGCCCGGTTCCAGATTGATTCGCATGGCATAGTTAGGGTCCTTGAGCGGCTGTGATGTCGCATCGTTATAGGCATCATGGCGAGCAATGAAGTTGCCCTGCTCGTCGTATACGAATACGCTGAGGCCGCCCACATGATCATTGAACATGTCGGCACGCTGCACGTTGTAGTCGTACTTGAACTGCAAGTCAACACCCATGTCACAAGGAGGCAGGTCGTCGTGCATCAAGTCGTTGCAGCTGCTGAGCATACTGCCCGCCATGATGAATCCCCATCCCATGCATATATTCTTGATCCAACTGTTAAACTTCTTGTTTGCCATGATGCTTATCTGTTTTATGAAAAAGTAAAGTGTATAAATTGATTCTTATTCTTCCGATATAGCCAGCCGCTCCTTAGCGCTAGAGCGGCTGAGCTATATATAATAATGTGTTATGGATTACAAATCGACGGTGTATGAACGCTTAGCCCAAGAAAGGATCTTCACGCTGACGCTAAGATACTTCTCGTTCTCATCATCTGGCAGAGTTGGGTCTACTGGAGGTACACCAGGGTAGCCAGGACCATAGACGTTGCCAACTTTCAATTCATACCAGTTGTTACGGAGCATACCATAACGGCCAAGATACTTGTCGTTATGTCCGTCATAGGCAGAACCAGAAGACCAATGAGTCTTGTCATCACCGAAGTGCTTAACACGAGCGATATAGTATGTAACACCCTTAAGATAGGTATTGATACCAACCATCTCTTCTGGACGACCAGCTTTCAAGCCGAGTTTATCATTGATTGCGGCAACGATATCTTCACCAGTCTTTAAACCTGTGCCATATTTAGTAGCACCATCGAGATGTGTTGTACTCGAAGCATTTTCCTTGATATCTTCCAAAGTAATCACATGAGAGCCTGCCTTCTCGAGATTTTTATAGTCAACAACACAACCTGGGAGAACTGCATCAGCTGCTGCATCAACAGCAGTCTTCAAGTCTGCAAATTTCAGGATAGTTGTCATATTACCGATGGTGTAGAAAGTTCCACCTGTATCTGCAAGGTCAGCACCAGTATCATCCTTAGGAGTATATGTTGCCTTGAAGATAACACGGGTTGTCTGACCCTGATACATGTTTGCCAAGTTGAAGGTGTTCTCTAAGCAATATACCGGATTGGTTTCGCCGAAGTCTTTATCAATCTTACTTGTAGCATCGATAAAATTGAATTCTGCCTCTCTATCTGCATCTTTATCTTTTAGCTTAAGATCAGCATTCTTATAGTTAGGATCCTTACCCCAATAAACACGGTTGTTAGTACCTATGAAACGATTGGAAGGATCTGTGTTCCAAATTTTGTCATAATCTGCACTCAAGCCATCAATATTATGAACAGCGTATGTCTTCTTGTTTGTGATATCTAAAGCCCAATTGCTAAATTTTACCTCACTCTTCTTTGTAGTAGCTGTTGGGTTTGCCTTGTCCTTAACAATTATTGTTCCAGTTGTTCCAGGCGTAGCAACAGTCATCTTTGCTACTCCACGCTCTACATAAACTGTTGCGGCACACGTACTAGCATCTTCCTTTGCTTTTGCCTCGCTGGCATATATTTTAGCTTTGTCAATAGGAACCAAAGTTGCAGGTGAGGCAGCACTTCCTTTCAACGGAGCATTAGCCATATAGAAGCCATCAGAACCAGCCCAATCAGTAGCTGAAAGAGTCAAAATATTTTTGCTATTCCAATCATTATAACTTTGACCTACAGTAGGCAAAGCAACCTTTGTATTGTTAAGCAAAATCAAAACACTATAATCATTCTTGGTATCCACATTGGTAAGCTTTGCTACCAGCTTTTTAGCAGTAGTTGTGATACCAGGTGTGGTATCGTCTGTCCATCCATCTATAGGTAAAGTTACGCTCTCAACAAACTTGTAAGAGCCTTCATCTGAACCATACTTCTGGAAGATGAGGGCAGTTGCGCTTTTTACAGCATACTCTTCTGGTGAGCCTTCATTCATTTCAGCACCACCAGCATCTGCACGTGTACCGCTTGTTGTAGGCAAGTTGATGGTGAAAGTTGCATAACCAACACCAGCTTCATTAGTACCAGTACCTGGACCTGCGGTTCCCAGGTCCTCATTGCTTGAACAGCTTGCTGTCATCGCAGCTATGACAGCCAAGCCAAATAAATGTTTAATCTTCATAATTTTTGAAAGTTAAGCTTGTTTATAATCGTTATTCTCTAATTTTCTGTTATTCCAATTCCTTTATCTGCTTGAAGACATCTCTTACACGCTCTGCCTCTTTCGAGTTGCCTGCCTTGGCAAGATGCTTTTCGACAGAAGTAAGATCGCCTTTCTGCAAATCGGTGCAGGCGGCATTGAGATTCGCAGCCTCATCATCTGGGAAGAGACGGACGGCAATGTCGAATACCTCGTTAAACTCTGGCGAACCCGGCTCGTAAGTCTGTGCCACCAGGAACATCTCCTGCAGAGAAAGCTGCTGAGGCTTGGTCTTCAATATCTCCTTGGCTTCTTCGATGCTGAACGGACGAACCGTGTAGGTTACCGTATAGTCGCTATGACGGAGACGAGGATAGATATGATCCAGGATGTAGCGGTAACTTGCCGGATGGAGTTTTCTGATCTTCAGGTCCTTATCATCAGGAGCCAGCGAGGAGTTAGCTATCTCGAGTATCGCTTCCTTATCAGCCAGATTACTTGCCTGGATCTTCTTCTTGAATCCTTCCCAGTCTTCCGGTGTAGCCTGATAGGTAAAGAGCTTGCTGTTTAAGGTGTAAAGGCTGCTCACATATTTGCGGAGGGCAGCAGCACGCTCGTTGGCAAGGCGCTTGTTGTTGGCATACGAACCATCAGGCGAAGCAAAACCGTGGATATCAATATCTGTGATTTCAACGTTCTTATCGTTCTTCACCAGGTCGATGGTGGAAGTAATCTTCTTCAGCTCAGTAGCATTCTCACGGAAGTTGGCAAGGATATTACTCTTGTTAACCACAAAGCTGAGATAGGCTTCACCCTTTTCGGCTCTCACCTTCTTGGCTTCCGCCTTCGGCTGCACGAAGAAGTCCTTCGTAATCTTCGGTGTACGGTCAATATCCGCAATCGGCGTATTGTCCTGTTCTATCAGGTTGCCGCATCCGCAGAGATCTTCTTTCACCGAGAGTTTGAACTTCTTCATCCATTTCTGATAAGGAACAGACTGGGCGAAGTAAACCTGCTGACTGGTCTTGTTCTTGCGGGTAAGAACCTGTGCCTGCGGATTCTTCTTGCTTTCGGCAAGTCGGCGGTATCTTACAGACTGGTTTCTACCCTGGATGATGATAGGGTTGAGAGCGATAGTATCAGTTCCTTCCATTACCGGTGTGAAAACAATCTGCTGCTCTGATTTCATCTTCAAATCGTTCAGATTCATACGGAAGGCAACGTCCATCCGGTTGCCGTTCTTGCGTGCCAAGACGCTGTCTACCTGAACCTTACCCCCTGCCAGCTGTTGAGCCTGAGCAGGCATGATGCCCTGAGAGAAGAGCATGCAGAGGGGCGAAATGACCGCATAAAGCTTCATTTTATCCATATTATGATTTCCCTAAAATTTTTTGTATTCTGTCTAGTTATTACGTGTTTATATTGTCAGTTAAAACAACAGTTAAATAAAATTCTTAGAACACGTATATGAGAGATAGTGCGGCTTTTGTAGGGCCCACATAGTTGCGGTGGTCTTTGTCGAGACATTTTTCGCATCGTCCGTAAAGCTTGTAAGGACTGTAGGCATATCCCAAACCGATAGAGCCTTCGAAATTGAGGTGCTTATTAAGCAACCACTGATAGCCGTAGGTAAGGCCTCCACCTACATACCAGCCTTCATAGTGCCTGCCCTCCAGAGTTTTCGGCAGGATGCCGAAGGGCATGTCAATGTTTTTAATGTTGTATTCACCGCCTAAGGCATGGATTCCGAAGAAATGGCCTCCAAACTTCTGGCAGGTGTACCATCTGTATTCTGGCATAACATTCCAGAATCTCATCTTCTTGTCGCCCGAGAACTTCCAGGGGTTCAGGGTTCCGAAGAGTTGGAAGGTTGTTTTCTTGCCTGTGCCGATTTCGATGCCGGCGTTGGCAGATGTAGAAGCCCATCCCAGTAAGTTGGTCTTCAGAGCGACCTCCTGCGCTCGCGTCGTTGCCGTTGAAAGGATCAGCAGCAGCAACATTGCTGATTTTATGAATGTTTGCTTCATCATATCTTTACTTTTATATTTGGTTTCGTTTATATTAAACTTAGCCTTCGTTTGCCAGTTGGTATCTTTTTTCGGCTGCAAATTTAAGAGAAAATCCAATACGAAGCAAGAAAAAGTTTCAAAAAGGCTACATTTCTTTGTGCAAACGTTTGCACGCTTTATGCAACCTGTTTACGCACACACATCATCAAGCACATGATTGATGGCTGCCTTAATCATTTCCAGTGCCATGCCATGTTTCTTCTTCAAAATACTTAATGTGTTGAAAAGCAGTTTTATCATCCATCTAACTATTAATCTTTATTAATTATACATAGAGATATACCATATATATGAAATATATTATGTATCTTTGCACCAAAGTAGAACCATTTAAATAAATACACTTATGAGTACAGTT
>ULYL01055573.1_pt1 | contig 12756 bp, 9 predicted proteins | sample 1962211 | NCBI WGS metagenome assembly ULYL01 (sample SAMEA4835864, study PRJEB28245) | human gut metagenome | biome: gut microbiome; material: fecal sample | place: Denmark | collected 2008
TATTTACAGACACCTTTAATTTCGTGGGAGCATTCTCCAAAACCTTATCTATATGCTGATTGATGGCATGCAATGTGTCAATATACCACAAGAGCATTGAGTGTTGCTGTAGTGAGAAGCAAATAGGGGGACAAGATAATCGTTAAATCTTCAAAGGTGATAATAATATGGAAGTAACGGCAATTTGCAGATTTTAGTATTTGAGGTAAAACGCCTAAATGTGCAAGATGATAAAAACAGCCTTTTTACCTATGTAAAGGTAATATGAATTAGGATGAAAGGAACGGAAAAGTGCCATCGGCGAGGTGTTTCAGGGAGAAAAGGGGGAGCTCAATAACCCTGGAACGGACTTGATAAACAAAATATCAGATTAATGTAGAGATGGAAAATTCGTGACTAACATGGTTACAGCTTATTGAGTTTACTCATGCTGTGGGCCTTTATTTTGTGTGCCAGGCTTATGAGGATCTAAAAAGGATTTCATTCTCGTAAAACTTAAAAATATGATTAATAATAATGGTATCATGATTCTCGCGAAAGAAGAAATTTTGCAGTTTATGTAATAATTTTTAATTGAAAAAGAAAGATATATGAATAAATCTGCTCATTTTACGATAAAGGTTTATATCTTTGTGTCAGAATTAAGGCAAATAATAGTTATGGCAAATCTGAATAGGCTTAAAGCTATTTTGGCATAATAACAGAAGAAGGGTTCGGCTTGAGTGGAGAGTTTGGTGGATTAACTAATACTGTTGGTAAATGGTGCGGCAATATAGCCCATCATGATTTTGTAAACTCTCATCAAGAGTGCAAACACCCTTCATGTTGCTGTTGAAGATTTATTAGTGGTTAACGATTCTTATAAGTATGACAGATAAAGTACGTGCAGAACGTAATAGAACTCTTACGGTTTCGGAAAGCGAAGTTCCAGCATTGGAGAAATATATTTTGACTGCGGATGATTTGGTAAAATCATTTGCAGATAATACTATTGTCAATGCTGACTTGTTTGATTGTTTGGATATTATTCCCAATAATTATTTTAACTTGATTATTGTAGATCCACCATATAATCTTGATAAGGATTTTCATGGGAAAAAGTTTTCAAGTATGAAGACAGAAGCATACGAAAACTATCTAAGAAGTTGGTTTTATAAGGTTTGTGATAAACTTGCACCCAATGGGACACTATATATGTGTGGTGATTGGAAATGTTCATCTTCTATGCAAAGAGTTATAGAAGAAAGGCTCACTGTTCTCAATAGAATTACTTGGCAAAGAGAGAAAGGAAGGGGGGGGCAAAAACAAATTGGAAAAATGCAATGGAGGATATATGGTTTGCTGTAAAGAATCCTAAAGATTATTATTTTGATGTTGAGTCTGTTAAGATGAAGCGTAAAGTAATTGCGCCTTACAAAGTTGATGGCAAACCTAAAGATTGGGAAGAAACTGACTCTGGTAATTTTCGTATTACATATCCTTCAAATTTCTGGGATGATATAAGTATTCCATTTTGGTCTATGCCTGAAAATACGGATCATCCCACTCAGAAACCAGAGAAATTGTATGCAAAATTAGTACTTGCTTCGACAAAGCCTGGTGATAAGATATTTGATCCTTTCTTAGGTAGTGGTACTGCTGCTGTGGTGGCTCGTAAACTTAATAGAAACTATTTTGGTGTTGAAATAAATCGAGAATATTGTCTTTGGTCGGTTAAAAGACTTATGAAAACTTTAGGTGACAAATCTATTCAGGGTTATTTTGATAGCGTGTTCTGGGAAAGAAATTCTCTCGGTGACCAAAAAGCCAATAAATCAACAAAAATCAACCAAAAAGAAGAACCTCAACTATCATAGTACTAAAAATTATGAATAAAAACGTTCATGATTTTGTTGAACTCATTGAAAGAAACAAGAGTATCAACACAAAAGAGGAAATGATTAGCATCGTTACCCAAACCATTGCCATGGTAAGAGATGGTAGAGCTGTGTTTCATACCAATTTCTTTGCTGTCGTTTTTTGTTATAGCAAGAACAGTTCATTTAGTAATGTGGTCTTGTCTTTATCAAAACTTGAGAAGTATGACCATATACCATGTTTTGTAGTTTTGGTAAGGAAGAATTTGGATAATGTCATCTATATGATAAACACCACACTTCTGGATAAAATCAGTCATAGTTCACAGGAACTTAGAGTTGATAATATAAGAGGTAGCTTTCTTGGTAGCAATATTCGTAAAGAATTGCCGGAAATCGGAAAGGTAAATGCTCCAAAAGATTTTGATGAACTATTTGCTTATCACGAAGGATTCACCTGGCAAGAGAATATTGAACGGCTTGAGGAAAGAACGAATAATATAAAGCCCAATATTGGCAGAGCGGAATTAAGTGAGGCTGAAATTAAGAATGTGTTTAATTCTCCAAAGAGGGCAATAAAGTTTATTCAATCCCATGATTACGGTTTACTCTTGAAAGATTTAAGAACTCGTTGTGAAGAAGTGAAAGATGCAATACTTGTGGCATCTCATATACCAAATGTGAATATAAGAGGAAGACTTATTGAAGTTTTGATCACTTCTGATGAGGAAGAACGTAACAAATTGTTGCGGAATATCGAAGAAATAGAACATTTTCTCCCTACTTATGACACAAAGAATGACTTAGGTGACTATGTTAGGAACTTTGCTGATTCAGACTCATATACAGATATCAAGACAAAAGTCCTTTATCTTGATTCTAATCCTAAAGCCTATAATATTGACAAGTTCTTGAAGTGCAAATGAGAAGTCCGTATTTATGTTTTTCTTTGTAGGTATTGATGAAACAGGAATAGTTAATACTGTTTTGGCATCTGTATTTCATGACAAACTCCAAAACACGACTCTCCTTCAACATCATTGGGCTGGAAGAGGAACCAGAGGAGCGGCACAATTTAATGGTAAAACCATAAATGAGTTGCTATATGATGAGCAATTTGAGAATAACATTAACGATAACGAATCTAAGAGTTTTCTTCAAAAGCTCCTTAATCGCTAAAATAATGCGGTCCTTCAAACTTATAATAGCACAATTACTCAAGCCCGAAGTCCTCCAATATGGGACTTCGGGCTTGAGTTTTCAATTAGTGAGGCTCCTCTCTAATCAGACAGGCTTTGGATCCGGGTGGCATAGCCTCCTTGAACCATTTTTGCCCAGTCTTTTTCTGGTCCATCAAGTTTAGCAGACAGCAATAACTAAGAACCATAAAGATAGAGCCATTGTTGGCTGTATCTTTATGGTTCTTAGGGGGAATGTCGTTATACTTTACTTGAACAGCTGGGGGATGAACAGGAGCGAGTATTGGCGCCAGTTGCACCAGAGGTGGCCGCGCGGACTCTCGTGGAATGTGTACTTCAGTCCGTCTTTGTCCATGCGCTCCATGAGCCGCTTGTTCGCTGGTAACAGCCAGTCTTCGTTGCCGCATGCTATCCAGTAGAGTTTGGGGTTGCCTTGTGCCAGCTTGGTGAGCTTGGCATCGAGGTTGGCATAGGCTGGAACCTCCTCCATATTAAGATGGGAGAAGTCGACGCCGGCGGAGTAGAGGCCGATGTAATTGAACATTTCGGGATAGTTGGCTGTAATCATAAGCGTGTGCATACCACCCATTGACAGTCCGGCAATGGCGCGATGTGCCTTGTCGGGGATGGTGTTGAATGTGGCATCGACATAGTTTACGATTTCAGGGAACGCCAGTTCGAAGAGTCCGTCCTTGTAGTGTGGCAAGAGGTGGGTCGATACGGGTCTGAACGCGAGATTCTCTGCCGTCTCGCCGGCAGCTGCCTGCTTGCCGAAGTTGCCGTTGGGCATGACGACAATCATCGGCACACACTTTCCTTCGGCAATGAGGTTGTCCATGATGCGCGCCAGGTGGCCCAAGTCGAGCCATGCTGTCTCGTCGCCACCACTGCCATGGAGAAGATAGAATACAGGATATTTCTTGTCGGTCTTGCCATATCCGGCAGGCAGATACACATTCATACGGCGGTCGGCGTTGGTCGTGTTGGAGTGATACCATACCGTGCGCACCTGGCCATGGTCCACATCCTTTACCAGATATTCGTCGGCAGCGCCGCCACCCACATAGAAGATGCTGAATATGTTGCCCACATCGCGGCGCGTAAACGGATTTACAGGGTCGATGCCCAACACGCCATCGATGTCAAAGCGATAGGTGAACATTTCGGATGCGAGCTGCGGAGTGGTATACTCCCATATTCCATCCTTGCCTTTCTTCATAGTAGCCTGGCCGTTGTTCTGCTCCCAGTCGGCCAATATCTTCACACTCTTGGCCTTGGGCGCTTTCACGCGGAAGGTTACGGTGTGGTCGTCGTTTACCTGTGGCGAAACGATGTCGCCCTCACGAAATGAGATGTTCTGCTGTGCGCTCATGCCCATTGCTACGAGCATGGCTGCCATTGCTACGATAGTCTTCTTCATAGATTCTATTTTTAGTTGTTGATTCCTAATAGTATCTACAAAAGTAATAATAATTTGTCATAACCGGACCCATCTTCCGTAGCTTTTTTCATTTATGTTATTCGGTTTCGGCTCCGACTCTTTTCTTGTCGGTCAATGTAGAAACCTCAACGTGTCTTCGTTCAGGCTGCTTTAGAAGAGAAATGTCGTAAAGCGTTTGGTGTTTGCTTCTTTCTGCTTCAATTCTTCTTCCATTCTCCGTGTCGCCATCTTGAAAAAGAAACGAATGAGATGTTCATCGGTCGCTTCTGTACGAATCATGCGGAGCGCAGCAATGTATTCCTTGCGATTTTCTGACGGGATGATAAGGAGGGGATGCCCCATGCGCAACAGTATGTAGTTGCTGACCAGGCGCCCGGTTCTTCCATTGCCATCGCGGAACGGATGGAGATATTCGTAGAAACCATGGAAACGGGCAGCAAGTATCATGGGGTGTACATTAGCGGCGACGATGGCTTCCTCTGTCGATTCCAATAGTTTTGGCACTCTTGCGATGAGTTCTTTATGGTCGCCGAAGACCGTGTCGCCAGCCGTCATATCCGTAGTGGTGTATTCTCCCGCGATGGCCTCGGGGGCGTGATAAGAAAGCGTGTGACGGGTAACTCGCCTGTTGATTTCCTTGAGCAGTTCTTCGTCGATAGGATGCTGCGTATTTTGCATCATATACTCGAATGCCTCGAAGTGGTCAAGCATTTCGAATGCCTCGAAAAGCGTCTTTCCCGCAGGAATCATTCCCAATCCTTTCTCTTTCAGCTCTCGGGTGTCATCTACGGAGAAAGAGTTGCCTTCAATGGCGCACGAATGAGTGGAAAAAAGCACCTCGTTGTATTTGATGTACTCTTCTCTATTCATTTGATTGATAATCGAGGTCTGGTATTGCTGCCTTGCCGCCTCGTATTCTTTTATTTCTGTGTCGAACGCCATTATTGCTTTCTTGTTGTTCTCTGCGGTGATTGGGGGATGCCTGTAGACACAGGCTTAGTTATTTATCATGGCAAAGATACAGTAAAAAAACTAAGCGCCAAACTTTTCTGACGGAAATCGTTCCTTTTTGTTAGGCAATGATGCCACCCAACACCTGAAACGCCACAGAGAAGCATGCTTTCTTATGTATTGCGCTCGGTTTGCGTTACTTTACGGCATAGCCGTGAAGATAGGCTGCACCTCGGCAATAAAAATAAATATGATTTATTTTGTATTGCGCTCGGTTTGCGTTACTTTACGGCATAGCCGTGAAGATAGGCTGCACCTCGGCAATAAAAATAAATATGATTTATTTTGTATTGCGCTCGGTTTGCACTATCTTTGCAGAAGAATTTATAATAATCAAGATGGAAGTAACAATCACTAACGAGAATTTTAAGGACTATCTGAATGGCGAACTGCCATTGGTAGTGGATTTGTGGGCTACATGGTGCGGACCTTGCCGCGCGCTGGCTCCCATTGTATCTGAGTTGGCCGAAGAGTACGACGGCCGTCTTGTGGTGGGCAAGTGTGACATCGAGGAATACGATGACATCGCTACCGACTATGGCGTGCGCAATATACCTACCATCCTCTTCTTCAAGGGTGGCGAACTGGTAGACCGCTTCGTGGGCGCAGCCAAGAAGGCGGTAATAGAAGAGAAGTTCAAGGCACTGCTCTAATCCCACGCGCTTATTGGGGATTAACAGCCTGTACTGACCGAAAACAACGAGCCGGGTATGCTGACGATTGTCGCATATCCGGCTCGCTGTATATATAAATAAGGTGGAGCTAAAACTCCAGCAGGCGGCTGCCGTCGGCATCGACGCTGATTTTTACGCGCACGGTGTCATCGGGCAGAATGTCTTCTATCAGTTCGGGCCACTCCAGGAGACAGAGGTTGCCGCTGTAGAAGTAGTCTTCGTAGCCCATGTCATAGACTTCCTCGATGCGGCGGATGCGGTAGAAGTCAAAGTGGTAGATGGGGTCGCCATGCCCGTCGGTGTATTCATTGACGAGGGCGAAGGTGGGCGAGGTGATGACGTCTTCTACGCCCAGTTCCTGGCACAATGCCTTGATGAAGGTGGTCTTGCCGGCGCCCATGCCGCCATAGAATGCGATGACGCGGGCTTCGCCGATGCTGTTGACAAACTGCTGTGCCGCTGCGCGTATGGCGTCGAGCGACTCTATTCTGATCTGTGTCATATCGTTTTATCTTTTCTTGGGTTTCAGTGTGATGAGGGGGATGAGCATCTCTTCCATCGAGATGCCGCCGTGCTGGAACGTGTTCTTGTAATAAGACACGTAGTAATTGTAGTTGTTGGGGTAGGCGAAGAAGCTGTCGCCGGTGGCAAACACATAGCTGGTGCTCAGATTGGGCATAGGCAGCTGGGCCTGCTTGGGGGCGCGAATGACAAATACGTCCTTGGCGTTGTAGCTGAGGTTCTTGCCCAACTTGTAGCGCAGATTGGTGTTGGTGTTGCGGTCGCCCACTATCTTGATGGGGTTGGTGCAGCGTATGGAGCCGTGGTCGGTGGTCACCACCACGCGGTATCCGGTGGTGGCGAGTGCCTTGAAGAGGTCGGCGATGACCGAGTGGCGGAACCACCCGAGGGTGAGGTTGCGGTAGGCAGACTCGTCGTTGGCCAACTCGCGTATCATCTTAGACTCGGTGCGGGCGTGCGAGAGCATGTCGATAAAGTTGATTACCACCACGTTGAGGTCGTTGCCCGTATACTCGTTGAGGCGCCCCAGAAACTTCTCTGCCGCAGCGCTGTCGTTGATTTTGTGATAGCTGAAGGTGTCGTGGCGGCGGTAGCGGTCTATCTGGGTCTGGATGAGTGGCGCCTCGTTGAGGTTCTTGCCCTCTTCCTCGTCTTCATCGACCCACAACTCGGGAAACATCTGCGCTATCTGCGTCGGCATGAGGCCGCTGAAGATGGCGTTGCGTGCATACTGGGTGGCTGTGGGCAGGATGCTGGTATACATGTCTTCGTCTATCTCGAAGAGGTCGCTGATTTCCTGAGCCAGCATGCGCCACTGGTCGTAGCGGAAGTTGTCGATGACCACGAGAAACACCTTCTCGCCGCTGTCGAGCATGGGGAAGATGCGACGGCTCATGATGTCGTTGCTCATCAGCGGACGGTTGCTGTTGCCGGGCTTCACCCAGTCCAGATAGTTCTTGCGTATATACTTGGCAAAACCTATATTGGCTTCCTCCTTCTGCATCTGCAGCATCTCGGTCATCTTGCTGTCGGTGCTACTCAGCTCCAACTCCCAGTGGGTGAGCTTGCGGTAGATGTTCTGCCAGTCTTCGAGCGTCTGGCAGTCCATAATCTGCATCATCAGGTTCTGGTAGTTCTGCTGGTAACCGCTCTGTGTCACCTCGGTCTCTATCTCGCGTCGATGTATGTTCTTTTTGAGGGTGAGGAGTATCTGGTGGGGGTTGACGGGCTTGATGAGATAGTCGGCTATCTTTGAGCCGATAGCCTGGTCCATGATGTCTTCTTCCTCGCTCTTGGTCACCATCACCACGGGAGTCGCCGGGTTGATTTCCTTGATGCGTTGCAGTGTCTCGAGACCGGTGAGACCGGGCATCATTTCGTCGAGAAGCACCAGGTCGAAGGTGCGCTGCGCACATTGTTCTATGGCATCGGTACCATTGGTTACGGTAACTACCTCGTAGCCTTTCTTCTCAAGAAACAAGATGTGGGCACGCAGCAGTTCTATCTCGTCATCGACCCATAGTAATAATCCGTTTGTCATAATTGTTGTCTCTGTTAATGGGTTAAAATCCCTCCAAGTCGTAGTATTCGTCTTCGAGGTCAAACTTTTTCTTCTTTGCCGCAGCCTTGGGCTTCTTGGTCTTGGTGGTGTCGGCAGGCGCCTTGGTGACTTTGTCGCCGAAGTAGAAGCCAGTCTTGCTTACGGGCTTGGGCGTAGCGGGCTTTGCCGCTGGCTTGGTGGCAGGAGCCGTCGGCTTGGCTGTCGTGGCTGCTGGCTTGACGGCTGGGGTGGTGGTCTTTGTGGCAGGTGCGGCAGCCTTGGCCTTCTGAGTCTCTTCGGGCAGCGCGACGATGGTGCCGTTGGCCTTGGGCGCTTCCTCGGTCTGCGGCGCGCTGACGATGGTGCCGCCTGCTTTGGTCGTTTCCTCAGTCTGCGACTCGCTGACGATGGTGCCGCCTGCCTTGGTCTTTTCCTCAGTCTGTGGCACGCTGATGATGGTGCCCGAGGTGGCTGCGCCCTCCTTGCCCTCGTCGGGCAGCACGTAGGTACCACCCTGCTGCTGAGGCTTCTGCTCGCCCTCGTCTATCACCATACCCTCGCCCAGGGCATTGTCGATATCCTCTACCGAAGGCTCATCGCCCTGGCGGGTCACTATCTCGGCGGGCTCGGCCAGCAGACGGAAGGTGCTCACCTTGAGCGGCACGAAGTGCTTGTCGTAGTACTGTGCATAGTCGTCGTAGCTGTAGGGATGGCCGATGAGCTCGAGGTTGGCCTCGCTGATTATCATCGTGCGCAGTCCGGCATGGCGTTGCAGAATGTGCTGGGCGTAGAGCTGCCGCGCATATTGCAGGGCTTCGTCGTAGTTGCGGAAACCGCTCACCTCCATGTGGCAGAGGCCGTGGGCGTCGTTGACTCCTATCTCAAAGTTGCGCACCAGGTAGTTGGTGAAGTTATAGCGCGCCAGCTCAAACAGCAGTTGGTTGGCGTTGATGGAGTCGGGCTGGTAGACGATGACAAACTTGAAGTCGATGTCGCGCTCGTTGGTAAACGTGGGTATCGAGTCTCCACCCTCGCTGTCGAGCAGAGCCGAGCGGCGGCTCCACACGTCGCCGATGTCAAACTTGCCGCCACGCAGCTGGCGACCCGCGTTGACGCCGTTGATTATCATGCCCGCCAGCGTGCTTATCTCGCTCTGCGGATATTGCTCTACCACGCGCTTGAGGTCGGCCAGACAGCTGTCGGGCTGGCCCATGTTGAGCTTGGTCAGCGCTCCCACAAAGAGGAACTTGTCGCGGTTGTCGCCCATGGGGAAGCGCTGCTCCGACACCTTGAGATTGCGCATCACGTCGTCCATTCTGTCGTCCTTGAAGGCGGTATAGGTAGCGGCGTAGAGCGAGTCTTCGAGATGGGTGCCCTCGCGGGCGTTGGCTTCAAAGTAGGGGTCGGTGAGGATGGTGGTCCACTGGCTCTCGGCATAGTGCTGGCGCATCAGATCGAGATAGTGGCGCGCCGTCTCGCCGCGGTGGCTGCGCATATAGAGCAGGAAGAGGTGGTAATAGACCTCGTCCATGTTGGCGTAGCTCTCATACTGGTTGGCCAGACGCGTCAGGTATTTCTCGCTCAGCCTGAGGTTGTCGAGCTTGTCCTTGAATATCACGCCGGCATGGAAGAGGCCGTCCATAATCAGGGCGTTGCTCTGCTCCACCTGCTCGGGAGTGAAGGGTATCTGGGCGAGGTAGTACTCGCGCTTGTGCGGGTCGTTCTGCAGACTGTCGGTGGTCGATGCCAGCGAGTCTTGCAGCGCTTCCTGGCGGGCTATGGAGTCGCGCTGCTCGTCGGTGAGCTCGTCCTGCTGCCCTATGCCAGCCACCACGGTCTTGTTGACGCGCTGCCAGTTGTCCACATTCTCTCGCTTGCCCCACAGCTTCTGGAAGGTGGCCTTGCCCTGGCTCACGGCGATGGGGTTGTAGAAGTACCACTGGCCGTTGCCTGTTGTGGCGGTGTTGTTGGGCCTCGACGGGGTGTTGTTGCGGTTGTTGCCCATGTCGTCGCGGTCCATGTTCTCGTTCTGCTGCTGCATGGCGTCGGCTTCCTGCTGGGCGCGACGCTCTTCGCGTTCCTTCTTCTTGAGTGCGTCGATGACGCGGTCTATGGCGGCGTTGCGGTCTTTCTCGCTCATGCGGGCGAGCGACTGGAGCGAGTCCTGCAGCTCCACGGCGTCGGTGTGGGGCACCAGTTCGTCGAGTATCTTGGAGCGGTCAGAGAGCTGGCGGTAGTCGGGGCGGTCCTGGTCCAGCAGACCTATAGCCTCGCCATAGCAGCGGCGGGCGTCGCCAAACTTCTCTTTCTGCCAGTAGAGGTTGCCCAGACTCAGCAGCAGCACGCCCTTCTCTATACCGTTGCGCACCGACTCCTTGGCGCCTTTCTCATAGGCGCCGATGGCATGGGCGGTGTCGCGGTCGGCCAGATAGATGTTGCCGATGGCATAGTATACCTGGTCGAGATATTCCTTGTTGTTGTCCGATGCAGCCATACGGCGCAGACGGCTTATCATGCGGCGCGACTGGCCCTTGGCCATCACCTCGGTCTGGGCGATGCGGGCGTTGAACTCGAGCTGGTAGGGCGGGTTGAGGCGCACCACGCGGCGGAAGGCGTGGTAGGCAGAGTCGGGCTTGCCCACGGCGGCATAGAGCTGACCCAGCAGATACCACTCGCGGGCTCGCTGCTTGCGGCGCATCTCGTGGCGTATCACGCGGCGCAGATAGGGGATGGCGCGCTGATAGTCGGCCGTGTGTATGTAGTAGTCGGCATAGGTGTAGTCCCACTCCTTGACGGCGCGCCAGTCCATGGAGTCGCGCGCCATGTTGCGTATCACGTCTTCGGCGTCGTAGAGCCAGCCCTCCTGCACATAGCACTTGGCAAGCCAAGCGCGGGCCTTGCCATAGATGGCGGGCTGGGTGGCGTAGAGGCGGCTCATGTAGGAGAAGGTAGAGGCGGCTTCGTCAAACTGGCCCATGTGAAACTGCGAGCGCCCCATGAGCATCCAGGCTTTCCAGAGGAAGGGGTTATACTCGCGACGGCTGAGCCACTCGATGTCGCGCTCGGTCTTGCGCCGCTGCTTATCCCACACGGGGCGCCGCTTGATGCTGTGCTGGTGTATGGCTTTCTCGGCCTTGGTCACCGCACGCTCAAAGTTGCTCTTGCCCAGCTCCTTGCTGTTCTTGTTGCTGACGGTGTAGAGGGGTATCAGTTCGGTATAGTTGTCGCGGTTGCCCTCTTCCTTTTCGAGCGCGCCGTCTATGTATGCCATCGCACCGTTGTAGTAGGTGTTGTAGCGCGCGTTGAAGGCATGCCAGAACCTCGACGACGAGGTGTTCTTCTGCGTAGAGCACGAGCTGAGTGCCACTACCGCCACCGCTGTCAGCGTCATGGCGCCACGCAGTCGCCGGCGGCCCATCAGCGTCTTGGCGGTGCGCGCCAGGGCGTAGACGATGATGCCTACAAAGATGATGGTGGCTCCCGAGGGCACGTTGAGCCAGTAGGAGAGTGCCAGCCCCGTCATGCAGTCTATCCAGCCGATGACGATGCTCAGCGCTATCATGCGCTTGTAGCTGTAGGTGAAGATGTTGGCGGTCATCTGGGGGATGGTGAGCAGACTGATGGCAAGCACGATGCCCACCATGCGCAGGGTGGACACGATGGTCATGGCTATCACCGCCATCAGCGTATATTCTATCATGTCGACGGGCAACTGCTGGGCGCGGGCGAAAATGGGGTCGAACGCCACGCTCACGATGCTGCGGAAGAACATCACCGTGAGTGCCGCCACTATCACCGTGAGCCCGCCGAGAAGCACCAGGTCGCCATGGCCTATGGTGAGCAGACTGCCGAAGAGGTAGGAGTTGAGGTCGGGCATGAACTCGGGCGAAAGAAAGCAGCAGATGATGCCCACGCTCATGCCGAGGGTCCAGAAGAAGGCGATGGTGGAGTCTTCGCGCACGTCGCCGCGGTGTGACAGCCACTGCACGCCCAAGGCGCTGGCCACGGCAAAGACCAGGGCAGACACTACAGGATTGATACCGAAATACACCCCCAGCCCGATGCCGCCAAAGGAGGCATGGGTGATGCCGCCGCTGATGAAGACCAGCCGCCGCGTCACGATATAGGTGCCCACGATGCCGCAGAGGATGCTGGCAAGGAGCGAGCCTATGATGGCGTTCTGAAAGAAGGTGTAAGTCAGCAGTTCCATGTCATCTTTCCATCAGCATGATTACTTCGTCTTTGAGGGCGTCGGGGAGGTTGATGCCGCGCAGGATGAGGCTGCGGTTCCACCCGGCCACCTCGTCGGGGCGCATGGTGTAGAGCACGTCGGCAAACTCGTGTACCTCGTCGTCGGTATACTCGTCGGAGCGGCGGCCGCGGTAGCGGTCCAGCTCTTCATCGTCGTAGTATTCTATCTCGCGGGTGGCGGCTTCCATCATGCACTCCTGCTCACACTTGGTGTTGGTGCCGTCGCAGGTGCCGCAGTTCGCGGCAGGCGGGGTTGCCTCGG
>ULYL01006213.1_pt1 | contig 12619 bp, 13 predicted proteins | sample 1962211 | NCBI WGS metagenome assembly ULYL01 (sample SAMEA4835864, study PRJEB28245) | human gut metagenome | biome: gut microbiome; material: fecal sample | place: Denmark | collected 2008
AGTTTTTTCAAAAATTATGGCATAATACATGCGTTTAGTTTGACAATTCAAGCACAAAAAAACGTAACAATCGGTTGTATTTGCGTTAATTTTTGCTTTTAAGCGCGTTTACGACTTCCAGTACCCAGTCGGTTTGGATAAAGTCGAACTTCATTGCGGCAAGCTTTTTCCATGCGCTTCCGTCGCCGCTTTCGAGAGCAGCGTCGTCGGTAAGTCCTGCCGAAATTATGTCGCGTTCGTTATACAATATCGAGTTAGCCCATACGAGCAAACCTTTTTTGTGCATGGACGAAATGTACTTTTCGCTTGCAACGTCGTCGTCAAGGCTATCAAACAACGCCTCTATTCCGATATAATTGATATTGCGTTGCAGCAATTTGTCGGTAACGTCATCGGTGTGACGAGCCAAGCCCATATACATAAAATCGGGTGCGTGTTTTTCTAACGCTTCAAAATATTCGTCCTCTATCGGCGTTTTGACGATTACCTGTTTTTCCACTCCGCATTCGCGGATTACGCGCGTAATGCCCTCGACATCCTCCCAGTACTTATCGACGTTTATATATACTTTATCTTTAAGTAAAGCAAAAACGTCTTTAAGAAGCGGCACTCTGTAATGAGTGAGTACTTCGTCGTTGTTGAGAAGCGGCGTGTTTTTAACTTCTTCTGCGGTCATTTCGGGGATATATTTGCCGCATTTAAGAAAAACAGGCTCCATTCCCGGATGAAAGCAAAAATATTCGCCGTCCAGACTTTTGGTAACGTCTATTTCCACTACGTCCGCTCCTTCGTTTATCGCGATTTTCTGAGCCAGCAGCGTGTTGCACGGAATATTGGCTCCGCTTACGCCCCTGTGCGCCGCGATAAACGGACGGGGAAGTGCTTTTCTGTTTTCAAAAATACTTTTATTGAAATCCATGATATTTTTCTCCTACATTTCGGCACGCGACCGAATAGCTCTCGAAAGCGTCGCTTCGTCGGCATATTCGACTTCGCTGCCCATACTTATGCCCTGAGCCGGGCGAGTTACTTTTACGCCGACTTGCAGATCGTATAATTTTTCGTAATATGCGCCCGAACCGTCCGGCAGATCGTTCCTCCCTATAAACTCATATCCGAATTTTTCCGCTCGTTGCGTTTCCGCCGTGAAAAAGTCAACGGCTTTACGCGTTCGCATTGCTTTCTTCAAGCCGATTCTTTGAAACCGAGCCTTCCCGCTCCGGCATTTCGCCTGTTTTGATTATAATCGTTTTTCTTGATCAAGTCAAGATAAATCGCGCTTTTTTGAAAATTTTTGTCATTTTTTGCCCGTTTTCTCTTCAGAACGCGCATTTTTCGTTCGCCGCATAAACAAAGTTTTCGCGCTTATTCTTCCTCCGCTTTTATCGTATTATATTTATTGTCGTATAAATACACGTCGATATGTCCGTGCGTAATCACCACTTTCTGCACCAGTTCGCGCATCACGTTCTGCCGTTGCTTTGCCGACATCTCTCTCCACGTATCCGGCAGCGTTCTCAAAAGATTGATTCTCTCTTCCAGTCCCGCCGAAATCCGCGCCTTTTCCCGCGCCGTATCGATCTCCCGCGAAATTCGTTTCATATCCGTCTGAAACGCTTGCGCCTGTTCCAGTATACTTTCGTCGCCGAACATGGTATACGTTTTCACCGCCCGCCGATACCGTTCTTCCAGCCGTTCGTATTCTTCCGACAACTGCTCGGCAATGTCTTTCGTCCGTACACAGCGATTTTTCATTTCGTCGCTGTAACGCACCGCAAATTCTAAAATTGCCCCCGATACATATGCTTCCACTACGTCGGCGTCATACGTCTCGTTGTCGCAGTCCGCGTTTATGTTCGCGATATACGGCTTGTCTTTCGCGTTGTATTTCGAATAACAAACAAGCTTATATTGCGCTTTTCTTACATCGCGCCCGCCATTCGAGCTGCAATTATCCCCGCTTAATTCGCCGTTCGCGCCGTCATTATTTTTACCGCCGCCGCTTATCCGAGCGCCGCCCTCGTTCGTCGCGCCCATACCCCCTATGTTTTTGCCTTTTCCCCATTTCATATACCGCATTTTCGCGCCGCAAACGCCGCAATATACAAGCGAAGAAAGCAAAAATCGCGAACTCTGTTTCGTAACGGCACGTTCCTGTAAAATTTGTTGCGCCTTTATAAACGTTGCGTCATCGATAATGCGCTGATGAATCCCCTTGAATTGTTGCCCCTGAAAGGTGATTTCGCCGATATACGTGCGATTTTTCAGAATATTGAACACCAAAATATCCGATTTGAATCCAAGCGCTTCCGCAATCAGCCGCGGAGAATATTCGCGCGTATTGTACATTTCAAACGCCTTTTGCACCCGCACCGCCTCTTCGGGAACCACTTCCAGCGTATTCGTCTCTTTCGAATATTTATATCCCACGGGCGCGATTCCGCCGCCTTTCCACAGCCCGTCCAACGCGCGTTGATACCGCCCCTGCGAAAGTTTCGCCACAATCGCGTCGTGGTCGAACTCCGCAAAAATCGACAAAATCGAAATCAAAATTCCGTACGTCTGGCGGCTTCTCGAATCGATATTATCTTTCACGGCATAAAAATCGCACCCGAACTTATCGCAGCGTTCTTTTAAAAACTTTAAAATCAGCATCTGCGTTCTGCCGATACGATCAAGACTGTACGTAATCACAAACTTCACTCTGCCGTTTTCCATCAGGCGATTCAGCTCGCGGAATGCAGGGCGATCCTCGTTCATACCCGTATAACCGTCGTCCACAAACACAACGGGGTTTTTTATATCGTACGCCTGTACGTATTTTTTAATCGCGTCAAACTGAAAATCGAGTCCGTACCCTTCCTGCGCCTGCATATCGGTGGAAACGCGAAGATAAATCGCCGTAATATCGGAAATTTCTTCGGAAATTTCGTCGTATACGGGGAAACAAAAATCTAATTTTTTGCTTTTTTCTTTCATATCTTCGCGCCTCCTTTCTCATTATTTTTTGCCGTTTGTTTCAGGCGTTTTACCCCGACTTCCGCTCGCCGGTCGTTGCGCCGGACAATTTTTTGCGCCTATTATACTCATCGATTTTCGAATAATACACCTCGTTTACAAGCTCGCTCACGTAGTCGCTCACGCAAATGTAGTTTTTATATTCGCCTTTTTGCAATTTTTTACCGCCCATATACACGCTGATCGTCATGAAAACTCCTCCTTTTCAAACATTTTCCGCATTTCGGATTGTTGCCGTTTTTCGCGGTTTTTAACCGCTTCCGGCGCAGGTAATGCCTCTTGAAAAGCAAATCTTAAAAAAATTTTCCGAAGTTTTCCATCCGTCCGCGTCAGTATACCGCGCCGGGCTAACTTTACGCAAGTAAAATTTTTCATTATTTTTTGTTATAGATAACATTTTTTATTCTCCTCAAATTTTATTTTTTCCGCGCACGCTTTTTTACGAAAAAACGGCAAAAAACATTTTGTGTAACTATACGCAATTTCGCGCAGTTTTACTTTGTTTACCTTTACGCGAAAATCACCAAATTTTTGATAAATGAGCGCAGAACGTACCCCTATATACAAGTCGTCGGCGCTTCGCGCCTCCGACGGGGTACGTTCTGCGCACCCGACTTCACTCATTTACACACCGATTTTCGGCTATTTTACTCTATCCGCAACTTTCACCCAACCGCCCGCAAATCGCGTTGTTCGCCGCTAAACCGCTTGGCGAACCAACGCGATATTTTTTGCGGGCCGGCGTTTTTCGCCTATGGTTTTCGCATATTATCCGGGCGGCTTTACGTTTCCTTGTATTTCCGCCAACGCTTCCTGCGGATTTCTTTCGTCTACTTTCACGATTATGCCCGTTTTATCTTCCGCGATCCGACACCCCGAAAACGCGATATATTGATTTTCCGTGTAATCCGATTCGCCTATTAAATCTTCCTCGCTCATCCAGCCTTGAATGCTTTCCGGACAGTTTCTCGAAGACATCGCCTTGCCGCCTTTGTTCAGGTATTTCAGCACGTAATTGTACGCCAGATGCTTGAACGGCATACATATTTCTTCCACGTCCGAACGCCCGAATTTCTCGTTGAATTCCGTATTTCCCGTTGTTTCTACCATTCGTTTCCGGCTTGTATTATAACTTTTCTCTTGCACGAGTTCGCCCAGCATCGTGCCTTGCGGTATGTACATCAGCGCGTGAAAATGCAACCGCTTTTCTCCGTTTATGCCTTCCCATACGCCGTAATATTTCCAGCCGTTCCGCCTTACTTTGTTTTTCAGATATGACCGTAATTTATTATAAAATTCTTTTGCCGTCAACTTATCGTCCGAATATGTAAATGTTACAAAATAATTAAAACCGTTCAGATTGCATTTTCTCATCGCCCGACGTATTCTGCTTTTTTCATTCTGCCGTTTTCGTTCCAGATTCTGATCCACAAACGCCGCCGCGTATTTTCTGCCCGCGTGATAGGGCAACATTGCTTCTATCAATAATTCCCGACGTCTTTTCTTCGGCTCGTTTTGCCAGATTTCATAAAACTTATCGAATACCGAACGCAACGGCATTTTTTCTTTTCTTTCTGTTTCGGGCGGCAGTACGGCGATATTTTCGGTAGGCGGCTTCACGGAATTTTTCTTTTCCGTGGCGGTATTTGCTGCCGTTTGCTTCGCCTTTTCAAACGCCGATACGTCCGCTTCCACGATTTTATCGATATACGCGCGGCGTTTCCGTTTGGCATATCTTCGCGGCGGATCTGCCTGAAAAATATTATGACCGCCGTCGTTCGTCAGCTTGCCGTGCAATATACGCCATTCTTGTTCTTCCTGTTTATTTTCCTGCATTTTTACCTCCCGATTCTTTGATTTTTGCTATTGTATCATTAAAATACGAACAGTTTTGTCGTATTTAAAAATTTTTCTTTAAATTATTCTCCCACTTATCCAACTACACGAGATTTCAATCTACAACCATTTTTGAGAAAGTTTTTTAATTTGCCCTCACTTTTTAAGCCGAAAAAACAAGTATCTTATTCCCTGTAATTGCAAAATTCCACAAAGATTTCATAAAAAGAGAAAAAGACAATAAAAAAAGACGCACTATTCCATAACTTAAAAAGTTACTTCGTAGTGCGCCACTGCTTGCCATTGTGCGACAAGAAATCTTTACTCTGGGTTCGTCACCGTTGCGGACACTTTCCTATCCGCACATTCTGATTAACGAATAATTCTATGAAATTGTTGTAAAAACAAAATAAAGCATGTCCCTGATTTTGTTTTACACACTTATTATATACCCTCCGCTTTAAAAAGTCAAACGTTTGTTCGTATATTTTAGAAATTTTTTTTTAAATTTTCATAAATTCAGTTCTTCCAATAATTTTTTTGCCCGCTCTTGTTCTTCAGTTGTTATATTTTTATTCAATTTGATTTCATTCATCGCGGCTTTCCTTCCGCCGCAAAACAATATTCTGCCCCACCTACGCACTTGATAAAACGGAAACAATATCGGACATTTTTTCACCGAAGGATAGTAAACTTTCATCTGCTCGTATGAAAGAAATATTTTGCTTAGAAGGTGCCTGAATTTTCCGCCCTTTTTATTTTGCGACATCGCAAGGTTTTGTTTGAGCGTTCCGTATACTCCGCCTTGCAAAATATAATCCTCCATTCCCTGCGTAATTTCGTTGTATTCTTTGTTTCCGAACCACGCCGCCGCCAGATTTTCCGCTTCTTCCGAAAATTTTAAGAGTTCACCGTCAGACAATAATTTGTTCCGCTTATTTGTATTGCCGGTATTTACGCGATTATACAGCCACAAATCGGCAAACGGTCTTACCCCGCATCCGCCGTGAACAAAATGCTTTGCCATATGCGCTATATGATAGTAATAAAACATCTCGTCGTTCATAGCGTACCGGCTTGTTCCGTTTATCGGTTGCACGTAATTCCATACCATCTGCAGCGGAATATCCGCCTTACTCACCACATCGCTTTCGATAAGCGAAAAATGCAGTTCGAGATGCACACCATTTTCAGAATACATTTTTATATCGTGCGATGTTTTTTCTCCGCTTGTATATTTTAACGAATCGCATAAAGTCCGGACGGCAAGATTCAAATCTTCCTCGCGCACTAAAATATCTATATCGCAACTCGTTCTCATCCACGGCTCGGGATAATACTTGCGTATTACCGAACCTTTCAACGGAATAAACGGTATTTTCGCTTCTTCAAGCGTTTCTTTCAGCCGTTCCAGCTCGTAATTGATGTTTTCGTAGCGATACACCGCCGTGAATATCTGCTCGTCGAATTTTTCTTTGACTTTCGATATCGCCGCCCGCTCGTTTTCATCCAAATCGGCAGGCAAATTCTCAAAAACGCCGCTTTTATTCAGCGCGTCTCCCACCAGATGCGCCACGTCGTGCGCCTTCGAAAGCTTATATACTTCAATCAGAAACCGCGCGGAAACTTCCGGCAAAACAATTTTTTCTTTTTGCCCGCAAATCTCGCATTTTATGCAGTTAAACATCGTTTGCGCAATACTGTTCATTTTTCCTCTTAAAGAATATAATTACCTGTGAGTTTTACACCAAAGCTCATACTTACCAAAGTCTTTTCTCTTCAGACATTCGTATAATTGTTTGTGCACTTTTTTAACTTTCACGTCTTTATTAAATAACGAAAGCAAATCAGCCTCTTTCACAAATATGGCTTCTCTTACATTTTTAGGGCACAGCTTTAATCTTGTATAGTTACATAAGACTTGCCTTAAATACAAATATAGGTAATCTGTTCCAAAAGTGAATGAAAGTTTTTTAGCAGCTTGTAATATTTGTTCCGTTACATAGTATGTATCAATCACTTTCTTGCTTCCTGTACAAGTATGAGTAATTGAAGTAGCCACTTGTCTGTATACATAAACCATTTCATTAATACAATAAGCTTTTTTCGCTTTCCAATAGATTAAAAACTGATTTATCGTATCTTCAAACCATAATCCATTAGGAAAGCAAACATCAGAGAAAAGCTCTGCCTTATATATTTTTAACCACGAATAACCTTTTAATGCTCGAGCCGGAACAATCCCCTCTTCATGCGCAACATTTATTTCCATTCTTCCGTCAACAAGATTATAACAGCCACCTTCAACAATGTTTGCGCCTGTTTGTAATGCAGCAGACATTAAATTTTCTATGCATCCTGGTAAAATATAATCATCGGAATCGACAAACATAATGTATCTGCTCTCTATGTTTTTTAACCCTGCGTTTCTCGCCGCAGAATGTCCGCCATTCTCCTGCGTAATAATCTTTACATTAGCAATATTTTCATATTTTCTTAATATTTCACCCGTTGAATCAGTCGAGCCATCATTTACGACAACAACCAAAAAAGAATATCGCGTTTTTTGATTTAATACCGAATCAAGACATTCTTCAACATATTTTTCGACATTATAACATGGAATAATAATTTGCAAATCGTATTGTGGATTTTCTGAAATCTTATTACACGTTATACACCCCCCACGTATTTTGGATGATAAGCCTCCAAAATTCTATCAGCTTCCTCAACTGTCATTATGGATTTTTTCGATACAAACATATGAGAAATTTCATAAAATATTTTACCTGCAATTATCTTAACAGATTTTATAATTTTTTTTGCCATATTTCACTCTCCTCAACCTTAATCTCTGAAATATAAATCTCTTGTATACACTTTCTCGCGTACGTCATCCAAGCAAGAATCGTAACGGTTTGCAATGATTACGTCGCACATTTTCTTAAAACTATCAAAATCGTGAATCACCTTGTTTTCAAAAAATGTATCTTCCTGCAACGTCGGCTCGTAAATAACGATTTCCGCGCCCTTTGCTCGCATTCTCTTCATTACTCCTTGTATCGAAGATTGCCTGAAATTATCCGAATTGCTTTTCATGGTCAGACGATAAATGCCGATAACAACCTTCTTCCCAGGAATTCCGTTTTCGCCGTATTCCCTGTCTTTTCCGTAGAAGCCTGCCTTTTCAAGCACTTCTTCCGCAATAAAATCTTTTCTCGTTCTGTTCGATTCGACAATCGCGGAAATCAGATTTTCCGGAACGTCCTCGAAGTTTGCACGAAGCTGCTTCGTATCTTTCGGCAAGCAATACCCGCCGTATCCGAACGAAGGATTATTATACTGAGCGCCGATGCGAGGATCAAGACAAACGCCGTCGATGATAGACTTCGTATTCAATCCTTTCGTTTCCGCATAGGTATCCAATTCGTTGAAATAAGCGACACGGAGGGCAAGATAAGTGTTCGCAAAAAGTTTTACCGCTTCCGCTTCGGTCGTATCCATAAACAGCGTGTCGATGTTTTCCTTTATCGCGCCTTGCTGCAACAATTCGGCAAACTTATGTGCCATAACTTCGACTTTCTCGTTCCCTTTCGGGCAACCGACGATAATCCGGCTCGGATAAAGATTGTCGTATAAAGCCTTGGATTCTCGCAAAAATTCAGGACTGAAAATGATATTTTCGGTATGATATTTTTCTCTTACGCTTTTCGTGTAACCTACGGGAACCGTCGATTTAATCACCATTACGGCATCTTTGTTTACCGAAAGGACAAGCTCAATCACCTGTTCCACGTATTTCGTATCGAAAAAGTTCTTTTTCGGATCGTAATTCGTAGGCGCGGCAATAATAACAAGTTCGGCGTTTTTATACGCCTTTGCACCATCCAGCGTCGCAACCAAATTCAAATCTTTTTCGGCAAGATATCTCTCTATGTACTCGTCCTGAATAGGGCTGATTCGCTTGTTGATTTTTTCTACCTTTTCGGGGATAACGTCAACCGCCATTACTTCGTTATGTTGCGCAAGAAGCACCGCCAACGATAACCCAACATATCCCGTTCCCGCTACCGCTATTTTCATTTTCAATTCTCCTTGCAGTAAAACTCTTTATACCATTCGGCAAATTTACGTAAACCTTCACGAAGACTCGTATTTGGTTTAAAACCAAAATCTCTTTCAAGCGCAGAAGTATCCGCATACGTTACGGGAACGTCTCCCGCTTGCATCGGCACAAGTTTTTTATGCGCTTCGAAATCATAATCTTTCGGAAGAACGCCCGCTCGCACCAATTCTTCTTGCAAAATTTGCACAAAATCAAGCAAATTTTCGGGATGATTGTTTCCGATATTGTAAATTTTGTACGGCGGAATCGGCAACCCGTCCTCCCCGTTTTTCTTTTCGGGCGCGTGCATCATCACGCGCTTTACGCCTTCCACAATGTCGTCCACATACGTAAAATCGCGCTTGCAGTTTCCGTAATTAAAAATCTGAATAATTTCGCCTTTGATAAGCTTGTTCGTAAAACCGAAATACGCCATATCCGGTCTGCCCGCAGGACCGTACACCGTAAAAAACCGCAAACCAGTTGACGGAATGTTATACAGTTTGCTGTATGCGTGTGCAAGCAATTCGTTTGACTTTTTTGTTGCAGCGTAAAGCGAAACGGGGTTGTCCACTTTATCGTCCGTGGAATACGGAACTTTTTTATTGCTACCATATACAGAGGACGAAGAAGCATATACAAGATGCTCAACACCCTTTGCCCCGTTATCGTAAGAATGGCGGCAGGCTTCGAGAATATTGTAAAAACCGATGATATTGCTTTCTATATACACGTCGGGATTTGTTATCGAATACCGAACGCCCGCCTGCGCCGCAAGATTTACAACGATATCAAACTTATATTCTGCAAAAAGCTCATCTATAAGCCGTTTATCTGCAATATTCCCTTTAATGAAACGCCATTTCGAAGAGCTGTTTTCTGCAAGTTTTTCGATTTCTTTTAAACGGTATTCTTTAATGGAAACGTCGTAATAATCGTTAAGATTATCTAATCCTACGATTGTTGCCCCGTCAACGGTTTTCAGCAGTTCTTTAACAAGATTTGCGCCGATAAACCCCGCCGCCCCGGTGATTAAAATATCTTTATTATGCAACATAATTTCTATTCCTCTGTTTTATTCTCTGCCTTATGCCGACGAAAGAATAATTGAATGACATTTTTTAGCGTTTTTCTATAAAATATTAAGTTAATAATAATCAAAACTGCCAAACAGATACCGCCGCATTCAAGAGCCATTATTATCCATGCAAAATAATTAACAGCAGACAATTTAATCCAAAACGTTGCAGCAACCATACAGACAACCGTAACAATGTCCACCAAAATATGCTTTACAAATAATGTAAATCTACGCTCTAAAATATTTTTGCGCAAATACATCGCATAATACACCGTGCGGTAAGTCATGGAAATCATTGTTCCGATTGCAACACCAATGAGACCGAGCCAAAAAACCAAGCCAATTGAAATTACAACATTCAAAATCATTTCGATAATCGCGCTGTTTTGTGTTTGCTTGTAATGTCCTGCAGCAAGCACCATCATGCTATAAGGTAACCGCAAACAATAGGAAGCCGTCGCACACGTTATAAGTACCGCAAATACGGGAACTATATAATTCGCATCCGCAATTCCTTTCGTGTAGATTTGAATAAACGGGACAATGAGTAATCCTGTAATTGTAAATACTAAAACGGTTACAGTATGCAAAAGCCATTCTACACAATCAAAAGTTTTATCAAGCAGAACTGTTTCTTCTTGCGCCAACATATTTCCGAATAAAGATTGAATCCCCGTTGTTAAAGATAGTACAATCTGCTTTACGCCTGTTACAACCAAATTATAAACATTGTATATCGACACATTGATAAGCGTTGAAAAGAAAGTTAACACAACTGTGTCGGTATTTTGAAGCACCACAGAGGCAACGTGTTGTGCAAGCCCGTTCCATTTTTGTTTTATCGGCTCTTCCGTTAATTTTAAAGAATAGTCGATTTTATAATTCCGTCTAACATAAATCGCTAAACCGACAGGACGAATCAAATAAACAAGCGAAGCAACTAATTTTACTATCTGTATCGACGCTCCGTATTTTATAATCACAATGCTGAGTATAGTGTTTATAATCACTGTAAGCGATTGATAAAATAATTGAATGTATGACCGCTGATCGGCGTTTACCAACAATTGATCCCTCACACCGAAAAAGTATTGAGCAAAATAGCTGATTGACATTGCCAATACCAAAAACATTGTCGATATGTAATCAAAATCATCTCTCTGACTCAACGGAAAAAATGCCGCCAACAAAACAACATATACAGATAAAATGATTCCTACTTTATCAAAAAACTTTCTTGCAGAAATCAGTATTTTACTTGTCAGCACACCATCATTATCAGCCAGTGGTTTGTATAGTGCCGATTGAACAACTGCGCCAACTCCTAACTCACAAAAACTGATTAGTCCTAAAAGTTGCTGTACTGATGAAACCAACCCATTAACAGTTGACCCGTAATAGCTTAATATGTATCGCGGCAAAATAAATCCACAAATCAAAGTTATTATCTGATTCAAAAGCGAGCTTATTGTATTTAATTGTAATTTCTTATTTCGTGTCATCTCGTCTTTTGTGGTAGCTTTATCCAATCGCCTATCTTTTTATCCCATTCTTTCGGCTCGATTTTATCAAATCCGCTCCCATCGAAAAATGTTAATTCGCCAAAGTAGATTTTATTATTCACTTCATAAAAGTCCACTCTTAATTCCGGAATATTTTTGGATAAAACAACTGCAAGCTCTTTCATTTTTTTGAAATTTATTGGCTTTGACGGCTTTACGAGCGCATGTTCATACCCCCATTTTAAGTCAATCCAATTGAAATGCATATCAAAATAATCTGCCTTTGTTTTTCCTATTTCTCGATCACTATTGATCATAATTATTTTAGGCTCGCCGTTAAAGCAATAAAACTTATAATCACGTAACTGCCCCGTTTCATCTTCCATATATTTTTCCGCAATAATTTTTCGCGGAACATTTTTATAAGGCCATTCTCTACCTGTCAAATAATAATCCTGTTGCAACCCTTTTGTCAAATTTTTTCGGATTACTTTAATTTCCTTCTGCGTCAGCTTACTTTTATCTTTACAGATATACATTCCAAGTCCGGAATTATGATTGCATTTTAAAACAAACTGATTCGGCAACTTATCAAAATCGATATCTTCCGCCTTATCCCATACACCGAGCAATGGTATAAGATACTCTTCGCCTAATTTCTCTTTTATGTATTCCCGAACCTTATATTTATCTACCATCATGGTATATTCAGGCTTTCGATCGTAAAGTTTAAGCCATTGCAACTTTTCATTAAAAGTTTTTGGATTATCTAAATGCAAATCTTCGCCCATACAAGCCTTAAAACATTTTTTTAGATACTCTTCGTCAGACATTTTATCGTACTTTCCCAGATGCGCATTAATCAGAAATCGATAATGGGGATTTATAATGTATTTTTTTGCCGCTCTCACATATCTTATTATTTTCAATTTGTTTTGCCCTCGCTTTTCTTTTTAAGTTTTGAATATTAACAAAATGAATCATTAAATAGAAGTTTTGGTCCTTTGAGTAATAATTAACACTTCCGTAATCTAAAGCCAACATTATTAAAAGCCATATTGCAAAAAACATCGCTTG
>ULYL01013604.1_pt1 | contig 12526 bp, 5 predicted proteins | sample 1962211 | NCBI WGS metagenome assembly ULYL01 (sample SAMEA4835864, study PRJEB28245) | human gut metagenome | biome: gut microbiome; material: fecal sample | place: Denmark | collected 2008
CCTCCGGAGTATAAGGAAATGCAGACAAAGCGGCTGTTGGAGCAATTACCCCTTTATCATTAGTAGGTGAATGAGCTGAATATCCCGTATTACCGTCACTTGCCGTCAACCCCCAACAAGAAGCGCTATAGCCCGTATATCCTTTAGGATTTTCCTTACAATAATTGTAATTAATCAATGTATGATTGCGATTTTGCATCCAGTAATCGGCATATTGGTCTTCCAGTCCTTGCGGGTTAATGCCCAGAAAAGAATATTGAGATAAGAACAGCGGTCCCCCTTTATCCGAACCTAAAGGAAGAGTGATGCCATAATAAGATTTTCCATTCCTGATTCCTCCATTTTTAGCCCATCCCGCTTCATATACAACTTTATTGATAGCATGTGTTGGAGACGAAGCTGCAAGTATATAAGTAATCAGACATTCATTCCATCCTCTTATTGCCAGGTTCTTCTCAAAACCGTAATCGGGACTCCAATGCCAATATAGTACATCTTCACCATTTTTCCGGAACCAAGTCCAGTCAATAGCTTCCCAAAGACGGGTTATGTCGGCACGCAACCTGCTTTCTACTTCCGTATTTTCCTTGAAATAGGCTCGAGCGGCAAGCAAACCTTGAAATAACAAGGAGGTTTCAACCAAATCGGCACCGTTGTCTTTCTCACTGAAAGGTTTGGTTGCTCCCGTTGCGCCATTTATCCAATGTGCATAAGCACCATGATAAGCCGTACATTCCTTATCAAGAAAAGTAACTATCTTCTGCACCCGTTCAACAGCTTGCTGACGGGTAATAAAACCCCGTTCAGCAGCTACCAGCATGGCCATCACGCCAAAGCCGGTACCACCGGTAGTAACGACATCGCCCGAAGTAGTACGTTCGCGCGCCATTCCGGAATATTCATGCCCAAAGTCCCAGAAGTACTTGAAGGTCTGCTTCTGTACCAATGTCAACAAGTCCTCATCAGAAATACGCTCAAACTTATCAGTATCATCCATTCCTGTCTTAATCATACAAACCTTGCCATTGGAAAGCAGTACCCCGGAGGTGGACTTCACCCCCGGATTGACAATCAATTTATACGATGACAAGATTTTAAACCCCTCCTTAGGAGTCACCGATACTTTTTTCTCTTGCAGGAACTCATAATCGCAGCTTATAGGAAGCTCCTCATGTTTCAAAGCAATATTGTTACGGGCTGAAGCCTCATCTACAGCATCCGAGAACTCCAAAACAATGGCTACATTGGGAGCAACATTCTCAAATGTCTGTTGGTTTTGTTGGTCACCCACAATGATATTCTTCAACTCGAAAGGCTGATTCACCTCAGGTTGATTATCACCACCGCACGCAACCAACAAAAGACATACTATGAAATATAATACTTTCATCCTATCATCAGATTAAAGTGTAGCTTCATTCTTTTCCAGAGTAAATACTCTGAATTTCGGTTGCTGTCAACACCTTGTCATATAAGCGGAACTGATCAAGCTGACCGGGAAAGTTCTTTGCCCAGGTTTGTGCTCCTGCACCCGAAGTAAGACTCGGAGTAGTGCTGAACTGAAATGCACCAACAGCCAAAGAAGCGCCTACATTATTAAACTTCAATTTTCCACAATCAGGCAATTCTTTGGTAAAGACCCCCTCACCATTACGATAAACAGTAATGGTAGAAGTATTGCCATCATACACAAAAGCCAGATGCACCCATTCGCTACCAAAAATATCATCTATTTTTGCCTCAACCCATCTTTCATCATTCTCTTTTGCTGTCTGATTGAAGATATGAACCTTGAAAAATGCCTGAGTCTCGCTATTATTATTCTCCAAGAAGATGTCGAAGTTGCCCCAGAATTTAATAGAGTTAGGGATAGAGAACAAACCTTGCGCAGAAGTATTCTTAGTGGTTCTCATCCAAAAAGCTACGGTCAAATCACCGATAGTGGGTATATTATCTACCAATATAGAAGGAGTCTTGGCCAAAATATAGGCATTTTCAGCACCCTGATAGGCCATGCCAGCGATTCCGTCTTCCGCAAACTTGGCATTCCCGTTGTCTGCTACCAAAAATCCCCATTCACCTTTATCCCGAATGTCCTCTTCATCAAAAGGAAGATACATCTTCAAGGGGGTAGTAGGTATTTCACCTGTACTCTCAGGATAGTCGAAAGCAGGATGATCCATATCCTGAAAACAAGACTGCATACACAATGCAAACAGGCAAGAAGCCACAGATACTATATATTTTTTCATAAGTAGTTAGTACATTTATAGATTAATAATTGGGATTTTGAACCAATACACCATTCGACTTGTCAATTTCGTCTTGCGGGATGGGCAACAAAGCATGTCTGTCTTGATAACCGGTCTTGCCTGCATCATGAAGTACCTCTTTAGCAATACCCCAACGAACCAAGTCGTAGAAGCGGTCAAATTCCATACCCAACTCAACACGTCTTTCATGACGAATGGCCTCACGCAGTTCATTCTGGTTGTTGGTCGTCACTTCCGGTAAGATTCCAATATTATTGCCGCGGGCACGAGCACGCACCATCTCCAAATAGTTACGGGCAGAAGATAAATCACCCAATTCACAAGCAGCTTCGGAAGCCATTAATACCACATCAGCATAACGTATCAAACGGATATTTACCCAATATCCTCCTTTTGTGAATTTCAAACGCATCGCCGGGTCTGTATATACTTTTTTGTTAAAGTATTTAGCTATGACATCAGCATTCGAAATTGGTTTCTCACCATAAGGCTTGTTAGCAGGTATGGACTCCGGATCGTCCTTGCCGTTGCGTATAAAATAAAGCAGGGTTTCGTCTTTTCTCGGATCACCTTCTTCAAAAGCATCTGCCAATTCTTGAGTGGCGGTGTGTTGCCCCCAACCAAGATTCCATTCGCCTGCGCCACGCACACCCTGAACGGAAGCAAACTGGCTTCCTATATCATTGGAACCCGGTTGTGATTCTGTTGCCGTACATTGCAATTCAAAAACGGACTCACTACAGTTTTCACCTTTTTCCCGGAATATGTCTTCATAAGGTGTTTTCAGATTATACAAACCAGAGTTAATCACTTCTTCAGCAGCCGCCTTCATATTCCCCCAGTCGTTACGCATCATGTATGTACGTGCATGAAGAGAACGGGCAGCTCCCCAAGTGAGACGGCCTATATAAAGTTTCTCCCATGTTCTGGGCAGACTGTTTTCGGCTTCCGTAAGGTCAGAATCTATTAATTCATATATCTTTGCCACAGAAGATTTCGGAACATTTGCCTCAGCTGCATCATAAACTTTAAAGTCAATCAAAGGCACTTCACCAAAAGCGCGTACAAGGTTGAAATAACAGAAGGCACGTACAAACAATGCTTCACCTTTATTGACAAGGTCACCTTCTGTCAATGACGGGTTTTGGCTCATTTCATCAAGCAAATCGTTTACCTTATGTATCAATGAATAGTTTTCATTCCAGTAGCTCTTAATCATCCCATTACTTGCCAAATATTCAAAGTCATCGAACATCTTGCCGGTGGCTGCTCCATCGGACAATGTGCTTCCTTTCTCTGCGTCCTCAGAACGCATACCGTGGATTGCCAATGCAGTATTGCCGCTTGTCAAATGAAAACCGCGCAACTTGGCATACATATTAAACACCTGCGTTTCATAAGTACCACCAGTCAAATCATCCTCTGTCTGCTGTCCAAGCGGTTTTCTATCAAACATATCCTCACACGAAGTTAGTGCAAAGCTTACTGCTAAAAATGCTATATAATAAAATATCTTCTTCATAGTCTGTCTTTATATAATTTTAGAAAGTCAAATTAAAACCAATCGTATAAACTGTAGGCATAGGATAGCCCCCACCATCAATACCAAACGAAATAGCGCTTCCGCCCACTTCCGGCGTATATCCGCCGTTACGGCTCCAAGTCTTGGGATTCTGCACATTGGTATAAAGACGCAGTGACTGTACCTTGATACGATTCAACAGTCGTTTGTCAAAGTTATATCCCAGTTCGATATTACGGATTCTGAAGAAACTGCCATCTTCGATGAAATACGTGGAAGCCTCCTGATTTATTTTGTGTGAAGGGTCGAGCAAGGGCTCCCAATTGGAAGTGCCCTCTCCATGCCAACGATTCAATTGCTCTGTGCGATAATTCAGTTGTGCATAGCTACTGCTTCCCCAATTACGGTAAATTTCATTTCCATAAACACCCATCATGTCAACAGTCAGGTCCAGATTCTTCCAACCCAAATTAACATTAAAACCGTAAGTAAAATCAGGAGTAGGGTTACCTATCATTGTACGGTCATTATCAGTAATTTTGCCATTACCGTCAACATCAGCGAATTTCAAGTCACCCGGTGTTACCGAGCCAACCGAGTTAATCGGAGAGAAACGGATGTCGTCTTCGTTCTGATATACACCCTCAACCTTGTAACCATAGAAATAGCCAATCGGATAACCTTCGGAAACACGTGAGGGACCACTGATAATATTATAGTCTTTGTTTACCAGTGAAAGCACCTTGTTATCAATAGTGCTCAAATTAGCACCTAATCCATATCTCCAATCTTCCCCAATCTTGTCGTTCCAAGAAGCACTAAGTTCAAAACCGCGATTGCGAATCTCACCCACATTCTGTAATCCGGGAACAGTGCCTGCAATACCCGGAATGGAAGTCAACATATCTTTTGTTGTTTTGTTATAATAAACCGGAGAAAGCTGCAAACGATCATTGAACATGTGCATGTCAAAACCCACTTCCCATGAATAATTACGTTCCCATCCCAAAGTAGGTGAAATCAGTTTGTTGGGGCCCTTACCCGCAATGATATTGTCACCGAATACAGCTGATCCCGAACTAACAATGGTGGCGTATGCTGGATAACTGGAACCGGTATTCTGGCTGCCCAACACACCCCAAGAGCCTTTCAACTTCAAGAAGTTAATTACATTCTGGTTCTGCATAAACTTCTCTTCGGTCATTACCCAACCGGCACCGAAAGAGTAAAAGTTGTCCCAAGTATTACCTGTCTTATAGAAAACAGATGAGCCGTCCCTACGGAAAGAAGCATTAAGTAAATAACGATTCTTGTAGTTATACAATGCTCTGAACAAATAAGACATGGTAAATCTGTCACTCTGAGAACCACCATTAGTTGCCGTAGATATATCGTCGATAGTAGAGAGCCACCATCTGTCCGGGTCATCGCCCACCAAAATGCCATAGCCTGCAAGCTGGCTGCGTCCACCACTCAAACTGGAAGACTCATTGTAATTGGTGGTAAGACCGGCAGTCAATGTCAATCCATGATTGCCAAACTGTCCGAGATAAGTCAACACATAGTCAGACTGTGCAGCAAGAGAGGTAGACTTGCTTTGGTTCACACTTTCTCTTTCAGTCAACCGTTCTTTCCCCCCCTCCACATCGGGATTATAAACATAAATCAGCGGAGAATATGAACGTCCCTGGCTGGAAGCATAGTCCATAGAGAAAGTTGCTTTGAACGTAAGGTTCTTCAGAATATCTATCTCTCCGAACACATTACCTGCCACGCGATAGTTTTCAGACTTGTTGTGAGCACCGCGCAGCTCTGTTTCAATAAGAGGATTCCACACTTGTGCACGCTGGAAGTCGGGCAGCGTATGTATCAGTCCCGATTCAAGGTCATGAGTAGGAGCAATAGGAGCAGCCTTCAAAGCACCATCCACACCCTTTGCATCAGGATACTTAGCACGAACTCCATTAAGCTGAAAACCAAAACGCAGGAAATCGGTTACGCTATATTCACTGTTCAAGTTTACGGTAAACTTATTGAGCTTTTCCGTTTTAATGGAACCTTCTTCCATGACGTAACCCAAACCCAAATAAAACTTGCTCTTATCCGTTGCACCCGTAATACTCACATTGTTATTGGTCAGAAAACCTGTCTGGAATATCTCATCCTGCCAATCAGTATTACCAGCCCATTGAGTATAATCATAAGGGTCGCTTCCTTGAGATATCAACTGCTCGTTGTACAGCATCTTAAACTCTTCGGCATTCGTCACACCTACACGGTCATAAATAACCTTCCAACCCACTGAAGAGTTGATGTTGACCATCGTCTTCCCTATTTTTGCCCTTTTAGTAGTAATGATGATTACACCATTGGCACCACGCACACCGAAAATAGCCAAAGAAGAAGGGTCTTTCAAGATTTCCATAGATTCAATATCCGCAGTGTTCAGATAATTGATATTGTCCGTAAACAGTCCATCTACCACATAAAGAGGTTTGAAACCGTTAATGGAGTTCGTACCGCGAACACGGATTTCAGGGTCTTGTCCTGCACGGCCCGTATTCACCACCTGTACACCGGCAACCTTACCCTGTATGGATGCCAGTGGATTGGTAGAAGGCTTAGAAGCAATCTCATCCGCTTTCACAGTAACGATAGAACCGGTCAAGTCGCGTTTCTTGGCACTACCATAACCAACTACAACCACCTCATCAATGAGCTGGCTGTCCTCTTCCATCTTCACATTGATAGTTGAACGCCCATTTACGGCAATCTCCTGCTCACGCATACCTATATAACTAAAAATCAAGGTAGTATTAGATGCCACATCAACAATCTGATATTTACCATTTATATCAGTAATACTACCTTTACTCTCCTGCCCTTTTACACGAACAGAAGCACCGATAACAGTTTCGCCTGTCTTGTCCGTAACGACACCCGAAATCGTAATTTTGTTCTGTGCCATCGAAGTAATGGCAAACAATAACATCACACATGTAATTAGTAGATTTTTCTTCATTTTGTATTGATTTAAAATTCTTTTGCAAACATACCGGAGAAGTTGATATATGTCAAAAAACAAGCTACCACAAGAGTACCACAGTTCACCAGAGAGGTACATCATTGCTACTACCGCATCACATAAACAACAGATTATAAGGAAGATAAAAATACAATAAATATTTAGGCACTATTCATATAATAGAGCAAGAAGATAGAAAAGCAAAGGAGTTTTTATCCTATTCTAAATAACTTTATCCCATTCAAGAACGTCATACCTTTCACTGCCTCAAAACCCACCGTAAGGTTTCCATCGGTTACGATAACACGCAATTTCTTGGATAGGCAACGGTTTCCACCTACTTCCATCGCTGGAGAAAAATGGTTCAGCCAAAGTCGACCGTTGACAGAAACATTGAAAACACTGCCCCGGAAATCGGCATTGCTGAGGACAGCAGTACCCCCCAAATCATAAGTCACCCGTTCGGAAGGTGCATTCAAGTCGGCAAAGAGGAGTTCCACTTCATACTCGCCGTCGGACAAGTCGAAGCGATAGGCTTTGATGTCTTTGCGTTTAGTCTGTAGCAAAGGAACATTACGAGTATTTTTCACCTCGGCTGTGGTTCCGATACGTCCCGGAGAACGATAAAAAACTTCACCGCCCACATAGCCCCAACTTCCAGGAGTATAAACTTGGTCGGGAAGCCAACAAAGATCACTTTTGTCATCCATGAAGAAACAATTGCTACCTACGTTCACTGCAAGTTCCAACTGCCTAATATTGGCTGCTGCGATATGGCGAGGCTGTATCTTTACGAAAACATCCGAAACCTGCTCCACCTTCTTCCCTTGATAGATGCCGGATGCTACAAGCGTGTTTCTCCCCACAACAAGAGGTACCCGCCACCCAGCATGGCAATTCTCAATACCTTGTACAGAGAGTTTTTTCCCATTGACAGACAACTCCACCCTATCCAAATTGGAATACACCTTCACCGGATGTTCCACAGCTTCGCCGTCCGAAACTACAGTCCGATATTTCCAGTCATCCACAGCAATGTGCAGCACCGGAATATCCTTACGCAAAAATGCCTGAAAATAATAAAACACATCTTTAGGGCGGCGATCATTGTACATCAGCCCTTTATTATTAATGTGTGGCGTAGTCTCCTGGCGACTGGCAGAACTGAAATCAATGAAATTCCACTCTGTGGCGCCGACTATGAACGGCCGCTTCATGATAGCGGGCAAATAATATTCGAGATACAACTGCTGCCACTGCATGGAAAAATCAAATATCTGTGGCTCAAGCGACTGCAAACGCGAATCGGAACCGGCACCGAACTCACTGATTATTAACGGACGGTACGGATATTTACGGTGTTCTTCATCTACAAAACGGTCGAAAGACTTAAAGTCATTCTCATACCAGCCCTGATAAAGGTTCCAACCGGAAACATCGGTAATATTGCTAAGACCAATCTGATTGTAAATCTGATTGCCGTGATAAGCCATCGTACTCAAGCGATAAGGGTCTTCCATCTTCAATGTCTCTTCCAGATGCCGGGCAAGTGCCAAAGTGTTTTCATAAAACCCGTTGAGCCGTTGTTTCTTCACCCGATACTGCAACTGAATGACAGCTTCGTTCATATACCCCCACATAATGACAGAAGGATGGTTGTAATGCTGACGGATCATTTCGCGCAAGGCGCTCGTAGCATTCGTGCGAAACTCGTCACCCAAAGCAATCAAATCGACCACTGGAATCTCCTCCCATACCAGCATACCGAGTTCGTCGCAAGCACGCAACACGGCATCATCCTGCGGGTAATGTGCCAAGCGGACAAAGTTTGCACCCATATCTTTCAGCAATTGCATATCCCTGCGATGCATTTCATCCGAAAGCGCTATCCCCATCGGCATCTGGTCCTGATGGCGACAAGCTCCTATCAGCTTCATTGGTTTCCCATTCAATTTGAAGCCTTCCTGCGCATCCATGCTGAACCAGCGAACCCCCAAAGGAACGCGCATCTCATCTTTCAACACCTTGCCACGTTCATCTTTCAAAGAGACTTTCACACTATACAGATAAGGAGATTCGGGCGACCACAGTCGCGGATTTTCCAATTGCAACCGTTCTTTGACAGCAAATGTCCCTTCCGCATCCAACCTGATATTACGCAAAGACTGAACCACGGATTTTCCATCGGCATCCAGCACTTCGACATTCAACTTCAAAGCAGCACGCTGTACATCACGATTCACCAAAGTCCCGCGTACACTGATTTCTGCCTTCTCCTCACTCACGAAAGGCAAATCGACATAAACACCTGGAGAGGCGTAGTCGGTGAGGCTGATGTGTTGTTTCCCGACACTGATGAGCCATACATCGCGATAAATACCGCCAAAAATCGTGAAATCGCCAGATAAAGGAGGTATCTGATTGTTCTGATTATTGACGTGCACCATCAGTAAATTGGAGACATCGTTCCTTACTTTATCTGTAATATCTACAATAAAAGCAGAATAACCTCCCTTATGGGTCGTGAGTAGCTCGCCATTGAGATATACATCTGCCAGGGAGTTGACGGCATCGAATTTCAGATAAAGCTGCTTATCCCACATCTCTGCGGCTTCCAGCCGGAACTCTTTCTTATACCAGGAAGAAGCCCTGCGATAGTTACGGGTGGAATAGGCATCCGTATTCCAGGTATGTGGCAGATGTACCTGCTCCCAACCTTCCTCATGACATCGTACTTTCTGGAACCGATTGTCATTATACGCAACATAATACCAGCCGTCATTGAAACTCTGAACCACTCGCCCGGCATTGACAACCGGATACATGGCGGACAGACACAATATTAATAAAAATATTTTCTTCATGTTTTTCAATAGATTATATTATCTCACACAAGTCAGGCAAATACTACAAGAATATTGCAAAACGTTTGCAGTGAAAATGCAGACAATATGCAGCAACAATGCCATCTCAACGCAGTGGCTCGAATGCTGCATATTGCCGTCTTGAGAATCAGTTAGAGTAACTTGAACGCTGCTTTCTTTACGTCCTGGCTATTTCTGCCAATCATCACCTCAAAGTCACCGGACTCGCATACAAAATCAAGATTGTAGTTGTAGAACTTCAGCAATTCGGGAGTAATCTTGAAAGATACTTTTTTAGATTCACCGGCTTTCAGGAAAATCTTCTCAAAGCCTTTCAACTCTTTCACCGGACGGGTTACACTTCCCACAAGGTCACGAATATAAAGTTGAACCACTTCTGCACCGTCTCTCTTGCCGGTATTGGTCACAGTCACGGTAGCAGTCAGTTCGCCCTTATCCGTCATGCTAGTCTTGTCCAAAGACACGTCGCTATAAGAGAATGTGGTATAGCTCAAGCCGAAACCAAAAGGATAAAGCGGTTCATTGTCTATGTCTATATAGTTGCTGCGGAATTTCTGGAACCATGCACCGTCGGCAAGAGGGCGACCCGTGTTCTTGTGGTTGTAGAACAAAGGAATCTGTCCCACGCTCTTCGGGAAAGTCGTAGTCAGCTTCCCACTCGGATTCACATCACCAAACAGTACATCACCGATGGCAAAACCTGCCTCACTGCCCGCAAACCATACATTCAGAATGGCCGGCACGTTTGCCTGCTCCCAGTTCAGTACCAGCGGACGACCGGTAAACAGTACCAGTACCACTGGTTTTCCTGTTTTCAATAATTCTTGTAACAGCATGCGTTGGGTGTCGGTCATTTCAAGATTCGTGCGGCAACTGCTCTCTCCACTCATTTCCGAAGACTCACCGAGCGCAGCCACAATAACATCCGATTTGGCAGCCACGGCAAGAGCCTCGTCCAGCAACTCCTTGTCCGAACGATTGTCACGGTGTAAAGAACGTCCGAACATAGTGGCACGTTTCTCATATTCGGCATCACTCATCAAATTACAGCCTTTCGCAGTCAATATTTCGGCTTTATCGCCTGCTACCGCCTTCAAACCTTCAGCCAAAGAAGTTGCATTCTTCAATACAGCAGCCACACTCCAAGTACCCGGCATATTACTGCGGCTGTCTGCCAACGGACCTACCACAGCAATAGTGCCTTTTTTGGCCAGCGGAAGCACATTACCCTCGTTCTTCAACAACACCAAGCTCTCCGAAGCAATCTTACGCGCAACAGCACGATGCTCTTTGGTAAAGATTTGCTTCTTGGCACGCTTCACATCACAGTATTTATAAGGATTATCGAACAAGCCCAACTTGTACTTAGCTTCCAAAATACGGCGACAAGCCGCATTAATTGCTTCTTCTGTCACTTTTCCTTCTGTCAATGACTTCTTGAGCGTACCTACAAATGCATCGCTCACCATATCCATATCCACACCTGCATTCAGTGCCAAGGCGGCAACAGTCTGCGTATCGCCCATACCGTGGTCGGTCATCTCAGCAATTCCAGTATAGTCTGTCACCACAAAGCCGTCAAATCCCCACTGCTTACGTAGTATATCCGTCATCAACCACTTGTTTCCAGTGGCAGGAATGCCATCGACCTCATTGAAAGAGGCCATCGCACTGCCCACACCGGCATCAACCGCCGCCTGATAGGGCAACATGTATTCATTGAACATGCGCTGATGACTCATATCTACTGTATTATAGTCACGTCCTGCCTCACCGGCACCATACAAGGCAAAATGCTTTACACAAGCCATGATTTCATCATTACGGCTCATATCCTTTCCCTGATAACCACGTACCATGGCCTGCGCAATGGCTGCTCCCAGAAACGGGTCTTCACCGTTGCCCTCGGACACACGCCCCCAACGGGCATCACGGCAAATATCCACCATCGGACTGAATGTCCAGCAAATACCGTCAGCACTGGACTCAATGGCTGCAATACGTGCCGATTCTTCAACCGCCTTCATATCCCATGTACACGACAGTCCCAAAGGAATGGGAAACACCGTTTCATATCCATGAATAACATCCATACCAAATAAGAGAGGAATACCCAAACGACTTTCTTCAACCGCCTGCTTCTGTACATCGCGGATACGTTCCACGCCTTTCAGATTGAAAAGCCCGCCCACTTCACCGGCACGAATACGTTTGGCCACATTACTACTTTTAGCCTGACCGGTCGTAATCTCACCGGTAACCGGCAGATTCAACTGACCTATTTTCTCTTCCAGGGGCATCTTCTTCATTAAATCGTCGATGAAACGATTCATATCGACCGGAGATTTCTGCGCATACGCACTAACGGCAGTAAACACCAACAAGACTAAAAATGATTGTAACTTGAAAAGTAAATGCTTCATGTCTTTCATGCTTTTAATTTATAGAAATATTATTTTGCTGCAAATAAAAGAAAAGCATGCGACAACCTCCACATCTCGCACTACAACAAAAGTACACCCATCACTAAGAAACAAAAGAGGAAGTACAATATTAATACTTCCCCCATTAATATTCCACTGTAAAACAGTTATTTAAAATTTATAAGGAAATCAGTCAGACTTTCTTCCGGAAGCAGATTGAATTTCTTGCGCAACCGGTATCTTGCAGCATCAACCCCACGCGTGGAAATGTTGAGCAACTTCGCTATCTCCTTTGTCGGCATATTCAAGCGAAGCAATGCACAAAAGCGCAAATCTCCTGAAGTCAAATCTGTATATTGAAGTTTCAGATTCCGGAAGAAATTTTCATGTATACGGTC
>ULYL01047246.1_pt1 | contig 12491 bp, 7 predicted proteins | sample 1962211 | NCBI WGS metagenome assembly ULYL01 (sample SAMEA4835864, study PRJEB28245) | human gut metagenome | biome: gut microbiome; material: fecal sample | place: Denmark | collected 2008
ACATGGGTTCAAGTCCCGTTGGGGTCACCATCTGCTAACAAATCCGAACACTTTTGTTCGGGTTTGTTTTTTTAAGAAAAAACGACATTTGTCGCAAAACGCTTGACTTTTTTACGATTTTCAATTACAATGAAAGAAATTTTTAATTTTCTTCTATAATTATGAAAAAAATTTTTTATACAATCGATCGGGTAATCCCCGTAAACAGCGTAGTTCTCACCCGCGACAAAACGTTGCCGAAAGACGGATATTCTTTTTTCGTTACGGACGAAGGCGACGTAATCGGGAAATTTTATAACGAACGCGCAAAAAATTATCTTGAAGAAGAAATCGCGAAAGAGTGCAAGAGCGGAAAAATCCGTAAAGTGTATCTGAAAGATTATCCCTGTTTCCCGTTCCGCGCGGCAATCGAAGGCTTTTACGGCACGCCGTTTACGCAGGCACAGCGAAAAGATTTATTGTCGTTTCTAAAAAAAATCAGAATGAACGCGTATATCTACGCGCCGAAAGATGATTTGTATCATCGCGACGCATGGAGAAACGCCTATCCCGGACAGACGCTTTCGCTTTTGAAAGAACTCAGAGAAGAAGCGGATAAAAATTTTATCGATTTTTATTTTGCCGTCAGTCCCGGAAAAGACTTTTGTTATGCCGACGATAAGGATTACCTGATTTTACTGCAAAAACTCAAAGCCGTTTCCGCTTGCGGCATAGATAAATTCGCTTTACTGATGGATGATATTCAGCCCGTGCTTTCCGAAGAAGAGGCGAAAATATATCATTCTCCGGCGCATGCGCAGGCTGCGCTGGCAAATCGGCTTGCGAAAGACTTGCCGAAAAACGCGCCGCTTCTGTTCTGTCCTACCGATTACATACAGAATTTCGATACGCCGTACAGAGAGGAGCTGCGAAAATATCTGCAGCCGGAAACGGAAGTATTCTGGACGGGATACAATACCGTGGCGGAAGCGATAACGGAAGAGGACGGCGAAATCGTAAAAAATTGTTTCGGGCGGGAGCCGATTTTATGGGACAATTATCCCGTGAACGATTTTTCTCCGAAAAAGCGTATTTATTTCGGCGCGCTTTACAATCGCGGCAGGTATTTATATAAAACGCATAAAGGCTACACGGCGAATTTATCCTCGCTGTACGAGTGCAATAAAATCCCCCTCGCCACCATGGCGGATTACGCGTGGGATAGCGAGGGCTACGACGCAGAAGAATCGTTGAAAAAAGCCGTGGCGGGGTATTTTAAGGGGTGCGCCCGCGCGGGGAAAACCTTCGTACGCTTTAACGAAAGCAACATTTTTAAAAAACGTTATCCGGTGAAAGAACTTCTGGAAAAAGGCAATTTTGCCGCGCTCGATTCGCTGTATGCGGGCATGGAAAACGCTTTGGAGGTTCTGAAACAAAAAGCGCCGCATAGCTTTCTGGAAGAAACGCAAGACTTGTTCTCGGCGATGAAGTACGAGGCGGATTTATATTTTTCGCTTCGGGGAAAAAGAGAAATCGACCGAAAAAAAACGGCGGAAAAACTCAACGCCTGTCGTTTTTCGGCGGCGGATAATTCGTTTTTGAAGTATGCCGCGGAAAAAGCTTGCCTCGATATACAGACGGAAGAAGAAAGAATAATTTATCGGAGTTGGAAAATATGATAGGAAAAGTATACGACAGAATCAACAATATGCGACCGGTAGCAACGAAAACCGATCTGAAAGTAATCGACGGCATCATGAAATTGAAAAAAGACGAAATTATTTACATGTCGATTACGGAACTTGCCATGCGGCTCGGCGTTTCGGAAGCTACGATTCTGCGCTTCTGCCGTAAAATCGATTATCGGGGATTTCAGGATTTCAAATTGTCGCTCAGTCAGGAAACGGGCGGAGGCAACGCCGCGGACGAATCCGATTATATGAAAAACATCGTATACGATATGACGGACGCGATTATGGAAACGTACAAAGCGCTGGATGCAAAACAATGTTCCGACGTGGCGAAACTTATCATATCGTCAAGAAAAATCTGTATTTTCGGGGTGGGCAACAGTTCGATTGCCCCCGCTATGTTCAAAGTGAAACTGGCGCGTACGGGCATCAATGCGGATAATTCCGGCGATACGCATCTGCAGACGATCATCACGTCGAATCTGAACGCGGAAGATCTTCTTATTTTAATCAGCGTTTCCGGCGCTACGAAAGATATCATCAATCTTGCCGAAATCGCAAAGAAAAACGGCACGCCGATTGTGGTGATTACGAATTACAACAAATCGCCTCTGGCAAAATATGCCGATTATCTGTTTCTTACCTGCCGCAAAGAGGGCGTGTATGAGGGCGGCTCGATGGCTACGGTCTGCGCGCAGTCGTACATCGTAGACGTGCTGTGCGCCACGGTTTATAAAGATCTCGGCGCAGAATCGGATGAGCGCAACATGAAAGTGGCGCGGACGATTTCCGATAAAGCTATCTGAACCATCGGGGAAAATCGCTATGACGAATTTAAAACAACTGGACAGGCTGGTTCTGAAAATCGTAAGACTCAAAGACGCGTATTCGGAATACGTCGTTTCTTCTCTGACGGAACAGGACGTATATCTGAACGGTAAAAAGATAGAAAAAGGGCAGGTCTGGGGCGAAGAATTCGGTTGCGGAAAATTTACTTTCGCATATGAGCCGGAAAAGTACGTTCATCCGTACCTGTACGTGGAAAACGGAGGCGTGGAGCACTTGTTGTCGGCAGACGGCAAACCGTTCGGCATGGCAGATTATCTGCCGGACGGAAAAGACGCGATTTTCCGTTGCCACAAATACGTATCTTTAAGCGGGATAAAAAAGCCCTCGGAAATCACGGTGGATTCCTATGCTTCCCACACCTTTTTCGGCACCATGCCGTTTGAAAAGAAACAGACGTTTTCCATTAACGGATACCGCCCCGCGCGGGTTTATAACGGAATATATGTCGCGGAAATCGATGAAACGGTAAAACGCTTCGTAGACGATTTGTCGCTGCTCACTTCCTATTTCCGTATGATGCCCGACGGCGACAAAAGGAAAATCGAAGCGTATAAAACCTATGAAAAATTATTCGATCTGCTCACCGTTCTGCCCGAACGTTCGCCCGATCGCAACGAACTTGCAAAAGCAAGCGGAATCATCTGCGAATTTATCTCGTCCTTGAAAAATACCGGCGCCGACGACGGCGTTTACGTAGGTCTGGTGGGGCACAGCCATCTTGATACGGCGTGGCTCTGGACGGTGGACGAAGCGCGGCGGAAGGCGTTGCGCACGGCGGCAAACGCGGTGGCTTTGCTGAAAAAATATCCGCAGTACCGCTTCATTATGTCGTCTGCGCTGTATATGAGCTGGATCGAGCAGGATTCCCCCGAATTGTTCGGCGAAATCCGCGCGCTTGTCAAAGAAGGCAGGTTCGAACCGAACGGGGCTACGTGGGTGGAATGCGATTGCAATCTCACCGACGGCGAATCGATGATTCGTCAGTTCGTGCGCGGCAAGCGATATTTAAAAGAAAAATTCGGATACGACGCCGACGTTTTCTGGTTGCCCGATACATTCGGTTATTCTGCGGCGCTGCCGCAGATACTGCGCGGCTGCGGCGTTCCGTATTTCCTTACAACGAAACTTTCGTGGAACGATACGAACCGTTTCCCGTACGATTCGTTTATCTGGCGGGGAATCGACGGCAGCGAAGTAACCGTGCATTTCAATACCATTCAGACGACGGGCGATCCGGAAGCGATTTCTTCGCGGGTACAAAAGCGTTTGAATAAGCACCTGACGGAACACGTTCTGATGGCGTACGGTTACGGCGACGGGGGCGGCGGACCGAGCGCCGATATGGTGGAAAATGCGTTGAGAACGGCGGAAACCTATCCGTACGCGAAAGCGGAACACACGTCCGTTTCGGCGTTTATGAAGAAACTGGAAACGGAAGAATTGCCGCGCTATGCGGGAGAATTGTATCTCGAACTGCACCGCGGCACGCTGACGACGAATCACGATATGAAAAAGCTCAACCGTACGCTGGAAAACGCGCTGAAAGACGCCGAACTGATCTGCGCCGGGACGGGCGATTTTGCGGGAAAAGACGAAACCGACCGTTGTTACGACGTCCTGCTTTTAAATCAATTTCACGATATTTTGCCGGGAACATGTATCAAAGAAGTCTACGATACGGCGAAGGAACAGGAAAGAAACGCGATCGCCGCGCTTGAAAATCGTTTTTTCCGGGGCGAACGGCTTCTGAATACGCTTTCGTCCGCTCGCCGGGAAGTGATTCTGAACGATTGTTCCGGCGAGCAATCGTTTAAGGATTTCGACGGCAACGAAAATTATGCGGAATTATACGATTTCGAGCCGTTTTCTTTCGGCAAAAAAGTCGTCGCGCCGAAAAAGCGCAGCTTCTTTTTCGATGAAGAAACGGGCAGAGCGGAAACCCCGTACTGTACGGCTATCGTAAAAAACGGCGCGATACAATCTCTGTCGGTGAACGGCAGAGAACTCGCTGCGGCGCCGCTGAACGATATCTGCGTATACGAGGACGTGCCGTATTTATGGGATAACTGGGACGTAGACGCCGACTACGAAAGAAAAAAATGCGTTACGACGGCAGGAAAAACCGTTCTCGTTTCCGTCGGGAAGCTATTTCTCCGTCTGCGTACGGAATTTACGCTGGCGGGAAAAAGCAAGCTGACGCAGGACATCGTGTTTTATGCGCATACGCCCGTAATTTCGTTTGAAAGCAAGCTGGAATGGAACGACGACCATAAATTCGTGAAAGCGCTGTTCCCCACAAACGTCGCGTCCGACGAATTGCGCAGCGAAATTCAATTCGGCTATATCAACCGCCCTGCAACGCGGAATACCAGCGAAGAACAGGCGAAGTACGAAGTATGCAATCATAAGTGGTCGGATCTTTCCGAACCGCGTTTCGGCGTTTCGTTTTTTAACGACTGCAAATACGGAATTTCCGCAGACGGCGGCACCGTGGGAATTTCTCTTCTGAAAAGCGGGAAGCGCCCGGACGTTGCGGGCGAAAGCGGCGTAAAATATTTCAATTATGCGATTTTGCCGCACGAGGGCGGGTTCTGCGCGGAAACCGTGATTCTTCCCGCGTATGCCTTCAATCGCAGCCCCGTACCTTGCACGGCGGAATTTATATCGCCCGTAAAATTTGCCGACAGAAAAAACATTATCGCGGAAACGGTAAAAATTTCCGAAAACCGCAACGGAATCGCGGTGCGTTTATACGAATGCGAAAGAACGAGAACGGATTGCAATTTGTATCTGAACGGCAATTACGAAATTTACGAATGCGACATGACGGAAGAAAACAAACGGCTTATCGCCACGGGCGACGTCGTACGATTATCGTTCCGCCAGTTCGAAATCAAAACGTTGTTTCTTAAAAAAATATAGAGAAACGAACGCTTAAAATAATAAGACAAAACAAGGTTCGGAAAGAAAAATTTTTTCTTTCCGAACCTTTTTGAAATAGAAAAAGGCAGGAAAACGGGAAAATATTTTCATATTTTATAATGCAATAAGAAAAAATAATTTTTCAAAAAATAAAAAAAGTATGAAAAAATATTTGACGTTTGCAACGCGCTGTGATATAATATAAACAGTTAAAAAGGAAAATGCCGTTTAATAAAATTCCGAAAAAGAGAAGAGGCTTATGTTGAATAGAGGATTGATTGTATCCTGTCAGGCTTGCGAAAACGAACCTTTATACGGATACGGAATAATGAATTTAATGGCGAAAGCCGCCGTAGCGGGCGGCGCGTGCGGTATCCGCGCGTTGTATTACGATGTGAAAAGCATCAAAAACACCGTAAACGTGCCCGTCATCGGCTTGGTGAAGCAAAGCTATGCAAACAGCGAAATATATATCACGCCGACGAAAAAAGAAGTCGATCTCGTTCTGGCTACTTCCGCCGATTGCCTCGCGATGGACGCCACGCTACGCCCCCGCCCGAACGGCGAAACGCTGGAAGAACTGGTTGCCTATGTGCGGCAAACGCGCCCGGATATGGAAATCATGGCGGATATCGCTACGCAGGAAGAAGCGAAAAATGCCGAAAAACTGGGGTTCGATTATATTTCCACAACGCTCCGCGGCTATACGAAAGAAACGAAAAACGCCCGTTTGCCGGACATCGGCTTTATGAAAAAAGTGGTAAAAACGATTAAAAAGTCGAAAGTAATCGCCGAGGGAGGCATTTTCGAACGCGGAGAAATCAGAAAAATCAGCAAAATCAATCCGTATGCCGTGGTGATAGGTTCGTCGATTACGCGCCCCGCGGCAATCACCGCGCGTTTCGTGAAAAATCTGAGTTTAAGATGAAAAAAATAGTTTATCTGCCGTTAGACGAAAGACCTTGCAATTATGCGTTCGCGGGCTTCTTAAGCGAAGAAAACCCGTCGTTTACGCTTGTCCGTCCGGCAACGGAAATTCTGGGGAAGAAAAAAATTCCCGCCGACAGCGAAAAAATCCGCGCGTTCCTTCTGAACGAATGTAAAGACGCCGATTATCTCCTCGCTTCCGCGGATATGTTGCTGTACGGGGGAATCGTTCCTTCGCGGCTGCATCATTTAAGCGAAGAAACGCTTACGCGGCGGCTGAACGTCTTAGAAGAAATCAGACAAAGCAATCCCGCGCTGAAAATTTACGCGTTTTCGCTGATTATGCGCTGTCCGTCGTATTCCGGTGCGGACGAAGAGCCCGACTATTACGAAACATGCGGCAGAGAAATTTTCCTTTACGGGCAGAACGAACATAAATACGCCGCAGGCGTCGTCGGCGCCGCGGAATACGAAGAAAAGAAAGCGACGCTGGGCGCGGCGTGCGGCAAGTATCTGGGCGATTATTTGGCGAGAAGAAAGGTAAATCTCGCGCTCGTGAAAAAATGTCTTGCGCTGTACGAAGAAAAAATTATCGATAAATTCGTTATTCCGCAGGACGATTCCTCGCCGTACGGCTACACCGCGGCGGATCAGGCGGAAATCCGGAAACTCATCCGCGAAAAAGGTCTGCAGGCGGATATTTATCCGGGCGCGGACGAAACGGGGCTCACTCTTCTTGCCGCCGCCGTATGCGATTTCAAGGGCATTTCGCCGAAAATATGCCCCGTCTACCCGGACGAAAGCTGTAAAAAAGTGATTCCCTTATTCGAAGATCGCGCGGTGGAAGAAAGCATAAAAAAACAAATCGTCAATGCGGGCGCAACGTTTTGCGAAAATCGGAAAGACGCGGATATATTGCTTTTCTGCAACCTTCCGGCAGGCGAAATGAAAAACGCCGGCGAACAATACGGCAAAGCGTACGATCGGCGCAATCTTCCCGCGTTCGTCGAAAAAATCGCGGAAGCGAAAGCGGAAGGGAAAGGCTTTGCCGTGGCGGACATCGCCTACGTGAACGGCGGCGACATAGAGTTTTGCAAGCGGCTTTCCGCAAGCGTGGGCTTATTGAATCTGTGGGGGTATGCCGGCTGGAACACCTCGTCGAATTCGCTGGGAACAACGATTTGTCAAAGCATTTTCCGCAAATTTTTCGGCGATACGAAAACGCACGAAAAATTCACCGCGGAACGCATTTACGAGGACGTCGGATACTGTTCGTACGCGCGGAAATACCTTTGCGAAAACTATCTTCCGGAAATCGGCTGCGATTATTTTCACGCGGACGGATATACGGGCAAAGTAAGCGAAAAAACGAAAAGCGTTCTCGAAGATTTTATCGGAAAAAATTACCCCGAAATTTCGGCAAAATATAAAATCGATCGATGCTATATGCCCTGGAACAGAATGTTCGAAGTGGGGCTGACGGTGGAAAGACGGACGGAGGAATAAAGATGAAGAAAAAATATCCGAAACTGATTTGTGCGTTTGCCGCGGCGGTTTTGTGCTTTACGGGAGGTATGCTGGCAGCGGAACCGCGCTCCGCTTCGGCAGCGGAAACAAGCGGCAACTGGGGCAAAAACAACATTACGCTTAAAAACGTTACTTCCTCGATAGAAATCAAAAACATCGTAAGCAACCCCGTTACCTATAAAGATAACGCCGAAAACGGCACGCTGGTGTCCGCCTCCGAAACGGTGAATGCCTCCGTTATGACGGGCACGCAGACGGTGATTTTTACCGCCGCCTATCCTTATACCACAACGAAGCGGACGGGAGATTATACCGAATATTCCGTGGAAAAAAACAGCGACGGTAAATATTGCGTAACGGCGATAAACGCCGAGGGCGACGGAACAACCTACATCCCCGTGGGCGGGTTTGTTTTGTCCGTGCCGAAGTCGGAATCATACGCGCTGCGCGTGAACGACGTGGTGGAACTCGGCGGCACGGCGATTGCGATTGCCGATAAAGCGGTGGAATCCGAATCGGGAAGCCGCGTGGCAATCGATCTCATCAACGGCAACAGAAGCGCGCCGATGGTGGTGTATTACGATTATGATTTCGGCGATAAAACGGGAACGAACGTATACGGAACGGAAATGGCTGCCGTATACGACGAAACCAGCGGAAAATTCGTGGTACAAAATTTCCGCGCGTTCGGCGAGGGCGACGCTTCCGGAATTTTCATCCCCGATAACGGCTTCGTATTAAGCGCCTACGGCGAGGGCTACCGCGGAATCATGATGGAAAATCAGCGTTTTTCCGCAGGGGATAAACTCACGATGGTCGGCTTCGATTATATCCGTTTCGGCGGCGAAGCGATTTCTTACGTTTATAATTACGATTATTACGACTCGCAAAGCAGCACCGACGAATTCAATTCCAACCCCGGAAGAATGGAAACGGCTACTTCTCCCTTTGCGGCTTACCGCGGCACGGATCAGACGATTATCTATCACGACGGCTGGAGCTATAACGGCTCCGCGGGCACGGGCACCAACGTGTACGGCTACGAAGTCGCGGTAGACGCCACGGGCACCGTGGTGGAACGCGGCGTGAACGTAGGTTCTGTTCCCGCGGGCGGCTACGTCATCAGCGGGCACGGCAAAGGCAGAGATTTTATCCGCTCGAATATTCCGCTCGGCGCAACGGTGTCGCTCGATGCGTCGAAAAAAACATATTATGTTACAACGTCGCTGAACAGCTATTACGTAAGCACGAAAGCCGCGGTGGAGGACGCTTTGTCGGCGGCGCGGAAAAAAATCGCGCAGTTGTACGACATCGATACCGAAGCGGCAAACCGGAAAATAGAGGAAGCGCGGACGGAGCTTGATAAGCTTCTCGCGTTCAAAGAGGATATCGAAGCAAAGACGGAGCAGAATACCTGGAGCGCGCAGGAAAAAACGAACGCCCTGATGGCGTACAACACCGCAAAATTAAAAGCGGAAAGCGTAGCGCAGGAACTTACGGCGTTATCCGCCGAAAGCAAACCCGTTACGGCGCGCGCCGTGTGGCATCGTCCCACCGAAAAAACGCTGGAAGCGCTGACGGAAACGCTGGATACTTATCGCGATACGGGCTCAATCTTATTCTTCTGGAAACGTTTTTCAACGGCTATTCCATGTTCCGTTCCGATTACGTGGAATATCATAAAGATTTTGTTTCCGCTTCGTACGGTACGTATAAAGATTATGTATCCGCATTCACCGCTCTGGCGGCAGAACGCGGCATCGAAGTGCATGCCTGGGTGGAAGATTTCTACGTAGGACTCAGCGCCGACATCAGATTGCTTCGCGAACACGAGGACTGGATTGTACACAACGACGACGGAACGATTTATCAGCGCAAAGAAGGCGGGGCATACATATTCATCGATCCTTCCAACAAAGCTACGGGAGATTTCCTGATTGCCTATTATAAAGAACTCGTCGAAAAGAATCCGCTGATAAAAGGGCTGAATCTCGATTATATCCGTTACCCGGTATCCACGCAGAAAGAGGACACGGGATATACGAAAAACGCGATGCTGGAATTTGCGGCGTCCGTGGGCGTGGCGGATAAACTCAACGCTTCTTCTTCCGTAAAAGACATGATTACGGCGTTCAGAAAATGGGTATTGAATTCCAACTACAATGCCGCCGCCGAAGAAAATTATAAAAAATGGTGCGATTATCGCGTAAACGCGGTAAATGCTTTTGTGGAAAGAGTGAACAAAGAAGTGAAAGGCGAAAGTTCGTTGCTTCTTTCCACGGCGGTGTTCTCTTCTCCGGCTTCTACGCTGGAACAGAAAAAGCAGGACTGGCGCACATGGATTGCAAACGGCTGGATAGATATCGCCACGCCGATGGCGTATTACGATTCTTCCGTAGACGTATTGCAGGGCGTGGCGGATATGATTCTGATTTCCGGCGGCTCGTGCTATTATTATACGGGGCTTGCAAGTTCTTTCCGCGGACTTCCCGCTTACGAAAACGTCAATCAGATCGAAGCTTCGTATCTCGGCGGCGCGGACGGCTACGCAATTTTCTGTTCCACGCAGATTATCGGGCACGACGACGTGCAGAACGTTTTGAAAGCGGGGTATAATTCCGCGCCCGCGGTGTTGCCCCACGCGCAGACGGATAAAATACTGAAAGCGTATTTCGATACGATGCTCGATCGCGCCGATCGGTTGTATATTCCCGCGGGCGGCTTTGCCGTAGTGGTTACGACGGGCATGATGGGGCAGGGCTTCGATTACGACGGACGGTCGTTCATCAATAAAAACGTGATTTATCAGTACGGCACGTCCGTTCAGTTGTACTGGGAAGACGAACCGGAAACCATTTTAACGCCGTACGCCGATAAGGCGCCCATCGTGAAAAATTGCCCCGTGCTTACGGTAGCGCTCGGCACCACGGAAGCCGATATGCGCGCGCTTGCGGTAAGCGGAATTTCCGTTTCCGACGATAACGGTACGTTCGATGTTTCCGACGACATCGCGAATCTGCAGATCAATATCGAAAATATCGGCGGATACAACGGCGATCAGTCCGGCGAATACACCGTGGATATGAACGTTTCCGACGCCAACGGAAACATCACGCGTTTTACCCGTAAAGTCATCGTGGCGGATAACGTTACGAATGTATCGATCGGCTCCGCGAAAACAGGCATCGAAAATATCGTTATCAAACAGAACGTTACCGTTGCCGATTACACCAAAGTGGATTTCGTGATTTATACGAAAGAATTTACGGGCACGGTGGCGGACAGCGCATACGGTCAGGCGTTCGTCATCGATGACGCTTCTTCGAAAATCGTAAGAATTTACGACGGCGCCAACGCGAAATATTACGATGCGGAAAATACGTCCGGCGTGGCGGGTTCTTCGCTGGAAACGCCGCTTACGCAGCAGAATTTCATCGCTCTCTCGTTTGCTTCTCTCGGCGACGGCGAAACGCTGGTAATCGCACCCCGTTACGGCATGCACAACAACGCAACGTATACGTTGCTTCTGGGCAACAGAAAAATCAACGAAACGTTTGTCGTCGACGGTTATACGTTCGGTATGAAAACCGTAACCGCGGGCACGGCGAAAGCGCAGTTCAAAGTGCTTAAAAACACAACGTGGAGCAACGCGCCGGGCGTCGTGATGGTATACACGAAAGCGTATCAGGGCGAAATCAAAGCCAACGGCTACGGAATCGCCGTAGTGCTCGATGCCGATGGAAAACTGATTAAAACGTACGATGCCGTCAGCGGCGCGTACATGGACGAGGCGCATTCGGCGCTGACCAATCCGATGGATAATACGATTACGGACGGACATCGTATCAAGTTCGCGCTGATGGAAGGCGGATTAACCACCGCGAATTACGTAACGTATGCGTTTGCGCACCTTGCCGAGGGCGAAACGCTGGTAGCGTTCCCCAACGACGGCAACAACGCGGCGGATTCCGCAAGAACGTTTGCCAACGGCAATCTCCGCGCCGGGTTCGGTACGAAAGTCGTTTCCGTCGGCATGGTGGCAATCAACGAAAACAACGTAACCATCGGCAACGATTCCGCAACGCTTGCGGTGAACGTGAACGCCGCCTGGACGAACGCCGCAGGGTATGTCAACGTTTATTCTAAAAACTACACGGGCACGGTGAAAGGCAACGGTTACGGGTATGCGTTTGTCGTCAATGCCGCAACGGGTAAAATCACGAAGATTTACGATGCGGCGAACGGCTATTATATGGACGAAACGCACAGCGCGCTGAGCGGAGATACCAACGTGCGGCAGAAATTCGCCGAGTACAATACGGAAAAGAATTTTACGGGCGAAGATGCCGTAAGCAACGCTAATTATGCGGCGCATGCCTTTGCGAATCTTGCCGAAGGCGAAATTCTCGTGGCGTTTCCGAACGTAAATAAAGGCGAAGCGGATACGGCAAGAACGTTTGCCAACAAGCACAGAACCATCGGTGCGAAGATATCTTTCTTCGGAATCGATCTCGCAAGCATCTGAACGTAACGAAAATTGAATCGCAACGCACAGAAACGGTTTCCCGTCGTCGGACGGGAAACCGCCGTAGTGCA
>ULYL01054414.1_pt1 | contig 12479 bp, 7 predicted proteins | sample 1962211 | NCBI WGS metagenome assembly ULYL01 (sample SAMEA4835864, study PRJEB28245) | human gut metagenome | biome: gut microbiome; material: fecal sample | place: Denmark | collected 2008
ATGCATCCGGTAGATATTCCTTAAATTTCCTGAATGGAACATGAACCCCACTTCCGCTGCCTATTTCCTCTCGTTCGCCAGTAAGATAGCAGAACGGATGTATGTCGTCAGACGCAGTCAATTCATTTGCAAATGCCCTGACAGCCTTCCGGTCATTCTCGTCATTGTTTGGCATACTTGCAGTAGTCAATATAAATTGAACTCTACTGCGAATAATGCCCAAACGATGGAATAAGCGCCGAATGAGCAATGATACCTCGCCGCCTGCAGAACCGCGATACATATGCGCTTCATCAATGACGAATAGAAGCTTATTGTTCGGATCTGCATTTAGCCATGCCTGAGTATCTGACCATATTTTATTTTCTCTTGGCCGAAGAAGCATATATTCAAGCATGGAGTAGTTCGTAATCAGAATATCCGGGCAGAATTGCTGCATTTCAAAACGAGTTACCAGTTCGGCATCTTCGTCGTTTGGGACATGTTTTCCGTTATAGAGCTTCTCAAGAAATTCATCAAAGTTTTCTTTAGCAGGCAGTTTTCCATCCTGAATCAGTCTTTCTAAAAAGGTTTTTTCTTCTTCGGTCTCCGCGTTGACCATGCGAGAATATGTTTCGGCAAGTGAACGATCCTCGCTACGTCTGGGTTCCCTGCCCGCATAAGGTGTTCTGCCGGTATACATGCCAAACTGGGGACGACGAGCATTATTCCCACATGCTGTACGGAATATAGTTACAAATCGGTGGTCTGGATCGCCGATCAGACGGCGCAAACGACTGATCTGGTCAGAAACCAGGGCGTTCATAGGATACATGATAATCGTCCGGACACCACGCATGGCCCAGCTATCAGGACTATTTCTTGCTTCTGAAGCAAGCTTTGCCATCAAGGGCCACATAAAGCACTCTGTCTTACCAGAGCCTGTGCCCGTTGACACAAACAGATCCCGTCCCTCAAATGCCGCTTCCAACGCAGAAATCTGGTGACAGAATGGTGAGGGATATACACCAAGATTTGCGTCTGATAACGCCTTAAAATAGTCTTTCAGCCAGTTGGGTAGCTTGGAGGATAGTTGAATTCCGTTTAGGGAATTCTTGTAAGCTGGGGATGACTCCACATATGGTTTTTGATAAAGAACACCTTCTTGATTCAACTTGTCTTGTGCAGCAGAAAGCAAAATAGGTGACTTTCCAAAATACTGCGATTTTATATAGTTTTCCAAAGCCTCGCGCAATTGTAAGTGAACTCCATTTGCACCATTAGCCATAATCATTCCTCCACAAAGCAATAGCCTATTGATTCCAACTCGTGCTTAAACATAGGATAGACCTGCTTTGCCATCGTTCGTGTAAATACTTGGAGTGGGTTCGTTGTAAAATCATATTGTATAGGCCAGCTGTACAACTTAAAGAATTCTTCTTCCAAAGGTGGCAGTCGATAACCAACCTTGATTTCCATAAGAGTTCCGCTATCTTTTGCTTTGATTTCCGGAAGTGTACCATACTGTTTTAAAAGGGCTATCGCGATCCTTCTGTATTCACCATAGGTGCCCACCTCATTTGAGAAATAATCCCGTATTCTCCATTCGGGGATCTGTTTTTGTTGATATGTCCCGTTATCCCATCGATAAAAAGAAAAGATTTCGTTCGGCTCACCGTATTTTGCCAGCGATACACGGCCATCTCTTTCAGGGACCTGTTGCCAATATCCCCGTTTAAATGGCGGTTCAAGGCGAAGAAACTCAGTATTATCCGGCCAATCGATCGTTTCCCATTCGCCACACGCTAACAAATCTTCAAGGTAGCTTTCAAATGTCTGCTCCTGCAAGCGGAACATTTGGGCTATTGTGCTGTCGGAAGTAGTTTTTTTAGCTGAATAGAAGCCCAATCCGCTCATGAATAACTTCTCATCAGGCGAACTGCCTCTGTGAAAGGCCAAATCCTTGTAGACTGCCATCGCAGGTGCTGCCGGAGATATCTGATAAGCAGAATGATAGAAAAATCCATTTCGCAAATAAATAAAGTATATCTCATCAATCAAATTCGATTTGTCTTTAGGGAGCAGAAACCCGATTTTAGGATAAATGCCCTCATATGCATCAAAAACCTGAGTGATTCTGTTTTTGAAATGCTGAATAGAAACTGATTCGCCATTCTCATCGTAATCCCAAAGCGAAGCGAGAGCCATTTGGCCCGCAATACTGTAAACGACCTGACGGGCCCATTCATTGCTATCCGACTTTGGGATATTCAATTGTCTGCCAATTGAGGCTATCAGGTCGTTTGTCATATATTTCACTCTTTCTCAATATATCTTGCAGCTTCGGCTTTTACGGAATTAGAGATACCATTTTCGCTTTCAATGACATCCTCTAAAATATCCAATCTTCCGGTAAGTACACAGAGAGGAAGTACACCAAAGAGCAGTTCCAAGTCTTTCTCTTTATTTGGATCATCCAAAATGCATTTTGCGTCGGACAAAACACGAGTCAACTGACCCAATAGGAGTTTGCTAAGGCCCAAACGCTTAAATGCAGATGTTCGGAAAGAACGTTTTCCCTTAGAAATATATGGTTGGAACTTCTCGGCACGCGCGCCTGGCGTCATTTCGAGAGTAGGTAAGTACCCGATAAAACATTCGCTCAGCATCGGGAGCATATAATTGTAGAGACCTTTCGGCTCAATAAGCAGATCTTCGACATACGGGTGAGTCCAGATTATCTGTTTTTTGAGTCTTGTAAACTTCTGTGGTAGTGCATCTGACCACCCTTTCCCGAACATATTTTGAACCGACACGATAGGATCAGCTGACTCGCTGATTCTTTCTGCCATAGAAAGGTCACATTCATTGCCTAAAGTCAATTGTCCTGCTCCGTTTGCGTACATCGAAACAGACAGCACCTCAGCAATATCCTGTCCTCCAGGCCCCGCAATCAATATTGGCACATTATTGATATGGATCGCATACAGAAAAGCAGTAAGCATTGACTGGAAAGCTGGTTCAATGCTCAACGCATGTGACAAATTCTGATGGATTGCATTATACTCATTGTGCCAACTTTCTGCAAGTTCGATATCCTCATCAGAATATCGGCCGCCGGTGGTACTGCTGTATTGCCATGAAGCAGGGTGATTCACGTATGGCAGAGTCGCATTTGACTGAGGCAGGAAAACAGAAATATCAGCAATGAATCCTGCCATATCTTTTTGCGCATCCGCTATTTTCTGACGTACCGCCGCCTGCGTTTCTTTTCCAATCGATTCGTATTGATCTATCTCGGCAAGCAACCGATCCCGTTCACCTTGCTTTGTGGTTATTCCTCCAAGCAGCTCACTATACTGTTTTTTCGCAATGGATATTGTGTCTTCCATTTCTGAAACTTCTGCCTCAGCTTTGGCAATTTCGGCAGCATGAGAATCATGCCATTTCTCGGATACGGCTTTTTCACATAATTCTCTTAATCCATCGTGATGTATTGCGATTTGGGCTAATATGTCAGCATCAATATCGCCAGTCTCAAGCAATGCATTTGCTCGATCAACAAAATCATCAACTGCCTGCTTCGCCTGGTCGGGTGTACATTTTAATTTCTGAACAACTGATTCATATAAGGATTCTCCGCAGATCTTCTTCAGAACATCCTTGCTATTCCTCCAATCTGCTTTGGTTGCACCAATACTCTTAAATAAAGGCCATGTAAATCGTTCAAGAATGAGTGTACGAATTATCTTGTTTGTATTTCCAATCAAAACATGTCCAGAAGGCTCTCCCACCCGAAGTGTTTTTAGAAATCTTAGGTTACGATCCTCACAATTATAGATATCGTCTGAGGAAATTGTATAACTTGGTAGGGAATATATAGTCTCCGAAAGTTTTGCATATCGATTCGAGATCTTAAAATCATTCAAGCGACACAGTACGCCTGTTAACTGTCCCCATCTGGGTCCGTAGCAGAAAAATGTATCACAAAGATAATCTTGTGTATGAACAGTTCCATTCTGAAGTTGTTCTACCACTTCGGCTAAAGATTTTGCTCCAAGAACCACTACACGAATCGGAGAGTAGTCCTTAACATAATACGATTCGGTGTAGTCAATTGCAGGATCATTCCAGTTCGGTACTGCCGTCCATTTCCAAACGCCGACTGTTCCAAGCGCAGTTGGCCCGTCGTCGCAGCGCAGTCTATCTCTGTTTTCATAATAGTTATCCGTCCGTTCCGACTTGATAGGTGTATGTAAAGTATCATCTTCGATATCGGCCAAACGGTTTAGCCATATACGTTCCTTGTAGTCTTTTGTCATGTAGTCTTTTGTAATATAGCATAGTGATGTGAAAGAGACTTTGTTGTCAATCATTATTATCCCTCCCAAGATTGTTTTGAATGGTTTTTCTGAGCAAATATAGAGCCGTGCGGGAAATTTTACCGCACCGCAAAGCTGTACGGAGCCACCTTTGCGTTTGGGGATATTTCGTAAGTTTACTGGAAAAGCTTCCAACTGCATGTGTTATAGGGATCATCGGACCAGCCCAAGAGTTCAATTCTTTTACAAGCGCAGCATCCAATGCCAAAACATCAATGTTGGCTTTCTCCCGTACAAAATGAATGGAGCGGATATGATCGCAGCCTTGATAAAAATGTATATCCGTGTCAAATGATAGTCTGTCGATCGTCAAGCTTTGCTCGGCGGAAAGCTTGTAGATATATTCGGTCTTGCCTTTTCTTTGGAACACAGCTTTGCCGTCGTACAAGCACGAAACCGATATACACTTTGATTTGGGAAGTTTTGTATAGCACTCTTCGCTTAGTATATTGTCGGATTGGTCAGATATAGTTATTACGGGCAACAAAGCTTTCTTGCTCAGAGGTCGCTTGATCAAATAAGAGAACCCTAATGCGCCTGATTTTCCGAGTGAAACTAATTGTTCTCTTTCGCGCGTGTAAAGTTTATACAATCTTCCGCCTTCAGTACTCAGTACATTTGCTGCTGCGGGATATGATTTCAGCTCAGCGTCATCACCGCATAAATAAAAGTAAAACTCTGCTGAGTTGTGGTATATAAAATACGGATCTTGGACATATGCCGGCCATATAGGGTAGAATTTTGTTGGTTTTTCGGTTAGAAAAATCGCGTATTTTAGAAAAAACTTCGCAGAAAAAGCTGAAAACTTCTTGATACGAATCTTGTACAGATACCAAGTAGTAAAAGGATTCGCTTGAGTTCTTGCTACTTCCGTTGCCTCAATATCTGTATGGTAGGAATACAATGGATACCGTTGTAATAGATAATAGGGATTCCCGGAATAGGCTTTTCCTCCGGATTGGAGAATTTGCCCAGTTCGACCATCAAAGAAAGATCCCGTCGTGTTAATTCCTGTTATTTTGTTAGGCCAAAATCTCTTTAACTCTGAGTTTGCATTTACATACTCAACTCTATAGACTTGGCTCGGAATGGATCCAACATTCAAATAGGTGGTTCCGATTTTCTCGATACGCTCAAAAGAGTATTCACAAATTTGATGCGAGTCTCCTGCAATTTTGATTCTGTCGCAGTATGCTTTGCTGTCTGGTGGATAAAAGAATCCCAATTGCAGAACAAAACTTGTATCAGTCAGCGTGATTCGCAATGGCATTGCATGGCTGTTTAAGCTACGTAATGACCGCCCATAAGTCGGATCAAAATATGCCTGCCGTTCATCACACTCCTTATTGGGAGTAGCAGGATCATGTCGAAAATGTTGAATATTGATACCCGGTGCAGTAAGCAATACATTTTGAGCACATAACTCACATACAAAATGGCCGCTTCTTGCCGACGCACCGTAGGGATACCTTTCGCATGCTTCTTCGATAGTGACACGACGATATCCAATTTTAGAATCCCACACGCATACATGTGTCAATGGCATACTTACTCACCCTTGCAGTCGTTATGATTCTGTGCCTTCAGCAGGAAAATTATCTTTGATAAAATCCATCATTTCTCCTGCGTTGCAATCCACAATGGAAACGATTTTGAAGAGGACGGATAGATTCACTTCTTGATTTTCTGAAGTTTGATAAATGTTGTAGCGAAAAGTTTCACGCGTTCGTACGATTCAGCCATGCTTATCTCTCATTTAATGCAAAGAGTCCATAATTTTTATATGTTACTTTCATGGTTTCACCCCGTAGAAGATGTATAAGATTATAATACTATAACTCTCCTTTTTTCACAAGATATTTAGCAAATATAGCCGAAAGTTGTCGTAAAGCCGAGCAATTATTGTAGCAAAATATTTAAGGATATTCCTAAGGTTTACGAATCTTTAGAAATGCGAAAGTTAACCAGTTGCCTGCCGAGAAACAGAAAGGATAATACCCATTTCCATAAGCTGAGTAACAAGAGCCGTTCCCCCATAACTGAAAAAGGGAAGGGATATGCCGGTTGTAGGAAGAAGCCCCGTCACAACGGCCACATTAAGAAATGTTTGCATCGCAAGGAGTGAAGTAATTCCAACGCAAAGAAGCGCACCAAAGCGATCTTTGGCTCTTAGCGCAACATGATACCCTCTTATGATAAGCAGCGAAAAAATAAGGAGGATAAGAGTCGCACCAACAAGCCCAAGTTCCTCTGCGACGATAGAGAAAATAAAGTCATTTTGTACTTCCGGCAGAAACAGGAATTTTTGTCGGCTCTTGCCAAGGCCAAGCCCCCAAAGCCCACCAGATCCAATAGCGATAAGGCTTTGCGAGAGCTGATAACCATCTCCGGTAGCATCAATAAAGGGATCTTCCCACATTGCGATGCGGGATTGTCCATATGGAATCGCTCCGCTCAGAAGAAGATATGCCGCAAAGGAAACAGCCGCCATTCCTGCAATGATCCACGCCGGGTGAATTCCCCCCACAAAAAGGAGAACGACTCCAACAGCGACAATCAGGATCAGGCCAGAGAGATGCGGTTCTTTTGCCATAAGGAAAGACATTAGACTCAATATGAAAGCATAGGGGAAAATCCCTTTCCTAAATGTACGCATTTGGCGATGCTTTACGGAAATTGAGGAAGAAAATTCCAAGACAACTGCTAACTTTGCAATCTCAGAAGGCTGAAAATTGAATAGGCCAAAAACACTCAGCCATCGCTGTGCATGATTTCGGACAATTCCAATGCCCGGAATCAAAACCACGGCAAGAAGAAGCAATGAAATGATAATGAGCGGTTTTCCCAAAATCCGAAAATATTCGTAATTGATGAAACTAATACCAATCATAAGCAGTATTCCGATTACTGCAAAAATCAGTTGGCGGGCGAAATAAAAATAAGGATATCCCTGCTCATAGTAAGCAGTAGGATAGCTTGCAGACAGCAGCATGATAAGTCCGATCATCGTCAACAGTAAAACCAGCCAAAAGAATTCCATATCGGGAGCATTCCAGCATAAAAGAGGAAAGGCGTCTCGCATTTCCGTGCCTTGCCGCATGGTGTGTTTCGTATCATTTTGTCTCATTTCAATCCTCCCAAGAGCATTTTGACTCCATGGTAAGGGATCGGAATTTGATCCCGTAGGTATGCCTATCGGCAAGACGAGCTAATATCTTATACACCGCACATTACCTCCTGCCATTCTTCAAAATCGTAAGATTCTACCGAGTCTGTATAGGGTTGCAGATAGCGGTTGATATATTTCTTCCGATTTTTGATTCGGAGAGGGATTCTTGGATGTGCATCATCGGATTTGCTGCCTTCAGAAATGATCTGCTCGCTAATATTCGGGCATAGGCGAAGCATTTCTTGTTTACTGTGTGACCGATAGTAACCGTTGCGAATGTGTTCATGCCGCCTGGCAATATAATCTTCATACGGCAGGGGGCAAACGCTGATAATGCTATCCTTGCGGTCATGCTTAACTCGTGGAGCTTGTCTCGCAATCGCTGCGGCCTCTCGACCATTTTCTGCGGCAATAAATAAGTGCATGGGGAAATAGTTGTTTGATCCCACATGACCGCCCTTGCAGACCACCTCGTAATACTGAACCATAGGGGATACCTCTCTTTCATTTGATGGCGTCAGTATATATCCCGTGGTTTTGTATCTGTAACTTTCGTTGACAAAAAAAGAATTACCTACGATTGGCATCGTAGGTAATTCTTCTTTACTGTCGATAGGCTGTTGGAATTTTGTAGTTAAGCAGCGTCCCAATGGGAAGTTCTTCTATGCCAAAAATAAGAGCCTCCGTCAACCCAATATCGGTTACATCACACTTATTATCCACGGCAGAGTTTTCCATGCATGCCGCTGAGCGTGTCATCGTATGAAGTAAGTCAGTAAGATCCTCTTCTTGATATGCGCCGTTGGGGGCAATCATATCTTTCAGCAGGTCACGCATGAGATCGTACATAGCGGAGTGCAGAGGGAACGTCTCTTGTGTCACAAATGTACCAATCGAACGCTCCGCTAAGATGGATCTCCATTGCCGTACAAAAGGCATGACAAGTTGAATGTGTTCCCTAACGGGCGCTTGTTTGGCAATGGAAAAAAGCCGGGTTAGAAGCCCTGTCAAAACAGATATATACTTTTTCACCCACTCTTCGCATGCATTGGCCTCGGCATCAGCATCGTCATCTCCGTACTCGTCCCATTCATTCAGCATAGACCAATATTCAGGCAGAAAACGGATGGCGAAGAAGCACAGTTGAGTCTGCTGACGCACGATTGAATTGTCCATGGGTAATTCATTGCCGCAATGAATTGCCGGCCCAAATAGATCGGTAGGGGAAAAGTTTTCGTCGAAGCAAGCATGGCAAAGGGCTTCGATGTCGTTCTGTGCGACAGAAAAAGCCTGCTCAAGAATCTTCATAAGAGTATCCAAAATGTGCGCTTTTGTGCTGCCGGTGCAGGGCTTGGCAAGGCAGCGGGAAATTGCGAGAAGCGCGAATCTTGGCTGTGCAGACCATGACCAATCCGCTTTATTCCATTGAAATGCATCCGAAGCTTTCACAAAGTGGTCTACAAGGTCGCCAATATCTGCTGTTGTCGGCTTTAAACTGCTCTGTATGAGTTCGGCAACCAAGGGGTGCAGCTCCAAGCTTTCTTTCCATCTGCACTCAGGCTCCTTTTTTAATTGAACCCAATTTGAGCGGATGAGCGAGTTGATCGTGTTCAAAGAAGCATCTCCGCTCCAAGCTTTATACTCCTTGCGCGACATACGGATCCCCATGAGCAGCCATAGATAGCGAAGGGCGCGGTTCTCGCTTTCACTCAGATTGCTCATATTAAATACACACTGGATCAGCCGCGCAGAAGTTCCCCACTGAATGGCTCCATCCTTTACCATAGGAACCTGTTCTTCCTGTTGCAGAAAGTTGTGACGTAACTCGTCAACGGTACTGTCGGAGGCAGCCATTAGTCGTGCAAGAATCGGAACAGCAAAGGTACATTCACCGACACGCCGGAGCAGATCGGACAATGATGTATATTCCTCCGGTGTCGTTTTCGCACCGCGATGCGATTCAAACAGAGCAATCAGTTCATCGTGGGTAAGCGGTCCAATGGAAATGTTTCTTACTGATGTTCCGTTTTGGTAGGTATAATCATAGCGTGTGGTAATGATTTTGTCCGCTGGGAGACTCATAAAATCACTCAAGGCCGCGTCATTTTCCGTATCGAAATTGTCCAAGATAAAGAGGATATTGCTACGCTCACAAATCGTCGAGATTTGCGCAATGCGATCGGGGGTATCCTCCTTGTCGGCATCATAGTTGCCAAGACAGACTGTTTCTAAGCATCCACGGATAGAGGGCGTTTTGCGGTAATCCAAAACAGCAACGCTGTCATACTGAGATTTATAGCGAGAGGCATATTGGATGCTTAATTCGGTCTTGCCAATCCCCCCGATACCAAACAGGAAAATAGTGCCGTTTTCACCGCAGGCGCTTTGAAAGAAATCGGTCATTTCTTTTAGTTCGTTGTTCCGGCCAACAAAAATCTCTGTAGAAACTCGATAGTTGCTGATAATAAACGGCTGCCCTGCCTGTGTAACAGACACAGCCTCATCGATGGCGATCTCAAGCTCATCAGCAGACTGATAGCGATGGCACGGAGATGCCGCAAGGGTTTTTCGGAAAATTGTCTTTAAGAGCCGCTTAACCTTTGGGTTTACTGTTTCAAACATTTTCCCGGAAAATTCCCAATCAGCGAATGGTCCTATGTCGTTATTCTCGGGAGAGCGCCCCATAATCCGCCAAAACAGAGTCGCTCCAATTGCGTAGATATCCGTAGCCTCGCAGATCTTTGCGCGGCGTCCAAGGCGTTGCTCCGGCGCAGCCCATCTTGCGGAACATGGAAGAAAATAAGCATTTCCAGCGGTCAATCTGTCCTTATCGACAACGGTATCTGTGTCAAAGAGTTTAATAAGTTCACGAGTCTCATCAATAATAAGGAAATTCTCCGGCTTGATATCCAAGTGGAGAAAACCCGCTTCATGGTATTTTTTTATGACTCGGGTCAACGCGAGCACCGATTTTAAAATGTCGTGCAAATTTTCGGTGCAGTCCTTATCGAATGTCTTGCCAAAATCAGTTTCCATAACAAGATATTCTGTGCCGCATCCTTTAAAGACACCATCTGAGTGGACGACGGAATTTCCCATGCACTCGCAGTTCATAAAATTGATCTGCTGTGCGGAAGATTCTTCAAACGCTTTGAATTTGCATGATTTTTCAGAGATACTCTCCCACACAAGCTCGCCGGACGCGGTTCGGCGTACGCTGGCATCAATGGGATAAAGTTCCTTCAGCCGCACGCATTTCCCATTATCCGTGCAAATAGCATCGTAAACAAGGCAATTTGCGCCCTGCCCTATTAGCTTTCCAACGGCAAAGTGACGGACAGCTTGACCGCTACCATACAGTAAAATGTTCGTTGATTCTCTTAGGGGTTCTCTCACAATATTGCTCATAATAGATGGCTTGCTCCTTTCATTGCTGTTTGTCATCAGCGTAATCGGAGTATAGTACCCCGCATAAAATATTTGCACTTTTCATTGAAAGGAGACTCAGTCAGCCGAATCTCTGGCTTCCGCAATGATCCCGCGAAAAGTATCTAATGGTTCACCAGTAGTGGTGCAGTACAAGAATAACCAGTCATATGGATTACCATAGTACAAAGGTGGGAGTCCAATATTGTTAAGCAAATCACTTAATTGCATCTCAAAGCCGTTAAAAATCTTGGTTTTTTCTTCGGATTCGCTTTCTGTGTTCAGCGCAATTTTACGCCAAAATCGATATGAGAACAGGAGAATAATGCTTTTTCGCAATTCATCGTAAGTTGGTTCCTTTTTCTGCAAGATATTTGACTGCGGAAAATTTATTTTGATCTCACTGGGTAAAAGCGAATCTTTGAAGATTGAGGTTCTTTTCTCGTTTCGCTCTAATCTCATTTGATCTACGACGACTTGAAATGCAGTACTGACAGAAGATTTTGTCTTATACTTTAGGATGTTGTCAATTTTATACTGCTCACAATTTGAAATTTCTTCCTGCGCAAGTTGACACACATCCTTTAATAGTTCATCTCGTTTTCTAATGGCGCGGACACTATTGAACTCAAAAGCGCTTGCATGAGAGAGAATATACTGTACGATTTCTTCATCACTTTTTAATGCAGAAGCATCATTCATAAGCTGTTGGGTAGGGAAAAATTCATCAGTACCGACAGCGCATTGGTTGTTGTCAACCTTATCAAGGAGAGTCTGTGCATGTTGGTAGTCCTTGTGATGAGACAGGCAGTAGTAGTAGATAAATTCTTTTTTGCATCTCGGGTTAAAGCTGCGATCAAGATACACTTTCTGAAATAGATAAGCGGTTTCTGAATCTGTAAGATCAAGGGCAAACGACAAGCGGAAGAGATTTTCTCTGCTGTCGTCGCCTTTCTTGGGGCGTTTAGATGTGAGCCAGCTGTCAAGCGTGTTGCGGTTAAATTTTATTTCTTTGTCTGATAAAATAGATAAAATACTCTTTGCAATCTCTTTCGGCGTACATCCAGTTAAGCCTGGCTTTTTTTGAGTGATCACCCAAATCAATCCGTCTCCAAATGATCGGAACGCACCGCCACCATTCAGAAATGAAATAACCTCCTCAGGGCTGCACATATCATCCCCTGCCTTCTCCCACATGCCTTCACTCATTAGCTGTGTATAATCGCGTGGCGTATTATCTTGCTTCATAGTAGCCTCCCAGCATTATCAGAGCAATTATCTCAGCCTAATAGGTCAATGAATATCTACATCAACATAATTTCCTTCAATAGAACAAAATCATTATAAAATTCATGCTATGGCATGTCAAGAGATGCCCACGCCTGTCGCTTACCATGCATTTTCCCACTCTTAACAACCTCTCGCGCCCGCTTTATACTGATAACAGGCTAAAGCCTAATCTCGCGGCTTTCCGGTGAGGTTCACACCCCGGTGTGACCTCAGGCATTCATGGACCCCGTAGG